>Ga0156285_1058_pt1 | contig 101280 bp, 106 predicted proteins | sample RifCSPlowO2_12_FD_107934 | JGI IMG/M metagenome (GOLD analysis project Ga0156285, IMG submission 107934) | Betaproteobacteria bacterium RIFCSPLOWO2_12_FULL_68_20 | reverse complement strand
AGGGTCAATTCGCCCATGGCGAGGTTGAGGACGCCGGAACACTTGTAGATGAGCGTCCAGCCCAGGGCGACCAGGGCGTAGATCGAGCCCACCATGATTCCCGAAAGCACGAGCTCGACGAAGATCCGCATCAGGCCCCCGGCGCGTCAACGACGCGCAGCGTGGTCTTCGAGCGCGAGATCCGGCCATCCTCGTAGGTGATGGTCATGTCGAGCTCGATTTCCCCCGAGCCCGAGTAAAGCCCCGCGACGACGTCGCGGTAGCGCTCCTCGAGAAACGCGCGGCGGAGCTTGCGGGTCCGGGTGAGCTCCTCGTCGTCGGCGTCGAACTCCTTGTGCAGGTTCACGAAGCGCCGGATGCGCGCCAGCGCCGGCAGTCCCTTGTTGACATGGCGGAGGGCCTCCGCCACCAGCGCGTGCACCTCGGGTTTCTGGGACAGCTCCGGATAGGAGGTATATGCGATATGGCGCTCCTCGGCCCACCGGCCGACCACGCCGGCATCAATGCAGACGACGGCCACCAGGGCGTCGTGCTCGTGGCCGATGACCCAGGCGTCCTTGATGTACGGGCTGAACTTCAACCGGGTCTCGATGAATTGCGGCGAGAACCGGCTGCCGTCGGCGAGCGTCATCACGTCCTTGCGACGGTCGAAGACGACCAGGTGGTCGTCGCCGTCGATGAAGCCGATGTCGCCGGAGTGCAGCCAGCCGCCGATAAGCGTGCGCGCCGTCTCCTCCGGCATCTTGTAGTAGCCCTTGAAGACGCACGGGCTCCTGGACAGGATCTCGCCGTCCGCGGAGATGCGGATCTCCGTCTCCGGGATCGGCAGCCCCGAGGTGTCGTACTTCACGTCGCCGTCGCGGTGCACTACCGAGATGCCGGCGATCTCGGTCTGCCCGTAGATCTGCTTGAGGTTCACGCCGATGCCGTGGAAGAACCGCAGGTGGTCGGGACCGAGAGCGGCGCCGCCCGAATAGGCGTGGCGGATGCGCGACAGCCCGAGATGATCGCGGAGCTTCCTGAACACGAGCAGATCGGCCAGCCGGTGCTTGAGCCGCAGGGCGCCGGGGACGGGCTTTTTGGCGAAGACGCGCTCGGCCACGTCGTCCCCCACTTTGCGCGCCCAGCCGTAAACGCGCCGCTTGAGGGCCGGCGCGTCGAGCACCTTCACTTGCGCCGTGCGGACCATCTGCTCGTAGATCCGCGGCGGCGAGAACAGCACCTGGGGCCCAATCTCGCGGATGTCGTGCTGGACTGTCTCCGGATCCTCGGGGAAGTTCAGCGTGAAGCCGGCCTGCAGCCCGCAGGAGACCGACATCATCTGCTCGCCGATCCAGGAGAAGGGAAGGAACGACACGAAGTCGTCGCGCTCGCCGCACGGGTCCACGGCCATGAGGTTCTGGCCCATCTTCAGCATGTTCGTGTGGGTGAGGAGGGCGCCCTTGGGCTTGGCCGTCGTCCCCGAGGTGTAGAAGAGGAGCGCTACGTCGTCGCCCCGACCATGCGCCACCATGCGCTCGAACGCTCCAGGATCCTTCGCGTCGAGTTCCTGCCCGAGCCGGCGCACCTCGGCAAGGCCGAGGAGAGCGGGATCGTCGTAGCCGCGCATGCCCTTGGGATCGTCCCAGATGATGCGCTCGAGCTTCGGGCAGCGGGGCTTGACGGCGAGCGCCTTGTCCGCTTCCTGCTGCCCTTCGCCGATCAGAAAACGGGCGTCGGAGTGATCCACCACGAACTGGACCTCGTCGAGCAGCGCATCCTGGTAGAGCCAGACCACGACGCCGCCGACGGCGAGCGCCGCCATCTCGGCCCACAGCCCTTCCGGGCGGTTGTGGCCGATGAGCGCGACCTTGTCGCCGGCGCCGAGACCAAGCGCCGTGAACCCCATCGCCAGGCCGCGCACCTCATCCCGGTATCGCCGCCAGGTGATCGGGCGCCAGATCCCGAATTCCTTTTCGCGCATGGCGACCTTGCCGTCGTGGTAGCGCTGCGCGGTCTCCAAGAGGAGTTTCGGCAGCGTCAGCTCCGGCGTGATCGGCCGGCTCTCAGCGGCGTGAGCTGTACTCACCCTGCTCCTCTCCCAGATAGGCCTGATGCACCAAGGGCTCTGCCTGGACCTGCTCGGGCGTCCCCTCGGCGATCTTCTCGCCGAAGTTGAGCACCGCCACGCGGTTCGAGATGTCCATGACGACGCCCATGTCGTGTTCTACGAGGATACATGTGACCCGCCAGCGCTCCTCTTCGTTGATGTCGATGATGAAGCGGGCGATGTCCTCGACCTCCTCGAGGTTGAGCCCCGCCATCGGCTCGTCGAGCAGCAGGAGCTTGGGGTTGAGTGCGAGCGCGCGCCCCAGCTCGACGCGCTTTTGCAGGCCATAAGCCAGCATCCCGACCACCCTGTTGCGCAAGTGGGTCATCTCCAGGAAATCGATGATTTCCCGCTCGATGAATTCGCGGTGCGCGATCTCCTCGCGGGCGCCGGGCCCCGCGTAGAGAGCGCCGGTGAGCAGTCCGGTCCGCATGTGCAGATGGCGGCCCAGGCGGATGTTGTCGAGCACCGTCATCCCGCTGAAGAGCTCGATCTTCTGGAAGGTGCGGGAGATGCCGAGGGCGGCGCGGCGGTAGGGCTTTACCCCGGCGAGGTCGCGCCCCTCGAAGAGGATACGCCCGCGCTGCGGCGCGTACAGGCCATTCACGCAATTGAGGAGGACGGTCTTGCCGGCACCGTTCGGACCGATAAGCGAGAAGATCTCGCCGCGGCGCACCTCGAGGCTGACGCCGTGCAGGGCGCGCACGCCCCCGAAAGCCAGGTGGAGGTTGTCCACCGCAAGGAGCGGTTCTCTCGTCATCGCCCGTTACGAGTACGAGCAAGCTTGATTATCGTATCGAGCCGGGACAGATCTTCGGGCACGTTCACTCCCCCTCCAGGATGCGAGCTTGTGCCTGTGGCGATTCCAGCGGCAGGCGGAGTCTAAGCCGGACCGCAGCCTATAATTGTCGCCTACCGGACATTTTCGCGACAAAGTGGATCCCCTCGCGGGCACCTTGCAAGCCTGCCTTTGGGCGCGCGCGCTGAGCCCCGCGGAATTCCAGCGCGTGCTCGCGGGCGTCGTCGTGCGCGGCTTCCCGGCCGGCAGCATCGTGTGCGGCCGGGGCGAGCCCGTAAACGCCTGGATCGGGGTCGTCGAGGGGCTGGTCAAGCTGACCACCGTATCGTTGAGCGGCAAGGAGACGACCCTTATGGGCGTGCCCGCCGGCGGCTGGTTCGGAGAAGGATCGCTGCTCAAGCGGGAGCGGCGCAAGCACGACGTGGTCGCGCTGCGCGAGAGCCGCGTAGCCTTCATGCGCGGCACGACCTTTCGCTGGCTGATCGAGCACAGCCTCGCTTTCAACCGCTTTCTGACCATGCAATTGAACGAACGTCTCGGCCAATTCATCGGCATGGTCGAGTACGACCGGCTGCTCGCTGCCGACGGGCGCGTCGCACGTTGCCTCGCCGGCCTGTTCAACCCGGTGCTCTACCCGGGCAACGGCGCGCGCCTGGGCATCTCGCAGGAGGAGATCGGCCTGCTCTCCGGGTTGTCGCGCCAGCGCGTCAATCGCGCGCTGCGACACCTCGCCGCCGATGGGCTGGTGCGCCAGGAATACGGCGCCGTGACGGTGCTCGAGCTCGAAGGCCTGAAGCGCTTCGAAACCTAGGCACTTCAAGCGCGGCGATCAGCTGGCGCTGGTGGGCGACAACCGGCCGCGCCTCTACGCTGTGATGTGCGCGGCGCAATGCCTCGGCGGCGTGCCGATGCCGCTGTACCAGGACGCAGCCGCCGCCGAGATGACGTTCCCGATCCAGAACGCCACCTGGGGCTGAAGCGCAATTTCCAGGTCATGCCTGGCGCCGAGTGGCTGGAGCTGCTGTGCAAACACATTCCGGACCGCTACGAGCAATTGGTCCGTTACTGCGGCTGGTACTCGAGCCGCAGCCGCGGGCGCGGGCGAAAAAAGTCGCGCCTCACGCGACGAGCCTCGGCCGCGTCACCGAAGTCCTGAGCGAATTCGCGCAGCGCGCCAAGGCGGCCTGGGCGCGGCTCATCCGCAAGGTCTATGAATCCGATCCTCTCGAATGTCCCAAGTGCAAAGGCCCGATGCGCGTCATCGCGCTGATCGAGGACCCCGCGGTGGTGCGGGCGATTCTCACGCACCTGGGTTGCTGGCAGCCGGAGGCGCTGGAGCGCGCACCGCCCGTGCCCCCGGGCGCCTGGCCCGCGCATGCGAGCCTGCCGCTTACTTGCCATCCCGTCGCCGACATCGCTTGAGGACGCGCTCAGGGGCGAGCGCGCTCGCCCCTGAGCGCGTCTGTGCTTGCCTGAACGGCACCAACGCGCGCAGCATCCACCATAACGCCGATTGCGCGTGCCTCAAGCGCCGAACGAAATCCCATGACGAGCCAGATCCGCCGCGAACCAACCCAGTGCAAGCGCGATTCGCGCGCCACGAGGACCAAGAGCGCGCAGCGGGCGGATAAGTTGTCCTATCTCTTATCTCTTCTCTTCTCGGTTACGACCTCGACCCGACCTGCAAGCCCCAGGACTACCAGTAGGCGTTCGTCGGAGGCGCTCCACGTCACGGCCCGTCAGTGAATGTGGATCGTCGATTACCACTCTTAGGAGAGATCATGGCCGCCAAACTGCTCGATCCAATCCCCCCGGGCGAGATCCTGCACGAGGAATTCATGAAGCCGATGGGGGTGAGCATCAACGCGCTCGCGCGCGAGATCGCCGTGCCGCCCAATCGCATCAGCGACATCGTGAACGGCAAGCGCTCGATCACCGCCGACACCGCGCTGCGGCTGGGGAAGTATTTTGGCGTGTCGCCCGAGCTCTGGCTGAATCTCCAGGTTGATTACGACCTTCGGGTCGTAAAACGCACGACCTGGCTGAAGGCGGAGCCGCGGGTGCGGGTGCACGCGGACTGAAGCGCTCCCCCGCGCCACGAGGACCATGTCGCTCACCGACGACGAGCTGGGCAACTCCGCTCCCGGCCTCGCGTTCCTCTCGGGCCGCCACGAAACCCAGTATTCGACGCTGTTCCGGTCATGACGCTGAGGCTCGGCATCGGCGGCCCGGTCGGCTCGGGCAAGACTGCGCTTGCGCTGGCGCTGTGCCGGGCCCTCCGCGACAGGTACGAGATCGCGGTCGTCACCAACGACATCTACACTGAGGAAGACGCCCAGTTCCTGGTTCGCCACCAGGCGCTCGCGCCCGAGCGCATCCTCGGCGTCGAGACCGGCGGCTGCCCGCACACCGCGATCCGCGAGGACGCCTCGATCAACCTCGAAGCGGTAGCGCGGCTCACGCGACGATTCCCGGCGCTCGACCTGGTGATCATCGAATCGGGCGGCGACAACCTGGCCGCCACCTTCAGCCCGGAGCTCTCCGACCTGACGCTCTACGTGATCGACGTCGCCGCCGGCGACAAGATTCCCAGGAAGGGCGGTCCCGGGATCACCAAATCGGACCTGCTGGTGATCAACAAGATCGACCTGGCGCCGATGGTCGGCGCATCGCTCGAGGTGATGGAGCGCGACGCGCGCAGGATGCGCGGCGCGCGGCCGTTCGTGTTCACCAATCTCAAGACCGGCCACGGCCTGGAACGCGTGGTCCGGTTCGTCGAAAGCGAGGGAATGCTCTGTACCGGGCAGCCCTAGCTACTGGGTTGTCGGTACGCCGGGGCGCCGCGTGAGTGCCGGGCTCGGTTGCGCCGCCTTGTCGAGCATGGCGATCTCTCCCGCGATCTCGGCGCCTTCCTCGACCTTGATCTTGGCGTAGCGGATCTTGCCCGACACCTTGCCGGTGCCGTGGATGACGAGCTGCTTGCGCACGGTGAGCTCGCCCTCGAGCTTGCCGTGGATCTCGGCCTGGTCCACCGCCACCGTGCCCTGGAACACGCCGTTCTGCGCGATCTGCAGCACCCGCGAGTCGAGCGTTGCCTCCATCCTTCCCTCGACCACCAGGGTGTCGCAGTCGGTGACCTCGACGCCCTTCATCTTGATGTCCGGGCCGACGATCAGCTTGGCTTCCTTGCGCTCTTCGCCCTTGTGCTCGTGGCGCGCCGGCTCGGGATGGGCCGCAGCGGTGCCTGGCGCCGGCGTGCCGGGCCGCTCGGATGCCGGCGCAGGGGGAATCGGTTGCGTTGCGCGGAACGCGCCTTCGTCGCGGCGGCGGAAGAATCCGTCCTTCTGAAGCATGCTTGCCTCCCTCGAGGATGTCGATTCAAGGCAAACCGCGCACGCACGCTTCATGCCCGAAGCGGAATTGCGCAAAATCAGCCGCTTGCGCTGTTCAGGGGACGCGACCGCGTCGTCCCGCAGCGACGTCGACCGAAGGCCTCAGAGCGATTTTCCGAGCGGTGCGCGGCGCTGCACTTCGCGCCGGCCGGCGCGCTGCAGCGCGGCAGAGAGCCCCGCAAGCTCGGTCGAGAGCACACGCAGCAGGTCGTCCAGGGTGATGATGCCTACCAGCCTGCCGTCGGCGGCGACCACCGGCAGCCGGCGCACCGCGCGGTCGCACATCACCTCGACCGCCTCGAAAACACCCAGGTCTTCGGCCACCGTCGCGGGCTCGCCGGACATCACCTCGCCCACCGTCAGGGTATCGGGGTCCGCCCCGGTCGCCGCGACCACCTCCACCACGATGTCGCGGTCGGTGAGCATGCCGACCGGCCGCGCGACGCCTTCCTTCGTGTCGATGACGACGAGCGCGCCGACGTGGTGCTCGCGCATCAGGTGCGCCGCCTCGCGCAGGCTGGTCGAGCGGGCGGCGACCGCCACCGCGCGGCTGCAGATCTCCTTGATCCTCATCGGGCGAAACGCTAGCGCCGTATGGCGCGCAGCGGGTTGACACACATCAACCCCGGGCTACGGCGCGTGCGTGCGCGGCACGCGCCCCGGCAGGCGCGCCGGCACGGTCAGCCGACGACGATCGAATCCACCACCTTCGTATCGCCGATTCCGGTCAGAGATCCACCATCACCTTGAACCCGCCCCAGAACATGCGCTTGCCGTCGAAGGGGAAGCTCTTCGGGTCCATCATCGGCGCCATGCGTTTGTCCTTCATGACTTTGGCGTTGACGCGGTCGCGGTGCTTGCGCGACTTGTAGACGATCCAGGAGAACCACACCGCCTCGCCCGGCTTCAGCTTCACCGCCTGCGGGAAGGACGTGCGCTTGCCCGGCTTCACGTCGTCGGCGACGCATTCGATGTACTCGAGAGCGCCGTGCTCGCGCCAGATTTTCCCGGCCTTGCGCGCCATGCTGCGATAGGCCTCCAGCTTCCTCTTCGGAACGGGCACGACGAATCCATCAACGTAGCTCATGAAGGCCTCCTATTGCCGGCTTCCGAGTCCTTGGTCGCTTTGACGATGATCATGAATCGCATTGGAGGCTCCTTTCGGTTTCGGGTTCCGGTCTGTTTCCGACACGTCAGTCGGGGATCTCCGGCTCGACGAGCTTCGCGAGAGCCGTGAGCGATTCCTGCCAGCCGAGATAGCAGGCCTCCGGCGGGATGACCCCAGGCACCCCCTCCTGCACGATGCTCAACTCGGTGCCGACGGAAACCTTCTTCAATGTGATGGTGGTCTGCATTTCTCCCGGCAGCTTCGGGTCGTCGAACTTGTCGGTGTAGCGGATGCGTTCGTGCGGCGTCAGCTCGAGATACTCGCCGCCGAACGAGTGGCTCCTGCCGGTCGTGAAGTTCGTGAACGACATCCTGAAGGTGCCGCGGACCTTCGCGTCCAGGTGGTGAACCTTGCAAGTGAAGCCGTTGGGAGGAAGCCATTTGGCAAGCGCGTCCGCATCGAGGAACGCCCGATACACCTTCTCGGGCGCCGCGCGGAGCACGCGATGAAGCCGAATCGTGTTGGTGGACGTGACTAACGCTCCTTTCGTTCCATGATTGTCTCCTACGCAAGAAAGCGCTCGAGGCCCGCGAGGCAGCCGTTCCAGCCGTGCTGGTGGCTGTCGCGCGCCGCGGCGTCGAAGAACTGCTCGTGCCTGAGCTCGAGCTCGGTGCCGCCGCCGGCGGCGCGGAACGTCAGCGTCACCAGCGATTCGCGCTCTGGCGTGGACTTCCATGCCCAGGTGAACACCAGCTTGCGGTTGGGTACGACTTCGCGGAAGACCCCGCTCACGTCGTGCTCCTCGCCGGCCGGCGTCTTCATGAGGATGCGAAAGCGCCCGCCGACGCGCGCGTCCGCTTCCGCCTGCACGGCGAAGCTCGCGTCCGGCTTGAACCAGCTGCTCAGCGCCTGTGCGTCGGTCCACGCCCGCCAGACCTTTTCCGGCGCGACGGGGTAGGTGCGGGTGAGGACGAGCGAGGGCCTTTCGTCGAGCTTGGCTTGTGCCATGTTTGCAGCTCCTCCTGTTGATAGAGGTAACGGCCGAGCGCATCGAGCTTCTCGGTCCAGAACTTCTCGTAGCGCGCGAGCCACACCGCCGCCTCGCGCATCGGCCCCGCCGACAGGGTGCAGCGCACCACTCGCCCTTCCTTGGAGCAGCCGATCAGCCCCGCGTTCTCGAGCACGCGCAGGTGCTTCATGAAGCCGGGAAGCGACATGTCGTGCGGGCCGGCGAGCTCGGTGACCGGCAGGTTGCCGGCGCTGAGCGAGGCCAGCACGCGGCGGCGGGTCGGGTCGGCGAGGGCGGCGAACACGGCGTCGAGCGGGTCTTGCGAAGACTTAACCATGTGGTTTAGTATTAACCCCGGCGCTTCCGCTGTCAACCTTTTCTGGCAGGATTCCGAATGAAGAGAATCATCGTGCGCTACAAGGTGAAGCCCGGGCAGGCGGGGGAGAACGAAGCCTTGATTGCCCGGGTGTTCGAGCAGCTCCAGCGCGAGCAGCCGGCAGGGCTGCGCTATGCCTCGTTCAGGGCGAAAGACGGTGTGAGCTTCGTTCACGTCGTTTCGCTCGAAACCGCCGACGGGAGCAATCCGCTCTCGGAGATGGCGGCGTTCAAGGCGTTCACAGCCGGGGTCAAGGACCGCTGCGAGGAGCCGCCTGTGGCGGTGGAACTGGACGCGGTCGGGTCGTATCGATTCTTCGGAGGCTGATCATGCACGACATGCGCTTTCCCAACGAGCCCAAGGCCTACCGCGCGGCGCGCCACAAGCTGCTGCGTGCCGAGATGGCGCTGCGCAAGCAGGTCGAGGCGGTCGCGGCCTTGCGGCGCAAGTTGCCGGCGGGCGGCGAGGTGCCCGGGGATTACGTGTTCGAGGGCGAGAGCGGAAAAGTGAAACTATCGGAGCTGTTCGAGCGCGGCGAAACGCTGGTCGCCTACAGCTTCATGTACGGGCCGAAGATGGAGAAAGCCTGCCCGATGTGCACCGCGATGCTCGACGCGCTGAACGGCAACGCGCAGCACGTCGCGCAGCGCACCAACCTGGTGGTGATCGCCAAGTCCCCGATCGAGCGCATCCGCGCCTATGCGGACGAGCGCGGCTGGTCCAACTTCCGGCTGCTCTCGTCGGCCGGCAACAGCTACAACGCCGACTACCACGGCGAGGGGCCGGACGGCTCGCAATGGCCGATGCTCAACGTGTTCGTGCGCCGGCGCGGGAAGATCCGCCACTACTACGGGACCGAGCTGCTGTTCGCCAAGCAGGAGCGCGGCCAGAACGCGCGCCACGTGGACCCGATCTGGCCGCTGTGGAACCTGCTCGATTTCACGCCGGAGGGGCGCGGCAAGGACTGGTACCCGAAGATCGGCTATTGACCGTCCGGCAGGCGATGAAACATGATTAGCGCCATGGTTCGGCGCCCGAGCCGAATCGCGGCCGATGTCTCTCGATCATCACCTGTGCATGTTCTTCGAGCGCGCCGAGGACCTCTCCGCGCTGTGCGCCGCCGGAATCGAGGAGGCGCGCCGCTCGGGCCGCCGGGTCATTTTCATCTCCAATGGGGAAGACACCGCAGGCGCGGGCAGGGCTGCCACCCCGCTGTGCGACTCCGAGGTCGTGGAGAGCTCCACACTCGGCATGCGCGACTCCCCCATCTCGACCAACACCATCGTCGGCAGGCTGCGCGACCTGTGCGGCGGTCGGGGAGCGGAGCTCGACCGGTGCCTGCTGCTCATAGACATGTCCTGGCTGCTCCACGCACCGTCGGGAATCGCGCATCAGGCGGAGTTCGAAGCGGCCCTGCATCAGTGGGTCGTGAATTCGCCGGTGCGGGCCGTGTGCCTTTATCACAGCCCGTTCTTCCCCGAATCCATGATGCTCGATGCCCTTCGCACGCACGCGTACGTCTTCGACGGGGAGGGGTTGCGGCGCAACCCGCACTTCCTGCCTCCCCCGGTCCTGCTGAGCGGAGACCTCGGCGGCCAGCTGCACAGCTGGATGGAAAGTCTCGGAACGACCGTCGCGAACGAGTGGCGCGACCCGTCTTCGGTCGAGCAGGCGATCGAAATGCAGGGCGCCGAACGCGTGGATCCGGTCCGCGCTCCCAGGCGCCGGCACGGGCTGCGCCGGCCGGCCCCGCCGCTCGACGAGCTGCCGACCGAGCATCGCTGGAAGATCCGCAGCTTCGGCAACCTGCGCATCTATCGTCAGGACGGGACCCCCGTGCGGTGGAATCTCGCGCACGGGGCCACGATCAAGGCCAAGACGGTGTTCGCTTTCCTTCTGAGTCGCGGCGCCAAGGGGGCGAGCGCCGAGGAGATGGCAGACCTGCTGTGGCCCGAAGCCGAGTCCACGAGCCAAAGCCTCAATCGCCTGTACCACGCGATCCATTGCCTGCGCATCGCGCTCGACCCCGAGTGGCGCTCGAGCCGGGAATCCCGCTACCTGGCGTGCAGCGATCACCGCTATGCCCTCGCGTTGCCGGAGGGGACATGGATCGACCAGCCGCTGTTCGAACAATTCTGCCGGCGGGGCGAGCAGTTGCTCAGGGAGAACCGGCTCGAGGAGTCGCTCGCGTGCCAGGAGGTCGCCGACAAGCTCTACACCGGCCCCCTGTTCGCGGACATCCCGCCCAAGTACGCCGAGAATACCGAGTACGACTGGTGCTGGAGCCGGCGTTATTGGCTGGAGGAGGTGTACGTCAAGATGCTGACGTACACGGCGGAAATCTTCCGGCAGCTCGGCCGCGCCGAGAAGACCAGCGAATACGCGGAAAAGGCGCTGCGGATTTCGCCCTGCTTCGAACCCGCGCACCAGGAGATGATGCGGTTCTTCCACCTCGTCGGACGTCGGGACGCGCTGGAGCGCCAATACCGGCTGTGCCATGAGGCGCTCGGCCGGTACGAGGAGCGCGCACCGTCCTCGGGGACGCGGGCGCTTTATCAGCTGCTGCGGTCGGATTAGTTGACGTACAGCAAGAAACACCCTGCCCCGCGCTCGGGCAGTCCGTCCGCGTGCTTGGGCGGTCCGCTAAAGAACGACTAAAGGCCGCACGCTCCAACATGCCATTCTTCGAGGAATGAGCATATGAAGCTGCTGGAACCCCTGAACATCAACGGCATGGTCATCCCTAACCGGGTGATGGTCCCCGCCATGGTGACTCACCTGTGCACCGAGGACGGGTTCGTGAACGACCAGGTGATCGAGCGCTACCGGCGCTACGCGCAGGGCGGCACCGGCCTGATCGTGGTCGAGGCGATGGCGATCCATCAGAACAAGTCGGGGGCGTTGCTGCGCATCTGCGACGACAAGTTCGTTCCGGGGCTGCGCGAGCTGGCGAAACGCGTCCACGACGTCTCCGACGCGAAGGTCGTGCCGCAGATCATCCATTTCACGAAAGTGGCCCGCTCCGGGTGGCGCCAGACGATCGACACCCTCTCCGTCGAGGAGATCGACCTGATCGTCGAGCAGTTCGGCGACGCCGCGGCACGCGCGCGGGAGGCCGGCTTCGACGGCATCGAGCTGCATTCCGCCCACGCCTACACGCTGTCGTCCTTCCTTTCCCGGCGCAACCCCCGCCGCGACGAGTACGGCGAGACGCTGGAAGGGCGCCTGCGGCTGATCGGCCGCGTCATGGAGCGGGTGCGCGGGAAGGTCGGCCGGGACTTTCCGGTCGGGGTGCGCTTCAACGCCGAGGAATTCATCAAGGACGGCTACGGCGTCGAAGAATCCAGGCTGATCGCGAGGCGGTTCGCCGAGCTGGGATTTGATTACCTTTCGCTGTCGGTCGGCGGCAAGTTCGAGGACGCCGTACACACGCCCGGCCAAGTCCTTTTTCCCTATTCCGGTTATTCCGGCGACCGGGCCATGCCGGGCGACTGGTTTCCGCGCGCGCTCAACGCCGATCTTGCCGGCCGGATCAAGGCGTACCTGGTCGAGAACGGCTGCACGGTTCCGCTGGCGATCGCCGGCAAGCTCGCCGACCCGGAGGACGCCGAACGCGTGCTGGCCGAGGGCCGGGCGGACATCGCCGGCATCGCGCGAGGGCTGCTCGCCGACCCGGACTGGACGAACAAGGTGCGGCGCGGAGAGCTCGAGCGCATCGTGCGCTGCGACTACTGCAACCTGTGCAAGCAGCTGGACGGCACACACAAGCCCGTGGTGTGCGGCGGGCTTTGGCCCCAAGGCGCCCTGCAGGCGCCCGAGGATGATCCGACGGCGCAGCCGCCGCGCTGGGACGACACCGGTGCCGGGCTCACTGCGAGCGTCAAGGGGTCGAAGGTGGCCTTGCGCTGGCGAAAAGCGCCCGGCGCCGCGCATTACAACATCTATCGCACCGAGGACGGGCGCAGTGTCCGGGTCGTCGATGCGGTCAAGGCGACGAATTGGACGGACGGCTCGATCCTCGCCGGCTGGCGCTATCGCTATCACGTGCGGGCGATCGCTCCGAGTGGCCAGGCGGGCGTGCCGTCGAACGCCGCAACTGTCGAGCTCGAGCGGCCGGAATACATGGCAGCGGCGCGATGAACCGGCTGCCGGGATGTGTGCCCTGGCCCGAGGAATTCGCGCGCCGCTACCGCGAGCTGGGGTACTGGGAGGGCAGCACGCTGTTCGAGGCGCTCGTGCGAAGCGAGCGCCGCTCTCCGCACAAGCTCGCCGTGGTCGACGGCGCCCGCCGCTGCAGCTATGCCGAGCTGCGCGAGACAACCGAGGCGCTCGCGGCGGGCTTTCTCGCGCACGGGTTGCGGCCCGGCGACCGTGTGGTCTTCCAGCTTGCCAACAGCCTGGAGCTCATCGCAGCGTTCTTCGCGCTCACGCGAGCCGGTGCGATACCGATCATGGCGCTCCCGGCGCACCGCGGGACCGAGATCACGGGCCGCTACCAGAACCTGACATGCGCTCGTCGCGGGTGCCTCGCGCCTCGCGGTGCTCGATTTCGGCCGGCTGATCGCCGACGGCGAGCCGCGCGCCGTGATCGAGAGCGCCGAGGTGCAGCGCGTGTACATGGGAATAGAAGCGAAACTGCAGGGGATCGAGGCGTGAAGCTGCTCGAGACCAGGGGCCTCACCGCGTTCTACGGCGACTTCCAGGCGCTGTTCGGCATCGATTTCGATCTCGCGCCGGGCGAGATCGTCGCGGTGATCGGAGCCAACGGCGCCGGCAAATCCACATTCCTGCGCGCGGTGGCGGGCCTGAACGCCGCGCCGCGCGAGGCGATCCGCTTCGAGGGGGAGCCGGTCGGCGGGCTGCCCGCGCATCGGCTCGCCGCGCGCGGCATCAGCCTGGTTCCCGAGGGCCGGCGGTTGTTCCCCAGCTTGTCGGTCGAGGAGAACCTGCTGCTGGGCGCCGCGACGCTCAGGCGCGGCGGCTGGAACCTCGAGCGCGTGTACGCGCTCTTTCCGCGCCTCGGCGAGCGCAGGCGTGCAGCCCCCACTCAGCTTTCCGGAGGCGAGCAGCAGATGGCGGCGATCGGCCGCGCGCTGATGGGCAATCCGCGCCTGCTGCTGTGCGACGAGGTATCGCTCGGCCTCGCGCCGCGCGTCGTGAAGTCGATCTACGACGCTCTGCCGGGGCTGGTGCGCGAAGGCCTGTCGCTGGTCGTAGTCGAGCAGGACATCGGCATCGCGCTCGGCGTCGCGCACCGGGTGGTGTGCCTCCAGCACGGCCGCGTCGCTCTCGCCGGCGCAGCGGGCGGGCTCACGCGCGAGGCGATCTCGCGCGCCTACTTCGGGATCTAGCGTGCTGCTCGAGTGGCTCGACACGGTGCTGCAGGGCGTGCTGCTCGGCGGCCTGTACGCGATGTTCGCCATGGGGCTCGCGCTCATCTGGGGGGTGATGCGGCTGGTCAACCTCGCGCACGGCGATTTCATCCTGCTCGGCGCCTACGCGGCGCTGGTGCTCGCGGAAAGCACGGGGCTGCATCCGCTCGCCGCGGCGCCGCTCGTGATCGCGGTTCTCGCGCTCGGCGGCTACTGGCTGCAGCGCGGCGTGCTCAACGCAACGCTCGGCAAGGGCCTGCTGCCGCCGCTGCTTGTGACCTTCGGTCTTTCGATCGTGATCCAGAACCTGCTGCTCGAGGGCTTCTCGGCCGATTCGAAGGCACTGCGCGCCGAGACGCTTACAACGGCGAGCCTGCGCCTGGGCGAGTCGATCGCCGTCGGCTGGTTCCCGCTCGGCGTATTCGTGGCGGCGCTCGTGCTCGTGCTGGCGCTGCAGTTGCTTTTCTCGCGCACGGCGCTCGGCCGCGAAATGCGCGCGGCCTCCGACGACCCGGAAACGGTGCAGTTGATGGGAGTGGACCAGCGGCACACCTACGCGCTCGCGATGGCGCTGGCGCTCGCGCTGATGGCGCTCGCAGGCGTACTGCTGGGAATGCGCACCTCGTTCTCGCCGACCGACGGGCCGGCCTACCTGCTGTTCGCGTTCGAGGCGGTGGTGATCGGCGGGCTGGGGTCGTTCTGGGGAACGTTCGCCGGCGGCATCCTGCTCGGCGTCGCGCAGACGGTGGGCTTCCGCATCGATCCGGGATGGGGGCTGCTGTTCGGCCACCTGGTGTTCCTCGCCGTGCTGCTGATTCGCCCGCAAGGCCTTTTCCCGAGGACGCGGTGAGCGCACCGGTCGTCGTCCGCGCTACGCGCGCGAGCCGCTTCGGCGCGGGGCTCGCCGCGGCAGCGCTCGCCGCGGGCGCGACCCTCCCGTGGTGGTCCGATTCGGGGACGATGCGCCTCGCGATCGAATTCTTCAGCTTCCTCGTCATGGCGCAGATGTGGAACCTGCTCGCCGGCTACGGCGGGCTGGTGTCGATCGGGCACCAGGCGTTCCTCGGCCTCGGCGGCTACCTTCTTTTCGCGCTGGCGAATCACGGCGGAGTGAACCCGTTCCTGTGCGTGCCGCTCGCGGGCCTGGCTGCGGCGCTGGTGGCCTGGCCCGCCGCGAAGCTGCTGTTTCGGTTGCAGGGCGGCTATTTCGCCATCGGCACCTGGGCGCTCGCCGAGGTGTTCCGCCTGCTGCTCGCGAACGTTTCCATGCTCGGCGGGGGCTCGGGGCAGAGCCTGATGGCGATGGCCGCGATCCCGCGCGCGACGCGCGAGCCGTTCGCCTACTGGATGGCGCTCTCCGCTGCGGTCGCCGCGGTCGCTGCGGTGTATCTGCTGCTGCGCTCGCGGCACGGCCTGGCGCTCACCGCGATCCGCGACAGCGAAGTCGCCTCGGCGAGCCAGGGGGTCGACGTCGCGTTCACCAAGCTCTGGGTGTACATCGTCTCGGCGGCGGGGTTCGGCGTCGTCGGCGCGATCTACTACATGAACATCCTGCGCATCTCGCCGAACGCCGCCTTCGACGTGAGCTGGACAGCGTACGTGATCTTCATCGTCGTCATCGGCGGCATCGGCACCATCGAGGGACCGATCGTCGGCACGCTGCTTTTCTTCGCGCTGCGCGAGACGCTCGCCACCTTCGGCACCTGGTACCTGATCGCGCTCGGCGCGATCGCGGTGGTGGTGATGCTTTACGCGCCGCAGGGGCTGTGGGGCTGGGTCGCGGCGCGCTTCGACCTGCACCTGTTCCCGACGCGGCGCTGGCTCAGGCGCTGAGCGGCATCGCCCCGTTGCGCGCCAGCGCTTCACAGGGTACCATGTCTTACGTTCGTCTTACCTTGAGGTCGCCATGGAGACTACCAAGCTTTCCAGCAAGGGGCAGCTCGTACTGCCCAGGGCGATCCGAGCGGCCCGCAGGTGGAAGCCCGGAACTGAGCTTGCGGTCGAGGATCGTCCCGAGGGGGTGTTGCTGCGGCCGCTCAAGCCGTTCGCCGAGACCAGGCTCGATGAAGTGATCGGCTCGGCCGGCTACAAGGGGCCGCGCAAGACGCTGAAGGACATGGAGAACGCGATCCTGCGCGAAGCGCGCAGGCGCAGGTGATCGCGCTCGACACCAACGTCGTCGTCCGTTTGCTGGTGGACGACGATCCGCAGCAGACGCGGCGCGCGCGCAAGCTGATCGAAACGCGCACCGCGCTCGTCATGCCGAGCGTGCTGCTCGAGACGGAATGGGTCCTGCGCGGCGCCTACGATATCGGACCCGCGGTCATCGCGGCCTCGCTGCGCAAGCTGCTCGGCCTGGCGAACGTCGCCCTGGACAACGCGCAGGCGGTGGCACAGGCGCTCGATTGGTTCGAGGCGGGGCTCGATTTCGCCGACGCGCTTCACCTGGCGTCCGCGGCGGCTGCCGAGGCGTTCGTGACCTTCGACGCGCGGCTCGCGAAGCGCGCCCGCCGCATCACGGCCCGCGAGGTCGAAGCGCTGTAGCGGGACGCCTAATTAATTAGTAGCCCGCGGCGCGATCGACCAGATTGAGCGGCGGGTCGCCGCGCCGCACACGCTCGATGTTCTCGACCAGGACCGGCACCGCCGTTCTCGGCTCGGTGAGCGCGGCGCAGTGCGGGGTGAGCGTCACACCGGGATGGCGCCAGAACGGATGCGCCGCCGGCAGCGGCTCGGTCTCGAAGACGTCCAGGTAGGCGTGCGCGAGGTGGCCCGAGTCGAGCGCGCCGAGCAGGTCGCGCTCGACGACGTGCCCGCCGCGCGCGATGTTGATCACGCAAGAGTGCTCGGGCATCTTCGCGAACGCGGCGGCGTTCAGCACGCCGCGAGTCTGCGCGGTGAGGGGCAGCAGGCACACCAGCACCTGGCTGCGCCGCAGCACCTCGTCCAGGTCGGTGAACGATTCGATGCCCTCGAGCCGCTTCGGCCTGCGGCTCCAGCCGCACACCTTGAAGCCGAACGAGAGCAGCCGGCGCGCCGCCTCATGGCCGAGGGCTCCCAGACCGAGCAACCCGACGGTGCGGTCGGAGGCGAGGTACTGCCTGTGCCTGCGCCAGATGCTTTCGGACTGGTGCGCGCGATAGCGGTAGAGATGCCGGTGCCAGTCGAGCACATGAACGAGAACGGTTTCCGCCATCGCTGCCACCATGCCCGCGTCCACCATGCGCGCGATCGGCACGCCGCACGGCAGCGTCGCGTCGGCGAGCAGGCCGTCCACTCCCATCCACAGCGACTGGATGAGCTTGAGGTTGGGAAGTGTCCCTAGCGCTCCGGCCGGCGGCTCTCCGACGAGCGCGACCCGCACGGCTTGAAGGTCGGGAACGTCGGGCCAGACGTGGAAGCGGTCTCCCGGCAGCGCATCGCGCAGGCGCGGCAGCCACGATTCGGGCGACTCGATCTGCGAGGCGAAAACGATGTCCACCGCGGGGCGAACCGGTAAGCTGCGGCCCGGCGCGGCGATGGTAGCATTGCCGGCCACCAGATGACGCCGCCGTTCCGCGCCGACCAGGTCGGAAGCCTGCTGCGCCCGCCCGAGCTCGCCGCGGCGCGCGCGGAATTCAAGCGCGGCGGGCTGGACGCCGGAGCGCTGCGAGAGGCCGAGGACCGCGCGATCCGCGACGCGGTCGCCAGGCAGGAGGCGATCGGCCTCGAGGCGATCACCGACGGCGAATTCCGGCGCGATTACTGGCACCTCGACTTCCAGTCGGGCCTGGGCGGCGTGACGCTCAAGCAGATGTCCGGCCCGGGCTTCTCCGGCTCGACCGAGCAGCCGCCGATCCCGAACGTGACGGGGAAGCTGCGCTACACGCGGCCGGTGATGGTGGATCACTTCGAGTTCCTCAAGCGCACGACGCGCAAGACCCCGAAGATGACCATCCCGTCGCCTGCCATGTTGCACCTGCGGCCCGGCCGCGCGGGCGTCTCGCGCGAGGTGTATCCGGATCTCGACGAGTTCTGGGCCGATGCATCGAAGGCGCATCGCGCGGCGATCGCGGCCTTCGCGGCGGCCGGCTGCACCTACCTTCAGCTCGACGACGTGTCCTTCGCCTACCTGTGCGACCCGAAGATCCGCGAGCAATGCCGCAGGAACGGCGACGACCCGGAAAAGCTGCCGCGCATCTATGCCGACGCGGTAAACGGCTCGCTCGAGGGCAGGCCGCAGGGCATGACGATCACCATGCACACCTGCCGCGGCAACTTCCGCAGCGCCTGGGTCGCCGAGGGCGGCTACGAATCGGTCGCGGAGGCGATGTTTTCGACGCACGTGGACGCGTTCTTCATGGAGTTCGACTCGGCGCGCGCCGGCGGCTTCGAGCCGCTGCGCCTGCTGCCGAAGGGGAAGAAAGTGGTGCTGGGGCTCGTCACCACCAAGACCGGAGAGCTCGAATCGAAGGACTCGATCAAGCGCCGCATCGAAGAGGCGGCGAAGTTCGTGCCGCTCGACGACCTCTGCCTCTCGCCGCAGTGCGGGTTCTCGAGCACGCACCACGGCAACGCGCTGTCCTTCGAAGAGCAGTGGCGCAAGCTCGAGCGGGTCGTGGAAGTCGCGCGCGAGGTATGGCAATGAGCGCGGCGGGTTTTTCTCCCCTCCTCCCGAAGGAGGGGGTGGCGCGAAGCGCCGGGGTGGTGGCATCGTTCGCGAGCAAAACACCACCCCGCCGCCTGCGGCGGCACCCCTCCTCGGCGAGGAGGGGAAAGGAAAGGCACATGAGCATCGAGCAGGAAATTCTTGGGCTGGAGGGGAAGCGCTTCGCCGCCATGACGTCCGGCGATTTCGCCGCTCTCGAGAAGCTGGCGCACGACCAGCTCGTCTATACGCATTCGAACGCGCTGGTGGACACGAAGGCGAGCTGGCTCGAGTCGATGCGCTCGGGCAAGGTCCGCTACCGCAGCGTGGCGCCGGGCGGCCAGCAGCTGCGCGTCTTCGGCGATACCGCGCTCGTCAGCGCCGAGGCGGCGATCGAGGCGGAGGTCGGCGGCCAGCCGCGCTCGCTCAGGCTGCGCTACCTCGCCGCCTGGACGCGCACGCCTCAGGGCTGGAAGTTCGTCGCCTGGCAGGCGACCCCGATTCCGGCGTGAGCCGCCGCTTCGAGGGGCGGCGCGAGGACGCGCGCCTGCTCACCGGGCAGGGCCGCTTCACCGCCGACTGGAACCTGCCCGGCCAGCTCCACGCGCACTTCCTGCGCTCCGACCGCGCGCACGCCGAGATCGTCTCGATCGACGCGGCCGCGGCGCTCGCCTCGCCCGGCGTGGTGGCGGTGCTCACCGGCGCCGATACTGCCGCGGCGGGCCTGAAGACCCCGCCGCCGCTGGTCAGGTATCCGGGCCGCGGCGGCATGCGGATCAAGGTGCCGCACCGCGACGCGCTGGCCAACCGCCGCGTCCGCTTCGTCGGACAGGAGGTGGCGCTGGTGGTCGCGGAATCCGCGCACGCGGCGCAGGACGCGGCCGAGCGAATCGGCGTCGAATATCGGGATCTGCCGCACGTCGTCGATGCCGAGGAGGCGCTCGCGCCGGGAGCGCCGCAGCTCTACCCCGACATACCCGGCAACCTCTGCTTCGACTACGAGTACGGCGACGAAGGCGCGACGGACGCCGCGTTCGGAGGCGCGGCGCACGTCACCCGCCTCGCGCTCGACAGCCAGCGGCTGGTCGGGAACCCGATGGAGCCGAAGGCATGCCTCGCGGCCTACGACGCGGCGAGCGGAATCTACGATCTCCATGTGAGCAGCCAGGGCATGACGCTGTCGCTGGGCTGCCTCACCGGAGCGTTCGGCCTGCCGGAGGAGCGCTTCCGCGTGCGACCGATCGACGTCGGCGGCGCCTTCGGCATCCGCTCCGACGCGTATCCGGAGTACTTCGCGGTGATGCTCGCGGCGAAGCAGCTGGGCAGGCCGGTGAAATGGGTCGGCTCGCGCGCCGAGACGATGCTCTCCGACTACCATGGCCGCGGCGCGAAGCTCGCCGGAGAGCTCGCGCTCGACCGTGACGGACGCTTCCTCGCCATCCGCTTCCAGTGGTTCGTGAACGCCGGCGCCTATCTCTCGCAGCCCGGCCCCCTCATCAACACGCTCACCCCGGGGATACACGCGGTCAACGCCTACCGCATCCCGGCCGTCTACGGACGGCACCGCCTCGCGCTCAGCAACACCACCCCGACCACCGCGTACCGCGGCGCCGCGCGCCCGAACGTGGCCTACATCGTCGAGCGCCTGGTGGACGAGGCGGCGCGCGAGACGGGAATGGACCGCGTCGAGCTGCGCCGCCGCAACCTGATTCCGAAGGAGGCGTTTCCGTACCAGACGCCGACGGCGACCTACGACAGCGGGGATCCGCCCGGCGAGCTGGAGGAGGCCATCGGCAGATCGCAGTGGGATTCGTTCGACACGAGGCGCAAGCGGTCGGCCGCGAGGGGCAAATTGCGCGGCATCGGCTGCGCGGTGTTCATCGAGCCCTCCGGCGCGGGCGGCCTGCCGAAGGAGGAGGCGGCGATCAGGTTCGGCGATTCGGGGAACGCGACGCTTTACGTTCTGTCGGGACCGTCCGGACAGGGGCACGAAACCGTGTTCCCCGAGATCGTCGCCGCGGAGCTCGGCATCGACGCGGAGAAAATCACGCTGCGCGCGAGCGATCCCGGTGGGCCGGCGCTGGCGGGCGAGGGCACCATCGGCTCACGCTCGGTGATGGCGCACGGCGGAGCGCTCGCTGCGAGCGCGCGCGAGGTGGTGCGCAAGGGCCTCGATCTCGCGGCGAAGGAGCTGGAAGTCGCGGCGCGGGATCTCGAGTTCTCCGGCGGCCGATACCGGGTCAGGGGCACCGACGTCGCGATCGCCTTCGAGGAGATCGTGCGACGCTACTCCGGGGCCTCGCCGCATCCGCTCGATACGCTCGGCTCGATTCCGACGCCGCGGTCGTTTCCAGGCGGGGCGCACGTCGCCGAGGTCGAGATCGATCCGGAGACCGGAGAGATCGACGTGGTGCGCTATGTCGCCGTGGACGACTGCGGCCGGATCATCAACCACGCGCTGCTCGAAGGGCAATTGCACGGCGGCATCGTGCAGGGCATCGGGCAGGTGCTCGCCGAGCACTGCGTCTATGACCGCGCGAGCGGCCAGCTGCTCACCGGCTCCTTCATGGACTACGCGATGCCGCGCGCCGACGAGCAGCCGATGTTCGAGCTGTTCGACCACTCGGTGCCGTCACCCGGCAATCCGCTCGGCGCCAAGGGCGCAGGCGAGGCGGGGACCACCGGCGCGGTCCCGGCGCTCGCGAACGCAGTGATCGACGCGCTGCGGCCGCTCGGCATCCATCACCTCGATCTTCCTTGCACGCCCGCCCGCGTCTGGGCGGCGATCACGAGCTCCGAGCGGAAATAACAGCCATGCCGCCGAAATCCACTCCTCCCCCCGATCCGAACACGAAGAAGCCCCGGTTCACCCCGCCGCCGCACGCCTGCGACGCGCACTGCCACGTGTTCGGACCGGCGGCGAAATTTCCCTACGCGCCGAAAGCGGCCTACTGGCCTCCCGATTCGCCGGTCGAGAAGATGTGGGAGCTGCACCGGATCCTCGGCCTCGAGCGCGCGGTGATCGTGCACGCGACCTGCCACGGCGCGGACATGAGCGCGACGCTCGACGCGATCGCGCGCTCGGGCGGGCGCTACCGCGGCACCGCGATCATCGAGGAGAGCTGCACCGACCGCGAGCTCGAGCGCCTGCACGAGGGCGGAATTCGCGGCGTGCGCTTCAATTTCGTGAAGCACCTGGAGAGCCGGCCCGATCCCGGGTTCGTGCGCCGCACCGTGGAGCGCATCAGGCCGCTCGGCTGGCACCTGATCGTGCATCTCCAGGGCGAGGACATCATCGAGCTGCAGGAGCTGTTCCGCCCCATCACCATCCCGATGGTGATCGATCACATGGGCCGGCCGAAGGCGGCCGACGGAGTGGAGCAGAAGCCGTTCAAGGCGCTGCTCGAGTTCATGCAGCGCGAGAACGCCTGGGTCAAGATCTGCGGGCCGGAGCGCGTGTCCTCGCTGGGACCGCCCTTCACGGACGCGCTCCCGTTCGCCAAAGCGCTCGTCGCCGCGGCGCCGGACCGGGTTCTCTGGGGAACCGACTGGCCGCATCCCAACGTCAGGCACATGCCGAACGACGGCGAGCTGGTGGATCTCTTCCCGCTGATGGCGCCCGATGCGGCGCTGCAGAAGAAGGTCCTGGTCGACAACCCGGCGCGGCTGTACGGCTTTCCGGCAGGCTGAGCCGGCGCGTCAGGCGAGGACGAAGTCGCCGGCAGCGGCCTGCACGTCGAGCACCCCGAGCAGCGTCAGCTCGGTCGCCTGCACGCCCGCCGTGCCGGTGGTCTCCTGATAGTAGTAAAAGCCGGTCGATGTGCTGGTCTGCACCACGATCAGCCCGTCGTCGCCGACCGCGGCGGTCACGCCGACCTTGTTGATCTTGGCCAGCACCGAGCCGAAGGCTCCCGTGGTCGGGCTGTTCGCATACAGCGGTGCCGCGCCGGTCAGCTTCGAGGTGGCGAAGTCGATGAGCAAGGCCTCGTGCGTCGCGCCGAAATCCGCCTTCACGTTGGTCGCGAACGCGAATGCATCGTCGGCGTCGCCGATGTCGTCCAGGTCGTCGGCGCCGCCGGTGAACGAGCCGGTGAACTGGACCTTGTCCATGCCGCTCTGGAAGAATTTGATCGTGTCGCGGCTCGCGGCGGCCGCGCCGCCCGCGGAGCCCCAGCCGTCCGCGGGGCTCTCATAGACCACGATGTCGGCCTCGCCGTCGGTGACCAGCACTCCCTCCGCGTTTTTCACGCTGCCGAGGTTGATGGTGTCGGAGCCGCCGCCGCCGATGATCGTGTCCGCTTCGGAGGTCCCGGTGATGGCGTTGTGAAGCGCGTTGCCGCGCACATTCGCGCCGAAATCCTCCAGCGCGGAGAGGTCCACGTGCTGGAAATCGGACTGCGTGCCGGCCACGTCCACCTGATCCGCGTCGGGCGCGACCGAGAGATCGATCGTGACCAGTCCGGCCGCCTCGCCGCTCAGGATCAGCAGGTCGCTTTCGGCGCCCAGGCCCGCGTCGATCGTATCGGCGGCGGCGACATCCATCCCGATCGTGTCCGCGCCCGCGCCCCCGAGGATCGAGTCGGCGGCCGCGGTGCCGATGATGCGGTTGGCGGCGGCTGAGCCGACCACGTTGACCGCGAAGTCCTCCATCGCTGACGCGTCGAGATGCTGGAAATCGGATTGGACGCTCGTGTCAGTGCCGCCCCCGTCGACCTGGTCGGTGCCGGCCGCGACGGAGAGGTCAACGTCGATTGCCTGTCCCGCCGCGCCCGTCAGGATCAGCAGGTCGTTTTCCGCGCCCGCGCCGCCATCGAGCGAATCGAACGCAGCGACATCCATGGTGATCGTGTCCGCGCCCGCGCCGCCGGAAATGGAGTCGGCCTGCGCCGAGCCGATGATCTTGTTCGCGGCCGCCGAGCCGGTCACCTGCACGCCGGCGCCCGCCATCGTCGAGGCGTCGAGGTGCATGAAATCGCTTTGAATGCCCGCGACGCCGGGCATCTGGTCGGCGTTATTCGCGGTCTTCGAAAGATCGACCGCCACGGTTCCGGCCGCGGTTCCCTCCAGCACGAGCGTATTGCCCTCCGCCACCAGCCCGCCGTCGAGCTTGTCCGCGGTGCCGACGTCGTAGATCACCGTGTCGGCGCCCTTGCCGGCGAGGATCGTGTCCTGTCCGGCACCGCCGTCGATGGTCATCTTGCCGGTCTGGGCGGCCAGATTCAGGTTCAGCCCGAAGCCGCCGACGATTTCCACGACCTCAATGCCGCTGACGGCGGTCGGGGTCAGGTTCAGGGCGGTCCCCGAGGCGATCGTCGGCGTGAAGCGAAGGATGTCGTTGCCGTCGCCGCCGACGATCTTCTCGCCCGTTGCGAAATCCGCGGCTTGGCGGACGATGAAGAGGTCGTCCAGCTCGCCACCGATCAGCGTATTCGCCTGCGCGCTGCCGGTGATCTCGAAGCGCACGCCGTCCATGCCGGAGAAATCGAGGTGCGTGATGTCTGTGAACGTGGCCGAGTCGGAGCCACCGTCGAGCGAGACCGACTGGTCCATCGTGTCGTTCAGGTCCCACACCCAGACCTTCGCCGGGTCGCTCGTGTCCTCGCCGGTCACGACGAGCTTGTTCCCGCCGGCGTCGGCGATGCCGCCGCCGTCGACGTTGTCCAGCTCCTCGAACACGACGTTGATCACGTCGGCGCCGCCGCCTCCGTCGATCGTGTCGATTCCGGCGAGCCCGTCGAAGGTGTCGTTCCTGGAGGTCCCGACGATCGAGTTCGGGCCATCGTTGCCGCGGAAATTGATACCTGGGATCGAGGCGGCCCCGGGGATGATCGCGAGGGAGAAATCGAGATCGAGCGCGGTGGTGCCGATCGTATCGTCGCTCTCCACGATCTCGACGAGCTCGAGGCCCGTGATGGTTCCCGAGTAGGCGAGCGCCCCGGCCATGGTCGTGGACAAGCGCAACGTGTCCGCCGTTCCGCCGCCGGCGTTGATCGTCTCGTTCGGATCGGCGTCGGCCGGGTCTTCGTACAGGAACTGGTCGCTGCCGAGGCCGCCGACGAGACTATCGACGCCGGCGTTGCCGACGATCGTGTCGTCGCTGGCGCTTCCGGTAATCGTGTTCGCGCCGTCGTTGCCGATCAGCTTCATCGCGCCAGGCGCGGCGGCCGCGCTGATACTCAGCCCATCGGTCGCGCCGAGCATGGATTCAGATTCGCGGATCGCCAGGATCTCGAAGTTCGCCATGGTGGCCGTCAGCGCGAAGGTGCCGGCAGTAGTGGCTATGAAGCGGATCTCGTCGTTCCCGCCGCCGCCGTCGATCGTGTCCTTCGCCGCCGCGCCGACGCCGAATTCGGCCTGCGAGGCGTACATGAAGACGTCGTTCTGCGGGCTGCCGATGATGATCTGCGCGCGCGTCGGGTGCACCCGGACGCTGATGCCGAAGTCCTCGGTATCCTCCGCGGTCGCGACCATTTCGCTGGCGTCGAGGTGCCAGATGCCGGTCTGCAGCAAGACATCGTCGGGTGAGCCGTTGGCGCCGGTGATCTGGTCAGGGCCGCCGAGGTCGAGCTCGATTTTTCCCGTCGGCTCGCTCAAGATGTCGCCCGAGTTCTTGCTGGTGAGATACAGGAAGTTCTTCTCGGTCGCGACGATAGTGTCGCCGTAGCCGTTGATTTCATCGATGTCGCCGTCGCCGACCTCCATGTAGATGCTATCGTTGCCCTTGCCACCGACGATGGTGTCCTGCCCGAGATGCCCGTGGATCTCGTCCGCGAACTTGGTCCCCGTAAGGGCGTTGTCCCCATAGCTGCCCGCGAGCAGCACCGCCTTGCCGTAGTTCGACACGTCGATGCCGGCATTGTTGAAGATGAAGATGCTGCGGATGTAGGGCCCGTCGTCGATGTCCTCGGAGAGAGCAGTGCTGCTCACCACGAACTGGTCGATACAGAGGCCGGTGATGACGCCGTCGGTGTCGGAGACCGAGTCTGGCGTGTTGAAGGTGAATATCTCGCCAGCGGCACCGGCGAAAAACAGCTCGTTGGATCCGCTGTCCTCGATGCGATCGCCCGCCACCCACGAGCCGGATGAAATGACATAGTCGTCGTGCCCGCCGGCGCCCTTCATGGTGTCCGCGCCGCCGCCGGAATCGAAGATCGATTCGCCGAATCCAGTTGCGGTCAACTTGTTGTTGCCTTCGTTTCCGCGCAGCCCCATCGGTCCCTTGAGCGCCGACGCATTGATCTCGACGTTGCCGGAGCCGGAATCGGCGACCGTCACGTCGATGCCGGTGGTGTTGTTCTTCAGCACCAGCGTTTTTTGCAGCGCCGAAGCGCCCGGATCCGGGCTGAAGATCAGGTTGTCGCCGCGCGTGCCGCCGTTGTCGCTGTAGGTGTCCTGGCTGTACTCGGCCACGCTGAAGACGAAGAATAGATCGTTGCCGCCCCCGCCCTCGATCGTGTCCGCGCCCAGCCCCGCGACGAAGACATCCCCGCGAGAGCTGCCGATCAACTTGTTGGCGTTTCCGTCGCCGGCGACAAAAACGCCGCCCTCGACCGTGTCCAAAAACGAAATGCGAGAGGCATCCACGTGCCTGAAGCCGGTCTGCGTCAACGGGTCGTCGATCTGGTCCGCAGTCACGCTAAGGTCGACGCTGACGAACACGCCCTGCTTTTCCCCGGTCAGCCACAGCCAGTTCAGCTCGGCGGTGACACCCGCATTGATGTCGTCGAAGATCCCGTCGTCGACGTTCATCATGATCGTGTCGGCGCCCGGGCCGGAGACGATCGTGTCCGCGCCCTTGCCGCCCTCGATCTTGTCCTTGCCATTGCCGGTGGTGATCTGATTGTCGCCGTCGTTACCCAGGTAATGGATCCCCGACTTGTTGAACGCGGAGGCCTCGAGGTTGAGGCCGTTCGTGCTCGCGCTGTCCTCTCCCTGCAGGTGGATCACTTCGACCCCGCTGATACCGGCAACGTGCAGGCCGACCAGCTCGAGCGTGTCGTCGGCCGTCGTGGAAGTGAACTTCAGGGTGTCGATACCGGCGCTGTCGGTGATCTTGTCGCCTGCCGTGAAATCGCTGCCGAGCTCCACCAGGTAAGTGTCGTTTCCCGAGATGTCGGTGATCGTGTCGTTGCCGGCTCCCCCGGAGATGGTGTCGCCGAGCTTGCCGCCTTCGATCGTGTCGTTGCCCATTCCTCCGGCGACGGTGTCGGCGAACGCGGTCCCCGTCAGCTTGTTCGCGCCGTCGTTCCCGGTGATCTTCAGCGCGTTCTTGACCGCGCTCGCGTTCAGATTGAGCTGCCAGGTTTCAGTGGTGACCCCGTCGGGATCGCTGATCTCGACCTCCTCGATCCCGAGCGCGGTCGCGGCGAGCGTGAGCGTGCCGCCGGCCAAGGTCGAGGTGAAGCGGATCACGTCGGTGCCGCTTCCGCCCGTCACCTTGTCGATGACGGTTCCGTTCCGGTAGGCCTGAGGCGAGGCGAAGCGGAATACGTCGTCCTGACCCGTGCCGGTGAGAATGTTGAACGCGCCCGAAGCAGTGACCGCGATCCCGGCGCCGCTGAGGTCGGCCGCGTCCACGTGGCTGAAATCGGACTGCACCTCGCCGTCGTCGACCGCGTTGATGGTGAGCAGCTGGTTGGCGTCGGCGCCGACGCTCAGGTCGATGGCCACCTCGCCGGCCGCGCTGCCGACGAGCTTCAGGGTGTTGCCCTCGGACGCGCTGCCCGCGTCGATCTGATCGGGCGATTCCACATCCATGATCACGACGTCGTTGCCGGGGCCGCCGTCGATGATGTCGGTGCCGTCCTTGCCCTCGATGGTGTCGTTCTTCGCCGTCCCGGTGATCGAGTTGGCGCCGTCGTTGCCGAGGAACTTGATCCCCGGGATGGACGCGGCTCCGGGGATGGTCGCCGCGGAGAAATCCAGGTCGAGCGCGGTGGCGCCGAGCGTGTCGTCGCTCTCCCGGATCTCCACGATCTCGAGGCCGCTGATGGTTCCGGTATAGGAGAGCGCGCCGGCGACGGTGCTGGAGAAGCGCAGCGCGTCCGCGGCTCCCAGGCCACCGGAAATCGATTCGCCGGTCACATCTTCGACTTCCTCGAACAGGAAAACGTCGTTGCCGGCACCGCCCGCGAGCGTGTCCGCGCCGCCGTTTCCGACCAAGGTGTCGTTCTTCGCTCCGCCGGTGAGCTTGTTCGCGCCGTCGTTCCCCAGCAGAGTCAATCCCTGGCCCGATACGGTCGCGGCGTTCAGGTTGAGTGCCAGGTTGGGGTCGGTGATCTCGACCGTCTCGAGGCCCGACACCTGGGATGGAAGCGTCAGAGTCTGGGTCGCCGCCGTCGTGAACGTCGTCGCGGTAAAGCGCAACACGTCGTTGCCCGCCGCGCCGTGCAGCGCGTCGGCGGCGGTGAGCTGGTTCGAAGCCGAGACCAGGAACACGTCGTCCTGCTCGCTGCCGAGGATGCGGTTGGCCGCAGTCGAGAGGGTGACGTTCACGCCGTCGACGCCTTCCAACTTGAGCGCATCGACGTGGGAGAAGTCCGACTGGACGATCGAGTCGACGAGGGTGGCGATCATCAGCTGGTCGGCGCCCGCGAGGACAGAGAGGTCGATGGTGACGATTCCCGCCGCCATTCCGGCGAGCGCCAGGGTGTTGCCCTCGGTCGGCAGTCCGGCGTCGATCGAGTCGAGATTGACGTCCTCCACCTGCATCACGACGCGGTCGTTCCCCGCGCCGCCTGCGATCGTGTCCAGCCCGAGGTTTCCGACCAGCGTGTCGCTGCCCGCGCCGCCGGTCAGCGTGTTGGCGCCGGCGTTGCCGATGAGCGCAACCGAAGCCGCCGCGGCGGTGAGGCTCAGATCGAGCGTCGCGCTGGTGTTGCCCGCTGCGTCGCTCAGCCAGACTTCCTCGATCCCGGTGACGCCCGGGCGCAACTGGAGCGAATCGGTCGTCGAGACGAACAGGATCCTGTCGTAGCCCGGGCCGCCGTTGATGGTCTCGCCGATAGCGTGGTCAGCGGCTGCCGCGATGACGATGAAGTCGTTGCCCGCTGCCGCGACCACGGCGTCGACCAACGGCGTCGTCCACAGGACGTCGTCCAGATTCGTTCCAGTGATGCTAGCCATGCGAGCTTTCCCCCTTGCGCGCGACGATCATTTTCCGATCGTCGCAATCGATTCCTGACGATACTCGTTTAACCCGGATTCCTTTTATCGGTCAAGGACATTGTCCACGAGTGCGCGTGCCGCTCGCGGCCCGCATCGCACCGTTCGTCGGTGCGCGATCAACTTTCACATTCCAGGGCTGCGCTTGCCGCGCAATTCCGGCAGATCGGCGGTCAACCCTACCTTTCGGAATCGGGCTGCGATGCGCGAACCGAGCTTCACGGGTGCCCGGCTTCGGCCGTGGCGCTCGGCCCTGCGTTTCCGGCGTGTCTTCGCGTCGTCTTCGAGGCCGCGAACGATGACTTTGGCCATGCTCTGCTCCCAGTGGGCGTGACACAGCTATCATGACATCAAGAGTGGCCGCGCTGCGATGCAAAACAAGGCCGTGGGGTATGCCCGAGTGCCGCCTCGCGGCTCAAGCACGAAGTAAAATTCCCGACCATGCCGATCGACGTGCAAGGCCTCCGCAGCACGCACGCTCCCGAGGGGCTCCCCTTCGAGATCCGCAAGATCGGCCATGTCGTGCTCCGCGCCGCGGATTTGCGTCGCTCCGTGGATTTCTACACGAAGGTCCTCGGCTTCAGGGTCTCGGACGTGTACGGCGAGGACATGATGCCCGAGGGGATGGTGTTCATGCGCTGCAACGCCGACCACCACGGCATCGCGCTGGTGGGCGGGATGCCGGGACCGGCCGACAAGAGCGAGCTGCATCACCTCGCTTTCGAGGTGGACACGCTCGACGAAGTGTTCCGCGCGAGGAGGCACCTGCGCGAGCACAAGGTGCCGATCGTTTTCGAGGGCCGCCGTCGCGCCGGGGTTCAGATCGCGGTCGAGTTCCTCGATCCGGACGGGCACCACCTGGAGATCTACTGGGGACTCGACCGCGTCGGGCCGGACGGCCGCGTGCGGCCGAGGGAAGAATGGCGCGAGGCGCACTCGCTCGAAGAGGCGGTCGCCAATCCGGTGAAGGGCCAGAAGCCGGTCTTGCGCGAGCCTTCGCTCATGGAGAAAACATGAATGCAATCGCAGTGCGAAACATCCATCGCGCGGACGCCGGCACGATCGCATCGCTCGAGCGCCTGGGAGTCGCGACGGTGCACGAAGCCCAGGGGCGCACGGGGCTGATGCTGTCCTACATGCGCCCGCTGTGGCGCGGCGCGCGCGTCGCCGGCAGCGCCGTCACGGCGCTCGTTCATCCAGGCGACAACTGGATGATCCACGTCGCGGTGGAGACGATCAAGCCGGGCGACGTGCTGGTGGTCGCGTGCTCCAGCCCGAACGAGGACGGCCACTTCGGCGAGCTGCTCGCGACCGCCTGCAAGGCGCGCGGCACGAAGGCGGTGGTGCTCGACGTCGGCTGCCGCGACGCGCGCGAGATCACCGAGATGCAGTTCCCCGTGTGGTCGCGCGCGATCTCCGCCAAGGGCACGGTGAAGTCGAGCGTCGGCTCGGTGAACGTGCCGGTGGTGTGCGCCGGTGTGCAGGTGAAGCCCGGCGACGTGATCGTCGCGGACGACGACGGAGTGGTGGTGGTGCCGCGGCTCGACGCCGCCAAAGTGGCAAAAGCGGGCGAGGAGCGCGAGAAGAAGGAAGCCGCGAACCGGCCGCGCCTGGAGAAAGGCGAGCTTTCCCTCGACATCTACGGCATGCGCAAGCCGCTCGAGGAGAAGGGCCTGAAGTACGTGGACGGACCGCTCGACTGACATGGAGAGAATCGCGTTCATCGGCTTCGGCGAGGTCGGGCAGACGGTCTCGAAGGGGCTGCTCGCCGGGCAGCGCGTGGAGATCCGCGCCTTCGACCTGCTGTTCGACGCCGGCAAGCTCAAGGACAGGGCGGCAGAGCTCGGCGTCGGGGTCGCGCGCGACCACGCCGACGCGGTGCGCGGCGCCGACATGGTGTTTCTCGCGGTGACCGCCGGCTCGAGCATGGAGGCGGCGCGCTCGTGCCTGCCCGGGCTTTCCGCGGGGCAGCTTTTCCTCGACATCAACTCGGTCTCGCCGCGGCGCAAGCAGGAAACCGCGGCGCTCGTCGCGCCCACCGGCGCGCGCTACGTCGACGTCGCGGTGATGACGCCGATCGCCCCGTACGCCCACAAGGCGCCGATCCTTTGCGGCGGGCCGGGCGCGCGCGAATGGCTGGCGCGCGCGCAGTCGCTCGGCATGAACGTCGAGATCGTCTCGGAGGAGGTCGGTCCGGCCGCGGCGATCAAGATGTTCCGCTCGATCATGGTGAAGGGCTTCGAGGGGCTGATGCTCGAATGCATGCTCGCGGCGAGCGAGTACGGCGTGGAGGACCGCATCGTCGCGGCGCTGAAGGAAAGCTATCCCGGCGTGGACTGGCAGTACTTCTCGGGCTACTGGATCGAGCGCGTCCTCACGCACGGCAAGCGCCGCGCCGAGGAGATGCGCGAGGTCGCCGCGACGGTGCGCGCCTGCGGCCTCGAGCCGCTGATGTCCGCCGCGACCGCCGAGCGCCACGACTGGCTCGCGCGCCTCGGCGTGAAGCTGAGCGAGAAGACCCAGGACCGCGACCAGCTCGTCGCCGCGATCCGCGCCGCGCTCGGCAAGGGCCCGCGCAGGCAGAAGGCGGCCTGAGTGCAGAGCCGCGTTCCCTGCCTGCTGATGCGCGGCGGTACGTCGAAGGGAACCTATTTCCTGGCGAGCGATGTGCCGCAGGATCAAGAGAAGCTGGAGCGCTTCCTCCTCGCCGTGATGGGCTCGCCCGACCGGCGCCAGATCGACGGCGTGGGCGGAGCCGATCCGCTCACCAGCAAAGTGGCGATCATCGGCCCATCGAAGCGCAGCGACGCCGACGTGGACTACCTGTTCGTGCAGGTGGTGGTGAACGAGCCGAGGATCGACCTGCAGCAGAACTGCGGCAACATCCTCGCCGGCGTGGCGCCGTTCGCGATCGAGCGCGGGCTGGTGAAGGCGAAGGACGGCGAGACGCGGGTGCGCATCCACATGGTGAACAGCAAGTCGCTTGCCGAGGCGACCGTCCGCACACCGGGCGGACAGGTGCAGTACGAGGGCGAGGCGAGAATCGACGGCGTGCCCGGCACGCACGCGCCGGTGATCATCGATTTCCTCGACGTCGCCGGCTCGTCCTGCGGCGCGCTGCTGCCGACCGGCCGCCCGGTGGACGTGATCGACGGGATTCCGTGCACGCTGATCGACAACGGCATGCCCGTGGTGGTGATGGAGGCCGCGGCGCTCGGGCTCACCGGCTACGAGACCAAGCAGCAGCTCGACGCCGATACGGAGCTGAAGGCGCGCGTCGAGGCGATCCGGCTCGAGGCGGGTCCGCTGATGAAGCTCGGCGACGTCTCCAGGCGCAACCAGCCCAAGATGACGCTCGTCGCGCCGGCGCGCGCCGGCGGGGCGTTGTGCACGCGGACCTTCATTCCGCACGTGTGCCACGACGCGATCGGCGTGCTCGGCGCGGTGACCGTCGCCACCGCCTGCGTCATTCCCGGCTCGGTTGCCGCGAAGATCGCAAAGGTGCCGGGCGGAGCGAAGAAGCAACTGCAGATCGAGCATCCCACGGGAGAATTCACGGTGGAGCTGGAGACCGAAGGAAGCGACTCGATCCCGCGCATCAGGCGCTCGGCGCTGCTGCGCACCGCGCGGCTGTTGTTCGACGGCTTCGTCCACGTGCCCGCGGCGGCCCTGTCATGATCGTCGATTGCCACGGGCACTACACCACCGCCCCGAAGCAGCTCGAGACCTGGCGCGAGCAGCAGGTCGCGAGCCTGAACGACCCTTCGCGCGCGCCTTCGCGCTCGGCGCTCAAGATTTCCGACGACGAAATTCGCCAGAGCCTGGAGGCAAACCAGCTCAAGCTGCAGCGCGAGCGCGGCACCGACCTCACGTTCTTTTCGCCGCGCGCCAGCTTCATGGCGCACCACATCGGCAACGCGATCACCAGCCTCGAGTGGTCGAGAATCTGCAACGACCTGATCCACCGCTGCTGCTCGCTCTACCCGCAGAACTTCGTCGGCGTATGCCAGCTGCCGCAATCGACCGGCGTGCCGCCCAGGAGCTGCATCCCCGAGCTCGAGCGCTGCGTGAAGGAGCTGGGCTTCGTCGGCTGCAACCTCAACCCGGATCCTTCGGGCGGGCACTGGAAGGAGCCGCCGCTCACCGACAAGTGGTGGTATCCGCTCTACGAGAAGATGGTCGAGCTCGAGGTGCCCGCCATGGTTCACGTGAGCACCTCGTGCAACCCGGGATTCCACACCACCGGCGCGCATTACCTGAACGCCGATACCACCGCGTTCATGCAGTTCCTGACCTCGGACCTGTTCAAGGACTTCCCGACGCTGAAATTCATCATCCCGCACGGCGGGGGCGCGGTGCCGTACCACTGGGGACGCTTCCGCGGGCTCGCGCAGGACATGAAGAAGCCGCCGTTGAAGGACTTGCTGCTGAACAACGTCTACTTCGACACCTGCGTCTATCACTTGCCGGGCATCGAGCTGCTCACCAGGGTGATCCCGGTGGACAACATCCTGTTCGCCTCCGAGATGGTGGGCGCGGTGCGCGGCGTCGATCCCGAGACCGGGAGCTACTACGACGACACCAAGCGCTATATCGACAAGGCGACGTGGCTGAGCGACGCGGACAAGCAAAAGATCTTCGAAGGCAACGTGCGCAAGGTCTATCCAAGATGGGGGAGGAACAAATGAGAGCTTCGATCCGGTTACTCGCGGCGCTCGCGGCGGTTGCACTGAGCGCGGCAGTTCATGCGCAGGCGTATCCGACCAAGCCGGTGCGCATCGTGGTGCCGTTCGGCCCCGGGGGAATCGGCGACATCACCACGCGCGTGGTGGCGCCCAAGCTTGCGGAAGGGCTCGGCCAGCAGGTGATCGTCGAGAACAAGCCCGGCGCGGGCGGGATTCTCGCCGCCGAGACGGTGGCACGCGCCGAGCCCGACGGCCATACGCTGCTCCTCGTCACCAACGGCACCGCGATCAGCCAGGCGCTGTTCAAGTCGCTGCCCTTCGATCCGCTCAACGACTTCGCGCTGGTCTCGACCATGGGCTATTTCGGCCTGGTGATCGTCAACAACCCGGCGGCGCCGCAAAAGACGCTGCGCGAGGTGATCGCCGCCGCCAAGGCGAGCCCCGGCAAGCTCAACATCGGCAGCATCATCGCCGGCAGCACCCAGCACCTCGCCGCGGAGCTGTTCCGCTCGACCACCGGCGTGGACATGCAGATGATCCCGCACAAGACGACGGGCGAGGTGTTCGCCGGCGTGAAGAGCCAGGACATCCACCTCGCCTTCGAGTTCGTCGCGCCGATGCTCTCCAACATCCGCGCCGGAAACCTGCGCGCGCTCGCGGTCACCGGCTCCAAGCGCCACCCGGCGCTGCCCGACGTGTCCACGGCGATGGAAGCCGGCGTTTCCGGCTACGAGGTGTCGTCGTGGAACGGGATCGCCGCGCCGGCGAAGACGCCGCGCGCGGTGGTCGCGCGGCTCAACCAGGAGATGGTGAAGGCGGTCGCCTCGCCCGAGGTGCAGAAGCGCTTCGGCGAGCTGGGCGTCGACGGCCGCACCGGCACGCCGGAGGAATTCCGCGACTTCTATGCCGCGGAGGCGAAGCGCTGGACGCGCGTGATCGAGTCAGCCAAGATCCCGAAGCGCTAGGCGATCACCAGGCTGGCCGGATGCCGCGGGGGCAGGCAGCTCGCCCGACGAGCAAACCGAAGCGTGCCGGACCGCCGGGCCTGCGCGAGCGCAAGAAACTCGAGACGCGCGAACGCGTCCGCGCCGCCGCCGCCGAGCTCTTCACCAAGCGCGGCTACGCGGCAGCCACCATGCGCGAGATCGCGGGTCGCGCGCACGTCGCCCTCGGGACGCTGTTCAATTACGCCGAGGACAAGCGCGACCTGGTGTTCCTCATCTTCAACGAGGAGCTGAACGCGATCACCGACGTGGCCCTCGCCGCGCCGCGCGCGGGACAGCCGCTCATCGACCGGCTGCTCGCCGTGTTCTCGGTGCACTACCGCTGGCTCGGCGGCAAGGTGGCGCTCGCGCGCATCCTGCTGCAGGAGCTGACGTTCTACTCGAGCGGCAAGCAGGCCGCGACATTCCTCGGCATCCGCAAGCGGCTGATCGATGGCATCGAGCAGCTGATACGCAACGCGCAGTCGCGGAAAGAGATCCATTCGAAGGAGAGCCCTGCGCTGATCGCCCGCCACATCTTCTTCGTGTACTCGGCATCGCTGCGCTGGTGGATCGCCGCGCCGCGGCCCGACCCCGCCAAGGGCGTCGCCGACCTGCGCCGCCTGCTCAAGCTCCAAATCGAAGGATTGCGAGGATGATACGCAGCACTGGACGCATTCTCACCACCCACGTCGGCAGCCTGCCGAGGCCCGACGATCTCCTGAAGATGGTGCTGGCGAGGGATCGCGGCGAGCCGTACGAGAAATCGTCCTTTGGTGAAGTCTTGAAACGCTCCGTCAACCGCATCGTCAAGAAGCAGAGCGATCTCGGCCTGGACGTGATCGACGACGGCGAGTTCGGCAAGCCGGGGTTCATGCACTACGTCAACCAGCGCCTGTCGGGCTTCGAGCCGATGCGGGGGGAGGTGCCGCGCAGCCCGTTCGCGGCTTCCCGCGACTTCCGGTCCTTTCCCGAGTACTACCGCAGCCTGGGAACCTCGGCGCCGGCGACGAAGGCGCCGCACATGGAGTGCATCGGCCCGATCTCCTACAAGGGTCACCCGCTGCTCGCGGCCGACATCGCGAACCTGAAGGCGGCGCTGGCGGAAGTGAAGGCCGGGGAGGCGTTCATGCCCGCGGTGTCGCCCTCGAACGTCGAGGAATGGCAGCGCAACCGCTACTACAAGACCCCCGAGGAGTTCGTGTTCGCCATCGCCGAGGCGATGCGCGAGGAGTACAAGGCGATCGTCGACGCCGGGCTGCTGCTGCAGATCGACGACCCGCGGTTGGTGACGCACTACAACGTGACCCCGGACGCCAGCATCCAGGACTGCCGCGTGTGGGCCGAGGTGCGGGTCGAGGCGCTGAACCACGCGCTGCGCGGTCTGCCGCGCAGCCGCATCCGCTTTCACACCTGCTACGGCATCAATATCGGCCCGCGGGTGCACGACATGGAGCTGAAGGACGTCGTCGACCTGATCCTCAGGGTCAACGCCGGCGCGTACTCCTTCGAGGCCGCCAACCCGCGCCACGAGCACGAGTGGACGGTATGGAAGGACGTGAAGCTACCCGAGGGCGCGGTGCTGATCCCCGGGGTGATCACGCAGTCGGGCGTGGTGGTCGAGCATCCCGAGCTGGTCGCCCAGCGCATCGAGCGCTTCGCGAGCGTGGTCGGCCGCGAGAGCGTCATCGCCGGCGCCGACTGCGGCTTCGGCACTTTCGCGGGCTCCGATGAGATCCAGGAGCGCATCGTGTGGGCGAAGCTTGCGGCACTCGTGGAAGGAGCCCGCGTTGCAAGCAAGCGACTCTGGAACTAGTCCGGCAGGCGCAGCATCACCAGCTCCAGGTAGGCCTGGGGCATCACGCACTTGGCGGCCTCGGCTCAGAGCCCGAGGATGCGCTCGGCGTTCCGGTGAAAGATCTTTTCCATCACCGCTTCCGAGTAGCCGAGCTCCTGCCACTCCTTGAGGATGCGCGCGTAGGGCATGCTCGGGTAGTCCGAGCCGAACATGATCTTGTCCTGCAGCCGGCCGCGCATGTCGACCTTGAGGTTTCCCGGGAAGTACTTCGGCGCCCAGCCCGACATCTCCCAATGGACGTTGCCCTTGTGCAGCGCGACCGCGGTGGTCTCCTCGACCCACGGCCAGCCCGGATGCGCCATGACGATCTTCAGCCTCGGAAAATCGGCCGCGAGCCGGTCGATCCCCGAGGGATGCGCGTGGCGGATCACCGCGCCGTGGCCGCCCGGCATCCCGGCGCCCATGCCGGTGGTACCGACGTCGATCATCACCGCGGCCCCGAGCTCGTCGATGAGCCCGAACATCGGGTAGTAGCGCCGGTCGTCGACCGCGAAGTGCTGCATGATCGGGTGGAAGTGAAAGCCGATGAAGCCCAGTTGCCTTACCGCTTTTTTCGCTTCATCAAGAACATTTCCTTTTGAAGGCTCAAGTGCGCCCCAGGCCTGGATGATGCGCCGCGGATGGCGTTTCCACATCGCGTGCACGTACTCGTTGGTGACCGGCGGCGTGCCGATCGTGGTCTCGAGATCGAGCGCCACCAGCACCGCTTCCACGCCGGCGTCGGTGAAGTCCTTGATCACGTCTTCCTCGGGCTTCGCCGCCCAGTCGCGCTTCCAGTACTTGGCGAGCGCCTCGACGTAGGGCCCCTGGCACTTGATCCATTCGGTGGTGCCGGGATAGCAGTGCAGGTCAACGATGCGCATGTTTGGCCACCCTTTCCGCGAGGGCCTTCTTCGACACCTTGCCGAAGCTCGACACCGGAAGCTCGTCGAGGATCTCCAGGCGCTCCGGCAGCTTGAATTTCGCGATTTCCCTCGATTTCAGGAACTCGACCAGCCCCTCCAGATCCAGCGACCGGTCTTTGCGCAGCACCACGCAGGCGCACATCCTCTCGCCCAGGTTCGCGTCCGGCAGCGGCACGCAGGCGACGTTCTGCACCGCCGGGTGCGCGAGGATCAGGTTCTCGATCTCCTCGGCGCTGATCTTTTCGCCGCCGCGGTTGATGAGGTCCTTCTTGCGCCCCGCGACGACATAGTTGCCCGAGGGATGCCGGCGCATGAGGTCGCCCGAGCAATAGAAGCCGTCGCGCGTGAACTGCTTGGCGTTGTACTCGGGCACGCCGTAGTAGCCGCGCAGCGTGTAAGGCCCGCGGCAGGTCAGCTCGCCGATTTCGCCGTCGGGCACTTCGCGCCCCTCGTCGTCGACGAGGCGCACCTCGTCGTCCTCGCAGATCGGCCGGCCGCAGGTCTCGAGCTTCACGTCCTGCGGGTCGTCGGGCCGCACGAAGAACAGCATCCCCTCGGACATGCCGAAATTCTCCTGCACGAAGCAGCCCGGGATGAGTCGCTGCGTCTTCAGCCGTACTTCCGGCTGCATGCGCTGGCCGCCGCTCTGGACGATCCTCACCGAGGACAGGTCGTAGCTGCCGATCGACGGATCGTTGATGAGCCGGATGAGCAGCGCCGGCACCACCTTGACGTGAGTGACCCGGTGCTTCTGCACCAGCGCGAACATCTCCTCCGGGCGGGTGGTCGGCGAGAGCACCACCTTGCCGCCCTGGAAGAAACAGCCCTGGATGCCCGGGCAGGCGAGCGGCAGGTTGTGCGCGATCGGCAGCGCGAGCAGCAGCACCGAGTCGCCGTCGACGCCGCACACCGGCGCCGCGGTCTTCGAGTTGTAGGCGTAGTCGTTGTGCGTACGCGGGATGAGCTTGGGGATGCCGGTGGTGCCTCCCGAGAGCTGGAAGACGCACGGGTCGGTCGGGTCGATGCGGATCCTGTGCAATTCGCTCCGCGCAAGCCGCGCGGGTCTTTCGACGAGCTCCCGCAACGCGGGGAGCGAAAGGCACAACTTGAGCGACGCGTTCTCCTGCCGCACCCGCCGGATCATCGGCTCGAACTCGAAATCGCCCTGGCGCTGCGGATAGAAGCAGGCGCTCGCGCCCGAGAGCTTCACGAACTGGCTGATCTCGGCGTAGCGGTGCGTCACCAGCGCGGCAATCGGGATCGCGCCGATCTTCTGCAGCGCAAAATACAGGAGCACGAACTCGGCGACGTTGGGCAGCGTCGGCACCACCCGGTCGAGCGGCTCCAGGCCGAGCTCCAGCAGGTTGAGCGCCAGGTTGTCGGTGAGCCGGTCGATGTCGCGGTAGCTGTACTGCCGATCGCCGTCGATCAGCGCCGTGCGGCTCTCGAATCGTTCGAAGGCGACGGCGAATTCCTGGGCGAGCGACTTGTCCTGCCAGTAGCCCTTCTCGCGGTAGCGCCGCGCGAACTCGGGCGGGAACGGGACGACGCCTTCGAGCATCAGGTGGAGCTCGAGAAGCCGCCGTCGATCACCACGACCTCGCCGGTGACGAAGCGGTTGGATTGAATGAGGCTCATCATCGTCTCGGCGACATCGTCCGCCGTGACGACGCGGCTGAGCGGGGTGGCTTTGGCGCGCTTGCCCATCAGCTCCTCGTACCTGTCCTTGAGCATCCTTTTCATCCACTCGCCTTCCATCCAGCCCGGCGCGACCGCGTTGACGCGGATCTCGGGGCCGAGGTTCCAGGCGAGCGTCCGGGTGAGGTTGACCACCGCAGCCTTGCTCGCCGCATAGGGCAGGGGCTGCGGCCCTGGGCGCAATCCGACGATCGAGGCGGTGTTGACGACGCAGCCGCGACTGTCCTTCAGCAGCGGCGCCGCCGCACGCGTGACCTGGAACAGCCCCCTCACGTTGACCGCGAAGACGCGGTCCCATTCCTCGAGCGACAGGGTCTCTAGCTTCTTCGGCGTCCAGGATGCGGTGGTGCCGGCGTTGTTGACGAGCACGTCGAGCCGGCCGAAGGCCTTCCGGACCGACTCCAGCATCGCGCGCACGCCGACTTCGTCCGCGACATCGCACTGCACAAGGAGCGTCCTCGCGCCGAGCTTCCCGGCTTCGTCCGCGGTCTTGCGCGCCGCGGCCCCGCTCGACTGGTAGTTGATCGCAACGTCGTATCCTGCGCCGGCGAGCGCGAGCACGATGCTTCGGCCGATGCCGGTCGCGCCTCCGGTCACCAGCGCGGTTCTTCTGGACGCCGCCAAGGGTCTGACCTAAGATTTCAGATGAACATGTTCATGTTCAGGGCGAACGGTATGCCTGTCAACTGCCGCGTCGAAGGACGGAGGGAAACATGAGGAACATCATCGTTGCATGGCTGGCGGCGCTCGGGATCGTCGGCGGCGCCGAAGCGCAGACCTGGCCGGCAAAGCCCGTGCGGGTGGTCGTGAACGTCGCACCCGGCGGGGTCGCCGACGTGACCGCGCGGGTGCTCGCCGCGCGGCTCGGCGAGACGCTCGGACAGCCTTTCATCGTCGAGAACCGCGGCGGCGGGGACGGCTACATCGGCTTCGAAGCCGTGACGCGTTCCGAGCCCGACGGCTACACGCTGGTCTACGCGCCGGGCAGCACCATGATGATCGCGCCGCACATCATCCGCCGCGCCGATCTCGACCCGGTCAAGGCGCTTGCGCCGGTCGCGGCCACCGGGCGGGTGTCGCTGTACCTCGTCGTCAACCCGGGCAAGGTCGCGGCGAGCAACTTCGCCGAATTCCTCGCCTACGCACGCGCCAACCCCGGAAAGCTCAACTACGGCACGCCGGGCAACGGCACTTCGCCCCATATAGCCACCGAGGTCTTCAGCCGGGAGGCGAAGGTGAAGTTGAACCACATCCCCTACAAGGGAGCGGGACCGGCGCTGAAGGACCTGCTCGGCGGGGTGATCGAGCTCGTCCTGGATCCCGGTATCGGGCTGCCGCACGTCAAGGCCGGAAAGCTGCGCATGCTCGCGGTCGCGGGCGGGCAGCGCCATCCCGACTTCCCCGACGTGCCCACGCTCGAGGAAGGGGGCATCAAGGGCGTCGACGGCGGCCCGCACTTCGGCTTCTACGCGCCGGCGGCGACGCCGCGCGAAGTCGTCGAGCGCATCAACCGCGAGGTGCTGAAGGCGATGCAGGAGAGCGCGGTGCTCGCGCGCTTCAAGGCGCTCGCGGTCGACCTCGCCCCGGCGATGAGCCCAGCGGAGTTCTCCGCCTACGTCAAGGCGGAAAGCGAGCGCTACGCGAAACTGCTGCCGGAGATCGGCGTCGGCAAGTGAGAATCGACTTCCACGTCCACATGCTCGACGAGCATGTGTTCCGGGCGTGCACCAACAAGACCGTGTTCACCGGCTTCGGCGCGGCGCCGGTCGCCGCGCCGCGGCCGGGAACGGAGGACCTGCTCAAGCGCATGATGCGGCCCGAGGCCGTGATCGAGGACATGGACGGGCGCGGCATCGACATGAGCGTCGTCACCTCGAGCACGGTGCTGCAGGGCAGCTCGTGGGCCGACCCGCAGACCGACCTCGAGCTGTGCCGGCGATCGAACGACACGATCGCCGACTGGGCCGCGAGATACCCGCGGCGGTTCGTCGCGAGCTGCACGCTGCCCATGCAGGACCTGAGCCTCGCCCTCGGGGAGCTGGAACGCTGCAAGCCGAAGGTGGTGAACCTCGGCGCGAGCTACGGCGGCGCGTACGTCGGCGATCCGGTCTTTCGGTCGTTCTGGGAAGCGGTCGACGGGCTCGGCTCGACGGTGTGGCTGCACCCGGAAGGCGTCCGCGACCCGTGGTTCCAGCGCTACGCGCTGTGGAACTCGGCGGGCCAATCGATCGAGGAAACGAAGGCCATGGCCTCGCTCATCTACGAAGGGGTGATGCACAGGTACCCGGGCCTCAAGATCGTCGTCGCGCACGGCGGCGGCTACTTCCCGCACTACCTGGGGCGCATGGACCGCAATCACGCCAACCGCCCGGACACGGCGAAGAACACCGGCGGCAGGAAGCCGAGCGAGTTTCTGCGCTCGTTCCACTACGACAGCTGCGTCTACGATCCGCAGGTGCTGAAGGTCCTGCTCGAGCGCATCGGCGCCGACCGCCTGGTGATGGGCAGCGACTACCCGGTGGGCGAAAAGGATCCGGTCGGCTTCGTCGCGAGCTGCGGCGTAGGGGGAGCCGACCTCGCCGCCATCTGCGGCGGCAACGCCGCCCGGCTGCTCGGCATTCAGTGACGCGGCTGCTGATCCTCCTCACGCTTCCCGAGAAGGTGAGGATGCAGTACTACGACCGTATCCGGACGAAGTTCCCCGGGTTGGCGGTCGAGATGGTGGATCACCACAGCAAGGTCGGCCCGCACATCGAGGACGCCGAGATCCTCGTGACCTTCGGCCCGATGATGGCCGATCACGTCCTGGCGGAAGCGAAAAAGCTGAAATGGATCCAGGCGCTCGGCACCGGCGTCGACGGCATCACCGACCAGCCCTCGCTGCGCGAGGGCGTGATCGTCACCAACATGCACGGCTTCCACGGCTCCCCGGTGTCGGAGGCCGCGATCATGGCGATGCTCGCGCTGGCGCGCGACCTGCCGCGCGCGCTGCGCAGCCAGGCGCAACGCAAGTGGGACCGCTTCCCGGCAAGAACGCTCAAGGACAAGACCGTCGGCATCTTCGGCGTGGGCGTCATCGCCGCAACCCTCGCGCCGATGTGCAAGGCGTTCGGCATGACGGTCGTGGGCGTCAGCTCGGCTCCGCGCGCGGTGGCGGGCTTCGACCGCATGTATTCGCGCGAACAGCTCGGCGAGGCGGTACGCGAGCTCGACTATCTCGTATTGCTGACCCCCTGCACCCGGGAAACGCGCGGCATCGTCGACGCAGGCGTCTTCGCCGCCATGAGACCGGAGAGCTGCCTCGTCAACCTCGCGCGCGGCGGGGTGGTGGACGAGGCCGCGCTGGTCGACGCGCTCGAGCGCAAGACAATCGCGGGCGCGGCGCTCGACGTGTTCCGCGAGGAGCCGCTGCCCGCCGACAGCGCGCTCTGGAGCATGCCCAACGTCATCCTGACTCCGCACCTCGGCGGGTTTTTCGAGGGCTATCCGGACTGCGCGCTGCCGGTCGTCGAGGAGAACCTGCGGCGTTTCCTGTCCGGGGACATCGAAAACATGCTCGACGTGGTGAAGCGATGAACGAGCGAGTCAACACGCCGATTTCCGGCGCGGAGCTCGAGCGGCGCTGGACCGCGGTGCGGGCCGCGATGGCCGGGGAGCGCATCGACGTGCTGCTCATGCAGGCGAACAACGATTTCATGGGCGGCTACGTCAAGTACTTCACCGACATCCCGGCGACCAACGGCTACCCGGTGACGGTGCTGTTTCCCAGGGAGGAGCGCATGAGCGTGATCGGCCAGGGGCCGATGGGCGCGGTGCGCGAGCTGCCGCCCGAGGGCGACGGCATACGCCGCGGCGTGGCGCGTTTCATGGGCTCGCCGAGCTACGCCTCGGCGCCGTACACGGCGAGCTATGACGCGGCGCTCGCCAAAGGCGCTTTGCACGGTTTTTCGACCATCGGTCTTGTCGGGACCGCGGCGATGTCCTTCGCCCTGGTGGATCATCTGAAACGCAATTTGCCGAAGGCGCGGTTCATCGATGCCTCGGATCTGGTCGATCGCATCAAGGCGGTGAAGAGCGACGAGGAGATCGGGCTCATACGGCGCGCCGCGGCGATGCAGGATGCGGCGTGGCACGAGGTGCTCGAGGCGGTCAGGCCCGGCATGCGCGACCTGGAAGTGGCCGCCGTCGCCGAGCATGCCGGGCACCGCTACGGCAGCGAGCAAGGGCTGTTCCTGTGCGCCTCCGGCCGCGTCGGGACGGCGGCAGTGTTCGGCAACCGCCACCTGCAGAACCGCGTCATCCGCGAGGGCGATTACTTCAGCCTGCTCATCGAGAACAGCGGGCCGGGCGGCTTCTACACCGAGCTCGGCCGCACCTGCGTCCTCGGGCGCGCGTCGCAGGAGATGAAGGACGAGTACGAGTTCGTTCTCGAGGCGCGCAAGTTCACGCTCGACAGGCTCAAGCCGGGCGCGCTTCCCAGGGACGTCTGGGACGCCTACAACGCGTTCATGCGCGAGAACGGCAGGCCGCAGGAAAAGCGGCTGCACTGCCACGGCCAGGGCTATGACATGGTCGAGCGCCCGCTGGTGCGGCACGACGAGCCGATGCCGCTCGGTGGGAACATGGTCGTTGCCTGCCACCCGACCTACGCCACCGAACGCACCTACAGCTGGATCTGCGACGATTTCCTGATCGGCGAGCGCGGCGTCGCCGAGCGCCTGCACAAGACCGAGGAAAAGATTTTCGAGCTCGGCATATAGTGCCTTCGCGCGCGTGAAGCGCAGCGTCGGGCGCGTCCTCGCGATCAGCTCCGCGCCGCGCGCAGCGCCGCGAGCAGCGCCTTGAAAGGCAGAAGCACGCAGCCGTAGCGGCTGCGGTGAGCGTGCACCGGAGCAAACGCGGACAGCTCCTCCCAGCCGGCCGGCGGCGGACGCTGCCGCTCGAGCATGTCGGTCAAATCCGCGGTGAGTCGCTCGATCTCCTCGGCGCTTGCGCCCGGGGCGCGTTTGCCGATCACCGATGCTGCCGCGCGGCACAGCAGGCAGCCCTTCACGCGGTGCGCGAGTGCCGCGACGCGGCCCTGCGCGAGCTGCGCCTCCATCTCCACGCGGTCGCCGCACAGGGGATTGTCGAGGGTCGCGCGCCCGTCGGGCGCCTCCAGCCGGCCGTGCCCGGTATCGGCCGCGGCGAGCGACTTGATGGCCTCGTGGTAGAGGTCTTTGGCGCTCACCGCAGGGTCCTGCGCGCCGCAGCCAGCCCTGCGATCAGCGCATCGATGTCCGCATCGTCGTTGTACAGCGCGAAGCTCGCGCGCACGCTTGCCTCGACGCCGAAGGCCGCGTGCAGGGGCTGGGCGCAGTGGTGCCCTCCGCGCAAGCACACGCCGCCGTCGCCCAGGACCTGCGTGAGATCGTGGGAATGGATCCCCCTCAGGTTGAACGCCACGATGGGCAAGCGCTCGCGCGTCTCCCGCGGCCCGAGAATCGCGACATCGTCCATCCCGGCGAGCGCGGCCAGCAGCCGGCGCGCGAGGCGCTCCTCGTGGGCGCGGATCTCTGCCCAGGGCAGCGACAGCATCCACTCGAGCGCCGCGGCGAGCCCCACCGCCTGGGCGATCGGCGGCGTCCCGGCCTCGAAGCGCGCCGGCGCGTCGGCGAAGGTGGTCTCCTCCAGGCTCACGCGGCCCACCATGCCGCCGCCGGCGAACACCGGCGGCAGCGACTCGAGCAGCTCGCGACGGACCCACAGCACGCCTACGCCGTTCGGTCCGAAACACTTGTGGCCGGAGAACGCGTAAGCATCCACGCCCAGCCGCTGCACGTCCAGCGGGCCGTGCTGCGCGGCCTGCGCGCCGTCCACCAGCACGCGCGCGCCCACGGCGCGCGCGGCGCTCACCACCGCGGCGAGGTCGGTGAGCGCGCCGGTGACGTTCGAGGCGTGGGTGATCGCGATCAGCCGGCAGCGCGCGGTGACCGCCTCGGCGAGGCGCGCGAGGTCGATGCGCCCGTCGCCGGCGAGCGGCAGCACCCGCAGCGCCGCTCCGCGCCGCTCGCGCAACAGCTGCCAGGGCACGAAATTGCTGTGATGCTCGGCCCGGGTGATGACGATCTCGTCGCCCGCCGCGAGCCGCGCGCCGAAGGCGTGGGCGAAGACGTTGATCGCGGCGGTCGTGCCGGAGGTGAACACCACCTCGTCCGCGCGCCCGGCGTTCAGGAAGCGCCGCACGCTCTCGCGCGCGCGTTCGTAGGCTTCGGTCGCTCCCTCGGCGAGCGGATAGGAGCCGCGCTGCACGTTGGCGCGCGCGTGCGTCTCGTGCGCGACCAGCGCGTCGAGCACCGCCTGCGGCAGCTGCGCGGTGGCCGCGTTATCGAGGTAGTGCAGCTCCGGATCGCCCGCGAGGAGAGGAAACTGCCTGCGCAACGCGGCCGGATCGAAGCTCACGGCGACTCGCCGCGATAGCGCACCCGGATGACCTCGGCGAGGATGGACACCGCGATTTCCCTCGGCGCGCGGCCGCCGAGGTCGAGTCCCACGGGAGCGTGGATGCGCCCGATCTCGGCGCCGAGACCCGCCTGAGTCAGCCGCGCGACGCGCTTGGCGTGAGTGCGCGTGCTGCCCAGCGCGCCGATATAGAACGCGGGGCTCGCGAGCGCCGCGATGAGCGCCGGGTCGTCGAGCTTGGAGTCGTGGGTGAGCGTCACCACCGCGCTCCTCGCATCGAGCTTCACCTGCGCGAGCGCGTCGTCCGGCCAGTCGTCCAGCAACCTGACGCCCGGGAAGCGCTCGGCGCTCGCGAACGCGCGGCGCGGATCGATCACGATGACTTCGAACCCGGCGAGCGTCGCCATCGGCGCCAGGAACTGGCTGATGTGCGCGGCGCCGACGAGGACCAGGCGCGGCGCGCGCACGTAGCAGCGGACGAACAGGCCCTCGGCGCCGGCCAGCATGCCGCTGCGATCGGCGCTCCGCATGCGGCGCACCGCCGCGCGCTGCTCCTCGGTCAGCTCCAGCGCGCCTTCCCAGCGATCGCCCGCAAGCAGGCCCTGCTCGCCGTCGCCAAGGCGCGTCACCACCGCGGCCGGAATGCCCGCCTCGGCGGCGGCCGCGAGCCGCTCGTAGAGCGCCGACTTCATTCGAGCCGCTCGACGAATACGCGCACCCGCCCGCCGCAGGCGAGTCCCACCTCCCACGCCTGCTCGTCCGACACCCCGAACTCGAGCGTGCGCGGCTTGCCGTCGGCGAGCGCGGCGAGCGCCTCGGTCACGACCGCGCCCTCGATGCAGCCGCCGGAGACCGAGCCGACGAACTCGCCGCGGTCGTTCACGGCGAGGTGGCTGCCCTCGGGCCGCGGGGACGAGCCCCAGGTCTGCACCACCGTGGCGAGCGCCACGCCGCGCCCGTCGGCTCTCCAGCGCCCGATGCGGGGGAAGATCTCTTCGGCGTCCGTGGGCACCGTCACCCGCCCATGGTTTTCGGCAGGTAGAGCGCAATCGCCGGAAACGCGACCAGCAGCGCGAGCCGCACCAGGTCCGCGGCGACGAACGGCAGCACGCCCCGGTAGATCGTCATCAGGCTGATCTCGCGCACCATGGTGTTGAGGATGAAGCAGATGATCCCCACCGGCGGCGCGATCATGCCGATGGTCGCGGTCATGACGACGATGACGCCGAACCAGATCGGGTCGAAGCCGAGCTGCACCACCACCGGGTGCAGGATCGGCACCGTGAGCAGCATGGTCGCGACCTCGTCGATGAAGGTGCCGGCGAGCAGGTAGCCGATGACGATGAAGATCATGATCACGATCGGCGCGAACGGCAGCTTGGTGAGCCATTCCGCGAGGTTCTGCGAGGTCTGCGTCACGGCGAGGAAATACTGGAACAGGAACACGCCGATGATCAGCAGGAAGATCGCCGCCGAGATCCGGAGCCCCTCGACCAGGCATTCGACGATCGCCTTCCACGGCAGCCGGCGCCGCGCGATCCCGATCGCGAGCGCGCCCACCACGCCGAGGCTCGCCGCCTCGACCACGGTGGCGAAGCCGCCGTAGATGCCGCCGATGACGACGACGAAGAGCAGCAGCGTCGCCCAGACCTCCCTCAGGCTCGCCCAGCGCTCCGGCCAGCTCGTGCGCGCGCCTCGCGGGAGCAGGCTCGGGCGGTACGCGTAGACCGCCTGGATGGCGACGCAGTAGAGCGTGATCGCGAGCAGTCCCGGCAGGATCCCGGCGATGAACAGGCGCGAGATGTCCTCGTCCACCAGGATCCCGTAGAGCACGAACAGCACCGAGGGCGGGATCATCGGGCCGAGCGTCCCGCCGGCGGCGATCACGCCCATCGACAGGCCCGGCTCGTAGCCGATGCGCCGCATCTCGGGCAGCGCCACCGTGGTCATGGTGGTCGCGGTGGCGATCGCCGAGCCGTTGATCGCCGAGAACCCGCCGCAGGCGAACACGGTCGCCATCGCCATGCCGCCCGGCAGGTGCCCGAGCCATACGGCGGCGGCGCGGAACAGCTCGCGGCTCATCCCGGAGCGGCTCACGATCACGCCCATCAGGATGAACATCGGGATGACGCTGAAGTTGAAATCGGTGACGGTCCGGATCGGAGAATGAATCAGCAGCCCGAGCGCCGGCCACCAGCCGTTCAGCCAGGCGAAGCCGGCGACGCCGACGACGCCCAGGCAGACGCCGATCGGCACGCGCAGCAGCATCATGGCGAGCATCGCCGCCAAGCCGACGACGGCGACCAGGGTCTGCTGTTCCATTCAGGCTGCGCTGCGGCGCAGGACCACCACCTGCCACCAGCGCAGGCCGGCGAGGACGAGCGTCACCATGATGCCGACCGCGGCGAGCGAATATCCGATCCAGATCGGCAGGGCGAGGTCGATCGACTTCTCGCCGGCCTTGAGAATGTCGTAGACCTTGAAAGTCATCATGAAGCCGAAGACGGCGAAGAACGCGAGGTTGAGCGAGTACGCGGCGACGTCGATGGCGTAGCGCAGCCGCGCACCGGCCACGGCGTACAGGACGTCCACGGTGATGTGCCGGTCGGCGTAGGTCGCGGTCGCGATGCCCCAGCAGATCGCCACGCCCTGCAGCGTCTGGCCGAGGATGAATCCGTCGGGGATGTGCCCCGCCACCGTGTAGCGCAGCAGCGCCTCGCCGAAGGTGATGGCCGCCACCAGGCCGAGGAACGCCCCCGCCGTGCGCTCGACGGCCGCAATGAAGCGGTTCACCGCCGGGGGCTACTGATACAGGCCGTTATGCTTCTTGAGCGCCGCGACGAGCTCGCTCCACACCTGGTCTGCGTTGTAACCCGCCTTCGTCACCTCGTCCGCCCACTGCTTCCTGAGCGGCTCGGCCGCCTTGCGCCACTGCGCAACCTGCTGCGCGTTGATGGTGTAGGCGACGTGATCCGACAGCGGCTTCACCTTCTGGATGGCGTCGTGATCACGAGCGGCCCACGCGGTTACGATCTTCTTCGTCCAGTCGAGGCCGCAGTGCTGGTCGAGCGCCTTCTTCTGCGCCGCCGACAGGCCGTCGTAGGCCTTGCGGTTCAGGTTCCAGGTGAAGATCGAAACGTAGAGCGGGTTCTCCATGTGGAACTTGGTGACGTCGGCGAGCCGGAACACCGTCAGGCCCTCCCAGGGCACCATGATGCCGTCGACGATGCCGCGCGCGAGCGTCTCGCGCGCTTCGGTGATCTCGACCGCCACCGAGCTGCCGCCGAGCATGCCGATGAAGCGCGACGAGGTGGCGTTGCCGGTGCGGATCTTCAGGCCCTTGATGTCGCCGGGCACCTCGACCTTCTTGCCGCGCATGTGGAAGGTGCCCGGCTCGTGCGTGAACACCAGGCAGGTCCAGACCTCCTTCATCTCCTTCGGCGCGTACTTGAGGTACCACTCCTGGAAGCCGGGCGAACCGTTGATCGTGCCCGTGGTGAGGAAGGGCTGCTCGGCCGCCGCGATCACCGGGAAGCGTCCCGGCGTGTAGCCGGGGTTGACCAGCACGAAGTCGGCGATGCCGTCCTTCGCCATGTCGTAGTGATCGGGTCCCTTACCGAGCTGGTTGGACGGGAAGATCTGCACCTTGAGCGTGCCGTTGGTCGCCTTGGCGAGCGACTCCGCCCAGCCGTAGGTCGACACCACCAGCGAGTGCTTGGGCGGCACCCAGTAGCTGAATTTGAGCGTGACGGGTTTGTCCTGCGCCTGCGCGGCGAACGCGGCGAGCGCGAGTGCCCCAGCGGCGGCGGCGATTGCGCGTTTCATGACCCCCTCCTCACGGGTGGCGATGGTGCGGACCGAGCATAGCAGATGGGCGAGGAGTGGGACAACGCGGCGCGGCGTCCTTCCCCTCCTCCTTGAGGAGGGGTGCCACCGCAGGCGGCGGGGCGGTGCGCTACGGGAGCCAGCGCAGGCTGGCGAAGCCCGGCTCGATGTTCCAGTCGATCTCCTTGCCTGCAGCCCATGCCTGCTCCCATGGATGATCGAGCGCCGGCTCGTGCTCCGGTCGCTCGTCGCGTACTCCGGCGTGCCACTCCGCCATGTGGCGCGCGGCGGTGGCGTCCAGATCGAGGCTGAAGCCGTAGCCGATCCTGCCGTCGCCGGCGAGCACGCGCGTCACCAGCGCCTCGCTCCCGGAAGCGAGCCGCAGCGACTGGGTGTGGATCTGGAACGTTCCGGTCACTCTTGCCGCCGCATGAGCTCGGCGACTTCCTCGTAGATGCTGCGGCGCGCGCCGACGGCAACGATCCGGACAGTACGGCTGGGCCCGGCTACGCGGTAGACCACTCGATATCGTCGAACCCGGAATTTCCACAGGCCCCCGAGTTCCTGCTGCAAAGGTTCGCCGGCAGATGGATTTGCGCCGACTGCGCGAATCGCCGCCTTGATCGCTCGCTTGACGTCCGGAGGAAGATGCCGGATGACCTCAGCGACCTCAGGGGGGATGACCGGGCGTCGGCCTGGCATCAGCGCCGGCGTTTGCGGCGCGGGACCAGAGGTTCGCCGAAGACTTCCTCGAAGGAAAGACCTTTCCCGCCCGCAGCGAAATAGGCCTCGCTTTCCCTGATCTGCTTCATCAGGTCGGGGTCGCTCAGCACATCCAGCGTTTCCTTCAGCCTTTCGTATTCGGCATAGCTGACCAGCATCGCCGCCGGTTTGCCGTTGCGCGTCACGACGATTTCCTCCTCGCGTTCCTGGACGCCGGTGACGAGTTCCGGCAGCCGCGCTTTGACTTCGGAGATGGGCAGTATTTTGGCCATGCGGCCATTAGACCAGAATTCTGGTCACTGGGAAAGAAGCGGGCTCAGCCCGCTGCGCGTTACGCGGCCGTGCAGTTCCCGCCCGAGCGCCTGCTCGCAGAATTCCGCCGTCGCGAGCAGTTCATGGAGATCGATGCCGGTCGGGACGCCCATCGACTCGAACAGATTCACCAGGTCCTCGGTGCACACGTTGCCGGTGAAGCCCGCGCCGTACTTCACTTTCGCGGGATGCCCGCCCACGCCGCCGAACGACGAATCGAAATGCCGGACGCCCGCCTCGTAGGCGGCTACGCAGTTCACCAGGCCGGTGCCGCGCGTGTCGTGGAAATGCGCGATCGGGACGATGCCGTCTATTCCCGACAGGCGCCTGAAGATGTCTTTCACTGTCGCGGGACTAGCAATCCCCGTCGTGTCGCCGATGGCGACGTGAACGACGCCCAGGCCGACGAAGCGCGCCGCGTCTTCGGCGACGACCCCCGGATCAACCCTGCCTTCGAAAGGGCAGCCGAAGGCGACCGAAATGGTTCCCACCAGACGGAAACGCCCTTGCGCCGCGCCGACCATGTCTTCGATGTTCGTCCACTGCTGCGCGCGGCCGCGATTGAGGTTTTTCCGCGAATGCGCCTCGCTCGCGGACACGAGGAGGCTGATCTCGTTCGCGCCGTAGCCCGCCTCCAGGTCCGCCAGCGCGCGCTCCACCGCGCGCACGTTGGCGCAGGTCGCCTTGTAGTATGTGCCGGGCTTCCTGGAAAGACCTTTCAGCAGCTCGCTCGCGTCGGAGAACTGCGGCACCACCTTCGGGTTGGAGTAGGAGGTCGCCTCGACGCGCGGAAAGCCGAGCGCCGCGAAGCGCTCGACGAGCGCCCGCTTCGCCGCCGTGGGCACGAGCTGCGGCTCGTGCTGCAGCCCGTCGCGCGCGAAGCACTCGCACAGGACGACCGGAGTTTCCATGAGATAGTTGATATCATCAACGACCTGGTGTAGGCTGTCAACGCCCGACGGAGTTGCGCATGTCCGCCCCCGCCACCTGGAAATCGAAGTACGTCATCGAGCCGCGCGATGCGCGCACCCAGTCGGCCGGCGTCGAGCCGGGCTACGCGCAGACCGAGTGGCGCTGGCCCTCGCAGCCGCTGCAGCGCCGCCCGCACACGCTCTCGGAGCTCACCGGGCCGCAGGACGTGCTCAAGCGCCTCGCGCCGGTGCGCGGCGACCTCGCCGGCCAGGGCGCGAAGCGCGCCATCGGCCAGCTGATCCACCTCAGGACCCAGGTGGTGGACGAGGACGGCGCGCCGGTGGCGGGCGCCGCGGTCGAGATCTGGCATGCCAACGCGGCGGGAAAGTACACGCACCGCAACGACAGCCACGACGCCCCCCTCGATCCGAATTTCTACGGCGCGGCGCGCATGACCGCGGACGCGGACGGCCGCATCGAGCTGCGCACCATCAAGCCCGGCGCCTATCCCACGGGGGGCGCCGAGCGCTGGTGGCGGCCGCCGCACGTGCATTTCTCGGTATGGGGCAGGGTGTGGCTGTCGCGCCTGGTCACCCAGATGTTCTTCCCCGGCGAGCCGCTCAACGACAGCGACGGTGTGCTGAACGCGATTCGCGACCCGCAGGCGCGCGTCCGGTGCATCGCCCGGCTGCTGCCGCAGACTGAAGGCCCGGAGAACGCGCTCGTGTACGAGTACCGGCTCGTCGTGCGCGGAAGCAGGGCGACACCAGCGTTGCCGTGAAGCGCTTCGTCCCCACGGGCGAGATGACGCTCGGGCCGTTCTTCCCGCGCGAGTTCGGGCAGGGCGCGAACGATCTCACCGCGTTCGAAGGCCGGCCGGCGAAAGGCGAGCCGCTCGAGATCACCGGCCGGGTGGTGCAGGCCGACGGAAGCCCTCTCGACAACGTGGTGCTCGAGATCTGGCAGGCCGACGCGAACGGCATCTTCCGCGACCCTGCCGATCCGCGCTATGCGCAGGCCGACCCGAATTTCTTCGGCTGGGGACGCGCCGCCACCGACGCGCAGGGCATCTACACGTTTCGCACCATCCGGCCGGGCGCGTACCCGGGCCGCGCGCCGCACGTCAATTTCCTGATCCTGTATTCGGGCCTGATGCGCCAGCTGCAGACCGTGATGTTCTTCGAGAAAGCCAGCGACCCGGTGCTCGACGCCGTCGAGCCGGCCGCGCTGCGCGAGCGCCTGATTGCGAAAAGCGAAGGGGCCGCGCGCTACCGCTTCGACATCCGGCTGCGCGGCGAGGGCGAGACGCCGTTCTTCGACGACTGAGCATGCTGCAGAGAACCGCGCCCACGATCCGCGAGCTGCTCTCGTACCGGCTGCACCGCGCGGCGAACCTGCTGTCGCGCAGCGCCGAGCTGCGCTACCGCCGCGGATTCGGCGTCAGCCTGTGGGAATGGCGCACGGTGGCGCTGCTCGGAGGCGCCGAGGTGCCGCTGTCGCTGAACGAGCTCGCCGGCTCCGCCGGCATCCACAAGAGCCAGATGAGCCGCGTGGTGTCCGGGCTCGCGCGGCGCGGCGCGGTGCGGCGCGAGACCGATGCGCGCGACGGCCGCGGCGTGAGGCTGTCGCTGACCGCCGCGGGGCGGCGCCTGTACGCGGGGCTGATCCGCGCCGCCGAGGAGCGCAACGCCGCGTTCCTCGGCTGCCTGAGCGCAAGAGAGCGCGAATGCCTCGAGGCGGCGCTCGACAAGCTCGCCGCGCGGGCGCGCGAGATGATCCGGCTGGAAAAGTCGCAGAGATGAAGACGCGCATCACCGAGCTGCTCGGCATCGAGCACCCGATCTTCCAGGCGGCGATGAGCTGGGCGTCGTCCAGCTCGGCGCTCGCGATCGCGGTGTCGAACGCGGGCGGCATGGGGGTGATCGCCGCCGGCCCGATGCGCCCGGAGGCCTTCCGCCGCGCGCTCGCCGAGATCAAGGCCGGGACCTCGAAACCGTACGGCGTGAATATCCCTCTCACCGATGCGCGCGCCGCCGAGCTTCTCGACATCGCGTACCAGGCGCGCATACCGGTGATGGTCGCCTCGCAGGGAGGGCCGCGCGAGCACCTGGCGCGCTTTCGCGCGATCGGCGCCAAGTGGCTGCACGTGGTGGCCTCGGTCGAGCACGCGAAGAAGGCCGAGGCCGCGGGCGTGGACGCGCTGGTGGTGGACGGCGCCGAGGCCGGCGGCCATCCGCCGCCCTCCGAGGTCGGGACACTGGTGCTGGTGCGCCGGATCATCAAGGCGACCAGGCTGCCGGTGGTGGCGAGCGGCGGCATCGCCGACGGCGCGGGCGTTGCGGCGATGCTCGCGCTCGGGGCGGACGCGGTGCAGCTCGGCACGCGCTTCATCGCCACGCCCGAGGCGAGCGTGCACGAGAACTACAAGCGCGCGGTGCTCGCCGCCGAGGTGGACGGGACGACGCTGGTGGCGCGCGGGCGGCTGCCGATCCGCCAGCTGAAGAACGCCTTTTCCGCGAAATTCGAGGCCGCCGAACGCTCGGGCGCGAGCCGCGAGGAGCTGGAGGCGATCTTCAAGGGCTCGAGCCTCAGGCAGGCGGCGCTCGAGGGCGACGTCGAATGGGGAAAAGTGGAGGCGGGGCAGAGCGCCGGGCTGGTGAACGAGATCCTTCCGGCGGCTGAAGTGCTGCGCAGGCTCGTCGCCGAGGCGGAGGAGGCGAGGAGGAGGCTCGCCTCGCTGTGAAAAAACAGGGACAGACCACGTTTTCGCCGGACCGGAAATTGGGGTCTGTCCCTGTTTTGCGGTTTGAGAACCGCGGCGCTGTTCGCGTGCTCACATTGAACCGCCCCGAAAAGCGCAACGCGTTGAATTCCGAGCTGACGCAGGCGCTGCTGGACGCGCTGCGCGCCGCCGACGCCGACGATTCCGTGGCTTGCGTCGTGCTCACCGGCGCGGGGCAGGGCTTCTGCGCCGGCGCGGATCTCTCGGAATTCAAGGACCTGCAGCAGCCCGGGGCCGCCGAGGCGCGATCCGAGCTGACGATGCAGCTTCATCTCGCCTTTTCGCGCATGAAGAAGCCGGTGGTCACCGCGATCAACGGCGCCGCGATGGGCGGCGGAGCGGGCCTCGCGATCGCCGGCGATCTCGCCGTGATGTCCGCATCGGCCAGAATCGGCTATCCGGAGGCGAAGCACGGCATCGTGGCGGCGATCGCGATGGCGAACCTGGTTCGCCAGGTCGGACGCAAGGCGGCGTTCGAGCTGGTCGCCCTCGGCGAGCCGATCGGCGCCGCGAAGGCGCTCGCACTCGGCGTGGTCAATCGGGTCGCCCCCGATGCGCGAGTGCTCGAAGAGGCGCTCGCGCTCGCCGCGCAGCTCGCCGCGGTCAGCCGCCCGGCGATGGCGGAGACCAAGCGCCTGTTTCACGAAGTCGCCGATCTGCCGCTCGATCGGGCGCTCGAGCGCGGGCGCGAGACCAACAGGCGCATGCGCGCGTTCGACCGCAAATGAAGCCGCTCGAGCAGCTGACGATCCTCGACCTGTCGCGCGTGCTCGCCTGCCCGTTCGCGAGCATGATCCTCGCCGAGCTGGGAGCGAAGGTGATCAAGGTCGAGCAGCCGGGCGCGGGCGACGAAACGAGGACCTTCGAGCCGCGGCTTGCGCGCGACAGCGCGTACTTCTTCGCCTGCAACCGCTCCAAGGAATCGATCACGGTCAACCTGCGCGCCGACGACGGGCGCAGGATCGTGCGCGAGCTCGCGCAGCAGGCCGACGTGCTGGTGGAGAATTTCCCGGTGGGAGCTCTCGGCCGCTCCGGGCTCGACTACGCGACCCTGTCGGCGCTGAATCCGCGGCTCGTGTACGTTTCGTGCACCGGATTCGGCCAGAACGGGCCCTACGCGCACAAGAAGGGCTACGACACGGTGTTCCAGGCGATGGGCGGGATCATGAGTCTCACGGGCGAGAAAGGCGGCGGGCCGGTCAAGCCGGGGCTTCCCGTCGCCGACCTGACCTCGGGCCTTTGGATCGCGATCGCGATCCTCGCTGCGCTCGCCGGGCGCGAGCGGGTCGGACGGGGCTGCCACGTGGACTTCGCGATGCTCGACGGGCAGGTGGCGCTGCTGACGCTCGCCGCGGCGCGCTATTTCGCGCTCGGCGAAGTTCCGCCGCGCCTGGGCACCGAGCATCCGGGGCGCGTGCCGAGCGCGACCTTCCGCTGCAAGGACGGCAAGTACGCGCATGTGACCGCGAGCGACCAGCATTGGGCGCCCTTGTGCCGGGCGCTCGGGATCGAAGCCTGGGGTTCGGATTATCCCGACAACGCCGCACGCGTAGAAAAGCGCGCCGAGGTGACGGCGAAGCTCGCCGAGACGATCGCGAGGCTCGACCGGGCGGCGCTTCTGGAGACGCTCGACCATGCCGATGTCCCGGCAGGCCCGGTGAACGACGTCGCCGAGATCCTCGCCGACCCGCACGTGCGCGCGCGCAACCTGGTCGGAAGCTTCGACTACCCGGGGGTGGGCGAATTCAAGGCGCTCGCGCTGCCGTACAAGTTCCTGGGCTGGGACAATCCCGGGATCGCCGCGCCGCCCATGCTCGGCGAGCACACCGAAAAAGTGCTTTCGGAGCGGCTAGGCTACAGCGCCGAGAAAATTGCCGAGCTTCGGGCAGCGAACGCGATATGAGGCAAGCCGTCCTATACTCGGTCGCGAACGGCATCGCGACCATCACGCTCGACCGGCCGGAGGCGCGCAACGCACTGAACCTTGCGATGTGCGACGGCCTGTTCGCCGCCGCGAAGGCCGCGCTGGTGGACGAGAGCGTACGGGTGGTGTTCGTGCGCGCCAACGGCCCGGCGTTCTGCGCCGGCGCGGACCTCAAGGAGCGCGAGGGAATGGACGAGGACCAGGTGCGCGCGCGGCGCATGAAGGCGTTCGACGCGTACTCCACGCTCGAAGCGCTGCCGATGCCGACGATCGCCGTGGTCCACGGACCGGCGGTCGGCTCGGGCGTCGAGATCGCGGCGGCGTGCGACTTCGTCGTCGCGACGCCGCAGGCGAGCTTCCGCACGCCCGAAGCCCTGCGCGGCACCGTCGGCGCCACGCAGCGGCTGCCGCGCGTGATCGGCAAGCGCCTCGCGAAGGACCTCATGCTGACCGGGCGGACGCTTGGCGCGGAAGAGGCGGCGGCGCACGGCTTCGTTGCGCGGGTGGTGCCCGGGGAGCTGCTCGAAAAGGTGCTGGACGAAATCGCCGCGGCGATCGTAAGCGCCCCCGCCGCGTCGCTGCGGCTCGCCAAGCGCACCATCGACCGGGGCGTTGAGCTGGACCCGAAGGGTGCGCTCGAGACCGAGATCGCGGCGATCGAGGAACAGATCGCCTCGGGCGTCTGGATGGGCCGGCGATGAGCTGGCAGGCGAGGACGCTCGGGGAGATCCTGGAGGAGCAGGCGGCGCACCGCGCCGACGAGCCGGCGCTGGTGACCGAGACCGCGCGGCTCAGCTACCGTCAGCTGCTGCAAAAGGCGAAACGGGCGGCCGGCGCCATGCACGCGATGGGCATCCGGCGCGGCGACCACGTCGGCATTCTCGCCTCCAACGGCGAGCACTGGATCGTGCTGTTCTACGGCGCGGCGCTGATCGGCGCGGTGACGGTGCCGGTGAACACCCGTTTCAAGGCCGCCGAGCTCGCCTTCTGCCTGTCGAAGTCCGACTGCAAGGCGCTGTTCTACGTGGAGAGGTTCCTCAAGCAGGACTTCGCGGCGATGGTGCGCGAGGTGCGCCCGGCCCTGCCGAAGCTCAAGAAGGCGGTGGTCCTCGAGAGCATCGATTTTTCCTCCGGGCCGGCGGCGAGCGAGCGCGTCGGTCCTGAGGATCTCCTGCTCATCCAGTTCACTTCGGGCACCACCGCGGTCCCGAAGGGCGCGATGCTCACGCACCACAACATGCTGCGCAACGCCTGGGCGGCCGGGACGCGCATCGGCATCCGTCCCGAGGACCGCTACTTCAACTGCCGGCCGCTGTTCCACGTGGGCGGCTCGACGCTCTCGGCCCTGATGTCGCTCGTCGCCGGCGCCTGCCTGGTCACCCTTCCGACCTTCGACGCCGGCGCCGCGCTGGCGACGATGGAGCGCGAGCGCTGCACGCTCACCTCCGGGAACGACACCATCTTCCAGATGCTGATGGGCCACCAGGACTTCGCCAAGAGAAAGCTCGTGCTGCGCGGGGGCTGGGCCGCGGCCGGGCCGCAGACGATGCGCAAAATCATCGACGTGCTCGGTGCCAAGGCGATCTGCGCGGCGTACGGGCTCTCGGAGGCCTCGCCCAACGTGGTGATGAGCGACTGGCGCGACCCGGAGGAGCTCAGGGTCGAGGGCCTGGCGAAGCCGCACGAGGGCGTCGAAGTCAGGATCTCGCCCGAAGGCGAGATCCAGGTGCGCGGCTGGAACGTGATGCGCGGCTACTACAACGATCCCGAGCAGACGGCCGCGGCTTTCACCGCTGACGGCTGGCTGCGCACGGGAGACCTCGGCGAGCTCGCCGCCGACGGCCGGCTGCGCATGGTCGGGCGGCTCAAGGACGTGTTCCGCGTCGGCGGCGAGAACGTGGCGCCGGCGGAGGTGGAGGAGGTGCTGCTGGCCCATCCCGCGGTCGAGGCGGCGCAGGTGGTCGGCGTGCCGGACGCGCGCCTGGGCGAGGTTGCGTGCGCCTACGTCACGCTCAAGTCGAGCGGCGGCTGCTCGGAACAGGATCTGGTGGAGTGGTGCCGGGCAAGATGCGCCAACTTTCGCGTGCCGCGCTACCTGAAGATCGTGCCGGACTTCGAGACGATCGGCATGACCGCGAGCGGCAAGGTGCAGAAGGCGAAACTGCGCGAGCACGCCATCCGCGAGCTTGGCCTGCAGCCGGCGCCGCCCGCTAGCGCCGCTCCCGCGACAGGGTGAACCAGGTGCCGGCGAAGATCACCGCCGCGCCGACGAACACCAGCGGATCCAGCGCCTCGCCGTAGGCCGCCGCGCCGACGACGGCGATGAGCGGCAGGCGCAGGAAATCGACCGGCACCACGACCGTCGCGTCGGCGATCCGAACCGAGCGGGTGATGCAGTAGTGGGCGGCGTAGCTGCCGGCGCCGATGGCGAGCGCCCAGGGCAGGTCGGCGAGCGTCGGCCATACCCACCACGGCAGGCTCGCCGCGAGCGACAACGGCAGCTGGATCACCGACATCCAGAACAGCACCGAGGTCGGCCGCTCGCTGGTGGTGAGCTGCTTGGTGAAGATGAACTGCGCGCCGAACGCGAGCGAGCCGAGCAGCATGACGAGCGCCGCCGGGTGGATGAACGACAGCCCGGGCCGCAGGATGATGAGCACGCCGGCGAGGCCCAGGACCAGCATCGCAGCGCGCGGCGGGGTGAGCCGCTCGCCGAGCAGCAGGGCAGCGAGAAGCGCGGTCCACACCGGCATGGTGAACTCGATCGCGAACACGGTCGCGAGCGGGAGGGCGCCGATCGCGTAAACCCAGCACGATTGCCCGACGAAATGCACACCGTTCCTCAGCGCGTGCAGAGGAAAGCGCTGCGTGCGCGGCGAGGCGCCGGCACCGGGCAGGAGCGCCAGGACGATCGCCAGCATCACGACGCTGCGCATGAGCACCACTTCGAAGGCGCCCATATGCCGCAGCAGCTCGCGTGCCGCGATCGCCATGACGGAGAACGACAGCACCGCACCGCCCATCCACAGCGCGCCGCGCAAGGAACGGGATTGGGAGAGCAAGGCGGTATGTTACCTTCCGCGGGCGAATGGGCCGGATTCCGCCCGTCAGCTTCAGCCATGTCGGCATCTTCGTGCGCGACATCGATCGCATGGGCGCTTCTTTCTATACGGGCGCGGTGTAGTCCGGCCACTACAACGTGTCGCGCATTCCCGCTAACATGGCGCCTTTTTCAGCGGGAGGAGCGATGAAACTTGCGAGCTACGTCCTCGAAGGTCGCGCGAGCTTCGGCGCGATCGAGGACGGCAAGGTGTTCGATCTGGGGCGGCGCATCGGCGCGCGGTTCCCTGACCTGCGCGCCCTGGTCGCGGGCGAGGCCTACGAGGAGGCGAAGCGCGCCATCCGCGGCGCGAGCCCCGACGCCTCGATCGAGCACATCGCGTTCCTGCCGGTGATCCCCAACCCGGGCAAGATCTTCTGCGTCGGCCTGAATTACGAGGAGCACGTGCAGGAGACCAAGCGCGACAAGAGCGAGAACCCCTCGATCTTCGTGCGCTGGCCCGAGTCGCAGGTCGGGCACCGCCAGCCGATGCTGATGCCGCGCGAGTCCACGCAGTTCGACTACGAGGGCGAGATCGCGGTGGTGATCGGGCGCGGCGGGCGGCGCATCCGCAAGGAGGACGCGCTATCCCACGTCGCGGGCTACAGCTGCTACCACGACGGCTCGGTGCGCGACTGGCAGCGCCACACCACGCAGTGGACGCCCGGCAAGAACTTCGTCGCCACCGGCGGCTTCGGTCCCTGGATGGTGACGCGCGACGAGATCCCGGACGGCACCAAGCTCGAGCTCACCACGCGCCTCAACGGCCAGGTGATGCAGCACGCCGACACCTCGATGATGATCTTCACCATTCCCGTGGTGATCCAGTACATCTCGACCTTCACGCCGCTCGCCCCGGGCGACGTGATCGCGACCGGCACGCCGGGAGGCGTGGGCTCGCGGCGCAATCCGCCGGTGTGGATGAAGCCCGGCGATAGCGTCGAGGTCGAGGTGAGCCGGGTCGGCACCCTCGTCAACCCGATCGCCAGGGACTAGACTGGCTCCTCCCGCGGGGAGGGGAGAGTTGAGGCAGTTCGTCTACGTCGGCTATCCGTCGCGGGTCATCTTCGGCACGGGCTCGATCGCGCAACTGCCGGCCGAGCTCGACCGGCTCGGCGCGAAGCGCGCGCTGCTCCTTTCGACCCCCGAGCAGTCGGACGCGGTGCGCAAGGTCGGGGCGAGCCTCGGCGCGCGCGCGGCCGGCGTGTACGACAAGGCGGCGATGCACGTCCCGCTCGAGATCGCCGAAGAAGCGCGGCGCTCCGCGGCCGAGCTCGGCGCCGATTGCTGCGTGACCGTCGGCGGCGGCTCGACCACCGGCCTGGGCAAGGCGATCGCGCTCGTCTCCGGCCTGCCGATCCTCGCCGTGCCCACCACCTACGCCGGCTCCGAGATGACCACCATCTACGGTTTGAGCGAAGGCGGTCTGAAGAAGACCGGCCGCGACCCGAAGGTGCTGCCGCGGACGGTGATCTACGATCCCGAGCTCACGCTCACGCTGCCGCCGGCGCTCTCGGCGGCGAGCGGCATGAACGCGATCGCGCATAGCGTCGAGGCGCTCTATGCGCACGACGGCAACCCGATCGTCTCGCTGATGGCCGAGGAGGGAATCCGCGCGCTCGCCGGCGCGCTGCCGCGCGTCGTGAAGGCGCCGGCGAACCTGGAGGCGCGCTCCGAGGCGCTGTACGGCGCCTGGCTCGCCGGCGCGGCGCTCAACTCCGCGGGGATGGCGCTGCACCACAAGCTGTGCCACGTGCTCGGCGGACTCGGGCTGCCGCACGCCGAGACGCACTCGATCGTGCTGCCGCACGCGGCGCGCTACAACCGCGACGCCGCGGCGGAGGCGATGGCGCGCGTGGCTCGAGCGATCGGGGCGGGCGAAGCGGCGGGCGGACTGTACGACCTCGAGTCGGGACTCGGAATTCCGATGCGGCTTTCGGAGATCGGCATGAAGGAAGGCGACATCGAGCGCGCCGCGCGCATTGCGACCGAGGCGCCTTACCCGAATCCGCGCAAGGTCGAGTACGCGCCGGTGCTCGAGCTGCTGCGCGACGCCTACGCCGGCAAGCGGCCGGCGGCCTAGCTTGGAGCACAGCTTCCTCTTCGAGGAAGGCACCTGGCGCGCCGAGGGGGAGTACCGGGACGCCGGCGGAACCGCCTCCCCGGTCGTCGGAGAGACGTTCATCCGACACGAGCCGGGCCGCTGGATCTCCGAAGGAGTGCTGCGGGTGCGCGGCGAGCGGCCCGGCGAGCACCACAACCGCTACGAGATCGAGCCGTTCTCGCCGGGTGCGCGCTCGACGCACTGGATCTCGCACAACCCGACCATCGGCGCGCTGCGCGGCAGGTTCGTGCTGGCCGGCGACGCGATCCTGTCGTTCTACGCGAGCCCCACCGGCCGCTATCGCGGCTTCGAGTGCGTGCAGAAGCTCGACGAGCGCCGCTACACCGCGCGCGGCGCGCTGCTCGAGGAGGACAAGGTGGTCTCGACCTGGGCGCTCGAGCTCACGCAGCTTTCTTCAGCTTCGTGATGTCGGGCAGCGCGATCGGCCGCGCCGACTCGAAGGCGCGCGCCGCACGCAGCACCAGCGCCTCGCCGTAGCGCGGCCCGACGATGTGCAGCCCGACCGGCAGCCCGGCTTTCGTGAGCCCGCACGGAATCGAGGCCGCGGGCTGCTGGGTGAGATTGAACGGGTAGGTGAACGGGGTCCAGTCGGTCCAGCGCTCTTGCCCTTCAGGGAATTCCCGCCCGACGTCGAACGCCGCGATCGCGAGCGTCGGCGTGACCAGCAGGTCGTAGTCGCGGTGGAACAGGTTCATGTGCTCGCCGAGGGCGGCGCGCTTCATCTGGGCCTCGAAGATCTCGGCGGGGGTGATCCTGCTCCCCTGCTCGGCGACCTCGAGGAGGCCGGGGTCCATGAGCTTTCTCTTCTCGGCGGAAAAGTCCTTCAGCATGAAGGCGGCGCCGGAAAACCAGTGCACGCGGAAGATCGGCTCGGCATTCTCGAAGCCCGGGTGCTTCTCCTCCACCATCGCGCCGAGCTCGGCGAAAATCTGCGCGGCTGAGCGAACTAACGCCGCAACTTCCGGATCGACCTTCGCGTAGCCGAGATCCGCCGAGTACGCGACGCGCAAGCCACGCACGCCGTCCTCGAGGCCGACGCGCCAGTCGCGCGCCTCGTGCGGCAGGGCAAGCCAGTCGCGCGCGTCCGCAAGCGAGATCACGTCGAGCATCAGCGCCGCGTCGGCGACCGAGCGCGCCATCGGCCCGGTGTGCGCCACCGTGCCGAAGGGCGAGGGCGGCCACATCGGCACGCGCCCGAACGAGGGCTTGATGCCGAACAGCCCCGTGAACGAGCACGGGATGCGGATCGAGCCGCCGCCGTCGGTGCCGAGCGCGAGCGGGCCCATTCCGGAGGCGAGCGCCGCCGCGGCGCCGCCCGAGGAGCCGCCGGGCGTCTTGCCCGGGTTCCAGGGATTGCGCGTGATCCCGGTGAGCGGGCTGTCGGTGACGCCTTTCCAGCTGAACTCGGGAGTGGTGGTCTTCCCGACGAGCACCGCGCCCGCCTCGCGCAATCGCGCGACCGCCGGCGCATCGTCGTTCCACGGTCCCTTCGGATCGACCGTCTTCGAGCCGCGCAGGGTCGGCCAGCCCCTGGCGAGGATCATGTCCTTGATCGAGACCGGCACGCCGTCGAGCAGTCCCTTCGGCTCGCCGCGCTGCCAGCGCGTCTCGGATTCCTTTGCCGCCGCGAGCGCGTCCGGCGCGATGAAATTGAACGCGTTCAGGCGCGGGTTGATCTCCTCGATCCGCCGCAGGACCGCGCCGGCGACCTCGACCGGCGAGACGGCCTTGGAGCGATAAAGCCGCAGCAGCTCGCTCGCCGTGAGCGAGCAGAGATCGCTCACCCGCGCTCCGCCTTTGCTCTTGCGAGCGCCTTGTCGCGCCACAGCGGCCAGGCGCGCTTGTAGTCCTGGATCGGGGCGGCGGCCCGCACCTCGGCGTCGTCCAGCCAGGCGATGCTTCCATCCGGGCCCGCGAGCGCCATCGCCTGCATCTGCATGCGCGCGGAAAGCTCCAGGTACACGCTGCGGCCCACCGCGCGCGGCAGGTTTTCGCCCACCACCACCGAGCCGTGCCCGCGCATCAGCGCGGCCGGCTTCGCGCCGAGCGTGCGCGCGAGCGCCTGCCCGAGCTGCGGCGTCTTGACGAGCAGGTCGGTGCCTTTCTGGAAGTCGCGGATCTCGAAGTTGGGCAGCCCCTCGCCCACGAACGCGGCCATGTGCCAGATCGGGCGCATCGGCACGCCGGTGACGCTGAACGGCACCACAGAAGGCGAGTGGTTGTGGACCACCGCCATCACCTCGGGCCGCGCGCGGTAGATCTCGCCGTGGATGAACCGCTCGCGCACCGATTCGCGGCCTTCGACCCCCACCGGCGTGCTTCCGAGGTCGTACTCGATCAGGTCCTCGAGCTGCACGCGCTCGGGCGCGATCGAGCGCGCGAGGTAGTACCGGTCCGGGTCGCGCGGCGAGCGCAGGCTGACGTGGCCGTAGGCGTCGATCACGCCGTGCTCGGCGAGGATGCGGTAGGCGGCGACCAGGTCTTCGAGCTGCTCCATTCAGTCGGCCTTGATTCCCGCCGCGGCGACGACGCGCGACCAGCGCGACAGCTCGCGCGCCACGAGCTTGCCCAGGCGCTCGGGAGGGCCGCCGGCGGCGACCATGCCCTGCTTGGCGAGCAGGCCACGCATCTCCGGCTCGGCAAGCAGCGAATCGATCCCCGCATTCACCTTGAGCACCGCCTGCGCGGGCGTGCCGGCCGGCGCGAACACTCCGTACCAGGTCTCGACTTCCAGCTCGGCGAGGCCCAGCTCCTTCAGCGTCGGAACGTCGGGAAAGGCGCTCGAGCGCTCGGCGCTCATCACTGCGAGCATGCGCAGCTTTCCGGACTGCACGTGCGGGGCGGTGGTCTGCAACGCGGTGATGCCGGCCTGGACGTGCCCGCCGACGAGATCCGAGATCGCGCCGCCCATGCCCTTGTAGGGCACGTGCACGAGATCGATGCCGGTCTCCAGCTTGAGCAGCTCCATCGCGAGGTGCTGCACGCCGCCCGCGCCCGGCGTCGCGTAGTGCAGCTTCCCCGGCTGCCGGCGTGCGAGCTCTATGAATTCGCGCATCGATCTCGCGGGCAGGTTCGGGTTGACCAGCACGGCGAGCGCGCTGGTCGCGATCAGGCTCACCGGCGCGAAGCTTTTCGCCGGATCGAAGGGCAGGGCCTTGCTGAGCGCCGGATTGGTGCCGAACGAGGTCGCGGTGAACAGCAGCGTGTGCCCGTCGGGAGCGGACCTGGCGACGAACTCCGCGCCGATATTTCCGGTCGCGCCGATGCGGTTCTCGGTGACGACGCCGACTTTCCAGCGCTCGGCGAGCCTCGGACCGAGCACGCGCGCGAGGATGTCCGCGCCGGTGCCGGGCGTGTAGGGAACGATCAGGTGAACGGTGCGCGACGGGTAGTCCTGCGCGGACGCCGCGCCCGCCAGGCAAACCAGGGCGAGCGCCGCGAAAACTCTCCTCATGCGCTGATTATAATCATTGACCCATGCGCCCCGTCGATACAGAGGTTCTCATCGTCGGGGCCGGTCCGGTCGGGCTGGTGCTCGCCATCGATCTGGGCCGCAGAGGCGTGCGCTGCACGCTGATCGAGCGCAAGCAAGCGCCGCAGTTCCTGCCCAAGATGGAGCGCTGCAACGCGCGCACCATGGAGATCTTCCGCCGCATGGGGCTGGCGGACAAGGTCCGCGCCGCGGGGCTGCGCGCGGACGTCCCGATGGACGTGTTCATCGTCCTGGCCTTGAACCGGCCGCCGCTGCTGCACCTTCCTTTCCCGTCGATGGCCGAGGCGAAGCGCGCGATCGACGCCTGCACGGACGGCACGATGCCGCTCGAGCCGTACCAGCTGATCTCGCAGTACACCCTCGAGCCGCTGCTGAAGTCGGTCGCCGAAACCTTGCCCGGCGTGACGGTGCGCTACGGCTGCGAGTTCTTGTCGTTCGAGCAGGATGATTCAGGCGTCACCGCGCGGGTGAGCGCCGAGAGCCGTGTTTCTGAAGCTCGCGCAGCTTATCTGGTGGGCTGCGATGGCGGCGCGAGCGCCGTGCGCGAGCAGCTCGGCATCGCGCTCGCCGGCGAAAGCCTGATGAAGTTTCGCCAGGCGCTATACCGCTGCGATGAGCTCTTCGACCGCATTCCGATCGGAGACGGTCCGGGGCACGGCCGCCACTATCACGTCGCCGACGACCGGGCGACGTTCCTCATCATGCAGGACTCGACCCGGCACTGGACGCTGCACGCGGTGGTCGAGCGCGATGAGGACATGGCGCGGCAGTTCGAGAAGACCGTCGGTGTGCCGGTGAAATACGAAATGCTCTACGTCGGCAAGTGGCAGCAGAACCTGCGGCTGGCGGAGTCCTACGGCAAGGGGCGCGTATTCCTCGCCGGCGACGCCGTGCATCTCGTCATTCCGACCGGCGGCCTGGGCATGAACAGCGGCGTCGGCGACGCCATCGATCTCGCGTGGAAGCTCGCCGCCACGCTGCAGGGCTGGGGCGGGCCGAAGCTGCTCGCTTCCTACGAGATCGAGCGGCGCCAGGTCGGTGAGCGCAATGTCGCGGCGTCGCGCTATGCATCGCTCGGCCGGCGAAAATGGCGCGGCGAATACCGGCCGGAGATTTTCGACGACACGCCCGCCGGAAAGGCGGCGCGCGGCAACCTGATCAGGGTGGCGGACGTGGAGCAGAGAAAGTCGAACGAGATGATCGGCGCAGAGCTCGGCTACCGGTACGTCGGCTCGCCGACCATTTGCGAGGAGCCCGGTGGGCCGGAGCACGAGTTCCGGAAGTACGTTCCGACAACCTGGCCGGGCGCGCGCCTGCCGCATGTCTGGCTGGAGGGCCACGTCGCCATTCAGGATCGCATTGGCGGCGGCTATACGCTGCTTCGCCTCGGCGGCACTCGGGAGGACACATCGGCGGTCGAACGATGCTTCAGCGCCTTCGGCGCCCCGATGAACGCGCTCGATATCCCCGATGCGACCGCTCGCGACCTCTACGGCTTTGACCTCATCCTGCTGCGGCCGGACCTGCACATCGTCTGGCGCGGCAACCGCGCTCCCTCGGCGCCGCAGCAGCTCGCGGCACTTGCGACCGGACATCCGGCCTGAAAGCCGGCGGGCGTTACGATTGGTCCTAGGAACCTGGGCGGGTCACGGGGAGTTTGAAGCGATGAACACGAAAGAAATTACACAACTGGCTCAAGGACGGAAGGTGCTCGATGTTGGATGTGGCCGGGACAAATTTCCCGGATCGGACGGCATCGACTATGCGGTGAATAGCGTGGCGGATGTCATGCACGATCTGGACGATTTTCCTTATCCCATCCCTGATGATACCTATGAGGTGATTCTGTGTCGAAATGTGATTGAGCATGTACCCGACGTGGTGGGTTTGATGGAAGAGATTCACCGCGTTGGAAAGAATGGTGCGGATGTCATTATCACGACGCCTCATTTCTCGAGTCTGTATTCGTATCAGGACCCGACGCATGTTCGCCACCTCGCGTACGACTCCATGGAGTATTTCATCGAGAATACAAAGCATTCGAATTTTTATTCCGACAAGCGTTTCCGGATGGTGAATCGAGAAATGGATTTTGGCAAATCCTTCCCCTTCTCGCTCATTGCGCGAGGTCTATTCGCACTTTCTCACCACAAATACGAGAAGCATTTCGCTTTCATGTTCCCGGCGAACAGCATTTCATTTCACTTGCAGGTTACGAAATAGATTTCAGGGGTTACTGTCAGGATGGGCCACGTCACATCGGTAATGAGCCGGATGGTCTGTCGCCAACTGATTGCGGTCGTTCTGCTTGCGGCCGGCTGCGCGTCCGTACCGGGACCTGCGCCCCGTCCCGGCTCCCTGGCGACAGGTTCGGCCAGATGGGCTTATGCCATCGCACAGCCATCGATCGGCGCGTTCGCGCAGGACGCTCAGCTTCACGCGATCATCGGCGCGCAGGTGTATCGCGACGGGCGACTGCCCTCCAACGCGGGGGATTGGAGCTTCGTTGCCTGGAGCCCTGGCCTGAGGCAGGCTTTTCAGGTCACGGTCAAGTTCGATGGAAGCTCCTCCACCATGACGCGCAGCGCGAATACAGCGCCCTCACAGAACGGCCAGCCTCTGGCGCAGTCCTGGGCCGACAGCACGACCGTCTTCGCTGCCGCCGCTCCGTATCTTGCCTGCGGCGTCACGCATGCCCGTCTCGCCAACCTGAACCTCGCCAGCTACGCCGAAGCGCCGAGTCAATCCGTGTGGGGGCTCAACTTTGACGCGGGCCAGAATCAGCTCGTCAAGTGGGACGGCGCGTATGTCGGCGCGCAGGGAGCCCCCAACGCGCCTTGTGCGGCGAACTTGAAGTCCGATTTCCTGAAGTCGGACGCTTGCGCGAACCTCGTCGCGTCCGGAACCGCATACGACATGGACGATCCCGCGTGGCTCATCAACGTATCCGATCAGAACAGGGAAACCTGCGCCTACAAGTTCTTCTCCGGCTTCAACATGCTGGGCTACAACACGATGGCGGGAAATCCCAGTTTGCAGAAACCCCAGGTCGCGGTCCTGCAGCAGTTCCAGAACCAGCGCGGTCTGCCCGTTTCGACGCTCGTGACGGTCGATGGGCTCGGGCAACTCGACTCATTGCTCGTTCCGCGCGAGATCAAAATCGCAGCGGTCGCCGCGACGTTCCCCTTGTACGGTCGCATGCAGCCGTTGCATCGCAACGACGTATCGAAGAACTGGGTTGCGTACATTTACATGCTGCCGATGAGTGTCTTGCCGGCGCATCTGCGCATGGGGGATGTGGAGACGACCCAATGCATCTGGGGGCAATGCCTCGGATTCCTCCAGGACGCGAACGGCGTGGACCTGCCCTGCCAGCAGGGGGGCTGCTACACCACGGACTTGACCGTGGACTATCGATTCGCCGGCGCTTATTTCGATCCGAGGCGAAATCATGCCGCGCTCCCCAGCGCCGCTGCCGATGTCGGCGCTGTCTTGCATGAGTACGCGCACTACCTCGACGCAGCTCTTGGCTCGACATATCCACCCAATCCTCTCCTGGGTAGCGTGGCCACGTCCGGGTTCTACGACATTTCGTACGATATGAGCCAGGCGCAGGGTGCTTGCGCTCCGCGCAGGAGCACGAACCCTCAAGACTGGATCACCAGGTACGGCTTCGCTGGCGTCCCTGGAGGATGCATGCAGGGAAAGGTTTTCATCGCCGAGGAATGGGCCGAGGCGTTCTCGATGTACGTGGCCGCGGGCAGGAACTTCCGCGCGGCAAAACGCCGTCATTGCGCAGAAGTACAATTGGCTGAAGACGAACGTGTTCCAGAACATCGAATACGATACGGATCTCCAGCGCGGCGTCGAGAGCGGTTGCAACGACGTTCCCGGCTATGAGCAATCGCAACCCGGATATGCCAGCTGCAGCGAAAGCTACATCTGGGACGCCGAGCTGAGAATCAATTAGCGGAGTCGAGGAGGAGAGGCTCGCGATGCCCAGCCGCATTCTCGCCACCCACGTCGGCAGCCTGATCCGCCCGCCCGCGCTGGTGGAATTCCTGAAGAAGACCGAGGCCGAGCAGCCGGTGGACGAGGGCGCCTACCTCGCCTGCCTGAAGGATTCGGTTGCGGAGGTGGTGCGCCAGCAGGCCGGGGCGGGCGTCGACATCGTGAGCGACGGCGAGTTCGGCAAGGGCGTGAGCTGGGCCTACTACATCCACAAGCGGCTCGACGGCGTCGAAATCCGCGCGATGACGCCGGCGGAAGCGAAGAGGCCGGAGATGAACATCATCGTCGGGCGCGACCGCCAGGCGTTCCCCGAGTTCTACGCCGAGTACGACCCGCCGGGCTTCACGCGCCGCAACACCATGGCCACCGTCATCAAGGGCCCGGTCTCGTATTCCGGACACGCCGAGCTGAACCGCGACATCGGCAACCTGAAGGCGGGCCTGGCGAAGGTGAAGGTCGTGGGCGGCTTCCTGCCGGTGGTCGCGCCGGCGAGCGCGCTGCCGAACGTCGTCAATGAGCACTATTCCGACGAGCGCAGCCTGCTGTTCGGGATCGCCGAGGCGCTGCGCACCGAGTACCGGGCGATCGTCGACGCGGGGCTCACCGTGCAGATCGACGACGCGTTCCTCCCGTACATGCACGAGAAGCTCGTCCCGCCGATGACGCTCGCGCGGTACCGCAAGTGGGCGCAGGTGCGGATCGATGCGCTGAACCACGCGCTCGAGGGCATCCCGCCCGAGAGATCGCGCTACCACATCTGCTGGGGAAGCTGGAACGGGCCGCACGTCTTCGACGTAGAGATGAAGCACATCGTCGATCTGCTGCTCAGAGTGAACGTCGGCCACTACAGCTTCGAGGCGGCGAATCCGCGCCACGAGCACGAATGGCGCGTATGGGAGAAGGTGAAACTGCCGAAAGGCAAGGTGCTCATCCCGGGCGTCATCAGCCACGCCACCAACATCGTCGAGCACCCGGAGCTGGTTGCCGAGCGCTTGGTGCGCCTGGCGAAGCTGGTCGGGCGCGAGAGCGTGATGGGCGGCACCGACTGCGGCTTCGCGCAGAGCCCGTTCACGCGGCGCGTGCACCCGAGCATCATGTGGGCGAAGCTCAGGGCGCTCGCCGAAGGGGCGAAGATCGCGACGCGGCAGTTATGGGGCAAGCCCGCGCGGCGCGTGGTCAGCGCTCGAGGAGCCAGGCGCCGCCGAGCGTAGACGGGGGACTAGCAGTTTGTTGAAAATCGCTGTCGATGCACCGCGCACTCGAAATCGGACCACAACATGTAGGCACGCGGATCATCGTACAGGGCTATGTAGTAGCTCATCGCGGAGTGATCTGAACGGAAGATGTGAATTTCAACAAACTGCTAGGGCAATGTTGGAGTGCTTAGGATGAAGATCGTTACTCTTTCAGTGGCGACGCGCGAGAGCGTGACTCGGCGCGCAGTCGACGCGTTCTCGAGCAAACGCCGGGGATCGCACATTTCGTTCGCTTCTGCCGATCTGCTGTGGAAGGTCCTGACGGCCAAGCGCTGGGAGCTGCTCAAGGCCATGGCCGGCGGCGGGGCGATGACACTGCGTGAAGCGGCGCGCCGTGCGGGCCGCGACGTCAAGGCCGTGCACGGGGACGTGCACGCTCTGCTCGCCGCAGGCGTCTTGCGAAAGGATGCGCGCGGGAAGATCGAGTTCCCGTTCGGCGCGGTGCGGGTTGACTTCTTGCTCAAGGCCGCGTGATGGGCGCTCGGCTGCGCGTCAAGCTCGAGAAGCGCAGACAGCTTCTCGTCGCCGTCCCGGTTCAGCGACGCGCCAGACTGACGGCAAAGACCGTGGAGCGAATCCGAGAGAAGCTGCTAATGGAACGCGTGGCGGCCTGCGCGAGATCCTGACGCCCGGTTCATTCGTGCGGCGCGACCACGGCTCCCCGCAAGCCGGCACGCTCGATCGCCTGCTTCACCAGGCCGCCCGCTTTCGCTTCCTCGATGAACCGGCGCGCGTAGGCGAGCGCGGCGGGGTTCCGGTGCTTCGGCATCGCGAGCGCGGCCCCCTCGGACCCTGGCCTGCCCTCGAGCACCCGCGAGCCGGGCAACTTCGCGGACACTGCGTACATGTTGGGTTTCAAGCCCGCGACCGCGTCGGCCTTACCGGTGCCGAGCAGGTCGAGCGCGCCCCGTATCGCCGCGGTGCGGACCAGCGTGGCGCTCTTCAGCGCCCGTGTCAGAAAAAAGTCGGGCGAGCCTTTTTCCACCACGGCTAGGCGCATGCCGGCACGATCGATCTCGCCGATGTCCGAGATCTTCGATCCCAAGGGGACGAGGTAGCCGTACTCGACTTCGAGGTGGTTGGCTGTGAAATCGAGAAAGCTGCGGCGCTCCTGGGTCACACCGACAAACGCAACGTCCCACTCCGCTGCCTTGCCCGCCTGCAGCATTCCAGCGATCGTGGGATAGATCAGCGGCTGGAACGGGACTCCAAGCCGGGCGGCGAGCGCCTTGCCAAGGTCGTGCGCAACCCCTCTCATCTCGCCCGAGGCCGCGTCCTTGACGACGTGCACGGCGTTTACGTCGAGCAGGGCTACGCGAAGCTTTCCGCTCGGCGCCAGCGCCTGGCGCGCTTCGGCGCTCGGATCGCTTTGCATGCCGGCGCAGCCGGCCAGGAGAAGCGTGCACAACAGTGCTGCGACGATGCGCGTTCCGTTCATCGCTGTCTCCTCATTCATCGGCCCGGAATCCCGACGCCTTGACGATCGGCGCCCATCGGGCGCTGTCCTCCGCCATGCGGCGCGCAAGCTCGTCGGCCGTGCTGCCGACCGGCTCCAGGCCGACCGCGAGCAGCTTCTCGCTTACTTCGGGAGCGCGCAGCGCCGACCCGATCGCGGCGGAAAGGCGATCGATAGCCGGGCGCGGCGTTTTGGCGGTGGTGTGAAACGCCTGCCAGCCCGAGCCTTCGATGTCCGCGAAGCCGAGCTCCTTGAACGTCGGCACGTCGGGCGCGACGCGCGAGCGCCGCGCGCCGGAGGTCGCGAGCACGCGCAGCTTCCCCGACTCATGAAGCTTCACAAGCTCCGAGAGTGCGGTGATCGCCGCGGGCACCTGCCCGCCGATCAGGTCCGTCACCAGCGGCCCGCCTCCCTTGTAAAATACCGGAGAAAGCGCCACGTCGGCGGCGCGCGCGAGCATCACGCCGAAGAAATGCGGCGGACCGCCCGCGGTCGGCAGGCCGTAGGCGTCGTTGGCCGGATTGGACCGCACTCCCGCGATGTACTCGTGCACGGTTTTGGCCGGCGACCCGGGCCCGACGGCCAGGGCGAGATCGTAGTTTGCCGCGAGCGATACCGGCGCGAAGTCCCTGGCCGGGTCGTACCTGAGCTTCGAATGCGTGAGTGGCGCGAAAACGGTCACCACGATCGGCGAGACCATGAGCGTCCTGCCGTCCGGCGCGGCGCTCTTCAGCGCCTCGGCGGCACGGACGCCGCTGCCGCCAGGCCTGTTCTCGACGACCACGGACGCGCCTAGCGAAACCTTCAATCGCTCGGCGACGAGACGGGCAATCAGGTCGGAGCCTCCACCCGGCGGGAACCCGACCAGGATGCGAATGGGTCCATCCTGCGCCGCGACGGAAGCCGCAATGGCCAGGCCCACTGCGCCAAGAAACGCCTGGAATCCCGGGTTCACCGCTCCACGCTACGAGCTTCCCGCAGCCCGGGCAACGGAATTATTTCCCTACCAGTGGCTCGGCAGCTTCTTCAGTATGGTGATGCGTCCACCGTCGGCCTCGATGTAGCCGCCGCGCGCCAGGTCGCGCAGCACCCGTCCGACCATCTCGCGAGTCGCGCCGATCCGCTGTCCAATCTCGGCGTGCGTCAGGCGCTCGCTCACCTGCCCGCCGTCACCGGCGCCGGCAAGCAGCAGCTTTACGACCCGACCGTACACATCGTCCATCGTCAGCATCCTGGCGCGCGCGATCATGCGCCGCAGCCGCGCCACGACGCTCATCAGCATGACCACTGCGATCTGCGGATGGCGCTCGAGCAATCGCATCAGGTCCTCCCTCCGGATCGAAGCAAGGCGCATATCCGAGATCGCGACATGCGAGACCAACGTCGGCTCTCCGGTCAACGCCTGGTCCGGGAAGTGCATTCCCGGCTCATCGATGCCAAGCTTCAGCTGGTGCCCCTCCTCGTCGCGCCAGAACCCCTGAACGCGCCCCGACAGGATGAAATTGAAATACTCCAGCCGGTCGCCCTCGGTCGCGACTATCGCGTCCTTCGCGTAGGAACGCGCCGTGAAGAGCTGCGCCGCGGCCCGCAGGTCATCCCGCGAAAGCAAGGCGAAAGGGGGTAACGCTGCGAGTTCCTCGATGGTCGGGCTCGTCATGATCGCAGCTCGTATCCCGAGGGCGGTAAGGAGCGACTAGCGCTCGAGGAGCCAAACGCCGCCGAGCGAGGGCGGCAGGGCGACGGAGTGCCGATCCGCGCTTTGCGTCACCCCGAGTCCGGCTCTCGCACAACGGTCGGCGAAAGCCTTCGGATCGCCGCATTTCAGCGCATATCCGGCAAGCGCCGGCGCGGCGGGCGATCCCCCGAGAAGATCCGCAATGGATTGCGACGTGCCGACAAGGACGCGGCCGCGCGCGACGTCCAGCCGGACGAGATTTCCTTCAGGGAAAGGCAGCAGCCCGGAAAACCGCGCCCAGCGAGCGGCGACCGTGACAGGATCGTCAGCGACCACGAACACTGCTGAAAGACCGAGCATGCCGTTCGTGTGTCCGAGATATCGCGGCTGCCAGATGTTCTCCGGCGTGAGCTGCTCGACGTACTGGATGCGCCCCTCGGGCATGTTCTCGGGCGGCACGTAGACCACGTCGAAACGCGCCTCGCGCGTCTCGCCGTTCACGTCCAGCTCGCGCTCGAGCCGCACCAGCGGCGGCGGCTCGAAGCCGTGATCGGCGAGCCGGGTGTGCTCGAATTCGGCGGTGGGCGTACCGAAGCAGGCGAGGTGCACGCCCGCGTAGCGCGCCATGTCCGCGCGCACGCGCCGCGCATTTTCCGTGTCGAGCGTGGGCGCGAGGATTTCGACATAGCCTTCTTCGAACATCACGCAGCGGTTGGAAGTGCCGGCCGGGCCGTCCTGATTGTGGTGCGCCGACTCGGGCGTGACCACGAAGCCGAGCGATTCGAGCAGCTTCGCCGCCGCGCCGAGGTCTTCGACGAAGTGCGCGACGTGATCGAGAAACAGCTCGCCCGCGGGGGGCTTCTGCCGTTCGGCGGCGTTCATGTCGCGCTAATATAACCGCATGAACAAGCTGGTCGAGCCTCAGGCCGCGACGCTCACCGGCGCCGAAGCGGTGGTGGAGATGCTCAAGGCGCACGGCGTCGAGGTGATCTTCGGCCTGTGCGGCGACACCAGCCTTCCGCTCTACGACGCGCTCGCGCGGCTGCCGCACGGCATGCGCCACGTGCTCACGCGCGACGAGCGGCACGCGGCCTACATGGCAGATGGCTATGCGCGCGTGAGCGGCAAGGTCGGCGTGTGCGAAGGGCCTTCGGGCGGCGGCGCGACCTACATCCTGCCGGGACTCGTCGAGGCGAACGAGTCATCGATCCCCATCCTCGCGATCAACACGGACATCTCCGTTTCCTCGCGGAATCGATTCACGCTGACGGAGCTCGACCAGGGTGCGCTGGTGAAGCCGCTCACCAAGTGGAACGCGGTGCTGGATCGCGCCGCCGACATTCCGCGAACGTTGCGCTCCGCGTTCGAGCAGATGACGACGAGCCGGCCGGGCGCGGCGCACATCGCGCTGCCGTTCGACGTGCAGAGCGGGCCGGTCGAGCGCTCGGAGGTCTGGGCCGATCCCACGCTCGGGCGCTATCCCTCGCGACGCGTCGCGCCGGATCCGTTCTACGTCGAGCTGGCGGCAAAGCTGCTGCGGCGCGCGAAGAGCCCGGTGTTCATCTGCGGCGGCGGCGTGGTGATCTCGGGCGCCGAATCCGAGCTCGGCGGGCTCGCCGAGCAGCTCTCGGCCCCGGTCGCGACCACGATCAGCGGCAAGGGCTCGATCGACGAAGAGCACGCACTCGCGGCGGGGGTCGTCGGCTCGAACGGCGGCACGCCCGAGACCCGCTCGATCGTAGACGCGGCCGACGTGGTGGTGTTCGCGGGCTGCCGCGCCGGCTCGGTGACCACCGAGCGCTGGCGCCATCCTGCTCCGGGACAGGCGAAGATCGTTCATCTCGACGTCGATCCCGCGGTGATCGGCGCGAACTACCGCGTGGACGTCCCGCTCGTCGCGGACGCGAAGCTCGCGCTTGCGGCGCTGAGCGAAGCGCTCGACGGGTTCGAGCGAGCCGGCGACTCCTCGATCGTGGCGAAAGCGAAGGCGAAGAAATTCGCGAAGTTCGGGCGGCTTGCCGAATCAAATGATTCCCCGATCAGGCCGGAGCGGGTGGTGGCCGAGCTCGCGAAGGCGCTCGACCCGGACTCGATCGTCGTCGCTGATCCCGGCACTCCGTGCCCTTACCTTTCGGCCTATTACGTGGTGCGCGGCACCGGGCGGCGCTTTTTCTCGAACCGCGCGCACGGCGCGCTCGGCTATGCGCTTGCCGCCTCGGTCGGCGCTCATTTCGGGCGCCCCGCGGTGAAGACGGTCGCGGTGATGGGCGACGGAAGCTTCGGCATGTGCGCGGGCGAGCTGGAGACGCTCGTGCGACTGAAGCTGCCGGTCACGCTGGTCGTGATCTCGAACTCGGTCTACGGCTGGATCAAGGCGGGGCAGCGCGCGGGCTACGGCAAGCGCTATTTCTCGGTGGACTTCGGCGTCACCGACCACGCGAAGGTGGCACAGGCGTATGGAATCAGAAGCTGGAGGGTCGAGAATCCGAACGGGCTGGGACCGGCACTCGAGCAGGCCCTCGCTTACGCCGGACCGACGTTGATCGACGTAGTTTGCCAGCCGCTGCACGAGGCGGCCGCGCCGGTCTCGGAGTGGGTCGCATGATCGAGCGCAGCCACCACGACATGGGCGGCCTGCCTGCCGGGCCGGTCGAGCGCGGCGAGCACGATTACGCCGAGTGGGAGCTCCGCGTGGACGCGCTGATGACGCTGCTTACGGGTGTGAGGAGCGCAAAGAAGCTCATGACCGTGGACGAGCTGCGCAAGAACATCGAGGCGCTCGCCCCCGACGCGTACGACACGATGAGCTACTACGAGCGCTGGGTGATCTCGATCACGCAGACCCTCATCCAGCGCGGCGTGATCACGACCGAGCAGCTCGCGCGCAAGATGCTGGAGGTGGAAAAGCGTGGACGTTGAGCGGAAATTCCGGCCGGGCGAGCGCGTTCGGGTGATGAAGGCCTACCCGCTCGGCCATGTGCGCACGCCGTATTACGTGCGCGGCTGCACCGGTACGATCGAGCGGCTGTGCGGCGCGTTTCCCAATCCCGAGGAGCTGGCGCAGATGCGCGACGGCCTGCCTGCGCGGCCGCTCTACCGCGTGCGATTCCTCCACAGGGACCTGTGGCCCGGCTACGGGGGAGACCCGGCCGACGTGGTGGAGGTCGAGATTTTCCAGCACTGGCTGGAGGCCGCGTGACCGATCGCGGCAGCTATCAGCCGCTCACCTACTTCCAGCTGATGGAGGTGAGCCTGCGCGAGCTGCTGGTGGAGAAGGGCGTCGTGACCGACGCGCAGGTGGACGAGACCCTCGAGGACATGCGCCGGCGCGGCCCGGAACGCGGCGCGCGGGTGGTCGCGCGCGCCTGGACTGATCCGGAATTTAGGAAACGGCTGCTCGCGGACGGCACCGCGGCCTGCGAGGAGCTCGGGCTGGACGTCCCCGCGCTGCGCCTGGTGGTGGTCGAGAGCACGCCCGAGGTGCACAACGTGATCGTGTGCACGCTGTGCTCGTGCTATCCGCGCATGCTGCTGGGGCTTCCGCCCGACTGGTACAAGTCGCGCAATTACCGCTCGCGCGTGGTGCGCGAGCCGCGCATCGTGCTCGCGGAGCTCGGCCTGGAGGTGCCCGGCGACGTGCAGATCCGGGTGCACGACTCCACCGCCGAAATGCGCTATATGGTGCTGCCGCTGCGCCCGCCCGGGACCGGGGGCTGGAGCGAAGAGCGCCTCGCTTCCATCGTGACGCGCGACTGCATGATCGGCGTCGCCGTTCCAGAGGTGACTCGATGACGAGCAAGCTCTTCACCCCCCTGCAGCTCGGCGGCGTCGTGCTGCCCAACCGCATCGTCGTGTCGCCGATGTGCCAGTACTCGGCCGACGACGGCTGCATGAGCGACTGGCACATCGTGCACCTCGGGAGCCTCGCCTGCTCGGGCGCCGGGCTGGTGGTGGTCGAGAAGACCGGCGTCACGCGCGAAGGGCGGATCACCCACGGCTGCACCGGCATCTACAGCGACCACAGCGAGGCGGCGATGGCGCGCGTGGTGCAGGTGTACCGCGGCATCACCAAGAACCCGATCGGCATCCAGCTCGGCCACGCCGGGCGCAAGGCCTCGGCGCACTTTCCCTGGCACGGCGGCAAGCCCCTTGCCGCGCACCAGTCTCCATGGCAGACGGTCGCGCCTTCGCCGGTTCCGTTCGGCGAGGGATGGCATGTACCCGGAGAGTTGACGGTTTCCGATTTGAAAAACCTGGTCGAGGCGTACGTCGGCGCGGCGCTGCGCGCCAAGCGCGTCGGCTTCGACGTGCTCGAGGTGCACTCGGCGCACGGCTACCTGCTGCACCAGTTCCTGTCGCCGCTCTCGAACCGGCGCAGGGACGAGTACGGCGCGAACCGCATGAAGTTCCCGCTCGAGGTGGCGCACGCGCTGCGCGAGGCGTGGCCGAAGGAGCGCGCGCTCGGCGCGCGCATCAACGCCACCGACTGGGCCGAGGGCGGCTGGCAGCCCGAGGACGCGGTGGCCTACGCGCGCGAGCTCAAGCGCGCCGGCTTCGACTTCGTGTGCGTCTCGAGCGGCGCCACGGTGCCGCACGCGAAGATCCCGGTCGCGCCCGGCTTCCAGGTGCCGTTCGCCGAGAAGGTGAGGAAGGCGGTGCCGGGGATCGCGGTGCGCGCGGTGGGGATGATCCTCGATCCCGGCCAGGCCGAGTCGATCGTCGCCTCCGGGCAGGCCGACATGGTGGCGCTCGCTCGCGGCATTCTCGACAACCCGCGCTGGGTGTGGCACGCAGCGGAGCGCTTCGGCGTGACGCTCGATTATCCGCCGCAGTACGCGCGCAGCCGCTACGACCAGTGGCCGGGCGCGAAGATCGTGCGGCCGCGCGAGACCGTGTAGCTCCGGGGCTACGACCCCTTCACCACCGCAAGCCTGTTCTCGACCGACCTGACGCCCTCGACGCCGGCGGCGATTCGCGCGGCGCGCGTGCGCTCTCCGGAGGTCGCGACGGTGCCCCAGAGCGAAATCACGCCTCCGGTCGCGCTCACGAGCCGCTGACGGCGACGTTGTTGTTGACCGCCTTCACGCCCTCGACCGCGAGCGCGATCTGCTCGATCTTGGCGCGCTCGGCGGGCTGCTGGACGGTGCCTTCGAGCGACACCACGCCGTTCTTCGACTCGACGTCGATCTTGAGAGAGTCGACGCTCGGCTCGGCGACCAGCGCCGCCTTCACGCGCGCGGCGAGCGCCGCGTCGTCGATCGATTTCGCCGCCTCGCCGGCCTTGCCGACGACGGCATCCTTCGCCTGGTCGAGCGTCCGTCCGGCCTGCTCGGCCGACTTGTCGATGCTCTGGCCGACCTTTTCGGCCGGGCCTTCCTGGCCGCAGGCCGCGAGCGCGAGGGCCACCGCGGCGGCGACTGCGAGCCAGTACAGATTGCGCTGCTTTGTCACGATGTGTTTCGATTCCACGACAGTCTCCTGTTCGTGCGATGGGTATTTGCGAGTGCTGCGAAAACCGTGCCACGCGAGGGACAGCGGGTAATCAGCCGCTTGCGCAGGCGCTGCGGCCGCCGACTGTCGCATCCCTGCGACGGGCCGCTCAGTCGAGCGTGCGCTTGTAGAACCCGAGCCCGATCGAGATCACCACCAGCATGAAGACCGCGATCGGCCAGATCTGCGGCCACAGCTCGTCCAGCCCGTTGCCCTTGAGCATGATGCCGCGCACCAGGACGAGGAAATGCGTGAGGGGCAGGAGCGACCCGAGCCACTGCGCCCACTCCGGCATGCCGCGGAACGGGAACATGAAGCCCGAGAGCAGGATCGAGGGCAGGAAGAAGAAGAACGTCATCTGCATCGCCTGCAGCTGGTTCCTGGCGATCGAGGAAAAGGTGATGCCGAGGGTGAGGTTGGCGGCGATGAAGAGCAGCACTACGGCGTAGAGCAGCGGCGCGTTGCCGCGCATCGGCACCTCGAACAGCGTCAGGGCGAAGCCGAAGATCAGCGTCACCTGGATGAGCCCGATCAGGATGTAGGGCACGATCTTGCCGGTCATCACCTCGATCGGCAGCGCCGGCGTGGCGAGCAGGTTCTCGAAGGTGCCGCGCTCGCGCTCGCGCGTCATGGCGAGGCCGGTCATCAGGATCATGGTCATGGTGAGGATGGTGCCGAGCAGCCCCGGGACGATGTTGTAGGCGGTGACGCCCTCCGGGTTGTAGCGCCGGTGCACGCGCAGCTCGAACGGCGGCTCGGCGCCCGCCAGATCGCCGAGCGACCCCTTCAGCTCGCGCGCGAGCGCGCCGGAGGCGATCTGGGCGAGCGCGGCGATGGCATTGCCGGTGGCGGACGGATCGGAGGCGTCGGCCTCGATGAGCAGCACCGGCTTCTCCCCGCGCACCAGCTTCCTGCCGAAGTTCTCCGGGATGCTGACCACGAACTGCGCCTCGCCGTGGGCGAGCAGCTCCTCGGCCTCGGCCTCGCTCGACACGCGCTGCGTGATGCGCCAGTAGCCGCTGTTCTGCATCGCCGCGAGCAGCGTGCGCGAGTACTGGCTCGAATCGGCGGCGAGCACCGCGGTGGGCAGCCGCTTCGGGTCGGCGTTGATGGCGTAGCCGAACAGGATCAGCTGCAGCACCGGGATGCCGATGATCATGCCGAAGGTGAGCCGGTCGCGCTTGAGCTGGATGAACTCTTTCGACATGATCCCCACCCAGCGCGACCACGAGAATGCCTGGAAGGTCACTGGAGGTTGTCCGGGGCGCCCTGCATCAGGTGGAGGAACACGTCTTCCAGAGTGGGGTCGGCGCGCCGCCAGTCGATCCCCGGCTCGTCGCGGAACGGCGCGATGGCGCGCTCGAGCGCGGCGTCCTCCTCGCCCATCACGTGCAGCGTGTTGCCGAACGCCGTGACGTGGCAGATCTCGGGGACGTGCTTGAGCTTCGCGGCGAGCGCGCTCAACTGCGCCGGCGTGCCGGACACCGCCCAGGTGCTGAGATGAAAGAGGTGCAGCACCTCGTCGGGCGTGCCCTTGGCGAGCAGCCTGCCGTCGGCGATGTAGGCAAGGCGGTGGCAGCGCTCGGCCTCGTCCATGTAGTGCGTCGCGACCAGCACCGAGATGCCGGTCGCGGCGAGCGCGTGGATCTCCTCCCAGAAGTCGCGCCGCGCCTGCGGGTCGACTCCCGCGGTCGGCTCGTCCAGCAGCAGGAGCCTGGGCCGGTGCAGCATGCAGGCGGCGAGCGCCAGGCGCTGCTTCCAGCCGCCGGAGAGCGTGCCCGCGAGCTGGTCGCGGCGCTCGGCGAGGCCGAGCTCCGCGAGCGCGTGCCCGACCGCCGCCCTGCGGTCCTTCATGCCGTACATGCGCGCGACGAACTCGAGGTTTTCGCGGATGGTGAGGTCCTCCCACAGCGAGAAGCGCTGCGTCATGTAGCCGACCTCGCGCTTGATCGCGCCGGTCTGGCGAATCACGTCGTGGCCGAGGCAGGTGCCGCTGCCCGAGTCGGGCCTGAGCAGGCCGCACAGCATGCGGATCGAGGTGGTCTTGCCGCTGCCGTTCGGGCCGAGGAAGCCGTAGATCTCGCCGCGGCGCACCTGCAGGGCAAAGTCCTTCACCACGTGCTTGTCGCCGAAGGACTTGTTCAGCCCGTGGACGTCGATGGCGAGGTCGGTCATTGCGTTGCTTTTTTCCCTCCTCCTTGAGAAGGGGTGGCCGCGTCAGCGGCCGGGGTGGTGAGGCGCACGTCGACCGGCTGGCCGGGGCGCAGGCTCGTGGGGGATTGAGGGCGGGCTTCGATGAGGAAAACCAGCTTCGAGCGCGATTCGCGGCTGTAGAGGACTGGCGGGGTGTACTCCGCTTGCGACGAAATGAAGCTCACTGCCGCCCGCACCGGCGCGCCGCAGCCGTCGCAGGAGATCTCGACCGGCTGTCCGGGCCTGAGCGAGCCGAGCACGGTCTCGGGGACGTAGAAGCGCGCCTTGACGTTGCCCGGGGGCAGGAGCGAAATCACCGGTCGACCGGCGGGGATCCATTCGCCTTCGACGAAGAAGGTGTCCTGCACCCCGGATGCCACCGGCGCGGTCAGGCTTTTCTGCGCCAGGCGCCATTCACTCTGCGCGAGCGCCGCGCGCGCCGCGGCGACCTCGGCCTCGGCGGCACCCAGCTCGTCCTTTCGACCCAGCGGCTGGGTCAGCGTGGCGAGCTGCGCCTTCGCTTCGGCTTCGCGCGCAGCGTCGCGCGCGTGAGCGGTGCGCGCTTCGTCGAGGCGCGCCTGCGAGATGAAGCCGCCGTTGAAGAGCCTTTCCTGCTGCGCGAGCTGCGAGGCGGAGAGCTCGCGCGTCGCGCGCGCCTGCACGATCTGCGCGCGCGCCGCCTCGATCTCGGGCGCGCGGCGGCCGGTTTTCAGGTTGTCGAGCCGCGCCTGCGCGGTCTTCATGCGCTCCTCGGCCTCCAGGCGCGCTGCGCGCTCGCTTTCCTGCTCGAGCGCGAACACGGGTTTGCCGGCTTCGACCGCGTCGCCGCGCCGGACGTGGAGCTTTTGGAGCTGGCCGGCGTAGGGGGAGGCGAGGAGGATGAACTCGCCTTCTATGTAGCCTTGGTAGACGTTCTGCGGAGCGCGGTTGCAGCCGGCGAGGGCGGTGGCGAGCAGGATAAGGAAGAGGAGGCGCACGGCTCAGGTGTCGTCCGCGAGCAGGCGCGAAAGCGCGGGATCGACGTCGCCGAGGAGATTGATTCCCGCCGCGGCGAAGCGCAGCGCCGCGGCGAGCGGCCTGCGGTCCTTGTCGTGGTCGAGCGACCACTGCGCCTGGCGCGCGAGCAGCGCCGCGGCGGTGCTGCGACCCAGCGTCAGAGCGAAGCGCCGCGCGTCGGCTTCGAGAACGGCCTGATCGCGGCCGGCGTTCTTCCGCCACCATGCCTCCGCCCCCTCGATGGCACCTTGGATGCGCGCCGACAGGGCCACGAGCTGCGTTTCGCGCACCCCGCCGAGCATAAAGCCGACCTCGCGCGCGAGCGGCGCCAGCCCGCGCGGACCGATCGCACGCAGCGCGTCGAGCGCGAGCACGTTGGTGGTGCCTTCCCAGATGGAGAACACCTGCGCGTCGCGCAGCAGCGCGGGCAGCCCGGTGTCTTCGAGGTAGCCCGCGCCGCCGAAGGCTTCCAGCACCTCCGACACTACGGCCACCGACTGGCGCCCGGTGGTGAGCTTCGTCACCGGGGTGAGGATGCGCAGCGCCGCCTGCTGCTCTTCGCTCGCCTGCCCGCACTCGTCGCGGCCGAGCAGCTCGACGACGCAGAATGCGAGATGGAAGGCGGCCTCGAATTCCGCTTGCAGCCCCGCAAGGGTGTCCGCATGCAAAGCTTGTTGCGCAAGCGGGGCGCCGAAAGCGACGCGCTGCCTCGCGTAGGCGCGCGCGAGGGCAAGGCCGCGGCGCATGTATGCGATCGCGGCGATCGCATTCCAGGTGCGCGTGATATTGAGCACCGTGCTGATCGCGCGCACGCCGTTGGCGAGCTCTCCCACCGGGATCGCCGGCGTGCCCTCCAGCGCGAGCTCGGCGGTCGGCAGCTTTCGCGTGCCGAGCTTGTCCTTCAGGCGCTCGATGCGGATGCGGTTCGGACGGCCGGCGTCGTCGCGCGTCTCGACATAGAACATCGCGAGCCCTTTGCCGCCCGGTGCGCCGCCTTCAGGACGCGCAAGCGTGAGCGCCATCTGCGAGGTGATCGCCGAAGCGAACCACTTGCGTCCCTCGAGCCGCCAGCCCTCGCCGGGAGTGAAGCGCGCGGCGGTCTCGGCAAGGCCGACGTCCGAGCCGCCGATCGCCTCGGTCATCCACTGTCCGCTGGTCCAGAAGCGTGCCGGGTCGCGGCTGGTGAGGCGCGGCACCGCGCGCTCGATCAGCGCGCGGTTGCCCGAGGCGAGCAGCGTGCGCGCAGCGCCGTCAGTCATCGCGAGCGGGCAGGCATAGACGTCGGTCGACGGCGTGAAGAGATACGCCAGCGCGAACTGCAGCACGCGCGATCGCCTGTCCAGCGGAGTCTCATAAGCCAGCGCGACCAGGCCCTCGCGCGCGGCGAGCTCCTCGGCGCGGCGCCATAACGGGGTGACTGCTATGCGGTCGACGCGGTTTCCCCAGGCATCCCACTGCTCGAGCACCGGCTCGAGGCTGCGCTCGGCGAGCTGCTGCGCGTACAGCTCGCCTCCCGCGGCGGCGCCCATGCGCTCGAGCGCGGGCGCGGCGATCCGCATTTCCTCCTCCGACAGCGTGCGCGCGAGATAGCCGCGCAGCACGCGGTCGTCGGCGTACTGGTTGCCGAGCCGCGGGGGCGCCTGGACGAAGCTGCTCAATTTAGAACCTCTGGACGTAGTCGGTGCGCACGGGGCTGATTTTACAGGCAGAAATTTCAAACTGGCCGCGGCGGGAGATCGGACACGCCGCTGACGATTCCTGACAGAGCGGACTCGACTCAGGGATTCCCTGATGCCTTCCTAGGGAATTTCTCGATAGGCGATTCGGCGCAGGCCTCCTATGCTCGAATACATGAAAACCACCCAACGACTCCGACGGCGGGCACATCGCGCCGCCGCGTTTACCTTGATCGAGCTGTTGATCGTGATCGCGATCGTCGCGGTGCTGTCGGCGGTCGCGCTTCCGGCCTACTCGGACTACAAGGAGCGCGCGCGCGTCTACCAGGCGGTCGCCGACATTTCGGCGCTCAACGTGCAGCTGCGCAAATACATCGACGACAACCGGCAGCCGCCGGACGATCTCTCGGCGATCGGGGCGGCGGGCAGGCTCGATCCCTGGGGCAGCCCGTACGCGTACCTCAATCTGCAGTCGACGCCGGGGCCGGGCCAGGCGCGCAAGAACAAGAACCTGGTTCCGATCAACTCGGATTTCGACCTCTACAGCAAGGGCAAGGATGGCGCGAGCCGGCCGCCGCTCACCGCCAAGCCCAGCCGCGACGACGTGGTGCTCGCCAACGACGGCAAGTTCGTGGGACTCGCCTCGGCGTACGAGCCGTGAGCGACGCCGCGTTCGGCTCCCGGGTCACGCGGCGCGTGGTGGCGCTTTTCGTCGTCTGCGCGCTGCTGCCGGTCGCGGCTGCGATCCTGCTCTCCTACGGCCGCGTCAACGAGGCCCTGATCGCGCAGCGGATCGGCGTGCTGCGCGGCATCGCCGCCGGCTATTCGACCTCGCTCGTCGACCGGCTGAATGTCGCCGATCTGCTGCTTCGCTCGGTCGCCGCCGACATCGGGAACGCGCGCGGCTTGCAGCGCGACCGGGACTTGCGCGAGTACTTCCGCAGCGCCGTGGCATTCGAACCGGGCGGCACGCGCGTCGTGTTCGGCGCGACCGCGCAGGCGGCGGACCTCGCTCAGCTGGAGAAGATCGAGCCGCCCTCCGGCGGCACGACGACCCTCGCCGTGGCGCCTTCCGGAGGCGTGTGGTTCCTCGCCGCAACGCCCGTGCGCCGCGTCGCGCTGGAGCTGGATCCGCGCTTCCTGTGGGGCGCCAACGACGAGCTGCCGTACCTGACCTATGCCTGCGTCCTTTCGCGGCGCGGCGCGCCGCTCAACTGCACGCAGGGCATTCCCGAGGCCGCGCTGGCGGCGATCCGCGAGCGCACTTCCGGCAAGCCGATGGGCGACCTCGCGTGGGAGGCGGACGGCACGCGCTACCTGAGCGGCTACGGGGAAATCTTCCTGCGCGGCAGGTTCGGCGCCGACGCATGGTCGGTCATCGCCAGCCAGCCCGAGGAGCACGTGCTCGCGCCCGTGCGGGCGCTGTGGCGGATCGTGGTGCCGGTGGTCGCCCTGGGGCTGCTGGTCGCGGCCCTGCTCGGCCTGGTGCAGGTGCGCCGCACGCTCGGTCCCTTGCAGGAGCTCACCAGGGCGACCGCGCGCATCGCGTCCCGGGACTTCGACGTGCGGGTGCCCGCGGCGCGGAACGACGAATTCGGGCAGCTCGCAGGCGCCTTCAATTCGATGTCGGCGCGGCTCGGCCGCCAGTTCAACGCGCTTCTCGCGCACGCCGAGATCGACGCCGTCATCCTGTCGAGCGTAGACCTCGCGCGAGTGGCGGAGATCGTGCTGCGCCGCGCGGCGGAACTGGTGCGCTCCGACCAATGCTTCCTGCTCCTGGCCGAGGCGGACGGGAGCTACCGGCTCTACTCCCGCAACGGCCCTGGCGGGAACGAGGCCCGCACGATCGGCATCGCCGCGGACCGGGCGCGCGGCTTGCTCGAGGCGACCGACGGCATGGCAGGCCTTCCGGGGCTGCCGGCGAAGCACGCGTTCGCGCTCCCGATCGCGCTGGGCGGGGCGCTCGCGGGGGCGCTCGTCCTCGGCTACGACGAGGATCGGCGGCCCGACGCGGAGGAAATCGCGCTGCTGCGCGACCTCGGCGACCGGGTGGCGGTCGCGATCGCGACCGCGCGCCGCGACCAGGAACTGTACCGCCGGGCGAACTACGACGCCCTCACGCAGCTGCCCAACCGCCTGCTCGGGCTGGAGGAGCTGGCGCGCGCGGTCGCGCGCGCCGAGCGCCAGCGGTGCACGCTCGCGGTGCTGTTCGTCGACCTGGACGGGTTCGCGGCGGTGAACGACAGCGTCGGGCATTCGGCGGGCGACCAGATCCTGGTGCAGTCGGCCGAACGCCTGCGCGGCTGCCTGCGCAAATCCGACCTGGTCGCGCGGCTCGGCGGCGACGAATTCGCGCTCGTGCTGCCGGAGGTGCGCGAAGCGACCGACGCCGCGGTCGTGGCCAGGCACGTGATTGCCGCCTTCTCGGCCCCGTTCGAGCTTGCGCAGACCAGCGCGTTCGTCTCGGCGAGCGTCGGCATCGCCCTGTATCCGGGCGACGGGGCGGGCGCCGAAGAGTTGCTGCGGCATGCCGACCTCGCGATGTACCAGGCGAAGCGGGCCGGCAGGGGACAGTCCGCGTTCTTCGAGCCTTCGATGAACGCCGCGGCACTGCGCCGCGTCGAGCTCGAGCGCGAGCTGCGGCAGGCGCTGGAGCGCGATGAGTTCGTGCTGCACTACCAGCCGCAGCTCGATCTGCGCTCCGGCCGCGTCGTCGGCGGCGAAGCGCTGGTGCGCTGGATGCACCCGGTGCGCGGACCGGTCGCTCCGGCGCAGTTCATCGGCTTCGCCGAGTCGAGCGGGCTGATCGAGGAGATCGGGCGCTGGGTGCTCGGGGCCGCGTGCGCGCAATTCGTCGCGTGGCAGGCCGAGGGCCTGCCGATCGAGCAGATGTCGGTCAACGTGTCGCCGCGCCAGCTGCGCCAGCCGGGCTTCGCGCGCATCGTGGCCGCCGCGCTGGAGCGGCACGGAGTGCCCGCCAGGGCGCTGCGCCTCGAGGTCACCGAGAGCGCCGTGATCGAGGTCCAAGGCGCCGCGGCGGCGAACCTCGCGGCGCTGAACGAGCTCGGCACGCCGATCGAGCTCGACGACTTCGGCACCGGGTACTCGTCGCTCGCCTACCTGCAGCGCCTGCCGGTGGCGACGGTGAAGCTCGACCGCTCGTTCATCCGCACCATCGATGCGAGCCCGAGCACGCAGGCGGTCGTGCGCGCGGCCATCGACATGGCCCACGCGCTGGGCAAGTCGGTGGTCGCCGAAGGCGTGGAGAACGCCGAGCAGCTGGCGCTGCTCTCGCAGATGAAGTGCGACATGATGCAGGGCTATTACCTCAGCCCGCCCGTCCCGGCGGCGGAGTTCGCGCAATTCGTGCGCGCGAAATCAAAGACCCAGATACGCCTGGCGCACCCGATCGTCGCGTAGCAGCTGCTCGCCCGAGCCCGACATGACGATGCGCCCGTTCTCGAGCACGTAGGCGTGCTGCGAGATCCTGAGCGAGACGGCGACGTTCTGCTCGACCAGCAGGATCGTCAGCCCGCGCGCGTTCAGCACGTGGATCGCGTGCAGCACCTCCTTCGCCACCAGCGGCGCGAGTCCGAGCGAGGGCTCGTCGAACATGATCAGCTCCGGCTGCGCCATGAGGCTCCTGCCGATGGCGAGCATCTGCTGCTCGCCGCCCGACATGGTGCCGGCGAGCTGGCGGCGGCGCTCGGCGAGGGTCGGGAACAGGGCGTACGCGTCCTGCATCGCCCGCCTTGCGCCTGCGCGCGCGCGGGGCAACATCGCGCCGAGCTCGAGGTTCTCCTCGACGGTCAGGCTCGGGAACACCTGGCGGCCCTCGGCGACCTGCGCGATGCCGAGATTGCACACCTCGTGCGAGTCGAGGCCGGCGAGGTCGCGGCCGGCGAAGCGGATGCGTCCGGCGCGCGGCCTCTCGATGCCGGCGATGGCGCGGATCAGCGTGGACTTGCCGGCCCCGTTGGCGCCGACGATGGCCACGATCTCGCCCTCGGGGACTTCGAGCGAGACCTGCACCAGCGCCTGCGCATCGCCGTAGTAGAGGTCGAGCCCCTCGACTTGCAGCAGCGCGCTCATACCTCGGTCTCCTCGCCGAGGTAGCAGCCGAGCACCGCGGGGTCGCGCACCACCTCGCCGGGCGCGCCGCGCGCGATCACCTCGCCGTGGTGCAGCACGACGATGCGCTGCGCCAGCGCCATCACGGCGCGCATCACGTGCTCGATCAGCATGATGGTCAGGCCCTCCGCCCGATTGATTTCCCTGAACGCCTCGACCATCTGGTCGCACTCGGTGGGCCTCAGGCCCGCCATCACCTCGTCGAGCAGCAGCAGCTCGGGCCGCGTCGCCAGCGCGCGCGCGACCTCGAGCCGTTTGCGGTCGGGCAGCGTCAGCGAAGAGGCCGGCTGTTCGCGCTTCGCGCCGAGCCCCAGCCTTTCCACGATCTCGGCGGCATGCTTTTTTGCCGCCGAGACATTCGGCGCCCGATGAAGCGCACCGACGGTGACATTGTCGAGGACGCTCAATCCGGCAAATGGCTTGACCAGCTGGAACGTCCGCCCGATCCCCGCCGCGCACACCTGGTCGGGCCGCAAGCCGTCGATGCGCCGCCCGCGGAACACGATCTCTCCGGCGTCGGCGGCGTAGACGCCCGCCACCATGTTGAAGATCGTCGTCTTACCGGCGCCGTTCGGGCCGATCAGCCCGACGATCGCCCCTTGCGGTACATCGATCCAGGCGTCGTGCACGGCGCGCAGGCCGCGGAACGATTTGGAGACGCCGCGCACCTCGAGCGCGGCGCTCATCGATCCACCCCGATTCGGCGTGCCAGTGCCGGCCAGATGCCGTGCGGCATGAACATGATCGCCGCGAGCAGGACCAGGCCGTAGAGGACCTGCTTGATGCCCGGGATCTCCCAGCCGAACGCCGCGAGCGCCTCGGTGATGCCGTCCGAGAGCAGCGTCAGCACCGCCGCGCCGAGGATCGGGCCGAACAGCGTCCCGACGCCTCCGATGACCGGCCCCAGGATGATCTCGATCGAGCGGCCGATGTTGAAGATCTGCTCGGGGAACAGGTTGTTGTAGTAGAAGGCGAAGAACACCCCGGAAATCGCGGTCATCGCCGAGCTGATCGTCACCGCGAGCATCTTCCAGCGGAAGGTGTTGATGCCGAGCGCCTGCGCCGCCTCCTCGTCCTCGCGGATCGCCCGCCAGTAGTAGCCGGCGCGCGATCTCAGGAGCCACGCGCACAGCGCCAACGCCGCCGCGCTGAGCGCGAGCATCGCGTAGTAGTACATGATCGGAGGCCCGCGGAAGTTGGCGAGGTCGATCTGGTCGCGCTGCGCGACCTTGAGGAACATGCCGCCGGGGCCGCCCAGCCAGTCGAGATGGTCGAATCCGATGCGCGTGAATTCGGCGAAGGCGATGGTGAGGAGCGCGAAATACACGCCCGAGATGCCGAAGCGGAAGGCGAGGAAGCCGATCACCAGCCCGATCAGCACGCTCAGCGCGATCGCCAGCCACAGCCCGGCCCACGGCCCGATGCCGTAGTGGAAGAACAGGGCGCCGGCGGCGTATGCGCCGACCCCGACGTAGATCGAGTGCCCGAGCGAGAGCTGGCCGGCGAAGCCCATCATCACGTTCCATGCCTGGCCGGTGTAGGCGAAGTACAGGATCAGCGTCGCGACCGAAAGGGCGTAGCTGCCCGCAACGTGCGGCAGCGCGACCAGCAGCGCGCCGAGCGCGAGGAGCAGGGCGGCGGCGCGCCGGTTCACGGCCGTTTCCCCAGCAGTCCCTGCGGGCGCAGCAGCAGCACCAGGATCAGCAGCCCGAAGCTGAACATGCTCTTCGCCGACGGAGCGATGAACAGGCCGGCGAGCGCTTCCGACACGCCGATCAGGATTCCGCCGAGGAGCGCTCCGGGCATCGACCCGAGACCGCCGACGATCACGATGACGAAGGCGAGCAGGGTGTAATAGGGCCCCAGCGCAGGCGTGACGTCCACCAGCAGCACCATCGCGCCGCCCGCCACCGCCACGCAGATCGAGCCGATGCCGAAGGTGAGCGCGTACAGGCGCTTCACGTCCAGGCCGGCCACCCTGGCGCCGAGGTAGTTGTCGGCGCAGGCGCGAATCGCCTTGCCGGTGAGGCTGAAGCGGAAGAACGCGAACAGCGCCGCGGTCGCCAGCACCGCGGCCCCCGCGGCGTACACCCTCGCCCGGTCGAACAGGATCGGGCCGAGCTCGAAGGACTCGAGCTGGTAGTCCACCTGGACGTTCCTCGCGTCGGGGCCGAACACCGTCAGCAACGCGTTCACCATCACGATCGCGACCGCCAGCAGCAGCATGAACTGCGAGTGCTCGGGCCGCGTGATGAACGGGTTGATGAGGCCCGCCTGCAGCGCGTAGCCGAAGGCGAAGAACGCCGCGGCCACCGGAAGCACGGCGAGGAACGGGTCGAGCTTGAGCGCCGCGAACAGCATTACCGTGGCGTACATCGCGATCGTCATCATCTCGCCGTGCGCGAAATTCACCACGCGCACCACGCCGAAGATCACCGACAGCCCGAGCGCCATCAGGCCGTAGACCAGGCCGGTGAGCACGCCGGCGATGACGACGTTGACGACGAGGTCCCAGGACATAACAAAAAGGGCCGGCAGCGCCGGCCCTCTATTCTGAGGCCTGTCGGCTCAGGCTCTCTTGAAATAAGGCGCCGGGAAGACCGGCTTCGCCGTCGCGGCCGCCGCCGGCAGCACCACCGTCGGCGTGAGGTTCAGGTTCTGCACGCAGGCCGAGCCGATGCCTTCGACCTGGCCCTTGGCGTTGAACTTGATCGGCGCGCCGAGCATCATCTTCTCGGTGATGTTGGTTTGCCGGATCGCGTCCGCGAGCGTCTTCGGGTCGGTGGAGCGCGCACGCTTGAACGCGTCGGCGGCGATCAGGATCGCCTCGAAGGTGAAGCCGGCGTTCAGGCCGTGGAACACCAGCTTGTCTTTCGGGTTCTGCTTGAGGAAAGCCTTCTCGACGATCTTGGTGAGCTTGGCGTTCGGGTTGTACCAGGGCACGTTCGAGATCGAGTACTCGGAGAGCTTGCCGAGCGCCTTGTAGTACTGCTCCTCGTACATGCCCGGCGAGCCGGGGCTGATGATGCCCATCGGGTTCCAGCGCTGCTTGACCATCTCCCGGCGCAGGATGATGGCGTCGTTGAGGCGGCACACCAGCAGCAGGAAATCGGCGTTGGAGGCCTTTGCCTTCGACACCTCGACGGTCAGGTCCTTCGCCGCCGGATCGTAGGAGATGGTGTCGACGATCTTGAACGGCAGCTGCGTCATGCGCGGCATGAACGCGCTGATGCCCTTGAGCATGGCCTGGCCGAAGGTGTCGTTCACGTGCATGAACACCGCCGTGCGCGGTGCCGTGTTGGTCGCCTGGAAGAGGTCACCGATCAGCGCCAGTCCGTTGCGCGCGATATCCGGGCCGGTCTGGAAATTTCGGAACACGAATTTGTAGCCCTGCTCGGTGATCTGCGGCGCGGCCGCAATGTTGATCACGAAGGGCACGCCGCGCTGCTCGGCCACCTGCGCGATGGCGGCGGCGGCGCCGGAATCGAACGGTCCGACCAGCACGTGCGCGCCTTCCTGGACCAGCCGCTCGGCGCGCGTGCGCGCGGTGTCGACGCTGGACTCGGTGTCGGCGTTCATCAGCTCGATGTCGACGCCGAGCATTTGCTTGATCACGCCCGGTGCGAGATCCGCGCCTTTCTGGCAGGACTGGCCGATGAAACCTTGCACGCCCGAGCGCGGCAGCAGCACGCCGACCTTGAGCTTCTGCGCCTGGGCGCGAACGATCCCGAACGGCGCGAGCGCGGCGGCGGCGCCGAGGCCCGCGACTGCCTGGTTGAACTGGCGGCGGTTGGTGCGCTGCGTCATTGGACCCTCCTCTTTGGCGGGACTGTTATAGACCATTACAATCTGGCGGTCAATGACGAAGCGGATTCCCTCGCCGCACCGCCCGCGCGTGCTCGCCCCGATCGAGCGCGTCGCCGGGCTCGACTACGACGTGCTGGACGAGCTGCTCGGCTATTCGCTGCGCCGCGCCCAGGTGGCGATATTCCACTCGTTCTACGAGGCGACGCGCGGGCTCGGGGTCACCCCGCCGCGCTTCACCGCCATGGTCGTCGTCGGCGCCAACCCCGGCATCAGCCAGAGCACGCTCGGGAGCGTCCTCGGCATCGCGCGCTCCGGGGCGATGACGCTCACCGACTGGTTCGAGGCGCGCGGCTGGGTGGAGCGCCGGCGGGCGCCGAGCGACGGCCGGGCCTGGGGGCTGCACCTGACGCCGCGGGGCGAAAAGCTGGTGGCGGGCATGAAGCGCCGGGTCGCCGAGGGCGACCTGAAGCGCGCCGCAAGCCTCACTGCGAAAGAGCGTCGGGAGCTGCTGCGGCTTCTCGGTAAACTGGCCGGATGAACCTGAAAGACCTGGTCGCGATCGACGTCCACACCCACGCCTGGCGCTCGGCCCTCAAGCCGCCCGACGAGGCGCAGAAGGAGCACGAAGCGGCGATGGGCAGGTACTTCAAGTACCTGCCCCAGCACACCACTGTGCCCGAGATGGCCGCGTACTACCGCGGGCTCAAGATGGCGTTCGTGGTGTTCACGGTGGACAGCCTGGCGCATCCGGGCCGCAGCGGCATCTCGAACGAGGAGATCGCCGAGCTGGCGGCGAAGAATTCCGACGTCGCGATCCCGTTCGCGAGCATCGACCCGGCGCGAGGCGAGGCCGGCGTGCGCGAGGCGCGCCGGCTGATCAGTGACTACGGCGTGAAGGGATTCAAGTTCCATCCCTCGACGCAGGAATTCTTCCCGAACGATCCCAAGGTCTATCCACTGTACGAGGCGATCGCGGAAGCGGGCCTGCCGGCGCTGTTCCACAGCGGGCAGACCGGCGTGGGCGCGGGCACGCGCGGCGGCGGCGGCATCCGGCTGAAATACGCCAACCCGATGCTGCTCGACGACGTGGCGGCGGACTTTCCAGACATGCCGATCATCATCGCGCACCCGTCGTTTCCGTGGCAGGACGAGGCGCTCTCGGTCGCGACGCACAAGCCGCAGGTGTACATCGACCTCTCGGGATGGTCGCCGAAGTATTTTTCTCCGCTGCTGGTGCAGTACGCGAACTCGCTGCTCAAGAACAAGGTCATGTTCGGGACCGATTACCCGGTGATGACGCCCGAGCGCTGGCTCGAGGATTTCGACAGGATCGGCATCAAGCCGGAAGTGAAGCCGCTCATCCTCAAGGAGAACGCAGCCAGGCTGCTCAAGCTCGGTCAGGCTTGAGGTCGCCCGGCGGCGCGGTCCGGGCATTGGTACAATGTAGTCACGTGACGTCTGGGGTGACCACATGGACGCAAGCGTCAGGGATCTGAAGGCACACCTGAGCAGGTACCTGCGGCGCGTGCGGGGCGGCGCGTCGGTGACGGTGCGCGTGCGGCGCCAGGCGGTCGCCCGGCTGGTGCCCGTTCGGCCCACCCGCAAGCTCGCCGAGCTGGCGCGCATGCCCGGGGTTCGCTGGAGCGGCGGAAAGCCGAAAGGGCTGGCGCGGGCCCAGCGGCTGCCGCGCGGTGTTTCGCTCGCGGACTGGGTCGCTGAAGATCGCCGTTGATCCTGTATCTGGACACCTCGGCGCTCGTCAAGCTCTACGTCTCGGAAACGGGCTCGGCAGCGCTGCGCAGGCGCGCTTCGGAAGCCGAGGCGCTCGCGACGTCGATGGTGGCATATGCCGAAGCGCGCTCGGCCCTGGCCCGGCTTCTGCGGGCAGGGCATACAGATGCCCGCCGACATGCGCGTCGGTTGCAGCGGTTGAACCGCGATTGGGACGACTACCTTCGCGTCGAGCTGACCCCGGAGGTGGTTCGAAGCGCCGGGGATCTGGCCGAGGCGCATGCTCTGCGGGGCTTCGACGCGATTCATCTCGCGAGCGGGCTCTGGCTGAAGGAGCGCACCACCGGCGGTCTCGTGTTCGCCGTCCATGATCGGCGCCTGCATGCCGCTGCCGGGCGGGCGGGGATGCAGACGCATCCGCGACGACCGCTGCTCGCCCGCCGAGTAACATAGCGCCAGGGAGCAGGACCGCATGGCCGGCGAGACCTACTGCGTTGATGGAGTGAGGCTCGCGCGCCCGTTCCGCATCCGGCGCTTGGGCCACTTCGGCGTGAACGTCGCCGACATGGACGCCGCGCGCCGCTTCTACGAGCGGCTGCTCGGCTTCCGCATCTCCGACCGACTCGATTTCAGCGGCCGCTTTGCCGAGGAACAGAGGGTGCGCCTCGGATCCTGTGTCGGGTACTTCTCGCGCCACGGCACCGAGCACCATTCGTTCGTGTTCTTCCCGCGCAGGGCGATCGACGCGCTGTACGGGCGGGAGAACGATCCAGGCGAAGTCACGGTCAACCAGATCACCTGGCAGGTCGGCAGCCTGCGCGAAGTCGTCGAGGGCCACGAATGGTTCAAGTCGCGCGGCGCGAGGATCAACCGTGCCGGCCGGGACATGCCGGGCTCGAACTGGCATTTCTATCCCCTCGATCCCGACGGCCACATCAACGAGCTGTTCTACGGCATCGAGCAGGTGGGCTGGGACGGCTATTCGAAGCCGCTCGCGATGCACAAGATCAAGTACCAGCAGCCGCCGCAATTGCCGCACCGCTCGGAATATGCCGAGGTGCAGTCCGGATACGCCGAGGGAATCGAGTCGCGCGCCGGCTGGAAACAGAATGAGCCGCTGGAAGAGAGCTACGACGTGGGGGGCGTGCTGCTCGCGCGTCCGTTCAAGGTGGTGAGAATCGGCCCGGTGCGCCTCTTCGTGAAGGACCTGGAGACCTCGCTTCGTTTCTACCGCGACGAGCTCGGGCTCTCGGTGACCGAGGAAATCGTCTGGAACGGGCATCGCTGCGCGTTCCTGCGCGCGAGCACCGAGCACCACTCGCTCGCGCTCTATCCGATCGGCCTGCGCGGCGAGCTCGGCCTGAGCGCTCACACCACGCTGTTTTCGTTCGGGCTGCAGCTCGCCGGCTACCGCCAGCTGCGCGACTCGGTGGCGTTTCTCGAGTCCGAAGGCGTCGCCATCCGGCATCTGCCGCCCGAGCTATTCCCCGGGATCGACTACTGCGCGTTCGCGCTCGATCCGGACGGGCACGCGATGCAGCTCTATTACTACATGGAGCAGGTCGGCTGGGACGGCCGGCCGCGCCCGCGCGAGCTGCGTCCGAAGGTGGACAATTCGGCGTGGCCGCAGACCGTTCCGGCGCATCCCGATACCTACGCCGGGGAAGCATTCCTCGGGCCGTGGAATTGAAATCCCGATGACGATCCGGTTCGAGTTCCTGATGAATCTCGCCGTCGATGTGGGCGGGCTGATTTCGATGGGGCAGGCGCCGCTCGGCGAGCGGCGCGTGGTGGCGATCGACGGCGGCAGCTTCGAAGGCCCGAGCTTGCGCGGCGAGGTGCTGGCGGGAGGCGCCGACTGGCAGATCGCGCGCCCGGACGGCGTGCTCGACCTCGACGCGCGCTACGCGCTGCGCGAGCAGGGCGGCGGCCTCGTTCGCGTGCTGAGCCAGGGCTACCGCCACGGGCCGCCGGAGGTGCTCGCCGCGCTTGCGCGCGGCGAGGAGGTCGAACCGGCGCGCTACTTCTTCCGCACCGTGATGCGCTTCGAGACCGGCGCGCCGGAGCTCGCCTGGCTCAACAAGACCATCGCAATCGGCAGCGCCGAGCGCAGGGCGCGCAAGGTTCTGATCGCCGCCTACAGCCTGCTCTAGGCGGCGCGCTGCGCGGCGAGCAGCGGCTCGATGTCCTGCGCCGGGCGCGGCGCGGCGTACAGGCTCCCCTGTCCGACACGGCAGCCGGCGTCGACCAGGAATTCGCGCTGCGCCGCCGATTCGACGCCCTTCGCGACCACCTCGAGGTTCAGCCCGCGCGCGAGCGCGATGAGCGCGCGCGTCAGCGCCGAGCGCTCGCGGTCGCCGGGAACGCCGGCGGTCAGCTTCGGGTCGATGCAGACGGCGTCGACGCGCAGCCGCTTCAGCAGCGGAACCGACGCGTATCCGGTGCCGAATTTGTCCACTGCAAGGCGCGCCCCGGTCGCGGCGAGTGCGGCGAGCGCGTCCTCCAGGGTTCCCGGAACCTGCCTGAGCGCGGATTCCGGAACCTCGATCAGAAGCGCCGTGCCGGGAAGCCTGCTCGAGTCGAGCGCGGCGCTCACTCCTTCGGCGAGGCCGCCGTGGCGCAGTTGCCGCGCGGACACGTTCACCGCGACCGCGAACTGGGCGGCCCCCGCGTCGTGCCAGCGCCGCGCCTGCGCGCAGGCCTCGCGCAGCATCCACGCGCCGAGCGGCGCGGCGAGGCCGCTTTCGTCCGACAGCGGCAGGAACGCTTCCGGCGCGAGCACGCCCATGCGCGGATGACGCCAGCGCGCGAGCGCCTCGGCGCCGACCGCGAGGCCGGTCGCGTTGTCGACCCTCGGCTGGTATTCGAGGAACAGCTCGCCCCGGGCGAGTCCGTCGCGCAGCTCGTCGGCGAGCGCGGCGGCGGCGGCGGCCTCGCGGTTCATGTTCGCCGAGAAGAACTGGTAGCCGTTGCGGCCGCGCTCCTTGGCGCGGTACATGGCGGCGTCCGCGTGCTTGAGCAGCGTCATCGCGTCGTCGCCGTCCTGCGGCACGCAGGCGATGCCGACGCTCGCCCCGCAGGAAACGCGGCGATCGTCCAGCCGGTACTCCTTGCCCAGCTCGTAAAGGAGCTTCTGCGCCACCGCGGCCGCCTCGCGCGGATCGCCGATCTCCTGCAGCAGCACGCAGAACTCGTCGCCGCCGATGCGCGCCATGAAGTCCTCGCCCCGCACGCAGGTCTTCAGGCGCGCGGCGATCACTTTCAGCAGCGAGTCGCCGACTTCGTGGCCGAGGCTGTCGTTGACCCGCTTGAAGTCGTCGAGGTCGAGGAACAGCAGCGCCGCAGTCTTGCCGCGGCGCCGGGCGTGGGCGAGCGCCTGGCGCGCCCGCTCCTCGAACATGGCGCGGTTGGGCAGCCCGGTCAGCGCGTCGTGATGCGCCAGGAATTCGAAGCGCTCGGCGTCGTGGCGCAGCCGGCCCGCCGCCTGGCGCAGGCGCTCCTCGCTCGCGCGCAGCGCGTCCTCCGCCGCCTGGGTGCGCCTGAGCGTGCGGTGCATCGCCGCCAGCGCCGCCGCCACCAGCAGCACCGCCGCGACGATCAGGGTGTTGATCAGCACGCCGCGCAGCCAGCGCGTCGCCTCGCCCAGCGTGGACGAGAACGCGTCCTCGAGCGGCGCGAGCTGGGCGTTCACCTCGTCGATCTCCGCGAGCAGCGCGTTCAATCGCACCGGATCGCGCCGCCCGGCGATCTCCTCGTGCAATTGCGCGGCCGCCGCGCGCAGCCGCTCGATCCGCTCGTCGCCCTCGGCCCAGATGTCGACCGCCTTCGAGATAGTGCTCACGTCCCGGAAGCGCACGAACAGGCGCGCCATCGCTGCCACGTCGTCGGGGTGATTGCGCCCCTCGAGGAAGCCCTGGCGCGCGGCCGCGTAGTCCGGGTCGGGACGGTCGAGCGCGAGGCGCGCCTTGCGGTCGCCGAGCGGCACCGCGATCGCCTCGAGATAGCTGCGGTAGTCCTGCCCGTCGCGCGAGCGCGCGTAGCGCTGCAGGTGGTGGACAGCGTCCTTCTGCGACTTCGACCACAGCCCTTCGCCCGCGACGTAGGCGCGGCCCGCGGACAGGATCTCCAGGCCGGCCGCGGCGAGCGCGAGCAGGGCGCCGGCGATGACGACCAGCGGTGCGATCAGGAGCAGCGCGCGCTTGCGCGTGCTTGCGGGCGGTGGGCGCATGGCGGATGGCTTCGAGCGGCGGCTATCTTGGCGCGCCGCCGCCGCGCGAGCAACGCAATTTCTCACGCGCCGGGGCGTCGGGTCCAGGCGTCACCCGCCCCGTGGTTCAATGGCTCAGTAGATCGCGCTGGCGAGCTTGCGCCGGTACTCGGAAGCCAGCGACTGGTCTGCGGCGAGGTTGAGGATGTTGAGGATCTGCCTGCGCGCTTCGCCGTCGCGCCAGGTTTTATCCCTGCGTACGATTTCGAGCAGCTCGTCGAGCGCCTCGCGGTAGCGCTTGTCGCCGGCGTAGCGCTGCGCCAGCGCGAGCCGCGAGTCGTGGTCCGCCTGGTCCGCCTCGAGGCGCGCCTTCAACTCGGATTCTGCGGCGCCGGGCCGGGCGAAGCTCGCGGCGGCGCGCAAGGCCTCCAGCCGCGCGTCCAGGTGCGCGTCGGGCCGCACCTCGGCGAGCAGCCGCTCTGCCTCTTCGCTCTGCCCGGCGTCGATCAGCAGCGCCGCCAGGTCGAGGCGCGCGGGATCGTTGGCCCGATCGAGCTCGAGCGCCTTGCGCAGCGCCGCGCCGGCGCCGGCGGGGTCGCCCGCCTCCCGCAGCGCCGCCGCGCGCGCCCGCTCGAGCTCCGAGGGCGACGGCAGGAGCTTGTCGATGAAGGCGCGCACCTGCGACTCGGGCAAGGCGCCGATGAACTGGGCGGCTGGGCGGCCATTGGCGAAGCCGATCACGCTCGGGATCGAGCGCACCGCGAACGCCGCAGCGAGGTCGGGGTTCTCGTCGGAATTGATCTTGGCGAGCTTGAAGCGGCCGCCGTAATCGAGCTCGAGCTTCTCGAGGACCGGCGTGAGCGCCCGGCACGGGCCGCACCACGGCGCCCAGAAGTCGACCACTACGGGCGCGGCGTGCGAGGCTTCGAGCACCTCGCGTTCGAACGTGGCGGTAGTGACGTCCATGATGCGATGGTGGTTAAGCTGAGGGCGCGAGTGAGATAATCAAGCGGCCGGATTCCCACATCCAGAGACCCAGAGCGAATGACCTACATCGTCACCGAAGACTGCATCAAGTGCAAATACATGGACTGCGTCGAGGTCTGCCCGGTGGACTGCTTCTACGAGGGCGAGAACATGCTCGTCATCCACCCCGACGAGTGCATCGACTGCGGGGTGTGCGAGCCCGAGTGCCCGCCGAAGGCGATCCTTGCCGATTCGGACGCGCGGGCCGAGGGCTGGCTGAAGCTCAATGCCGAGTACGCGGTCAAGTGGCCGAACATCACGCGCAAGGGCACCGCGCCCGCTGACGCCGACGCGTACAACGGCGAGGCGGACAAGTTCAAGAAGTACTTCAGCGCGAATCCGGGAACGGGCGAGTAGGCGTTGGAGCTGACGGCCGAGGAGCGCGCCATCCTCGCCGGGGCGCGCGGCGAGGCGGCGCGGCGCGCGCTCCAATACCAGGTCGAGGTCGGCGAGTTCTGGGGCGCGCGGCGGCTGGTCCCGGTCACCGGCGTGCACATGATGGGCGACATCGAGGTGATGGGCGACGGCGGGCTGGCGTTCCTGCGCGAGGAGGCGGCCCTGGGGGCGCGCTGCGCGGTGGCGACCACCACCAACGCGCGCTGCATCGACTTCGCGCACCGCGCGCGGCTCGGGCAGGACGCGTCGGAAGCGCAAAAGGAGCGCGAGCTGATCGGCTGCCTGCGCGCGATCGGGGTCGCCACCACCGACACCTGCATCAATTACCAGACGGTGTACCAGCCGCATTTCGGCGAGCGCGTCGCCTGGGGCGACACCGGGACCGTGATCTACGCCAACTCGGTGTTCGGCGCGCGCTCCAATTTCGAGTCGGGGCCCGCGGCACTCGCCGCCGCGCTTACCGGCCGCACGCCCGAGTACGGCTTTCACCTCGACGAGCACCGGCGCGGGACCTTCGCCGTGGAGCTCGACGCCGCGCTCGAGGACCTCGCCGACTGGGGAGCGGTCGGCAAGCTGGTGGGCGAAGCGCACCAGAGCTACTGGGCGGTTCCGGTGTTCCACGGCTGCCGGAAAACGCCGACTGCCGACGAGCTGAAGCACCTGGGCGCCGCGCTGGCGAGCTACGGCTCGATGGCGATGTTCCATTTCGTGGGCGTCACTCCGGAGGCGCCGTCGCTCGAGGCGGCGCTCGGAGGCAGTACCCCGTCCGAGCGCCTGGCGGTGACCGATCGGGACCTTGCGAAAGTCTATTCGAGCTACCGCCTCGGCGACGGCGACGCGCGGCTGGTGGTGTTCTCGGGGCCGCAGCAGTCGCTGTTCGAGATGCAGCGCCTCGCCGCGCTCTTCTCGGGACGCAGGGTGGCCGAAGGATCGAGCTGCTTCGTCACCACCAACGGCGCGGTGCTCGCGCAGTCGCGCGCGCTCGGGTACGCCGGGGCGCTGGAGCAGGCGGGCGTCACGATCCTCGAAGGCGTGTGCTTCTACATCCTGCAGAACCTCTCGCCGATGCGCGTCGCGAACCGCTGGACCAACATGGTGTCGAACTCGGCGAAGATCGTGAACATCATCGGCGCGCACCGCTTCAATCCCATCCTGCGCCGCACCGCGGACTGCGTCGAGATCGCCTGCTCGGGCGTGCTGCGATGAGCGTAATCCGGGTCGAGCGGGCCTGCGGGCCGGTGGTGGAAGGCGAGGCGCTGGTGTCCGAGGAAGGCTTCTCGCCGCGCTACGATCTCGATCGCTGGTCGGGCGTCATCACCCGGCCCGGCCACCGGCTCGAGGGCGCGAGCATCGTGGACAAGGTGTGCTTCTTTCCGGTCGCCAAGGGCGGGATCGCGGCCGGCTGGGCGTTCTACGACATCAAGTGGAAGAAAATCGCCCCCAGGGCGTTCGTCTTCGGCGTGACCAACCCGGTGATGGTGCAGGGCGCGATCTTCGCCGGGATCCCGATCACCGAGGGCTGGTCGCCCGACCCGCAGGGCCTGGTGAAGACCGGCGACTGGGTGCGCGTGGATCCCGGGCGCAGGCAGATCGAGGTTCTCAGGCGGGCGTGATGCGAGGGAGGCGAGCAATGAGGACGATGGCGGCGATGATCGCGGTGCTGGCGCTCGCGGGCTGCGCCAGCTTCGAAGGGCGCGGGCTGGCGCCGGGGAAATCCACCGCGGCAGAGGTGGACGCGCTGATGGGCCCGGCAGCGGACAAGCGTGCGGCGGCGAACGGCGAGACCTGGCTGTACTACCCGCGCCAGCCGTTCGGGCGCGCGATGTACGTGGCGCGCGTCGGCGCCGACGGCAGGCTGGTCGCCATCGAGCAGCGGCTCACCGACGAGAACGTGGGCAAGCTGGTTCTCGGCGGCACGCGCGCCGAGGAAGTGCGCGCTCTGCTCGGGCCGCCGTACGGCGTGACCAGGTTCCCGCGCCTGGATCGCGACGTCTGGCAGTACCACATGCGCAGGTTCGGCGACCCGGGGCAGCCCGCGGCCCTGTACGTCCAGCTTTCGCCGGACGGCGTGGTGCGCGAGGTCCTTTACCAGGACGAATCCGAGGACTGGCTCAGGCGCGGGCTCGACGCGGGCATCGGCATCGGCGGCGTGCGCGCGGGCGTGGGCCTAGGTTTTTGAGCCGAGCAGCCTGCGCAGCTCGGTCTTGAGCACCTTGCCGTAGTTGTTCTTCGGCAGCTCCGCGACGAAGCGGTACTCGCGCGGGCGCTTGAAGCGCGCGATGTTCTCGAGGCACAGGTTCTCGAGGTCCCGTGGAGAAACGTCGGCGCGTTTCACGACGAACGCAATCACTTCCTCTCCCCATTCGGGGTGCGGCCGGCCGACCACCGAGCATTCGGCGACCGCGGGGTGCCGCAGCAGCACCTCCTCGATCTCGCGCGGATAGATGTTGGCGCCGCCCGAGATGATCATGTCCCTGGAGCGGTCCTTGATGGTGAGGAAACCCTGCGCGTCCAGGCTGCCGAGGTC
>Ga0156285_1068_pt1 | contig 108660 bp, 123 predicted proteins | sample RifCSPlowO2_12_FD_107934 | JGI IMG/M metagenome (GOLD analysis project Ga0156285, IMG submission 107934) | Betaproteobacteria bacterium RIFCSPLOWO2_12_FULL_68_20 | reverse complement strand
TCGGCTGCTCGTCGATCACCAGCGTCGGCAGCAGCCCCTGCGGAGCGATCCCGGCGTACTCGGGCCTGCGGTGCTCGCCCTTGGCGAGGTGCACGAAGTGCGGCTCGTAGGCGAGGCCCTTCAGGTTGAGCGCGATACGCACCCGGAATGCCGCCGAGCTGCGAAAGTAGGTGTAGAGCCTCACGCAGTGGCGCGATTCTATTCCTTGCCGGAGAGCTCGCGCTCGAGGAGCTCGCGCAGCTTGTAGCGCTGTACCTTGCCGGTCGCCGTGCGCGGCAACTCGGCCACCGTGCGCACCCACTTCGGGCGCTTGTGCCGCGGCAGGTTCCTCTCGCAGGCCTCGGCCGCCGCGCGCGCGGCCTCGCGCTCGTCGCCGCGCGCGGCCACGAACAGCGCCAGGCGCTCCAGCCCGTCGGCGTCGGGCACCGGCACGCACGCCGCCTCGGCGACCGAGGCCTCGGCGAGCGCCGCCTCCTCCAGCTCGCCCGGCTGCACCCACTGGCCGGCGACCTTCACCAGCTCGTCGGAGCGCCCCTGGTGCAGGAAAAAACCCTCGCTGTCGCGCAGGAACAGGTCGCGCGTGCAGAACCAGCCGTCGCGGAACTGCTCGCGCGTCTGCTCGGGCAGATTGACGTAGCCGCTCGCGAGCGCCGCAAGGCGGAGCCACAGCACGCCGGGCTCGCCCGGCGCAGTCTCGCGCCCATCGGCATCGAGCAGCCTGGTCTGCACCCCTTCGACCGGCCTGCCGGTGCGCGCGCCGTTCGAGGTGCCCGGCGGCGTGATCATGCAGGCGCAGAAGGTCTCGGACATGCCGTAGAGGCTCAGGACCTCCCCGCCGACGGCTTTCCTCCACTGCTCGATCAGCTGCCGCGGCAGACGCTCACCGGCTGCGACGAAGCGACGCACGCCGCGGAACGGCTCCAGGCGCTGCGCAGGCAGCGCGAGCAGCCGGCGGTAGAACGACGGCACGCTGAAAAACGCCGCCGGCCTGTGGCGGGCGACAATCGCCAGCGCCATCTCCGCCTCCGGCCATTCGGCGCAAACGATGGAGGTGGCGCCCAGCGCCAGCGTGCCGAGCAGGCCGTGCTCCAGCCCGTAGGCGAAGAAACACTTTGAAGTCGTGAATACACGGTCGCCCGCGCCGATGCCGAACTCGCGCAGCGCCTGGCCGGCGTGAAGGATGCCCCTGTGCGCGTGAACGATGCCCTTCGGCCGCCCGGTGGTGCCCGAGGAGTAGAGCCAGAACGCAGGCGCGTCGGGCGCGGCGTCAACCGCCGGCACGCCTGGAGTGGCGCGCTCCAGCCGGCTGGACCACGACGGCAGGCCGCCCGGCGCCGCGCCGGAGACGGCGAGGCGGCCGGCTCCCGCGAGCTCGGCGGCGAGATCCGGTCGGGCGGCGACGAAGAGATCCTCGATGATCGCGAGGCGCGGTGCGCTGTCGGCGAGGACGTGGCGGTACTCGGCCTCGGAGAGCTTGGTGTTGAGCGCGACCGCGACCGCGCCGGCGCGCAGCGTGCCGAGCCATGCCGCGGCGAACTCGGGGGTGTCGCGCATGAGCAGCAGCACGCGCTCGCCCGGCCGCACGCCGAGCGCCGTGAGCGCGGCGCCGGCGCGCGCCACGCGCGCCGCCAGCTCGGCGTAACTCACCGACTCGTCGCCGCACACGAGCGCGATTCGGTCACCATGCCGCGCGAGCGCAGCCGCGCCGAGCAGATGTTCGGCGGCGTTCATGTCACGCGATCAGCCGCATCAGCCACAGCGACAGGATCGGGAAGCCAAGAAGCAGGGCGGTACGCACCGCGTCGGCGGCCAGGAACACGAATATGCCCTTGTAGGTTTCCGACATCGGCACGTCCGGGGCCATGCTGTTCACCACGTACACGTTAAGCCCGACCGGCGGTGCGATCAGCCCGATCTCCACCACGGAGAGCACCAGCACGCCGAACCAGATCGCCTTTTCGGTGCTGTTCAGCCCGTACAGGTCGAGCTCCACCACCAGCGGGAACAGGATCGGAACGGTGAGAATGATCATCGAGAGCTCGTCCATCACCGAGCTGAGCGCGATGTAGAAGAGCAGGATCGCCGCCACCACCGCGACCGGCGGCAGATCGAGCGCCCCCACGGCCTCGGCGAGGCGCACCGGCATCTGCGACAGGGCGAGAGCCCCGTTCAGCATGTCGGCGCCGAGAAAGATCATGAAGATGAAGCCCGCGATCTCCGCGGTGCCGAGGAACGAGCGCTTGAACGCCTCCCAACCCATGTCGCCTTTGGCGAGCGCGGTGAGGAAGGTGCTCGCGGCGCCTACCGCCGCGCCTTCCGTGGGCGTGAACAGGCCCCCGTAAATGCCGCCGAACACGAGCACGAAGATCGCGCCGATCGGCCACACTTCCTTCGCCGCGGCGAGAAACTCGGCGCGGCTGTGACGCGGCTGCGCCGGCCCGTGCCCGGGCCGCAGCCGCACGTAGATCGCGATCGCGATCAGGTACAGCGTGGCCGCGATCAGGCCCGGGATCATCGCGGCGGCGAAGAGTTTCGCGATGTTCTGCTCGGCGAGAATGGCGTAGACCACCAGCACCACCGAGGGTGGAATCATGATGCCGAGCGTGCCGCCGGCGGCGAGCGTCGCGGTGGCGAGCCGGCCGGAGTACCCGTGGCGGCGCATCTCGGGCAGCGCCACCTGGGTGACGGTGGCGCAGGTCGCGGTCGAGGAGCCGCAGATGGTGCCGAACGCGGCGCAGGCGAGCACCGACGCCATGGCGATCCCGCCGCGCAGGTGCCCGATGAGCGCGTTGGCGAAACTGAACAGCGCACGCGAGAGCCCGCCCTGCGTCGCGAATTGGCCCATCAGCAGGAACAGCGGGATCACCGACAGATCATAGTTCGACAGCCGCCCGTAGGCGCTGCCCTTGAGCAGGTTGAGAAACGCCGCCTCGCCCGCGACCAGGTAGTAGCCGATCGCGCCGGGGACGAACATGCAGATCGCGATCGGCACGCGCAGCACCATCAGCGCGAGCATGCCGCCGAGCAGCGCAAAGCCGAGCTCGAGGCTGCCGCTCATTCAGGCCGGCGGCCGAGCGCCGCGCGCCACGATTCCCAGGCGGTATACAAGCCGGCGAGCGCGGTGACGGCCAGCGGAGGCACGATCGCCGCGTAGGCGATCCACACCGGCACTCGGCTGAACATCGCGATCTCGCCGGAGGCCCAGACGGCGTGCGCTCCGTACGCGGCGCGCCAGGCGACGATCGCGAGCACGAGCGCGAGCAGCAGCGCGCCGAAAGCATCCAGGGCGGCTTGCACGCGCGCCGGGAGCCCCGTCGTGAAAAAATCGACGATGATGTTGCCGCGGCGCATCTGGCACCAGGGAAGGAATGCCGAGATGCCGATGGCGACACCGAATTGCACCAGTTCCGTGTCGCCCTGCAGCGGCCTGCCGATGACGGTGCGCCCAACGATGCTCGTCATCGACATGCCGATCATGGCGACGAGAACCGCGCCGCCCATCATGGCGAACGCCTGTGCCGCGAGTTCCAGCGCACGGCCGGCGCCGCGGCGCGGCGCGCGCGCATTGCTTGTCATCCTCCGCCCTCCTCCGCTCGCGATCGAAGCGCCGCGCCGTCAGCCTGCGTATTCGGGAGCGACGCGGATCGCGAATTCTCCGATGCCCTCGATCCCTGCGCGGATCTCGTCGCCGGGACGCACCGGGCCGACGCCTTCGGGCGTGCCGGTGAATATGAGGTCGCCCGGATACAGCGTGTAAAAGCTCGCAGCGTACTCGATCAGGCGCTCGACGCCATAAACCATGTGGCGCGTGTTCGAGCGCTGACGCGGCTCGCCGTTCACCGTGAGCCAGAGGCCGAGCTGGTTGGGATCGGGGATCTCGTCGCGCGTGACCAGCCAGGGCCCGAGCACGCTGTAGGTGTCGATCGACTTGCGAAAACTCGGGAACTCCGGCCCGCGCAGCGTCATGTCGAGCCCGATGGCGTAGCCGAGGACGCAGGCGAGCGCATCTTCACGCCGCACCCGGTTGGCGGTGCGCCCGATCACCACCGCGAGCTCGACCTCGTGATCGTTTCGCCGCTCGGGAAAGCGCAGCCGGATCGGCTCGCCGGGGCCGACGAGCGAGCTCGGCGACTTGAGGAACAGGCCCCAGTCGCCGATGCTCTTGATCTCGCGCCCGTGCGCGATTCCTTGGTCGCGCTTCGATTCGTCGATATGGGCCTGGTAGTTGATCGGCGCGTTGACGATCTTCGAGGGATTGGCGAGCGGCGCGCGCAGACGCACTTCGGCGAGCGCGCGGCGCGGGGCGCGCGGAGCGAGCGCCCGCGCGCGCTCGAGCACCGCGTCGAAGTTCGCGATCAGCGCGTCGCCCGGTGCGAGCGGCCAGCGCCGCGCCGCGATCGCCTCGAGCGCCGGGGTGACGTCGACGACCTCCGCTCCCTCGACCAGGCCGAGCCGGTCGTCGTCGAAGCGGCAGATTCTCACGCGTGCGCTCCTTGGTCGGGTTTGGCGGGCAGGATGAGAGCGATTTGCATGCGCCGCGCGCAAGGCGCTAGGATCGTATCGTTCCGTTTGTTGCCACGTCAAATTGTTTGGCCCTCAAACTAAAAGCCGAGCGCCGCGCGCTTGACCCGGGCGCACTACTGCCGGGCCTGATCGGCTATCGGCTGCGCCTCGCGCAGCAGGTGGTGTTCCGCGATTTCGCCGCAAGCGTTTCGGACCTCTCGCCGGGGCGCGCTGGAATCCTGATGCTGATCGAGGCGAACCCCGGCGTGACCCAGAGCCGGCTCGCCGAGGCGGCCGGAATCGACCGCTCGACCATCGTCGGGGTGCTCGACGCGCTCGAGGAGCGCCGGCTGATCGAGCGGCGCAAGGGAAAGGACCGGCGCACCAACGGGCTGTGGCTCACGCGCCGCGGGCGCGCGAGGCTCGCCCGCGTCAAGCAGCGCATTCACGTGCACGAGCGGCGCGTGGCCGCGCGGCTCTCGGCCGCGGAGCGCTCGCAGCTGCTCGCGCTATTGCAGAGGCTGGGTGGCTGAAAAGAAAAGGGGCGCCGAGGCGCCCCTTGTGCGTCAGAGAAAGTAAGCGGGCGCTTACATTCGGTACGCCGCCTCGCCGTGCGAGGTGGTATCCAGACCTTCGCGCTCTTCTTCCTCGGTGACGCGCAGGCCGATCGTGAGATCGACGAGCTTCAGGGCGACGAGCGCCACCACGCCGGACCAGACGAATGTGGTGACCACGCCCTTCAGCTGGATCCAGAACTGGCTCGCGATCGAGTATTCGCCCGCGCTGATGACCTTGCCGGTCACCCAGTCGGAGACGAATCCGGGCCCGCCGAGCGACGGGTCGTTGAACACGCCGGTGAGCAGCGCGCCGAGAATTCCTCCGATCGCGTGCACTCCGAAGACGTCCAGCGAGTCGTCGGCCCCGAGCAGCTTCTTCAGCCCGTTCACGCCCCACAGGCACACCAGGCCCGCGGCGAGCCCGATCACGAACGCCCCCGGAATGCCGACGTTGCCGGCGGCCGGCGTGATCGCGACCAGCCCGGCCACCGCGCCGGACGCGGCGCCCAGCATGGTGGGCTTGCCCTTGAACACCGCCTCGCCGAGGCTCCAGGAGAGCACCGCGCATGCGGTGGCGAGATAGGTATTCATGAACGCGAGCGCGGCGGAATTGCCCGCTTCCAGCGCCGAGCCGGCGTTGAAGCCGAACCAGCCGACCCACAGCAGCGACGCGCCGATCATGGTCATCGGCAGGTTGTGCGCGGGCATCGCCTCTTTGCCGTAGCCGATGCGCTTACCGAGGAGATAGGCGCCCACCAGGCCGGCCACCCCGGCGTTGATGTGCACTACCGTTCCGCCGGCAAAATCGAGCGCGCCCCACTGCCAGATCAGGCCGGCTTTCGAAGTCAGCTCGTCGACCAGCTTCGCATCGGTGTACGCATCGGGACCCATCCAGAACCACACCATGTGCGCGATCGGCGCGTAGGAGAAGGTGAACCACAACGTGATGAATACCAGCACCGCCGAGAACTTGGCGCGCTCGGCGAAGGCGCCGAGCACCAGGCAGCAAGTGATCGCGGCAAACGTCGCCTGGAACGCGACGAACACGAGCTCGGGGATCGGCGTCGCCTTGCTGAAGGTGGCGCCCATTGCGAACTCGTTCTTGATGGAGTCGAACGTGCCGCTCAGAAACAGCCGGTCGAAGCCGCCGAAGAACGCGTTGCCCTCGGTGAAGGCGAGGCTGTAGCCGTAGATGGACCACAGCACCGTCACCAGCGAGAACACCACGAACACCTGCATCAGCATTGACAGCATGTTCTTGGAGCGCACCATGCCGCCGTAGAACAGCGCCAGCCCGGGCACGCTCATCATGATCACCAGCGCAGTGCTCACCAGCATCCACGACACATCGCCCTTGTTGGGCGTCGGCGCGGGCTTGGCTTCTTCCTTCTTTAGCTCGGCGGCAGGCTTTGCGTCGGCCGCCGGCTTCGCCGCCTCGGCGGCCGGCTTGTCGGCGGCGGGCGCGGGCGGCTTGTCCTGCGCCAGCGCCGCTCCCCCGAAGGCGAGCGCGGTCGTCAGTGCGATGAAGGACAGCAGTTTTTTCATGTCGATCTCCCTAAAGCGCGTCGGCGTCGGTCTCGCCGGTGCGGATGCGGATGACTTTTTCCAGATCGAAGACGAAGATCTTGCCGTCGCCGATCTTTCCGGTATTGGCGGATTTCTCGATCGCCTCGATCGCCCGTTCGAGCAGCTCGGACTTGATCGCGGCGTCGATCCTTACCTTGGGCAGGAAATCGACCACGTACTCCGCGCCGCGGTAGAGCTCGGTGTGGCCCTTCTGCCGGCCGAAGCCCTTCACCTCGGTCACGGTGATCCCCTGCACGCCGATCGCCGACAGCGCCTCGCGCACCTCGTCGAGCTTGAACGGCTTGATGATTGCGGTAACGAGTTTCATCTGGGTTCCCCGGAGCGCCGGGCGGCGCGGCGTGCGCCGCCCGGACGAAGTGGTCTAGAAGGTTTTGTTGACCGAGAGGACCAACGTGGCTTTTCCGGCGTCCTTGGTCGACACTGCCGAGTACGGCGCCTGGTTCGAGAAGCAGTAGAAGCCGGGATTCGCGGCGCTGCAGCTCCCCTTGGCGTTGGTATCGACGTAGGCCACGCCGAACACCCAGCCGCTGACGTCCTTGGTGACCCCGATCTTCCAATCGGTGTAGGTGCCGTTGGTCAGATCAGTGCCGGAGGTGTGCCAGCCCTTGAGCCTGAACCTGCCCACGTGACCGCTGATGCCCCAGCCGTTGCCGAGGTCGTAGTTTGCCGAGAGGTCGAGGTAGTTCGAGTGTTTCGTGCCGGGAAGCGAGAAGTAGTCGTCGAGCCCGTAGTAGTACTTGAGCGACAGGAACTTCCACGACACGCCGGCGTAGATCTCCTTGTTGTCCACGGACCCGGTGTGCGCAGTCCGGCCGTCGGTCGGGTGCGCGAGCGCGGTACCCCCGGCAGCGTTCGCGTCCGATCCGGGGTAGTAGTAGTAGATCGCGCCCAGGTCGATGCCGAAGTCGCCCCAGGACTTCTTGAACCCGCCGTAGAAATCCATCTCCAGGTTCCCGGCGGGAAAGCCGGCGCCCTCGTTGACGTTGGAGTTCCAGTTGCCGAGGTAGATGCCGCTCGAGTGCGAGTAGTCGACCCCGCCCTGCAACGCGGGCTTGCCGTAGGTCTGCATAATTCCCCGGAACCGGTAGTCGCTGACCAGGCCGACGTTGCCGGTCAAGGTATGCGGTGATTGCGCCGCTTGTTGCGCAGCAGCAATTCCAGGTACTGCGAATGCCGCAGCAACAGAAAGGGCGAGAATGGATCTACGCATGGGAACTCCCCGTTAATTGATGACGAAAGCATCAACGGCTCTAGCATCTCCTATGCCAGAGGATTTCATATTGATTATCAATGTGATATTCACGAGACGGCGGCATCCGGGACTCGGTGCGCGCCATATTGAGGCGGGGTAGACGCGGTTTTGCCCAAAAATGGTGCACCCCAGGTGCTAGACTCGGCGGCCTTTCATCGGCGCGCCCAGAGATGATCGACAAACGACTGGCGAGCGAGCTGAGCGAGCGAATCGCCGAGGCGGAGCGTGCCTCACCCGCCCAGGACATCGAGAAGAACCTGCGCGCGATGCTGCTGGCGTTCTTCGATCGCATGGACTTGGTGGTGCGCGAGGACTTCGAGGTGCAGAAGCAATTGCTCGAGCGCGCGCAGGCGCGGCTGGCGGCGCTCGAAGCGCGCCTGGCGGAGCTCGAGGCGCGCGCAGGCGCCAAGCGCCCCGGGTAAACCCGATCGACCCCCGGCGCGTTGCTCGCGACGGGGAACCACATGGCGCTTGCCACCGTGGCGAGCCGCGCGCTCGCAGGCATCGACGCGCCCGAGGTGACCGTCGAGGTCCACCTCGGGCCGGGCCTGCCCGCGTTTCACATCGTCGGATTGCCCGACGCCGAGGTGCGCGAGGCGAAGGACCGCGTGCGCGCCGCGCTCAACCATGCGCGCTTCGAATTTCCCGCGCGGCGCATCACCGTGAATCTCGCGCCGGCCGACCTGCCGAAGGACTCGAGCCGCTTCGACCTGCCGATCGCGCTCGGCATTCTCGCCGCGAGCGGGCAGTTGAAGGCGGGCGCGCTCGCCGGTCACGAATTCGCGGGCGAGCTCTCGCTTACCGGGGAGCTGCGCTCCGTGCGCGGCGCGCTCGCCATGGCGCTGGGCTGCCGCCGCGCCGGCCGCGCGTTCGTGCTCCCGGCGGTGAACGCCGCCCAGGCAGCACTTGCCTCCGGCACACGCGTGCTGCCTGCCACGAGCCTCGTCGAAGTGTGCGCGCACCTTGCGGGAGAGGCATTGCTCTCGGAAAGCCGCGGCGCGGATACGCCCAGGGCGAACGGGTCGTGCCCGGATTTCGCAGAAGTGAAAGGACAGGCGCAGGCGAAGCGCGCGCTCGAGGTCGCGGCCGCCGGCGCGCACGGCGTTCTGCTCATCGGCCCGCCCGGCACCGGAAAGTCCATGCTCGCCGCGCGGCTGCCGGGAATTCTGCCGCCCATGACCGAGGTGGAGGCGCTCGAAGCGGCGGCGATTCACTCCGCCTCCACCGCGGGGTTCGATGCGGCGCGCTGGGGCGTGCGCCCGTACCGAGCCCCGCACCACACGGCCTCGAGCGCGGCGCTCGTCGGGGGCGCGAGCCCGCCGCGCCCGGGCGAGATCTCGCTCGCGCACCACGGCGTGCTGTTCCTGGACGAGCTGCCCGAATTCCGGCGCGAGGTGCTCGAGGCGCTGCGCGAGCCGCTCGAGGCGGGAGCGATCTCGATCGCGCGCGCCGCGCGCCAGGCGCAGTTCCCGGCGCGCTTCCAGCTCGTCGCGGCGATGAACCCCTGCCCCTGCGGGTGGCTCGGCCAGGCCAGATGCCGCTGCACGCCCGAGCAGGTGGCGCGCTACCGCTCGCGCATCTCGGGGCCGCTTGCCGACCGCATCGACATCAAGGTCGAGGCACCAGCTCCGCGCGACGCCGAATTGATGGCGCCCGCGAGCGGCGAGCCCTCGGAGGCGATTCGCGCGCGCGTCGTCGCCGCACGCCAGCGCAGCCTCGCACGTCAGGGCAAGCCGAACGCGGTGCTCGGACCACGCGAGATCGAGCGCCACTGCGCGCTGGCTCCGGAATCCGCGGCGCTGCTGAAGCAGGCGATCGCGCGCCTCGGGCTCACGGCGCGCGCGGCGCACCGCGTGATGCGGGTGGCGCGCTCGGTCGCCGATCTCGCGGGCGAGGCGGCGATCGGCGCGCAGCACATGGCCGAGGCGATCCAGTACCGCCGGCTCGACGCACGCTTCTAGAGCACCCTGCTATATTTTGCGCCGATGGCGACCTACGCGATCGGCGATGTGCAGGGGTGCTACGACGAGTTGCGCGCGCTGCTCCAGCGCACGGGCTTCGATGCGGCGCGCGACCGGCTGTGGCTGGTCGGCGACCTCGTCAATCGCGGGCCGAAGTCGCTCGAGGTGCTGCGCTACGTGCGCGGCCTCGGCGATCGCGCGGCGACCGTCCTCGGCAACCACGATCTCCACCTGGTGTGCCGCTACGAGGGGATCGGGCGGCAGCGCGAGAGCGACACGTTCGGCGACGTGCTCGGGGCGCCGGACGCGCGCGAGCTGGTCGGGTGGCTGCGCACGCGGCAGCTCATGCACGTCGAGGGCCGCTACGCGATGGTGCATGCCGGGCTGCTGCCGCAGTGGACGATCGAACGGGCGCTAGCGCTCGGCCGCGAGGTCGAGGCGGCGCTCGCCGCGCCGGGTTACCGGGAGTTTCTCTCGAACATGTACGGCAGCGCGCCGGTGGAGTGGAGCGACGCGCTTACGGGCTGGGACCGGCTGCGCGTGATCGTGAACGCGATGACGCGCATGCGCTTCTCCACCCGCGAGGGCGCCATGGATTTCCACGCCAAGGGCGCGCGGCCGCCGTCCGGTCATCTGGCCTGGTTCGAGGCGCGGCCGCAGCGCGAAGAGCCCGCGATCGTGTGCGGCCACTGGTCTACGCTGGGCCTGAAGCTCACCGAGCGGCTCGCCGCGCTCGACACCGGGTGCGTGTGGGGCGGCGCGCTCACCGCGCTGCGGCTGGAGGACCGGGCGCTTTACCAGGAACCGTGCAAGGGGTATCAGCCGGTCGGAGCTGAATGACCAAGGAGGAGCGATGAGCGACTGCGTGTTCTGCAAGATCGTGGCGAAGAGAATTCCTGCGAGCGTGGTCTACGAAGATGAACACGTGCTCGCATTCATGGACATCGGCCATGTGAATCCGGGTCATACCTTGGTGGCGACCAAGGCGCATGTAGAAAACGTGTTCGGTCTGGACGACGCACAGGCCTCGGGCGTGTTCCGCGCCACGGCGCGCGTCGCGCGCGCGGTGCGCGAAGCCTTCCAGCCGCAGGGCGTGACGCTGTTCCAGGCGAACGGCAAGGCGGCGCTGCAGACCGTGTTCCACTTCCATATCCACGTGCTGCCGCGCTGGGAAGCGGACGGCATGAGCCTCGGCTGGCCGGCGAAGAACCCGCCGCGCGACAAGCTGGAGGAATACGCCGTGAAGATCCGCGCTGCGCTGCGCTAGCTCAATTCCAGAGCGAGCCGCCGAACGCGCGCCGGTAGCGCGCCTCGATCTCGTCGCGCGATGGCGCGTGGTTCTGCGCGCCGCGGTGCGCGATCTTGATCGTACCCATCACCGAGGCGAGCCGGCCGGTGGTCGGCCAGTCCCAGCCCTGCGCGATTCCGTAGAGGAGCCCCGCGCGGTAGGCATCGCCGCAGCCGGTGGGATCGAGCACCTTTTCGGCCGCAACGCCCGGAATCTCGTGACGCTTGCCGCCGGCGAAAATGAGCGAGCCCTTGGCGCCGAGCGTGACCACCGCCGCCTTCACTTCCTTGGCGAGGCTCTCCAGGCGAGCGCCGGTCTTCTCCTCGAGCATCTTGCCCTCGTAGTCGTTCACCGCGAGGTAATCGGCCAGCCGCACGAATTCGGCGAGCTCCCCGGCCGAGAACATGGGCAGGCCCTGCCCCGGATCGAACACGAACGGCACTCCTGCCTCGGCGCACTCGCGCGCGTGCTGCAGCATGCCGTCCTTGCCGTCCGGCCCGATGATCGCCAGGCCGGCGCCGACCGCGGGGCTCACGTGGTTCTGGTGCGAATGGTTCATCGCCCCGGGGTGGAATGCCGTGATCTGGTTGTCGTCGAGGTCGGTGGTGATGAACGCCTGTGCCGTGAACTGACCCGGGATGCGCTTGAACAGCTCCGTGCCGATGCCGAGCCCCGCGAAGCGATCGAGGTACGGTCCGATGTCCTCGCCGACGCTCGCCATCACCAGCGGATCGTCGCCGATCAGCTTCAGGTTGTAACCGATGTTGCCCGCGGTGCCGCCGTACTCGCGGCGCATCTCGGGGGTGAGGAAGCACACGTTCAGGATGTGCAGCTGATCGGCGAGCAGATGATTCTTGAAGCGGTCGGGAAACACCATGATGGTGTCGTAGGCGATCGAGCCGGTGACGAGAATCTTCATGTGCTCCTTTTCACGGATAGAAGAGGTAAAGCCGGTAGCCGGTGGCTCGCGTGCCGCCGGTATCGAGGTACAGGCGCACCGGCGCCTCGGCGCCCGCCGCGACGCCGCGCTCAAGGACGTTCGGCGCACGCCCGGCCTCGAGGTACTCGGCCGGAGCGAGCACGCGCCGCAGCACCGCCCGGTCGTTCTCGTCGGTGAGCGTGAGCTCGAGCGCGGGGTACGCCTGCGCGAACGGGGCGCGGTTGCGGACGACCGCGTTCAGCACGATCACGCCGTCACGCCGCGGATCGGCTTGCAGATCGGACGATTCGATGCTCATCAGCTCGGGGCGCCGTGGCAGGCGCATGGCGCAGCCCAGCCGCTCGCACGCCAGCTCGAGCGGCTCGCGCGCCTGCGGAACCAGCACCGCGATCTCGGCGCGGTATTGGATCGCCGCTTGCCCGGCGAGCGCCGCGATCGCGGCGAGCGAGAGCAGCCCCCAGCCGAGCAGCATGCGGCGCGGCGGCTCGTCTTGTGCCAGGAACGCGGGCAGCGGCGCTTCGTCGTCCAGCGCCGCCAGGCGCGCCGTAGCGCCGGACGGCCCGGCGGCGCGCCGCGACGGGTCGAACAGCCCCAATTGCGGCGAGGGCTCCAGCACGAGCGGCGTCGCGCGCTCCTCCACCAGACCCGCCACGCCGTCGAAGACGCCGCCGCACTTGCCGCAGCGCACTCTGCCCCCGCGCGCGGCGAGCTGATCGCGCTGCACCCGAAAGGCAGTGTCGCAGGCCGGGCAGCGTGTCACCAGGCTCATCGGCGCACCCCTTCGAGCAGCTCCCAGCCCTCCTCGGCCTCGCCCACCTCGAGCTCGAGCCATGGCGCATACGCGTGCGCCACCTCGCCCGCCTGCGGTTCGAGCACGCCCGAGAGCGCGAGCCGCCCGCGCGGCGCGACGCGAGCCGCAAGCAGCGGCGCGAGCACGATCAGCGGCTGGGCGAGGATATTGGCCACGACGATGTCATAGGAGCCCGGCGCGAGCGCCTCGGGCGTGGCGACGCGCACCGCGACCCGGTTGGCGCGCGCGTTCGCGCTGGCTGCCTCGAGCGCCTGCAAATCGACATCCACCGCGTCGGCCTGCGCCGCGCCGAGCTTCGCGGCGGCGATCGCCAATATACCCGAGCCGCACCCGTAGTCCAGCACCCGCTCGCCGCCGCGCACGCCGCGCTCGAGAAAGCGCAGCGCGAGCCTGGTGCTGGCGTGGCTGCCGGTGCCGAAGGCGGTGCCCGGATCGATGCGCACCACGACGGCCGCGCGCGGCGGCGGATCAACCCAGCTCGGCGCGACCGCGAGGCGCTCGCCGATCGCGATCGGCGCGAACTGCGACTGCACCCGCCGCACCCAGTCCTCGTCCTCGAGGCGAGCGAGCGTGAATGGCGGCGCCGCGGCGAGCCCGGCGGCCCGCGCGGCCGCGGCAGCCAGAGCGCGCGCATCGGTCTCGAGCGCGAGAATCGCGCTCACGCGGGTGCAAACCGCCGTGTCGTTCGCGCCCAGCTCGAGCCAGACCGATTGCGCGCCCGCGGCGAGCAGCGCGTCGCCGAACGCCTCCGCCGCGGCGGCCTCGAGTTCCAGGGCAAGCTCGAGCCACGGCACGCCGGCGCCCTATCTCGCCTTTTTCTTCTGCTCCTGCGCGAGCTTCTGCTCCAGGTAGTGGATCGAGACGCCGCCGCGCAGGAAGTGCGTGTCGTTGACCAGTTCCCGGTGCAGCGGGAGATTGGTCTGGATGCCTTCGACCACCATCTCGGAGAGCGCGACGCGCATGCGGTTGATCGCCTGCTCGCGTGTCGCGCCGTAGGCGATCACCTTGCCGATCAGCGAATCGTAATCGGGCGGCACCCGGTAACCCTGGTAGATATGCGTGTCGACGCGGATTCCGGGTCCGCCCGGCGGGTGGTAGGAGACGATCCTGCCAGGCGACGGCGTGAAGCGGTACGGATCCTCGGCGTTGATGCGGCACTCGATCGCGTGGCCGCGCAGCTCGACGTCTTTCTGCCGCAACCGCAGCTTCTCGCCGGCGGCGATGCGGATCTGCTCCTGCACGATGTCGACGCCGGTCACCATCTCGGTGACCGGGTGCTCGACCTGGATGCGCGTGTTCATCTCGATGAAGTAGAACTCGCCCTCCTCGTACAGGAACTCGACGGTGCCGGCGCCGCGGTAGCCGATCTTCCTGCACGCCTCGACGCAGCGCTCGCCGATCCGGTCGCGCAGCTTCGCCGCCAGCTCGGGTGCGGGCGCCTCCTCGATCACCTTCTGGTGCCGGCGCTGGATCGAGCAGTCACGCTCGCCCAGGTGCACCGCGTTCTTGGCGCTGTCGGCGAGCACCTGGATCTCGATGTGGCGCGGATTCTCCAGGAAGCGCTCCAGGTACACCGAGGGGTTGCCGAACGCGGCCTGCGCCTCCGCGCGCGTGACGGCGACCGCGTTGAGCAGCGCCGCCTCCGTGTGCACGATGCGCATGCCTCGTCCGCCGCCTCCCCCGGCCGACTTGACGAGCACCGGGTAGCCGAGCTTGCGCGCGATCTTCACGATGTCCTTCGGGTCCGCGGGCAGCTCGCCCGCGGATCCCAGCACCGTCGGCACGCCCGCCTTCTCCATCGCCTGCTTGGCGCTCACCTTGTCGCCCATGAGGCGGATGTTCTCGGGGCGCGGGCCGATGAACACGAACCCGGAGCCTTCCACCTTCTCGGCGAAATCGGCGTTCTCGGCGAGAAAGCCGTACCCGGGATGGATCGCCTCGGCGTCGGTGACCTCGGCCGCGCTGATGATCGCCGGGATGTTCAGGTAGCTCGCCTGCGCCGCCGGCGGGCCGATGCACACCGACTCGTCGGCGAGCTTGACGTATTTCGCCTCGGTGTCGGCCTCCGAGTGCACGACCACGGTGCGGATGCCGAGCTCGCGGCAGGCGCGCTGGATGCGCAACGCGATCTCGCCGCGGTTGGCGATCAGGATCTTCTCGAACACGTCAGGCGATGATGAAAAGTGGCTGGCCGTACTCCACCGGCTGCCCGTTCTCGACCAGGACCGCCTTCACGGTGCCCGAGGCGTCGGCCTCGATCTCGTTCATCAGCTTCATTGCCTCGATGGTGCAGATCGGCTCGCCTTCCTTTACCGCCTGGCCGACCTCGACGAAGGGCTTGGCGTCTGGCGCCGGAGCGCGGTAAAACGTGCCGACCATCGGCGCTTTCACGATGTGGCCCTCCTGCGCGGCGGGAAGCCCGGGCGCGCTCGCCGCCGGCGCCACCGCCGCGCCTGGCGCAGCGACCGGCGCCGCGGCCGGCGCGATGCTCACGCCCCCGCCCTTCACGATGCGGACCTTCTCCTCGCCCTCGGTGATCTCGAGCTCGGCGACGCCCGACTCCTGGACCAGGTCGATCAGCTTCTTCAGCTTGCGCAGATCCATGGTTTTTCCTCCCGCGCGCTCGCCGGCGAGCGACCGCGCCCGTGCCGCACGGGGCTATTCCCGGGCGGCCCCGATCGCCCTCAGCGCGTACGCGAGCGCGAAGTCATAGCCGCGGCTGCCCAGGCCGCACAGGGTTCCGACTGCGAGATCGGAGAAGAACGAGCGCTGGCGGAACGGCTCGCGGGCGTGAATGTTGGACAGATGGACCTCGATGAAGGGGATGCCGACCCCTGCGAGCGCATCGCGCAGCGCAACGCTCGTGTGCGTGTAGCCGGCGGGGTTGAACACGATGAAGCCCACCCCGTCGCGACTCGCCTGCTGGATGCGCCCGATCAGTTCGCCCTCGAGGTTGCTCTGGTAACAGCGCACCTCCACTCCGGCAGAGCGTCCCGCGGCGCCAAGCCGCCGATTGATCACCCCGAGCGTCTCCCGGCCGTAGACCTCGGGCTCGCGGGTCCCGAGCAGATTCAGATTCGGCCCATGGAGAACCAGGATCCGCTTCCTCGAGGTTTTTGTCGTTTTCTTCACGTTCGCGGCAGATGCCTGCATTTTAGCGTACTTTGGTCTCAATTTCTGAAGGGAGCAGATCGGCGAGGACCCGCTCCAGCTCCGGCCGGGTGAGGGCGCCGAGCTTCCTGTAGGCGAGCGCCCCCCGGCGGTCGAGGACCACCGTGTAGGGCAAGCCGCCCGCCGTGTTGCCGAGCTTGCGCATCAGCTCAATCGCGCCGGCGTCGGCGAGGAGAAGCGGGTAGTTGATGCCGTAGGCGGCGGAAAACTCGCGCACCTTGGCCTCGCCGTCGATCGCGATCCCAACCACCTCGACCCCGTTCGGCGCATGTCTTTCACGCGCCGCGACGAGCATCGGGACTTCCTCGCGGCAGGGCGCGCACCATGTCGCCCAGAAGTTGCATACCAGGACCTTGCCGGACCAGTCGAGCAGCCGGCGCGGTTTCCCGGAGATCTCGGTGAAGGACGCTGAAAGGAGATCGGCGGCGCCGCTTTGCGACTGGAGGAGAACCGGACCGACGAGCGCCCCCATCGCCGCGGCGAGGAGGCCGACCCCGCCGAGGATCAGCGCTTCACGCCTGGCCGCGGGCATCGCGTATCAGCGCGCCGAGCTCGGCGATCCCGGCGCGGTCCATCACCCGACCGGCCTGCGAGGTCTTGAGCGCGATCCGCTCGTCGCGCGGATCGAACACCGAGAGCCTGAGCCTCGCGCCCTGCCAGGTGAGCTCGAGCACGCTCACCGCGTGCGCCCGATCGCCCGAGTACCGCCTGCCCTCGTGCGTGGTATAGGCGATGTTGCGATCGAGGAGGTGCAGCTCCACCTCTTTCGCGCTCTCCGGGAACAGCTGCACGTCGATATCGGCGTAGCGCCCGGCGATTCCGGTCAGTACCGGGCCGGTGAGGTAGGGGTTGAAGCGCTCGAGCGCGCGCATCGCGTCGAGCGCGATCGAGCGCAGCTCGGCGACGCGCAACGTGTGCTCCTCGGCCTGGTAAAGCGAGCGGTAGGCGCGCAGTTCGGCCTCGATCTCGTCGTTCGCCGGCAGCGCCTGCGCGTCGTTCGCGCCGAGGCGCCGCGCCGCCTTGCGCTTGGCGAGCGCGAAATCGTCGATGCCGTCCTCGGCCATGATGCGCGCCGCCGCCGCGGCAATGCGCGCCCGCATTCCAGTTTGCCGAGTGCTCTTGCCGCGCATCGCCCGTGGCCTCGTGTCGAAAATCATAGCTTATACAATCGCCTCCTCACTCTCATGGGCGCGCACCTTCACATTCTCGGCATTTGCGGCACATTCATGGGCGGGCTCGCCGCGATCGCGAAATCGGCGGGCTACCGCGTCACCGGCTGCGACGCCGACGTCTACCCGCCGATGAGCGAGCAGCTGGGCGCGCTCGGAATCGAGCTTGTCGAGGGCTACGGCGCGGAGCAGCTCGCGCTGCGGCCCGACCTCTGGGTGGTGGGAAACGTGGTGTCGCGCGGCAACCCTCTGATGGAGGCGATCCTCGAGCGCGGCGAACGCTACGCCTCCGGCCCGCAATGGCTCTCCGAGCAGGTGCTCGCGGGCAAGCACGTCGTGGCGGTCGCCGGCACGCACGGCAAGACGACCGTGGCGGCGATTCTCGCCTGGATCCTCGAGCGCGCCGGCCGCTCGCCCGGGTTCCTGATCGGCGGCGTGCCAACCGACTTCGCCGCCTCGGCCCGGCTGACCCCCTCGGAGATTTTCGTGATCGAGGCGGACGAATACGACACCGCCTTTTTCGATAAGCGCTCCAAGTTCGTGCATTACCGTCCCAGGACCGCAATTCTGAACAATCTTGAGTATGATCATGCCGACATCTTCGGCGATCTTGCTTCGATCGAGCGGCAATTTCACCATTTCGTCAGGATCGTGCCCAGGTCCGGCTTGATCGTGGCGAACGGGCGCGACGAGGCACTGAAGCGAGTGCTCACCTTGGGATGCTGGACTCCGGTTGAAAGGTTCGGGATTGCAGGTGGGTGGGAGGCGGGCGAGCCCGATGCCGAAGGGGCCTTCGAGGTCGCCTGGCTGGGAAAAGCGCTGGGACGCGTGCGCTGGGGGCTGCTCGGCGCCCACAGCCGTCAGAACGCGCTCGCAGCGCTCGCCGCGGCTCGCCATGGTGGCGTCGCGCCGGCTGCGGCGATCGAGTCGCTCGCGACCTTCTGCGGCGTGCGCCGGCGAATGGAAGTCCGCGGGTGCGTCCGCGGCGTGACCGTGTACGACGATTTTGCGCATCACCCGAGCGCGATCCGCGCCTCGCTCGAAGGCCTGCGCGAGCGGGTCGGACGCTCGAGGATCCTGGCGGTGCTCGAGCCGCGCTCGAACACGATGAAGCGCGGCGTGATGAAGGACGAGCTCCCCGGGAGCCTGGCGCAGGCCGATCGCATCTACGTGTACGGCGCGGGGCTTGCCTGGGATGCGCGCGAGTTGTTCGCGCCGCTCGGCGCGCGCGCGCGCTGCCTCGAGGACATCGGCGCGCTGGTCGCCGCACTCGCGCAGGAGGCGAAGCCGGGCGACCATGTGCTGGTGATGTCGAACGGCGGATTCGGCGGCATCCACGGCAGGCTTCTCGCGCGGCTCTCCCGGGGAGCGGCGGCATGATCGTGTACCTGCACGGCTTCAACTCCTCGCCGCAATCGCACAAGGCGCAGCTGCTCGCGGCCTACATGGCGCAGAAAGGCCTTGCGGCCGATTATGCCTGCCCGGCGCTGCCGCCGCTCGCCTCCGAGGCGATCCGGGAAATCGAAAAGCTGATCGCCGGGAAAAAGAACCTGTGCTTCGTGGGCTCGTCGCTGGGCGGCTTCTACGCCACCTATCTTGTCGAGAAGCGCGCGGCGAGGGCGGTCCTCATCAACCCCGCGATCACGCCGCACGTCGGCTTGCGCGCGTTGCTCGGCCCGCAAGAGAACCTGCACACCCGGGAGCCCTATGAGCTTACCGAGGCGCATCTGCGCGAGTGGGAGAGGCTCTATGTTCCGCGCATCAGCCCCGAACGCTATCTGCTGATCGTCGAGACCGGCGACGAGGTGCTCGACTACCGCCGTGCGCTCGAACGCTATGCCGGCGCCGAGCAGGCGGTCATCGAGGGGGGCGACCACAGCCTGAGAAGCTTTCCCGGGCACCTGCCGCGCATCCTGCGCTTCGCCGGCATCGCGGCCTGAGGATGCACGTCCTGTACGAGGAGGAGGGCGAGCTCAAGGTCGGGGCGGTGCTTGCGCGGTCCGCCGCCTCGTTCCAGGTCGAAAGTCCCCGCGGCAAGCGCTCGAAGGTGAAGGCGGCGAACGTGCTGCTCGCCTTCGAGCGGCCGCCGGGAGCCGAGCTCCTCGCCGCGGCCGAAAGCTTCGCCGCCGGACTCGACACCGACTTCCTGTGGCAGTGCTGTGGCGGCCGGGAGTTCGGCTTCGCGGATCTGGCGCGCGAGTACGTCGGGGGCGAGCCCACCCCGACCGAAGCGGCCGGCGTGCTGATGAAGCTGCATTCGGCGCCGATGTATTTCTACCGCCGCGGCAAGGGGCGCTTCCAGGCGGCGCCGACCGAGACCTTGAAGCTCGCGCTCGCGAGCGTGGAGAAGAAACGGCGCGTGCAGGAGCAAATCGGCGCTTGGACGGGGGCGCTTGCGCGATTCGAATGCCCGGCCGAGCTGGCGGCGCTCAAGGACGAGTTGCTCTATGCGCCGGACCGCGCAAAGCCAGAAACCAGGGCGTTCGAGCAGGCCTGCAAGACGGCGGGCCTTACCCCGGCGCGGCTTTTCGAGCGCTGCGGGCTGCTGCCCGACCCGCACGAGTACCATCTCGGCAGGTTCCTGCACGAGTTCTTTCCGCGCGGCACGCGCTTCCCGCCGCACGAGCCGCCGCGCCAGCCCCAGGAGCTGCCGCTCGCCGGCGCCGAGGCTTTCAGCCTGGACGAGGTCGGCACCACCGAGATCGACGACGCATTCTCGGTGCAGCGCGTCCCGGGGGGCGGGCTGCGCGTCGGCATCCACATCGCCGCGCCGGCGCTCGGCTTCGCGCCCGGCTCGCCGCTTGACGCGATCGCGCGCGAGCGCCTCTCGACAGCGTACATGCCGGGGCGCAAGTTCACCATGCTTCCGCAGGACGTGATCGAGCGCTTCTCGCTCGATCACGGCGCGGCGCAGCCCGCGGTGTCCCTTTACCTCGACGTCGCGGAGCGCGACTGGGCGGTGCGCGGCCGCACCACGCGCCTGGAGCGCGTGAAAATCGCCGCCAACCTCAGGCACGCGCAGTACGACGCGCTGAACGAGCGCTTCGAATCGGGCCAGGTCGCAGGCCTGCCGTTCGAGGATGAATTGCGCTCGCTGTGGCGGCTCGCGGTTGCGCTCGAGGCGAGGCGCGGCAAACCGGCCGCGCTCGCCCGGGCGCTCGACTTCAGCTTCTTCGTCGAGGACGGCCGCGTGCGCATCGTGCGGCGCAAGCGCGGCGCGCCGCTCGACAAGCTGGTCGCCGAGCTGATGATCCTTGCCAACACCGCCTGGGGAGAGCTGCTCGCCGAGCGCGACGTCGCGGCGATCTACCGCGTGCAGTCCACGGGCAAGGTCAGACTGAGCGTTCATCCCGAGGCGCACGATGGGCTGGGCGTTGCGTGCTACGCCTGGACCACCTCGCCGCTGCGCCGCTACGTGGACCTGGTGAACCAGTGGCAGCTCGCCGCGGCGCTCTCGGGCGCCCGCGCACCGTTCGCGCGCAATTCGGACGCGCTGCTCACGGCGATGCGCGCGTTCGAGGTGACCTACGCGCGCTACGACGAGCACCAGCGCGCGATGGAGACGTTCTGGTGCCTGCGCTGGCTGTTGCAGGAAAAAATTCACACCGCCGAGGCGCTGGTGCTGCGCGACAATGTCGTGCGCATCGAAGGCCTTCCGCTCACCGCACGCGTGCCGTCGCTGCCGGAGCTGGAACCCGGCACGCGCGTGCGCCTCGAGGTGAAGGAGGTCGACCTGCTCGAGCGCTCGATCGCCTGCGTGTACCGCGAAGCGCTCGGAGGCAGCGCGCCGCTCCTCGAGGACGCGGCAGATCCGCAGCAGAAAGCCTAGAATATGAATGGCTTGCCCATCTGAGGTAAAGCGATTTTGCAGGGAGCGATAGCGAACGGCGTGCTGCGGACCGCGACGGCGCACCGGGGGCTCGGCCTCGAATCCAGGGACCGCGTGCTCGGGATGGCGGTCGGGATCTCGATCCTGCTGCACGGGGTGCTGCTCTCGATCCAGTTCAAGTTTCCGGACGCGCTGCACCGGCGCTTCGCCAACCAGCCGCTCGAAGTGGTGCTGGTGAACGCGAAGACGCGCGAGAAGCCGTCGAAGGCCGAGATGCTCGCGCAGGCGAACCTCGATCGCGGCGGCAATGTCGACCAGCGCCGCCGCGCGACGACACCTTTGCCGGTGACGGCGCCGCGCAATCCCGGCAGGGACCTCGCCGAGGCGAGCCGCCGCGTGCAGCAGCTCGAGGCGCGGCAGCAGCGACTGCTCGCGCAGTCTCGCCAGACGCGCTCCAGCGTGCCGGTCGAGACGCCGCGCCAGGCGCCAGCGGAGGAAGCGACGCCGAAGCCGAGCGGGCGCGACCTCGCCGATCTTTCGCTCGCCGCGATGCGGCTGCAGGCCCAGATCGACAGGCAGATCGAGGAATACCAGAAGCGCCCGCGCAAGAAATTCATCGGCGCCCGCGCCACCGAGTACCGCTTCGCGCAGTACGAGGAGGACTGGCGCATGAAGGTCGAGCGCATCGGCACGCTCAACTACCCGCCCGAGGCGCGCGGCAAGCTCTACGGCAACCTGCGCCTCACGGTCACCATCGGGCCCGACGGCACGGTCGAGTCGGTGGAGCTCGACCGCTCCTCGGGCCTGCCGGTGCTCGACGCGGCGGCGTTCAAGATCGTGCGCATGGCCTCGCCCTACGCGGGGTTTCCGCCCGAGATCCGGCGCGACACCGACCTGCTGGTCATCACCCGCACCTGGTTCTTCGGTCGCGGCGACAAGATCTGGACCGAATGACCGACCGCTACGCGGTCATCGGCAACCCGGTCGCGCACTCAAGATCGCCCTGGATCCACGCCGAGTTCGCGCGCGCGACCGGGCAGGCGATCGAATACGGCCAAATCGAGGCGCCGCTCGACGGCTTCGCGCGCGCGGTGGAGGAATTCCGCGCTTCCGGCGGCAAGGGGCTGAACGTCACGCTGCCGTTCAAGGAGGAAGCGTTTCGCTACTGCGCGGATTCGAGCTCCAGGGCGCGTGCGGCCGAGGCGGTCAACACGCTCGTGCTCGAACGCGCGGCGCCCTACGGCGACAACACCGACGGGGCGGGACTGGTGCGCGATCTCGAGGCGAACCTCGGTTTTTCGCTCGGCGGCAAGCGTGTGCTCCTCGCCGGTGCGGGCGGGGCGGCGCGCGGGGTGGTCGAGCCGCTGCTCGCCGCGGGCGCGGCACGCCTGGTCGTCGCCAACCGCACCGCCACGAAAGCGCGCGCGCTCGCCGCGCGGTTCGCGGGCGTCCACGGCTGCGGCTACGACGGGCTCGCGGGCGAGGCCTTCGAGCTGGTGGTGAACGCCACCTCCGCCGGCCTCTCGAACGAGGCGCCGGCGCTGCCGCGGTCGGTGTTCCGGGACGGGTGCCTCGCCTACGACATGCTCTACGGGCGCGACACGCCGTTTCTCGCCATGGCGCGCGCCGCAGGCGCACGCGCCAGCGATGGCCTGGGCATGCTCGTCGAGCAGGCTGCGGAGTCGTTCCTTGTGTGGCGCGGCGTTCGCCCCGACACGGCGCCGGTGCTGGCGAAGCTGCGCGGCCGATAGGCATGCTGCGGGCGCTGCTGGTCGCGTGGAAGGCGTTCTGCTACGCGCTCGGCACGCTCGTCGCGGTGGTGGTGCTGCTCCAGCTTTGGTTCTTCGCGCACATCGTCTACTGGAGCGCGGTCGACCCGTCGTCGACGGCGTTCATGGAGCGGCGCCTGGAGGCGCTGCGCGCCAGGGACCCGAGGGCGCAGACCAGGAGGCAGTGGGCGTCCTACGACCGGATCTCGGCGCACCTGAAGCGCGCCGTGGTCGCCGCCGAGGACGCGAAATTCCTCGACCACGAGGGCTTCGACTGGGAGGCGATCCAGAAGGCAATGGCGAAGAACGAGCGCCGCGGCAGGATCGTGGCGGGGGCCTCCACCATCAGCCAGCAGCTCGCCAAGAACCTGTTCCTCTCGGGCGAGCGTTCCTGGGCGCGCAAAGCCCAGGAGGCGGCGATCACCTGGATGCTCGAGCGCACGCTCTCCAAGCGCCGCATCCTCGAGCTGTACCTGAACGTCGCGGAATGGGGCGACGGCGTGTTCGGCGCCGAAGCGGCGGCGCGCTACCACTTCGGCATTCCTGCCGCCGCGCTCGGGCCCGAGCAGGCGGCGTGGCTCGCCGCCATCCTGCCCAGTCCCCGCAGCTACGCGCGCGGCCGCATCACGCCGTATCTCGCCGGGCGGGTCGCGACCATTCTTGCCCGCATGGGCGCGGCGCAGATCCCGTAGATTCCCGGCCGCGCCCGCCCGTTTGTCGCGGCGCTCGGGTAGGCTTCGGCCCATGGCCGAAGCGCTCACGCGCCTTGAAACCGAGGACCTGCAGGGGAACCTGCACGAAGTGCAGGAACTGCTGCGCCGCCAGAAGGTGGTCGAGACGCTCGTCGGTCGCCAGGAAATGGCGAAGCACGCGCTCGTCGAGCAGCTCGTCCACAAGCAACACCTCACCGAGCTGCGCACGAAGCTCGACAAGCTCCACGCCGCCGACATCGCCTACATCCTGGAGGCGCTGCCGCTCGAGGAGCGGCTCGCCGTGTGGGACCTGGTCAAGGCAGACCGCGACGGCGAGATCCTGCTCGAGGTGTCGGACGCGGTGCGCGAGTCGCTCATCGCGGCCATGGACCCGAGGGAGCTGGTCGCAGCGGCCGGCACCCTGGAGGCCGACCAGCTTGCGGACCTCGCGCCCGATCTGCCTGCCGACGTGCTCGAGGCGGTGGTGCAGGCCCTGCCGCTCGAGGAGCGCGAGCGCATGCGCGCCGCGCTCTCATATGCCGAGGGCACCGTCGGCGCGCTGATGGACTTCGAGATGATCACGGTGCGCGAGGATGTGACGCTCGAGGCCGTCACCGGCGAGCTGCGGCGCATGGAGAGCCTGCCCGACCATACCGACCAGCTGTTCGTGGTGGACCGCGCGCAGGGGCTGCTCGGGACGCTGCCGCTGTCGCGCCTCATCGTGTCCGACCTCGCGCTCGAGGTGGGACGCGTCATGGTGCCCGAGCGCGTGGAGCTGCATCCCGAAGACGGGGCCGAGGACGCGGCGAGCGCGTTCGAACGATACAACCTGGTCTCGGCGCCGGTGGTGGACGTGCGCAACCGCCTGCTCGGCCGCCTGACGGTGAGCACCGTGGTGGACTACATACGGCAGAAGAGCGCGCAGGCGCAGCTCGCCGAAGGAGGGCTGCGCGAGGAGGAGGACATCTTCGCGCCGGTGTTGAACAGCTTCAAGAACCGCTGGTCGTGGCTCGCCATCAACCTGGTGACCGCCTTCATCGCCTCGCGTGTCATCGGCGCGTTCGAGGGCTCGATCGAGCGTCTGGTGGCGCTCGCCGCGCTGATGCCGATCGTCGCCGGTATCGGCGGAAATTCCGGCAATCAAACCATCACCATGATCGTGCGCGCGCTCGCCCTCGGGCAGATCCAGGCCGCCTACTGGGCGAAGCTGCTCGCCAAGGAGCTCGGCGTGGCGCTCCTGAACGGCGTGGTGTGGGGCACGCTGCTCGGCGTGATCGCCTACGCGCTCTACAAGAACGTGGCGCTCGGCGGCGTGATGGCGCTCGCCATGATCCTCACCCTCGTGCTCGCCGCGCTGATGGGCGTGGCGATCCCGTGGCTGCGCGCGCGCTTCGGAAAGGATCCGGCGGTCGGCTCGTCGGTGCTGGTCACCGCCTGCACCGACTCGGGCGGATTCTTCATTTTTCTCGGGTTGGCGACGCTGATCCTGGTCTAGCGCCTGGTTCCCGGGGCAGCAGAGCCCATGCCGCCCCGCCTGTCGCCCGCCCTGATTTCCGTGGTCTGAAAGCGATAAACTACATACTACGAGCTTGAAATCCGTGAACGCCTCAGACGATTTGTTGACCCAAGCGGCGCAAATCAATGACGCGCGGGCGCCGGAAGGCGTCCGTGGCGGAACGCAAGACGACTCGGACGAGGCGGTTCGCACGACCGGGATATTGCCGTCGCAGGAGTTGGAGCGCCAAGTCAGGGTAACCAGGGAAATTCGTTTCCTGGAGCCGATCCAGGACGACCAATATCAGCCGGCCAGCCTCGACCTCCGGCTGGGGTCGGCCGCGTACCGGGTGCGTGCCAGTTTCCTTCCCGGGAAAGATGCGACGGTCGAACAGAGACTCGAAGACCTCGCGATGCACAAGATGGACATCACCAACGGCGGCGTGCTCGAGCGCGGTTGCGTCTACATCGTTCCGCTGCTCGAGGGCTTGTCGCTGAGGAAACGCACGTCCGCGATGGGCAATCCCAAGAGTTCCACAGGCCGGCTGGACATTTTTACCCGGCTTATCACCGACTACGGCACGGAATTCGATCGTGTCCGTGAAGGGTACAACGGCCCTCTCTACGCAGAGGTATCGCCGCGGACTTTCAGCGTCCTGGTACGCAAAGGATCCAGGTTGAACCAGATTCGCATACGCCGCGGCAATCCGCCTAGCAGCGACACGGCGATGAGACGCCTTCTGGAAGAGCACAAGGTTGTGGCATCGATCAGCGGCAACGATATCCGCGATGGCGTTCCGGTTACGGTGGATGTGCAGGGGGACAATTCGGGAGGCATCATCGGCTACAAGGCGAGGAGCCACGCCGGGCTGATCGATATCGACAAGGTGCGGCACTACGACGTGCTTGACTATTGGGAGCCAGTCCATGCGCCTCGTCGCGGCGGATTGGTACTGGACCCGGCGGACTTTTACATTCTTGCGTCACGGGAAGCCGTGAATGTTCCACCGACGCATGCGGCCGAGATGCTTGCCTTCGATACGCTGATGGGCGACTTTCGGGTTCACTACGCCGGGTTCTTCGATCCCGGTTTTGGTCATCCCGATGCAGGAGGGGAGGGGTCGCGGGCCGTTCTCGAAGTTCGATCCTTTGAAGTCCCGTTCGTAATTGAACACGGTCAGGTGGTCGGCCGGCTGGCATATGAACTTCTGATGGCACCGCCGGCACGGCTCTACGGCAGCACCGCGAACTCGTCCTACCAACGTCAGGGGATCGCGCTAAGCAAGCACTTCAAGCCGCTTCCCGCCGCCGACGCGCGCTAGTCCTTGAACGCCTCGCGCGCAGCGGCCAGTGTCGCGTCTATCTCCGCAGCACCGTGGGCGGCCGAGACAAATCCCGCCTCGTAGGCCGATGGCGCGAGGTAAACGCCACGATCCAGCATGGCGTGGAAAAACTTGTTGAAGCGCTCGCGGTCACACTGCATCACTTCGGCGAAGCTGGTAGGCGGCGAAGCACGGAAATACAGGCCGAACATGCTGCCGATCGACTGGGCAGAGAAGGAGATCTTGGCTCTCCGGGCTTCATCCTTCAGCCCGTGAATCAATTCCTGAGTAACACCGGAAACATGCTCCTGAAATTCCGGCGCCTCCACAAGCTTTAGCGTCGCCAGTCCGGCCGCAACCGCAAGCGGATTTCCCGACAGCGTGCCGGCCTGGTACACCGGGCCGAGCGGGGCGATTTGTTCCATGATTTCGCGCCTGCCGCCCGCGGCGCCGAGCGGCAGCCCGCCGCCGATCACCTTCCCGAGCGTGGTGAGATCCGGCCGGATGCCGAAGCGCTGCTGCGCGCCGCCGAGGGCGACGCGAAAGCCCGTCATGACCTCGTCCAAGATCAGCATCGCGCCATGCTTCGTGCATTCGCCGCGCAGCGCCTCGAGGAAACCCGGGGCAGGGAGCACAAGGTTCATGTTGCCTGCCACCGGCTCGACGATAACCCCGGCGATCTGCGCGCCGCGCGAATCGAACAGCTTCCGCACCCCTTGCGCGTCGTTGTAATCGAGGACGATTGTTTGCGCGGCCACTTCGGCGGGTACGCCGGCCGAGCTCGGATTTCCGAACGTCAGCGCGCCGGAGCCGGCCTTGACGAGCAACGCGTCGGCGTGGCCGTGGTAGCAGCCCTCGAACTTGACGATCAGGCTCCTGCCGGTGAAGCCGCGCGCCAGGCGGATCGCCGTCATCGTCGCCTCGGTGCCCGAGGAGACGAGGCGCACCAGCTCGATCGAAGGGACCAGGCGGCAGATCGCCTCGGCGAGCTCGACCTCGGCCTCGGTCGGTGCGCCGAAGGAAAGCGCGCGCGAGGCGGCTTCCTGCACCGCCTCGACCACCGCCGGGTGCGTGTGCCCGGCGACCATCGGTCCCCAGGAGCCGACGTAGTCGATGTAGCGCCGGCCGTCCACGTCCCAGAGATAGGCGCCCGAGGCACGCTCGAAAAAGAGCGGCGTCCCGCCCACCGCCCGAAAGGCGCGCACCGGAGAGTTCACTCCCGCGGGAATGCGCTTCAGCGCCCGCTCGTAGAGCGATTCACTGCGCGACGGCATGAGAGAAAAGCCTGTCGTACTCGCGCGCGCGGGCAGCGATGTCGGTTGCATCAAACAGGTCCGAGATCACCGCGAGCAGGTCGGCCCCCGCGCGCAGGACCTCGGGCGCGCGCTCGAGCGTGATGCCGCCGATCGCGGCGAGCGGCACGCCGAACGCGCGCGCCTCGCCGAACAGCGCGAGCGGCGCGCGCACCGCGCCGGGCTTGGTCGGGGAGGGGTACACGCTGCCGAACGCCACGTAATCGACGCCCGCGCGCACCGCCGCCCCCGCAACCTCGAGGCTCGCGTGGCAGGAAGCCCCCAGCAGCCTTGCGCCAAGCCGCGCGCGCGCTCCAGCGAGATCGCCGTCGTCGCTCCCCAGGTGCGCGCCGTCGGCGCCCGCGGCGAGCGCGAGCTCGACTTCGTCGTTGACGATGAACGGGACGCCATGGCGACGCGCCAGCAGCGCGAGTTCCTTGGCCTCGGCGAGCCGCTGCGCCGGCCCTGCGAGCTTGTTCCTGTATTGCAGCAGCGCGATTCCGCCTTCGAGCGCCTGCCGCGCCTTTTCGATCAGCGCCGCGCTGTCCGCGTTGTCGGGCGTGATCGCGTACAGCCCGCGCAGCCTCATCGCTCGCTTTCCAGCTCGCGCGCCCAGAAGAAGCGGTCGGGAAGCAGTTGCCCTGCGCCCGCGCGAAAACCGGCGGCGAGCGCCTGCCAGGTGTACTCCTGGGCGTCGCGTACCGCTTCCGGCACCGCGCGCCCGTTCGCGAGCGCGGCGGCGATCGCCGACGAGAGCGTGCAGCCCGAGCCGTGGTAGGCGCCGGGCAGCCGCTCCCAGCGGTCCTCGCGCACCACGCCGCGGGCGCCGTAGAGCGTATTGATCACCTCGTCTGTCGCCTCATGCGCGCCGGTGACGAGCACGTATTCGCAGCCGAGCGCAAGCAGCCGCCGGGCGCATTCGTCGAGATCCGGCTCGTCGTCGTTTTCCATCGCGGCGAGGCGCCGCGCCTCGAGGCTGTTCGGCGTGACGACGGTGGCCTGCGGCACGATGAGCTCGCGCAGCGCCGCCACTATCTGCGCGCTCGCGAGCGGATCGCCGCGCCCCGAGGCGAGCACCGGGTCGAGGATCACCGGGGCCTGCGGATGCTCGGAAAGGATCTCGGCGACCGCGGCGACGTTCGGCGCTGAGCCGAGCACGCCGAGCTTGAACGCGGCGACGGAAATGTCCTGGAGCACGTGCCGCGCCTGCTCGCTCACCCATTCGGCCTGGACCGGCAGCAGGTCCTCGACGCCGTGCGTGTCCTGCACCGTGAGCGCGGTGACGACCGACAGCGGATGGCATCCCATGCCGGCGAGCGTCAGGAGATCCGCCTGCAGCCCTGCGCCGCCGGTCGGATCGGAGGCGGCGAAGGTGAGCACGAACGGAGGGGGGGAGGCCATGCGCTACACTCCGGGCCATTTTACTGGTCCCTCGGCATGACCGAAAATCAGGTGCAATACAGGACGTGGATGTGCCTCATCTGCGGCTTCGTCTACGACGAGGCGGCGGGGCTGCCCGACGAGGGCATCGCGCCGGGCACGCGCTGGGAAGACATCCCGATGAACTGGACCTGCCCCGAGTGCGGCGCCCGCAAGGAGGATTTTGAGATGGTGGAGATCTGAGGGGCAACTTTCGGCAAGCGCGAGGTTCAAAGCCCGATGCAGTAAAATGTCCGGCGCGAGCATGTCCTCGATCAATCTGACGAATCACTTCCTGATCGCCATGCCGAACATGGCCGATCCGTATTTCGCGAAGTCGCTCACCTACATCTGCGAGCATAACGACCAGGGCGCGCTCGGCCTGGTCGTCAACCGCCCGATCGACATGACGCTGCAGGCGCTGTTCGAGCGCCTGTCGCTCACGCTCGGGGACCGCGACATGCGCGACGCGCCGATCTACTTCGGCGGCCCGGTGCAGACCGACCGCGGATTCGTGCTGCACGAGCCGGCCGGAAACTGGCAGTCCACGCTGCGGGTGCGCGATCTGATCGGGCTCACCACCTCGAAGGACATCCTGGAGGCCGTCGGACGCGGCGAGGGGCCGAGAAGGATGCTGGTCACGCTCGGCTACGCCGGCTGGTCGCCGGGGCAGCTCGAGCACGAGCTGTCGCAGAATGCCTGGCTCACGGTCGAGGCGCGCGACGCGATCATCTTCGACACCCCGTCCGAGGAGCGGTTGCCGGCGGCGATGGAGCTGCTCGGCGTCGATTTTGCGCGGCTGCAGGACAGCGCGGGACATGCCTGAGCGGGCGATCGGCACCGTCCTCGCCTTCGATTTCGGTCTAAAACGCATTGGCGTCGCGGTGGGCGAAGCGGAGCTCGGCACCGCCCATCCGCTTGCCGCGATCGCCGCCTCCGGCGAGGCGCGCTTCGGGGCGATCGCCAGGCTCGTCTCCGAATGGCGGCCGGCGCAGCTGGTGGTCGGGCTGCCGCTCGGGGCAGACGGCGCGGCGCACGCGATGACGCGCCGCGCCGCGCGGTTCGCGCGCCAGCTCGCAGGGCGCTTCCGCCTGCCGGTCGCTTGCGTGGACGAGCGCTACAGCTCGCTGGAGGCGCAAAGCCGCCTGCGCGGCCGGCGCGCAAGCAAGGCCGCGATCGACTCGGTCGCGGCGCAGCTGATCCTCGAGCAGCATTTCGATGAGCGCTCTTCCTGACGCCGAAAAGCTCTGCGCGAAGCTCGCCGCCGAGCTGAAGCCGCGCGTCGGCCCGAACGCAGCGATGGTCGGGATTCATACCGGCGGAGCCTGGCTCGCCGAACGGCTGCACGCGATGCTCGCGCTCGCGGCTCCGCTGGGGTTCATGGACATCGCCTTCTATCGCGACGACTACCACGCGCAGGGCCTCAAGCACGACCCCAAGCGCACCAGGATACCGTTCGACATCAGCGGCCGCGAGCTGCTGCTGGTGGACGACGTTCTCTACACCGGCCGCACCGTGCGCGCGGCGATGAACGAGCTGTTCGACTACGGCCGGCCGGCCTCGATCGCGCTGGTGGTGCTCGCCGATCGCGGCGGCAGGCAGCTGCCGATCTGCGCTCAGCATTGCGGCGCGCAGGTCGAAGTGCCCGCGGGCATGCGCCTGCGCCTCAAGCGCGGCGTCGACGGCAAGCTCGCCCTCGCACTCGAGGCCGAACGTGCAGCGTAATCCGCAACTCAACGCGAACGGGGAGCTGCAGCACCTGCTGTCGATTGAAGGGCTGCCGCGCGAGGTGCTCACGCGGATCCTCGACACCGCAGAGTCGTTCGCCGGCGTCACCGAGCGCGAGGTGAAGACGGTGCCGCTGCTGCGCGGCAAAAGCGTGTTCAACCTGTTCTTCGAGCCCTCCACCCGCACCCGCACCACCTTCGAGATCGCCGCCAAGCGCCTCTCGGCCGACGTGATCAACCTCAACATCGCGCTGTCCTCGCAGACCAAGGGCGAGTCGCTCCTCGACACCGTGGCCAACCTGTCGGCGATGCACGCCGACATCTTCGTCGTGCGCCACGGCTCCTCGGGCGCCCCGTACCTGATCGCGCGCCACGTGAAGCCCCACGAGCACGTGATCAACGCGGGAGACGGCCGGCACGCGCATCCGACGCAGGGGCTGCTAGATCTGTTCACCATCCGCCATTACCGGAAGGACTTCTCGCGGCTCACGGCGGCGATCGTCGGCGACGTGCTGCATTCGCGCGTCGCGCGCTCGCTCATCCACGGCCTTACCACGCTCGGCGCGCCCGAGGTGCGCGTGATCGGACCGCAGACGCTGATGCCGGCGGGGGTCGAGTCGCTCGGCGTGCGCGTGTTTCACGACATGCGTGCGGGCCTGAAGGACTGCGACGTGGTGGTGATGCTGAGGCTGCAGAACGAGCGGATGGGCGGGCCGCTGCTGCCCTCGGCGCAGGAGTTCTTCAAGCATTACGGCCTCACGGCCGAGAAGCTCGCGCTCGCCAGGCCCGACGCGATCGTGATGCACCCGGGGCCCATGAACCGCGGCGTCGAGATCGATTCGACGGTCGCCGACGGGCCGCACTCGGTGATCCTGCCGCAGGTCACCTTCGGCATCGCGGTGAGGATGGCGGTGATGTCGATGATCGCCGGCAACTGATGAAGCTGCACATCAGGGGCGGCAGGGTGGTGGATCCGGCGAGCGGGCGCGACGCGGTCGGCGATCTGTACCTCGCCGACGGAAGGATCGCCGAAGCACCCGCAGGCAGGGCCGACCGGGTGATCGAGGCGAAGGGCCTGGTGGTCGCGCCCGGCTTCATCGATCTCTCGGCGCGGCTGCGCGAGCCGGGCTACGAATACAAGGCGACGCTGGAATCGGAGATGGACGCGGCGGTCGCGGGCGGGGTGACGAGCCTCGCCTGCCCGCCCGACACCGACCCTCCGCTCGACGAGCCGGGCCTGGTCGACATGCTGCGCCGGCGCGCCAAGGCATTGACGCGCGCGCGCCTCTACCCGGTCGGCGCGCTCACGGTGAAGCTCAAGGGCGAGGCGCTCACCGAGATGGCCGAGCTCGCCGAATCGGGCTGCGTCGCGTTCTCGCAGGCGAATGCGCCGCTCGGCGACACGCAGGTGCTGTGGCGCGCCCTGCAATACGCCGCGACCTTCCGGCTGCCGGTGTGGCTGCGCGCGGAGGACCTGTGGCTCGCGAAAGGCGGGGTCGCGCACGACGGGGAGATCGCCACGCGCCTCGGGCTGCCGGGCATCCCGGCCTTCGCGGAGACGATCGCGCTCGGCACGATCCTGGAGCTGGTGCGCGCCACCGGCGCGCGTGTGCACGTCTGCCGCCTGTCGAGCGCAGCAGGAGTCGAGCTGATGCGGCGCGCAAAGCAGGCGGGCCTGCCGGTGACCTGTGACGTCGGCATCCACCACGTGCACCTGTGCGACTTGGATATCGGCTACTTCGACTCGCACTGCCGGCTCGAGCCGCCGCTGCGAAGCGCCCGGGACCGCGACGCGCTCGCTCGCGCGCTCGTCGACGGGACCGCCGACTGCCTGTGCTCCGATCACACTCCGGTGGACGAGGACGGCAAGAACCTGCCGTTCGCCGAGGCCGAGCCCGGAGCGACCGGGCTGGAGCTGCTGCTGCCGCTCGCGCTGAAGTGGGGCGAAGCGTCGGGGCTTGCGCTCGCCGCGACGCTCGCGCGCATCACCTCGGAGCCTGCGCGCATCCTCTGCGTCGCTTCGGGCCGGCTCGCGGTCGGAGCGCCCGCCGACGTCACTGTGTTCGACCCGGGCGCGGCGCAGCGCCTGACCGCCGCGTCGCTCAAGAGCCAGGGCAAGAACACGCCGTTCCTCGGCTACGAGCTCGCCGGCCGCGTGCGCTACACGATCGTCGCCGGAAACGTGGTGTACGAGGCGTGAGAGCGGCGCTGCCGATCTTGCTGCTTCTCGCCGGGTGTGCCTCGCTGCCCGAGCCCGAGCAAGCCGAGCCCGTGCAGCAGCCCGCCCCCCCGCCGCCGGACACCCGACGCGGGGCCTATTACAAGGACGACGGCCCCGGCGAGCGCAGCGCCGCCGAGCTCGCCGCCGTTCCCGACGCCGAGCCGAAAGCCGAGCCGCTGCACCGCTTCGCGAACCGTCCCTACCAGGTGTTCGGACGCGAGTATGTGCCGCTCGCCTCGTTGCAGCCGTATCGCCAGCGCGGCACCGCAAGCTGGTACGGCAGGCGCTTCCACGGCAACAGAACCTCGACCGGCGAGCGCTACGACATGTATGCGATGAGCGCCGCGCACCCGACGCTGCCGATCCCGAGCTACGCGCGCGTCACCAATCTCGGCAACGGCAGGAGCATCGTGGTGCGCGTCAACGACCGCGGACCGTTCCACGCCGACCGCATCATCGACCTGTCCTACGCCGCGGCGGCGAAGCTCGGCTTCGCCGGGGCCGGCAGCGCGTTGGTCGAGGTGGAGAGCATAGTTCCCGGCGAGGCGGTGCTCGCCGCCGCTCCCGCTGCGCCGGCCGCCGAGCCGCGCGGCATCTTCCTGCAGCTCGGCGCGTTCGGCGCGCGCGAGGGCGCCGAGTCGCTGCGCGCGCGCCTGGCGCGCGAGCTCGCCTGGCTGAAGGAAGCGCTATACGTGTTCGCGGGCGGGAGCCTGTGGCGGCTGCAGCTCGGCCCTTACCGCACCAGCGAAGACGCGCGCTCGGTCGCCGAGCGTATCGAAACCGAATTGAACCTCAAGCCGCTGCTGCTGGTCCGCTGAGGGCGCATTTAGAATTGCCGCTTTTTCGGTTACGCCCCATGCGTCGTCTGCTCTTCGCCATCTCGCTTTTCGCCACAGCGGCACAGGCCGCGGCGCCGCAGCCGCCGGCGGTGATCGCCCGGTCGTGGAGTGTCGGCGATCTCACCAGCGGCCGGCCGCTCGCCGCCGAAAAGCCCGACGAGCGCGTCGAGCCAGCCTCGCTCACCAAGCTGATGACCGCGTACCTGGTGTACTCGGCGCTGCGCGGCAAGAAGCTCTCGCTCGGACAGCAGGTGAACGTGTCCGAGCGCGCCTGGCGGGCGCCGGGTTCGCGCACGTTCATCCAGCCGGGCCGGCCGGTGAGCGTGGAGGAGCTGATCCGCGGCATGGTGGTGCAGTCCGGCAACGACGCCTGCATCGCGCTCGCCGAGGCGGTGGCGGGAAGCGAGGAGGCGTTCGTGCAGATGATGAACCGCGAGGCGGCCCGGCTCGGCATGAAGAACACGAAATTCATGAATGCCTCGGGACTGCCCGACCCGCAGCATTACAGCACCGCGCGCGATCTGTATGCGCTCGCCGCCGCCCTGATCCGCGACTTTCCGGAGCAGTACTCGCAGTACTACTCGCAAAGGGAGTTCCGCTACAACAACATCACGCAGGTCAACCGCAACCGCCTGCTGTGGCTCGACCCGAGCGTGGACGGCGTGAAGACCGGTCACACCGAGGCGTCCGGGTTCAGCCTGATCGCCTCGTCGCGGCGCGGCGAAAGGCGGCTGCTCTCGGTGCTGCTCGGCTCGACCTCGGAGACCGCGCGCGCGCAGGAGTCGCTCAAGCTCCTCAACTGGGGCTTTCAGTTTTTCGACGCCGTGAAGCTCTACAAGGGTGGCGAGCAGGTGAAGGCGCTGCAGGTGTGGAAAGGCGCCGCGGCCGAGGTGAAAGCGGGCCTGAAGAGCGACCTGGTGGTCACCGTCCCGAAAGGCGAGGCCGAGCGGCTGAAGGCCGAGCTGGTGTCGCAGCAGCCGCTCGTCGCGCCGGTGTCGAAAGGCCAGTCGGTGGCGCTGCTTCGCGTCACGCACGACGGAAAAGCGCTCGGCGAATTCCCACTCGTCGCTCTCGAGCCGGTGGGCGCGGCGGGGATTTTCGGCCGAGCGTGGGATACACTGCGACTGTGGATCAAGTGAAGGCGACATGACGGTTTTCCTGAACGGGAAATTCCTGCCGCTCGAGGAGGCGAAGATCCCGGTGCTCGACCGGGGCTTCATCTTCGGCGACGGCGTCTACGAGCTGGTGCCGGTGTATTCGCGCGTGCCGTTCCGGCTCGATGAGCACCTGGCGCGGCTCGAGCGCAGTCTCGCCGCCACGCAAATCCGCAATCCTTACTCGCGCGAGCAATGGCGCCGCCACGTTCAAGGGCTCGCGGACGGGCAGCCGTTCGAGGACCAGGGCGTGTATTTCCAGGTGACGCGCGGGGTCGCCAAGCGCGACCACGCGTTTCCGAAGGACGCCGAGCCCACCGTGTTCATGATGTCCAATCCGCTCGTCAATCCGCCGCGCGAGCAGGTCGAGAACGGGGCCGCGGCGCTGAGCGCGCAGGACTACCGCTGGCTGCGCTGCGACATCAAGTCGGTGTCCCTCCTCGGCAACGTGCTGCTGCGCCAGCTCTCGGCCGATGCAGGGTGCGCAGAAACGATCCTGTTCCGCGATGGCAGGCTCACCGAGGCCTCGGCCTCGAACGTCTTCATCGTCGAACGCGGCGTGATCTTGTCGCCGCCCAAGTCGCGTCTCATCCTGCCGGGGATCACTTACGACGTGGTGGCGGAGCTCGCGCGCGCCGACGGCATTGCGCTGGAGTTCAGGGACATCAGCGAGGCCGAGGCGCGCGGCGCCGACGAGATGTGGGTCACCTCCTCGTCGAAGGAAGTGCTCGCGATCGTCGAGCTCGACGGCCGGCGCATAGGCGACGGGCGGCCCGGGCCCGTGTTCCGGCGCATGTACCGGCTCTACCAGGACTTCAAGCACAACGTAATGCGCGCCGGCAAGCGCGAGGCAGTCTCGGCCTAGCGGGTGCGCCGTGGCGGTATCGGGCCAGGCCTCGCTGCTCGCCTATCCGTGCGATTTCCCGATCAAGGTGATGGGACGCAAGGAACCGCGCTTTGCGCAGACCGTGATGGAGATCGTGCTCAGGCACGCGCCCGATTTCGATCCGGCGACGATCCAGATGCGCCCGAGCCGGCAGGGCCGCTACCTGAGCGTCACTTGCATGGTGCGCGCCACCTCGCGCGAGCAGCTCGACGCGCTCTACCAGGAGCTGTGCGACCATCCTTCGGTGGTCATGGTGCTCTGATGGCGACCGTCCTCGATCGCATCCGCATCAGGACGCTCGGGCGCGCCGAATATGCCGGCACCGTGGAAGAGATGCGCGCCTTCACCGCACGGCGCGACGCGACGACAGCGGACGAGCTGTGGGTGCTCGAGCATCCGCCGGTGTACACGCTCGGCCAGGGCGCGGACCCCGCGCACGGGCCGCGGCTGGCCAACGGCATCCCGGTGGTGCGGGTCGAGCGCGGCGGCGAGATCACTTATCACGGCCCGGGCCAGGCGGTCGTCTACACGCTCGTCGATCTCGCGCGGCGCAGCATCAAGGTCGGGCAGTTCGTGCGCATGCTCGAGCAGTCGGTGATCGATCTCCTCGGCGGGCGCGGCGAGCGCATCCCCCGCGCGCCGGGCATCTATGTCGACGGCGCCAAGGTCGCGGCGCTCGGGATCCGCGTCACAAGAGGCAGGGCCTACCACGGCCTCGCCTTGAACGTGGACATGGATCTCGCGCCATTCGCGGCGATCGACCCCTGCGGCACTCCCGGGCTCGCGGTCACGCAGACGCGCGATCTCGGCATCGAGGGAAGCCGGGAGGTCCTGGGCGCGCGGCTGGCGGAGATCCTGGCGGAAAAGCTCGACCATGCGTGAAGCGGGCGTCAAGCAGAAAGGCGCGGCAAAGACGATCCGCATCGTGCCGCGCGCGCCGCTCGCCAAGCCCGCCTGGATCCGCGTGCGCGCGCCGGGCCTGGGCTCGCGCTTTCACGAGATCAAGCAGATCCTGCGCAAGCAGGAGCTGCACACGGTCTGTGAGGAGGCCTCGTGCCCGAACATCGCCGAGTGCTTCGGCAGGGGCACGGCGACCTTCATGATCCTGGGCGACATCTGCACGCGCCGCTGCCCGTTCTGCGACGTGGCGCACGGCCGGCCGCTTGCGCCGGACGCGGAGGAGCCGCGGCACCTGGCCGAGGCGGTCGCGAGGCTCGAGCTTTCCTACGTGGTCGTGACGAGCGTCGACCGCGACGACCTGAGGGACGGCGGCGCGCGGCATTTCGCCGACTGCATCCGCGCGATCCGCAGCCGCTCGCCGCGCACCACGATCGAGGTGCTGGTGCCGGATTTCCGCGGCCGCGTGGAGCGGGCGCTGGAGATCCTCGCGGCTGCGCCGCCCGACGTGATGAACCACAATCTGGAGACGGTGCCGCGCCTTTACCGCAGGGCGCGCCCGGGCGGCGACTACGCGCACTCGCTCGCGCTATTACAGCGCTTCAAGCAGGCGCACCCGGAAATCCCCACCAAGTCGGGGCTGATGGTCGGGCTGGGAGAGACCGACGAGGAGATCCTCGCTGTGATGCGCGACCTGCGCGCGCACGAGGTGGATCTGCTCACCATCGGCCAGTACCTGCAGCCATCGCCCCACCACCTGCCGGTTGAGCGCTACGTGCACCCGGACGCATTCGCGGTGTTCGAGCGCGAAGCGGCTGCGCTCGGATTCAGGCACGCGGCGATCGGGCCGCTGGTGCGCTCCTCCTACCACGCCGACCGGCAGGCCGAGCGGGCGGGCGTCGCCTAGCGCACCGCCATGCCGTCCTTGACCGCGGTCACTCCTGACACCGACTTGGCGACTTCGAGCGCGCGCTGGCGCGTCGCGTCGTCGCGCACGAAGCCCGACAGCAGCACGGTACCCTTGTAGGTCTCGACTCCGACGTCGATTGACTTGAGCTCCTTGATCAGTGCCGTCTTCACCTTGGTGGTGATCAGGCTGTCGTCGACGTAGGAACCGACGCGCAGACGCTCCTGGATCGCCTCGGCCTTGACGAACTCGTCCGGGTCGAGCTTTCCGTCGCGGTTGTCGTCCGCCTCGGCGAACGCCTTCGCGTAGTCGCCGCCGACCTCGTCCTTCGACAGGTAGCCATCGGCATTCTTGTCCATCGCGGCGAATTTCGGCGGCACGGACTTGGACGATTCGGTGGCTGGTGCGGGTTGCTGCGCGGAGGCGAGTCCGGCCGACAGGAACGCGGCGGCAACGGCGCAGGCGAGATGACGCAGTTTCATTGGCTTTCTCCTTTCTTGCTACGTATCGGAAAGCAGCACGGGCCCCGAAAGGACCCGCGTGTGGATGCGCTGCAAGCGTCGTGCCAGCGGCGGTTGATGTCTCAGATCAAGGAATTGCGGCTAAGTTCGCGCGCGGCCGCCGCGCCGGTTGCGTCGCCGGGCGGCGACAGGCGAACGCGCGCGATAATCCTCAGCGGAGGCGTTCAAAATCCGCAAGGATCCGGTGGGGGCGGGCACGGACATCATCAGGAAGGTATTCGGGGCGCTGCGGTAAGGCTGCTCGGCGAGCTGGTCTTCGGAGCAGGCGCGCGCCGTCATCGGAGGACGTAGCGGCCGTTCTTCAGCGTGCCCACGCGCTTGACGAGCTTCGCCTTCACCAGCGGGCGGATCAGGTCCATCGCGCCCTGCTTGGAGATGCGCAGGCCGTCCCAGATCTCGCGCGGGCTCAGGCTTCCCCGCGCGCGCAGCAGCTGCAGCAATTGCTCCTGCTTCGGGCGCAGCACCACCCGCGCCCGGCTTCTCGAGGCCGAGAGCTGCTGGATGCGCTGCCACACGCGCTCGAGAGTCTGCTGCAAGCCTTCGGCGCAGTATTCCAGCCACGACGTCAGGTCCTCGCCCTGCTCGCGCACCGCCTCGAGCGCCGCGTAGTAGCGCGGCCGATCCTCCCAGTAGAACTCGTCCACCGAGAAAATGTGGTGCGAGTCGAAGCCGCGCCGGTAGAGCTCCCACAGCGCGAGCGCGCGGCCCGCGCGGCCGTTGCCGTCGGCGAACGGATGGATCGCCTCGAACCGGTAGTGCACGATCGCCGAGCTCAGCACCGGGGAAAGAACCGGGGCGTCGTCGTTCCACCACTCGAGGAACTCGCGCATCAGGCCGGAGACCTCCCCGGGAGGCGGCGGAACATAGGCGCCGACCTGCACGCCTATCGTCCGGTAGCGCCCCGCTTCGCCCTGGTCCATCACCTCTCCGGCGATGATCGCGTGCAGCCGCAGCACGTCCTCGTGCGCGATCCGCTTCTTCGCCGCCTGCTTCTCGATGTGCCGCAGCGCCGCGAAATAATTCACCACCTCCCGGCGCACCCTCGCCGGCACCGGCAGCGCCTCGCCCGCCTCAACCGCGCGCACCTGCTCCAGCGTCAGCGGATTGCCCTCGATCGCCGTCGAGGAATGCGCGTTGCGCGCGCGCGTGTCCTTCTGCAGCGCCGGAATCCACGCCACCTGCACCGCCGCCCCCTGGATCCGCTCCCGCAGCGCCGCCACCGCCTCCACGCGCCCCAGCAGCGCCGGCGTGATCGCGAACCGCGGCCGATAGCCCATGCCGCGGATGCTACCCGTCGGTCAAGTGTCGGTCAAGTTATGGGTCAAGCGGTGTTCCGCGCTCAATGCGCCTGGTCCCAGTTGTCGCCTTCGCCGACATCGACGACGAGCGCCACCTCCAGCTTCGCCACCGTCTGCATCAGCTCGCGCACCTTCTCTTTCACTTCGGCGAGCTCCGTCTCGGGAACCTCGAGCACCAGCTCGTCGTGCACTTGCATGATGAGCATCGTTTTCTTGTTCTCGCCATCGAGCCAGCCCTGAACCGCAACCATCGCCAGCTTGATGAGATCGGCCGCAGTGCCCTGCATCGGCGCGTTGATCGCTGCGCGCTCGGCAGCCTGGCGCCGCGCGGGGCTTCCCGACTTCATCTCCGGCAGATAGAGCCGCCTGCCGAACACCGTCTCGACGAAGCCTGCCGCGCGTGCCTTCTCTCGCGTTTGATCCATGTAGCGCTTCACCCCGGGATAGCGCGAGAAATACGAGTCGATGTACGCCTGCGCCGTGACTCGCTCGATGCCGAGGTTCTGCGCGAGGCCGAAGCTCGACATGCCGTAGATCAGCCCGAAGTTGATCACCTTCGCTGTGCGCCGCTCGTCCTCGCTCACTTCCTCGAGTTTCCGCCCGAACACCTCCGCGGCGGTGGCGCGGTGCACGTCGTGTCCGTGCAGGAACGCGTGCCGCAGCCCCGCGTCGCCCGAGAGGTGCGCCATGATCCGCAGCTCGATCTGCGAGTAGTCGGCCGAGACGATTTTCGATCCCGGCGGCGCGATGAACGCCTCGCGGATGCGCCGGCCCGCGGGCGTGCGGATCGGGATGTTCTGCAGGTTCGGGTCGTTCGAGGCGAGCCTGCCGGTCACGGCGGTGGTCTGCGAGTAGGTGGTGTGCACGCGCCCGGTCTGCGCGTTCACCATGCGCGGCAGCTTGTCGGTGTAGGTGGACTTGAGCTTCGCGAGCGCGCGGTACTCGAGCAACACCTTGGGCAGCGGGTAGTCCTGCGCGAGCTCCTCCAGCACGTCCTCGTCGGTCGAGGGCTGGCCCAAGGGCGTCTTCTTCTTCACCGGGAGCTTCTGGCGCTCGAACAGGATCTCCTGGATCTGCTTCGGCGAGTTGAGATTGAAGGGCTGTCCGGCGAGCTGGTAGGCCCTCTGCTCGAGCTCGAGCATCTCCTTGCCGAGCTCGCGGCTTTGCGCATCGAGCTTCGCCGCGTCGAGCAGCACGCCGTTGCGCTCCATGCGCAGCAGCACCGGCAAGACCGGCAGCTCGATTTGCCGGTACACGAAATCCAGCTTCGCGTCGGCCGCGATTCGGGGGTGGAGCGCGTCGTGCAGCGCGAGCGCGCAATCGGCGTCCTCGGCGGCGTAGTCGGTCGCGCGCGCGACCTCCACGGCGGAAAACGCGATTCGCGCGGCGCCCTTGCCGGTCACCTCGTCGTAGCTGATGGTCTTCCAGCCCAGATGCCGCTGCGCGAGCGAGTCGAGATCGTGGCGCTCGTGCGCCTCGAGCACGTACGACTCGAGCAGCGTGTCGTGCGCGATGCCGGCGAGCCGCACGCCGTGGTTGGCGAGCACGTGCGCGTCGAACTTGAGGTTCTGGCCGACCTTCCTTCGCTGGTCGCTTTCCAGCCAGGGCTTCAGGATCGCGAGCGCCGCATCCGCCGGAAGCTGCGGCGGCGCGCCGGGATAGTCGTGCGCGAGCGGCAGGTACGCGGCGCTTGCGCCGCACGCGAAGGACATGCCCACGAGCCGCGCGGTCATCGGATCCAGGCCCGTGGTCTCGGTGTCGAAGCCGACCAGGGCCGCCCGATCGAAGTCGGCGACGAGCTCGTTCAGCTCCTTCGCGTCGAGGATCGCGACGTACTTTCGGCGCTGCGTTTCCTGCGCTGACGGCTGCGTCGCCGCTGCGGGCTCCGCGCCGGATTCGACCTCCCTCAGCCACGACTTGAAGCCGAATCGCTCGAACAGCGCCTTCTGGCGCTCCGGGTCACCCCTGCCGTCGACCAGATCCTCGAGCCGCAGCGGCAGCGCCACATCGCGCTTCACCGTCAGCAGGCTGCGGCCCTTCGGCAGCCAGTCGAGCGCTTTTCTCAGGTTTTCGCCGGCGGCGCCGGGGACTTCGCCCGCGTGGGCGATCACCGCGTCGAGCGAGCCGTACTGCGAGATCCATTTCGCCGCGGTCTTGGGACCGACCTGCTCGACGCCGGGAACGTTGTCCACCGAGTCGCCGACGAGCGTCAGGTAGTCCACGAACTTGTCGGCCGGAACGCCGAACTTTTGCATCACGCCCGGCGCGTCGAGCGTTTCGTTGGACATGGTGTTGACGAGCGTCACGCGCCCGTCCACGAGTTGCGCGAGGTCCTTGTCGCCGGTGGAGACGACGCAGCTCCAGCCGGCGCGCTTCGCCTGCTCGGCAAGCGTCGCGATCACGTCGTCGGCCTCCACGCCCTCGACGGCGAGCACCTGCCAGCCGAGCGCCGCCACCGCCTCCTTGAGCGGCTCGATCTGGCTCGCCAGGTCCTCGGGCATCGGCGGCCGGTGCGCCTTGTACTGCGGGTACGCGTCGTCGCGGAAAGTCCTGCCTTTCGCGTCGAAGACGCAGGCGCGCGCCTGCGCCTTATAATCGGCGGCGAGGCGCCGCAGCATGCTTAGCACGCCGTAAATGGCGCCGGTCGGCTCGCCCTTCGGGTTTCTCAGCTCGGGCAGCGCGTGGAACGCGCGGTACAGATACGACGAGCCGTCGACCAGCAGCAGCGTCTTTTCAGGATCGTTTTCCGACACGATGAAACACGAAAAGCTACCGAAGGCCGCGGGTCTCGCCCGCGAGATCTCGGCTCGCGAGGCGTGGAGGGTGTTCGGCATTATGGCAGAGTTCGTCGAGGCGACCGAGCGGCTCGCCGGGATCCGTCCCGCCGTGTCGATATTCGGCAGCGCGCGCGTGGCTCCGGGCTCGCCTTACTACCAGCTTGCCGAGAAGACTGCGCGGCTGCTCTCCGACGCCGGTTTCGCGGTGATCTCGGGCGGCGGGCCCGGGGTGATGGAAGCCGCCAACAAGGGCGCCTTCCACGGCCAGGGCCTCGCGGTGGGCCTCAACATCGATCTGCCGCGCGAGCAGCACTCGAACCGGTACCAGCACATCGGGCTTCGCTTCAAGCATTTCTTCACGCGCAAGGTGATGTTCGCGAAGTTCGCCACCGCGTTCGTCATCCTGCCCGGCGGCTTCGGCACGCTCGACGAGCTGTTCGAGGCGCTCACACTGGTGCAGACCGGCAAGACGCGCAAGATGCCGATCATCCTGATGCACGAGCCGTATTGGCGCGGGCTCATCGCCTGGTTCCGCGAGCGCCTGGTCGGGGAGAACATGATCGACCCCGCCGACATGGACCTCGTGCAGGTACATGACGAGCCGCAGCAGGTGGTGGACGCGATCTTCGCGTTCTACGAGAAGCGCGGCTTCGAGCCCTCGCCCGCCGAGCGCGAGGTGTTGCTCAACCTCTAGTAGAATCGGCTGTCCAAGGAACAACATGCGCCGCCTACTCGTTCTCGCGCTCGCGATCGTGGCATCCGGCGCGCTCGCCCAGCAGCAGCGCCCGCCCAAGCTCGAGCCGCTGCCCGAGCCTCCGCCGCCGCCGGCGATTTCGGGGCCGGACGAGCCGCGCGTGCGCATCCCGGTGCCCGAGGGCGCGACGGTCGAGGAAGTCCGCCAGGGCGGCCGCGTGGTCATGCTCAAGGTGACGCCGCCGGGCGGGAAGCCTTTCTACCTGGTCGACACCAGCGGAAACGGAGTTTGGATGCGGCGCGATTCGCTCGAGGGCGGCGTGGGCGTGCCGATGTGGCCGATCACCACCTTCGACTGAATTGTCGGTCTATACACCCGTCTCCGAAGCCGAGCTCTCGGCCTGGCTGCGCGGCTATTCGGTCGGCGCGCTCGCCGGGTTCGAGCCGATCGGGTTGGGAATCGAGAACAGCAACTACTTCGTCACCACCGCTCAGGGGCGCTACGTCCTGACGCTGTTCGAGCGGTTGCCGGCCGACGAGTTGCCTTTCTACTTGGACCTGATGGCGCACTTCGCGCGCCACGGCATCCCGTGCCCTGCGCCGATGGCCGATCTGTCCGACCGGTACCTGTCGAGCCTGAAGGGCAAGCCGGCGGCGCTGGTCACGCGGCTGCCGGGACGCTCGATCGAGCATCCCGGCGTCGACGCCTGCGCCCAGCTCGGCGCGCTTCTCGCCCGCATGCATCTCGCCGGCGGCTCCTTCGCCGGCTACCTGGAAAATCCGCGCGGCCCGAGGTGGTGGCGAGTCGCGGCAATCGCGGTGCGGCCGTTCCTCGATGAAGAACGCCGGCGGCTGCTCGACCAGGAGCTCGCCTTCCAGTCGCGGCACCGATTTGCGGATCTGCCGCGCGGGCCGGTGCACGCGGACCTGTTCCGCGACAACGCGCTGTTCGAAGGCGGGCGCCTGTCGGGCGTGATCGACTTCTATTTCGCCGGCGTCGAGTGCCTGCTGTTCGACCTCGCGGTGTGCGCGAACGACTGGTGCCTCGCGGACCCCGCCGCCGACCGGCGCCTCGACGAGACGCGGCTCGCGGCGCTGCTTTCGAGCTACGCAGCCGTGCGCCCGTTCAGCGCGCTCGAGCGCGGCGCCTGGCCGGTGATGCTGCGCGCCGCGGCGCTGCGCTTCTGGCTCTCGCGGCTGCACGATTATCATCTGCCGCGGCCGGGAATGCTGGTGCACGCGCACGACCCGGAGCATTTCCGCCTGGTGCTCGAACTGCGGATCGCGGCAGAGCGCTTGCCCTGGGCGGAGTAGGCGCGGTGCAGGCGCGCATCGTTGGCAGCGCACGCGGCGCGCGCTGGCTCGGCGAAGGCTGGCGGCTGTTCCGCGCCGCGCCGCTTGCGTGGCTCGCGCTGGTATTCGCCTATTGGCTGCTGATGACGATGGTGTCGCTCGTGCCGGTGCTCGGTGTCGCCGCCGCCGCGGTGCTGGTGCCGCCGTTCTCGGTGGGATTCATGGCGGCCGCCCGCGCCTGCGCGCGCGACGAGGCGCCCGGGATCGCGCTGCTGTTCGCAGGATTTCGCGACAAGCTGCGCGCGCAGCTCGCGCTCGGAGTCGTGTACTTCGCCTGCCTTGCGCTGGTGCTCGGCGCCACCGCGCTCGCCGACGGGGGCGCGCTCGCGCGCTGGATGCTGCTTGGCGAGCGCCCGGCCGACGAGGTGCTCGGCTCATCGGCGTTCCTTGCCGCGCTCGCGACGGCCGCGGCACTCTACACCCCTGTGATGATGGCGTTCTGGTTCGGACCGCTGCTTGTCGCGTGGCACGCAAGCGGGGCGGCGAAGGCGCTGTTTTTCAGCTTCGTCGCCTGCCTCATGAACTGGGGCGCCTTTCTCGCCTACGGGGCGGTGACCGCGGCTCTCATGCTTGCGCTGCCGTTGGTGGTTCTCGGGACGCTGGCGCTGGTCTCCGGCGGCGCGCTCGCCGTGCCGGCGATGGCGCTCGCATTGCCGCTGGTGATCGTGCTCCTGCCGACCCTGCTCGCGAGCTTCTACGCCAGCTATCGTGACATATTCGGCACGTGACGGCAGCGCCGAAGCCGACTATATACATACAATTGCACGCATGAGCGACTTCGAGCTCCCCGCGCTCGCCGCCGAGGCCACCCCGGAATTCGTCGACCCGGAGGCGTGCAAGGCGTGGCTGGGCGACGTGCCGCTCGCCAACGTCGGGGCGGCACAGAGCGCGCTGCTCGCCGAGCTCCAGGAGTTCAACCGCTTCCCCACCAAGGCGGCGAACCGGCTCGCGGTCATGGAGGCGCTGCGCGAGGCGGTCAACTTCGTGCAGATCGAGCAGGCGAAGCGCTTCACCAACCGGGCGCTGCCGATGGCCCAGGCCGAAGCCGCGGTGTTCGCCGATACGATCGAGCTGTGGGAGCAGACCCGGCTGGGGTACCTGCGCTGCCTCGAGGCGGCGCTCGGCGGCGACGCCGCGCTGCGGGCGCAGGCGGGCCTCATCTGCCAGCGGCTGCTCGCCTACTCGGGCCTGAAGATGTTCCACCATTACCGCGCCTACCGGCAGGTGCCGGTGCGCGAATGGCGCTCGTTGCACGAGGTGTACGCCAAGGCCGAGCAGCTTGAGGTCGCGCAAGAGCAGGTGAAGGACTACCTGAACCGCGACGTCCACGACACCTCGTCGCGCATCGCCTACGCGCGCGCCGTGCTGATGGGAATGTGCAATCCGAACGAGCTCGCGCAGCGCCAGCTCACCTTCGTGGCGTTCCTGCTCGAGCGCTGGGCGGTGAAGCTGGAGGTGCTCAGGCAGCCGCCGCCCGAGGACGAGATCGCGCCGCTGATGGTCGATCTCGCCGGCGAGCGCTGCCCCGAGCGCTTCGAGAACCCCGGCGTGGCGAAGATGGCCGAGCCGCGCTGCCTCGACGCGGGCAAGCTCGCGAAGAGCCTGCGCAACCGCGTCGGCCTGCTCAGGAAGGGCGAGTCGCCCGCCAAGCTCGCGCTCGGCGAGGACTGCGTGCAGCCTTCGTGCGAGCAGCTGCTGGTGTTCCTGTATCGGCAATGGTGCCAGCCCAAGCCGCCGCGCGCGGCCGATCGCCGCCGCGCCACCGACACGGCGCAGGCCTGCGGCGAGATGGGCGCGATCCACTATTACATCTCGGGAAGCGCCTTCCGCCAGCCCGGCGAGCAGAAGGAGCTCACGCAGAAGCAGCGCCAGGAGCTCGCCACCTTCGGCCGAGTGAGCACGCGCGAAGAGGACGACTACAGCCAGGTGCGCGGCTACGTCCTCGAGCAATGGCAGCTCGAGGACGAGAGCGCGCAGGGCCTGCGCATGGTGCGCCGCGCCGCGAATCGCGGGAGGCGCTATGCGCACGGCCAGCTGGTCGGTGCGAAGCCCGGGGACTCGAAAAGCTTCACGCTGGGGCAGGTGCGCTGGCTCACGCAGGCCGAGAACGGCGACCTGTACGCGGGCGTGAAGCTGCTCCCGGGTCTTCCCGCCGCCGTCGCCGTGCGGCCGACGGGTCTGAACGTGCAGAACGAGCAGTACGTTCCCGCGCTTTCGCTCACCGCAGTGGCGGCACTCGGCTCGCCGCCCGCGCTGGTCCTTCCTTCGGGCTGGTTCAAGCCCAAGCGCGTGATCGAGGTGTTCGTCGACTCGCCGGTGCGCGCGCGCCTGATCGAGCTCATCGAGCGCGGCAGCGACTTCGAGCGCGTCGCCTACGAGATTCTCTGACGCTCAGGCCGCGACCTTCGCGACCCCGGCCGCCAGGACGCGGGCGGCCGGAAACACGGCGCTGAAGGTCGAGCCGCGCCCGAGCTCGCTTTCGATCTCCAGGCTCGCTTGGTGGCGCGTGAGGGCGTGCTTGACGATCGCGAGTCCCAGCCCGGTGCCGCCGGTTTCGCGCGAGCGGCCGCTGTCGACGCGGTAGAAGCGCTCGGTCAGCCGCGGCATGTGCCGCGGCTCGATGCCGATGCCGGTGTCGGCGACGCTGAAGACCCCGCGCGCGCCCTCGATCCTCCAGGCGAGCCGCACCGATCCGCCTTCGGGCGTGTAGCGCACCGCGTTCGACACCAGGTTCGAAAGCGCGCTGTGCAGCTCCTTCGGGCTGCCGAGCAGCCGGCAGTCCTCCCGGATCGCGATCTCGATCCGATGGCGGCCCGCCGAGAGCGCGCGTGCCTCCTCGGCAAGCCTCTCGACGAGCGGCCGCACCTCGATCGGCTGCTCGTCCTCCGGCGCCGCGCCCGACTCGAGCGCGGAGAGCGTGAGCAGGTCCTCGACTAGGCGCTGCATGCGCCGCGCCTGCTCGGCCATGAGGCCGAGGAAGCGGCGCTTCTGCTGCGGCAAGAGCTCGAGCGACTCGTCGCCGAGCGTCTCGACGAAGCCCGAGAGCACCGTCACCGGCGTCTTCAGCTCGTGCGAGACGTTGGCGACGAAATCGCGCCGCATCGTGTCGAGGCGGTCCTCGGCGGTGACGTCGCGCGAGTTGAGCAGCTTCTGCTCGTCGCCGAACTCGATCACGCGCAGCGACAGCACCGCGTCGCTTCTCGCCGAGCGCAGCACCAGCGGGTCGGCGAACTCGCCCGCCGCAAGGTAGGCCACGAAATCCGGATGGCGCACGAAATTCGTGACCGGCTGCCCGAAGTCGCGCCGCGCATCGATGCCGAAGTACCGCGCGGCGGTCGGGTTCGCCCACTCGATGTGATTCTCGCGATCGAGGATCACCACCCCGTCGGGCAGCGCCCGGCCGGCGGCGCGAAAGCGCGCGAGCGTGCGCAGCAACTGCTGCTGCTCGGCATCGCGCCCCTTGAACAGCCGGTGCAGGTCGGCGAGCGCCTCTTCCCAGGCGCCGCGGCCGCGCGGCAGCGTCTCCAGCGTCGGCCGGCGCAGCCACGCGTGCAGCGCAGCGAGGTGGATCGCGTGGTACAGCACGCGCAGAGCGAGCACGGCGCCGACCGCCGCCCAGGCCCAGGTCGCCCCGGCGAACGGCCAGACGACGAGCCCCGCGGCGGCGGCGCCGAACGCGACGCCGAGAATGCCTGCCCAGGAGGGGTTCATGGGAGGAACGACCGCTCTCGCTGCTGCAAATGTATCAGACCGGACTTGCGGTCAGACGATAACCCGAGCCGCGCACGGTCTCGACAAGCCGGTCATGGGCGGAGGGCTCGAGCGCCTTGCGCAGCCGCCGGATGTGCACGTCCACCGTGCGCTCCTCGACGAACACGTGGTCCCCCCATACCTGATCGAGGAGCTGCGTGCGCGAGTGCACCCGCTCGGGGTGCGTCATCAGGAAGTGCAGCAGCCTGAACTCGGTCGGACCCAGCTCGAGCGGTCGCGAGTTGCCGTACACGCGCCGCGTCGCGGGGTCGAGCCGCAGGCCGTTCACCTCGATCGGGTCGTCGGTCATCTGCGGCGCGCGACGCCGCAGCACCGCCTTGATGCGCGCGAGCAGCTCCTTCGGCGAGAACGGCTTGGTGACGTAGTCGTCCGCGCCCGCTTCGAGCCCGGCGACCTTGTCGGCCTCGGCGCTGCGCGCCGTGAGCAGGATGATCGGGATCTCCCTGGTGCGCTCTTCCTGACGCAGCTGCCGCGCGAGCGATACGCCGGACATCCCGGGCAGCATCCAGTCGATGAGCAACAGGTCGGGGAGGGCGTTCCTCACGATGCCGAGCGCGCCTTCCGCGTCGCGCGCGCGGATGACGTGATGCCCGGCGTGCTCGAGGTTGACCGCGATCAGCTCCTGGATCGCGGGCTCGTCTTCGACCAGCAGGATGTTCGCGGCCATCGGAGGCGATTGCGCAACGTGGCAATTGTAAGAACCTTCGATGACGGATATGTTTCAGCGGGCGAGGGGTATGATCTGGCCCCCGGCCCCCGGCGATGGCTTCCTCCCGCGTCCCCACCGAGATCCGCCTGCACCAGAAATCCCGGGTGCTGGAGATCTCCTTCTCCGACGGGAGGACCTTCCGCCTGCAATACGAGTACCCGAGGGTGTATTCGCCCTCGGCCGAAGTCCGGGGACACGGCCCGGGCCAGGAAGTGCTGCAGATCGGCAAGCGGGAGGTCGACATCCGCTCGCTCGAGCCGGTCGGCTCGTACGCGGTGCAGCCGAGCTTCTCGGACGGCCACGACACCGGGATCTATTCCTGGGATTACCTGTACGAGTTGGGTGAGCGGCAGGACGCGCTCTGGGCCGAGTACCTCGCCAGGCTGGAGGCGGCAGGCGAAAGCCGGGAACTAAAGCAATCGCTTACTTCCGGTAAAGATGCCTGAAAGCCTGAAGACAGAGTTCGGGTTCGAGCAGGTCTCGGAGCGCGACAAGGCGGCGCGGGTAGGCGAGGTATTCGATCGCGTAGCTGAGCGCTACGACCTCATGAACGACCTGATGTCGCTGGGACTGCACCGTGCCTGGAAGGCCTTCGCGGTGGGGGTTGCCCGCCCGAGACCCGGCGAGCGAGTGCTCGATGTCGCGAGCGGAAGCGGCGACCTCGCGCGGCTGCTCGCCAGGCGAGTGGCGCCGGGCGGAGTGGTCTGGGTCACCGATGTCAACCGCCGCATGCTCGAGCGCGGGCGCGATCGGCTCCTCGACACCGGCTGCCTTGCTCCCGCGGTCCAGTGCGACGCCGAGCGACTGCCCTTTCCCGGCGCCTGGTTCGACTGCGTGACGGTCGGGTTCGGGCTGCGCAACATGACGCGCAAGGAGGCGGCGCTCGCCGAGATGACGCGGGTGCTCAAGCCCGGCGGAAGGCTGCTGGTGCTCGAATTCTCGAAGGTATGGAAGCCGCTCGAGCGCGCCTACGACCTGTATTCGTTCAGGGTGCTGCCCTGGATCGGTGAGCGGGTGGTGGGCGACGCTGCCCCGTACCGCTACCTCGCCGAGTCCATCCGCATGCATCCCGACCAGCAGGGGCTCGCATCGATGATGGAGCGCGCCGGACTCGCGCGGGTCGAGGTCTTCAACCTCGCCGCGGGTGTGGTGGCGGTGCATCGCGGTTACCGAATTTGACCGTTTCCGCCCGCGGCGCGCTGTCGCGCGCCAGCGCACTGGGGTAGGATCGGCAGCATCCGGTGATCTTTCGGGGGAAGGCATCATGAAAGGCTGGCAACTCGCGCTCGCCGCAGTGCTCCTCGGCGGCGCGCTCGCAGCGAGCGACGCCGAGGCGGCGCGGCTCGGGGGCGGCAGAGCGAGCGGGGTGCAACGGAGCATCACCAGCGCACCGCGCGCCCCGGCGCCCGCCCGCCAGGCGCAACAGGCTGCGCCCGCGCAGCAATCGGCCGCGGCTGCGCCGCAGGCGGGAAGCGCGGCGCCCGCGGGCGCGAGCAGGTGGATGCCGATCCTCGGCGGGCTGGCGCTCGGTGGCCTGTTCGGCACCCTCCTGAGCGGCAGCGGACTTGGCGCGATCGTGTTGCTCGCGCTGCTCGCGATCGGCGCGGCAGTCGCGATCCGGGCGCTGGCGCGTTCGCGCGCCGGGGCTGCCGCGCAGCCGATGCAGTACGCGGGTATCGGCAGCGAGACTGTGGCAGCGCCGCCTCCGTCGCAGGCTGCGGGTCTCGATTCGCAGGAGGAGCCCGCGCTGAGCGCTGCAAGCGTGCCACCGGGATTCGACGTCGCCGGGTTTCTGCGCGCGGCGAAGCTCAATTTCGTGAAGCTCCAGGTCGCAAACGATGCGGGAAACCTCGACGAGCTGCGCGAGTTCACGACCGCGGAAATGTACGAAGAGCTCAAGAGCGGCGTGCTGTCGCGCGGCGCCGCGAAACAGCAGACCGATGTCGTGGCGCTGAACGCCGATCTGCTCGAGATCACCAGCGAGGGCGGCAGGCACTGGGCGAGCGTGCGCTTCTCGGGGATGGTGCGTGCGGTCCCCGGGACCGCGCCCAACGGGTTCGAAGAGGTGTGGAACCTCGCAAAGCCGGCCGACGGTTCGACGGGTTGGCTGCTCGCCGGCATCCAGCAGATGCACTGAAGGCCCTGAACGGGTAAAAAGGCCACCTGGGGGTGGCCTTTTTTTTGACATGGTGCTCGAATCGCCATTTGCCGCGGCGCTGAATCACCTGCTCGATTCGGAGCAATGGGCGCGCGAGCGGATCGCGCCGTTCGCCGGCGACACGCTCGAGCTGCGCGCCGCGCCGCTGCCCGCGCTGCGCTTCGGCATCGTCCAAGGCGGTCGTCTCGAGCCTGCCGGCATGGGCGGCGAGCCCTCCGCCGTCGTCACGCTCGGCGCGCCGGCGCTCGCCGCGCTGCCGCGCGGCGAGCGGGAGTTCGTGGACGCGATCGAGGTCTCCGGAAATCCCGCTCTGGCCGCGGAAGTGAAGCTGCTGCTGCGACATCTTCGCTGGGACTTCGAGGAGGACCTCGCGAGGCTCCTGGGCGATGTCGCCGGGCAGCGGCTCTCCGGCGCCGCGCGGAATTTCGCGGCCTGGCAGGCCGATAGCGCGAAGCGGCTCGCCGGGAGCCTCGCCGCCTACGCCGCGGAGGAAAAGCGCCTGATCGTGCGCCGCGCGGAACTGGAGGCGCTCGTGCAGGCCGTGGCGGCGCTGCGCGCAGGCATCGAGCGGCTCGAGCAGGGGGTGCGGGACCTTGGCTAGGCTGCTGCGGCTCGCGCGCATCCTCGCGGTCGGCCTGCGCTTCGGGCTGCACGAGTTCGTCCCGCGGCTCGCCCGCAATCCGCTCGCGCGGCTCCTCGCCGGCCGCGCCGGCGAACCGCGCGCGCAGCGGCTGCGCGAGGCGCTGGAGACGCTGGGGCCGATATTCGTCAAGTTCGGCCAGGTGCTCTCGACGCGCCGCGACCTGCTGCCGCTCGACATCGCCGACGAGCTGGCGAGGCTCCAGGATCGCGTGCCGCCGTTTCCCCCGGCGGAGGCGATCGCCGAGATCGAACGCTCGCTCGGCAGGCGCGTCCCGGAGCTGTTCTCGGACTTCCAGCGCGACGCCGCGGCAAGCGCGTCCATCGCCCAGGTCCACCTTGCGACCCTGAAGGACGGTCGCGAGGTGGCGGTCAAGGTGCTGCGGCCGCGGGTCGAGGAGGAAATCGCGAAGGACATGGCGCTGCTTGAAACCGGCGCGGCGCTCGCCGAGCGGCTTGGGGCCCGGCGCCTGAAGCCGCGCGAGGTGGTGGGCGAATTCGCGCGCCATCTGGAGGACGAGCTCGACCTGATGCGCGAGGCGGCGAACGCGAGCCAGCTGAGGAGAAACTTCGAGCATTCGCCGCTCCTGCTGGTGCCCGAGGTGCACTGGGAGCTGTGTTCGCGGCGCGTGATGGTGATGCAGCGCATGCACGGCACCCCGGTGTCGCAGGTGCAGAAGCTGCGCGAGCAGGGCGTCGACATCCCGGCGCTCGCGCGCGCCGGGGTCGAGATCTTCTTCACCCAGGTGTTCCGCGACGGTTTTTTCCACGCCGACATGCACCCCGGGAACATCCTGGTGTCGACGCAAGGAGAAACTCGCGGGCGCTACATCGCGCTCGACTTCGGCATCATGGGCACGCTCACCGAGCTGGACAAGAGCTACCTCGCCCAGAATTTCCTCGCCTTCTTCAACCGCGACTACCGGCGCGTGGCGCAGGCGCACCTCGACGCCGGCTGGGTTCCCGCCGGCACGCGCGTGGACGAGTTCGAGGCCGCGATCCGCTCGGTGTGCGAGCCGATCTTCGCGCGGCCGCTGAAGGAGATCTATTTCGGCAAGCTGCTCCTGCGCCTGTTCCAGACCGCGCGCCGCTTCGACGTGGAGGTCCAGCCGCAGCTCGTGATGCTGCAAAAGACTCTGCTCAACATCGAGGGGCTGGGGCGCGAGCTCGACCCTGACCTGGATCTTTGGCAGACCGCGAAGCCGTATCTCGAGCGCTGGACGCGCGAGCAGGTCGGCGTGCGCGGGCTTTGGCGAGCGATCCGCCAGGAAGCGCCGTTCTGGGCGGCGACGCTGCCGCAGCTGCCGCGCCTGGTCCACCACGCGCTGGCCGAGGACCGGCTGGGCGCGCTCAACCGGGCGCTGGAGCGTCTCGCCGCGGAGAACGCGCGCAGGAACGACCTCGTCGCCGCGCTGCTCGTGGTGGTGACGGCAGCGTTGATATTGCTCGCCGTGTCGCTGTTCTAGCCGGCGCGCATGCTGATCGCCTTCATCCTGCTGTACCTCGCCGCGTCGATCGCGATCGGCCTGTGGGCCGCGCGGCGGGTGCACAACCCGCGCGACTTCATGATCGCGGGCCGCAGCCTGCCGCTGTACATGAGCGTGGCCACGGTGTTCGCCACCTGGTTCGGCGCCGAGACCATGCTTGGGGTGTCGTCGACTTTCCTCAAGGAGGGCCTCGGTGGCATCGTCGCCGATCCGTTCGGCTTCTCGGTGACCCTGGTGATCGTGGCGCTTTTTTTTGCGCGCGCGTTCTACCGCCTGAATCTGCTCACGATCGGCGACTTCTACCGCAACCGCTACAACAAGCCGGTCGAGGTGGCCACCAGCGTGTGCATCGTGGTCTCGTATCTCGGCTGGACGTCCGCCCAGTTCACCGCGCTCGGCCTGGTGCTCCACACGCTCTCGGGCGGCGCCATCCCGCTCGCCTGGGGGATCGTGCTCGGCGCGGGCTGCGTGCTGGTCTATACCCTTTTCGGCGGCATGTGGTCGGTGGCGTTCACCGACCTGTTCCAGACCGTGATCATCGTGCTCGGCCTCGGCTACCTGGCGTTCCTGCTCGGCGGCATGGCGGGCGGCTTCGAAGTCGTGGTGGCGCACGCCGCCGAAGCCGGCAAGCTGCAATTCTGGCCCGGGGCGGAGGCGAAGGAGGTGCTCGCCTTCGCGGCGGCGTTCCTCACCGCGGCGCTCGGATCGATCCCCCAGCAGGATGTCTTTCAGCGCATCACGTCGGCGAAGGACGCGCCGACCGCGGTGCGCGGATCGCTGATCGGCGGGATCGCGTACTTCTTCATGGCCTTCGTGCCGGTCTACCTGGCGTATTCGGCGCTGCTGATCGATGCGCCAATGGTCGAGCCGCTGCTCGCCGGCGACGCGAACGAGAACCAGCTGATCCTGCCGAATCTGATCCTCGGGCACACGCCGGTGTTCGCCCAGGTGATGTTCTTCGGCGCGCTGCTCTCGGCGATCATGTCCTCGGCCTCGGGCGCCCTGCTCGCGCCGGCGTCGCTGTTCTCGGAGAACGTGCTGCGCCCGTTCGTGCCGCACATGGGCGAGCGCCAGTTCCTGCTCACGCTTCGCCTGGTGCTGGTGATCTTCGGCCTGGCGGTGATGGTGTTCGCGCTGACGAGCGATGCGAGCATCTACCAGATGGTGCAGAACGCCTACAAGGTGACGCTGGTGTCGGCATTCGCGCCGCTCGTGCTCGGCCTGTACTGGAAGCGCTCGACCACGGCCGGCGCGCTGCTTGCGGTGGTGCTCGGCCTCGTCACCTGGCTCATGATGGAGGGGTTCGCGGCCGATGCGCTGATCCCGCCGCAGCTGGTGGGCCTGGGCTTCTCGTTTGCCGGCATGGTGCTGGGGTCGCTGTTTACCCGCGCAGCGCCGCACCCGCACCCTCAGCACCGGGCGCACGGCTGAGTAGAATCGCGCGATGCGCGCGTCGCCCCTGGCGCGGATCCTGCTCGCGGTCTACGTCGCGCTCGCGGCCTACGCGTCGCTCCATCCTCTGCAGGGCTGGCGCGACCACGGGCTGTCGGCCTTCGCCTACCTGGGCGCGCCATGGCCGCGCTACGTCACCGGCTTCGACGTCGCGGCGGACCTGCTGGGCTACGCGCCGTACGGCCTGCTCGTCGTGCTTGCGCTTTACCCGCGCGTGCGCGGAGCGCGCGCGGCCGCGGTCGCGCTGGTCTCGGGCGCGGCGCTCTCGATGCTGCTCGAGGCGGCGCAGAGCTATCTGCCCGCGCGCATCGCCTCCAACCTCGATCTGCTGTTTAACGCGGCGGGCGCCGCCGCCGGGGCGGCGCTCGGGGTGCGCCTCGCGCCGTGGCTGCTCGAGCGCGGGCCGCTCAAGCGGCTGCGCACCGTATGGTTCGCGCCCGGGGCCGCGGCCGACCTCGGGCTCGCGCTGCTCGGGCTGTGGCTGTTCACGCAGCTCGACCCGACCACGCAGCTGTTCGGCTCGGGCGACCTGAGGGATCTCTTCGCCGCGCCCCAGGGGCCGCCGCGCGCGCCGCGGTTCTTCGCCGCCATCGAGGCCTTCACCTCGGGAGCGAACCTGCTGGCGGTGGCGCTGGTCTTCTCCGCGCTCGTCGCGCCGCGCCGGCCGGCGCGCGCGGCACTGCTGGGCTTGGTCGCGGCTGCGCTCGGCGTGAAGACCGCGGCGCTCGCGATCCTGATGCGCGCCGAAAATGTCTTCGCCTGGCTCACGCCGGGCGCCCAGGCCGGGCTCGTCGCCGGGCTCGCCGCGGCGTTCGTCGCGGTGGCGCTGCCTCGCACCGCGCGCCTCGCCGCGGCGGCGGTGCTGATCATGGCGGCGACTGTGCTGGTCAATCTCGCGCCGCCGAACCCGTATCTCGCCGCCACATTCAAGCTGTGGCAGCAGGGGCATTTCCTCAATTTCAACGGATTGACGCGCCTGGCGAGCGCGGCGTGGCCGTTCGCCGCGCTCGCCTACCTGATCCTGCTCGCCTCGCGGCGCGGCCGCGAGGCGCTCGGTTAGAATCGGCGCTCGATGTCGTATTACTCGAGGCACGTTTTCTTCTGCTGCAACCAGCGCACCGACGGGCGAACCTGCTGCAACGACAAGGGCGCCTCGAGCATGCGCGATTACGCCAAGCAGCGCGTGAAGGAGCTTGGCCTCGCCGGGCCGGACAAGGTGCGCGTCAACCAGGCCGGGTGCCTCGATCGCTGCGAGGAAGGCCCGTGCGTGGTGGTCTACCCGGACGCGGTCTGGTACCGGTACGTCGACCGCGTCGACGTCGACGAGATCATCGAGGAGCATCTGCGGCACGGCCGCGTGGTCGAGCGATTGCGCATGTGATGCGCGCCAGCACGCGGCGCGAATTCGTCGCAGGTCCCGCCGGGCGCATCGAGTGCGCGGTGGACGCGCCCGAGGGCGCGGCGCGCGGCTTCGCGCTGATCGCGCACCCCCACCCCCTTTTCGGCGGCACGCTCGACAAATGAATCCGCTGGTGGTGCGCGGGCTGCGCAAGTCCTACGGCGACCTGGAGGTCGTCTCGGGCGTCGACCTGGAGGTGGCGAGCGGCGAATGCTTCGGGCTGCTGGGCCCGAACGGCGCCGGCAAGACCACCATACTGAGACTTTGTCTTGGCTTGGTCGAAGCGGATTCGGGGAGCATCCGCCTGCTCGGCCGCGAGGTGCCGGCGCACGCCCGCGAGGCGCGCTCCGAGGTGGGAGTGGTGCCGCAGCTCGACAACCTCGATCCGGATTTCACTGTCGCCGAGAACCTGCTCGTCTACGGGCGCTACTTCGGCCTCGAGCGGCACGAGATCGACGGCCGCATCCCCGCGCTGCTCGAGTTCGCGGGGCTCGCCGGCCGCGCGAGTGCCAAGATCCAGACCCTCTCGGGCGGCATGAAGCGGCGCCTGATCCTCGCGCGCGCGCTGGTGAACGAGCCGCGGCTGCTGTTCATGGACGAGCCGACCACCGGCCTCGATCCGCAGGCGCGGCACCTGATCTGGGAGCGGCTGCGGCGGTTGCGGCAGGAGGGCAGGACGCTCGTCCTCACCACGCATTTCATGGACGAGGCGGAACGGCTGTGCACCCGCGTCGCGATCATGGACCGCGGCCGCATCATCGCGCAGGGCGCTCCCCGGGCACTGGTCGCCGAGCACATCGAGCCGCAGGTGGTCGAAGCCTACGGTGCCGGCCTCGAAGCCTGGGCGGAGCAGGCGCTGAGCCTGGCGCCGCGCGTCGAGCGCGCAGGCGAGACGGTGTTCTGCTACGCCGAGCGGGCCGAGCCGGTGCTCGGCGCGCTCGAGGGGCGCTCCGATCTGTCGTTCCTGCACCGCCCGGCGAACCTCGAGGACGTGTTCCTGAAGCTCACCGGCCGGGACCTGCGAGACTGACATGGCCCGCACCTACGTCTTTCCCGCGCCGTCGCTTCGCTGGGTGCCGGTGTGGCGCAGAAACCTCCTCGTGTGGCGCAAGCTCGTCGCCGCCTCCATCCTCGGCAACCTTGCCGATCCGCTCATCATGCTGTTCGGCCTGGGCTACGGCCTGGGGGCGCTGCTGCCCTCGATCGAGGGCATGCCCTACATCGTGTTCTTCGCCGCCGGGTCGCTGTGCACCGCGACCATGTTCACCGCCTCGTTCGAATCGATGTTCTCGGCGTTCTCGCGCATGCACGGCCAGAAGACTTGGGACGCGATCCTGTACGCGCCGCTCACCGTGGACGACGTGGTGGCGGGCGAGCTGGTGTGGTCGGCGTGCAAGGCCTGGCTCACGGGCTCCACCATCCTCGCGGTCATCGTCGTGTTCGGCTTTGGCAAATCGCCGCTCGCGGCGCTCGCGCTGCCGGTGGCGTTCCTCATCGGCCTGGCGTTCTCCTCGATCGGCCTGGTGATGACGGTGCTCGCGCGCGGCTGGGACTTCTTCAGCTTCTACATGACCCTCGTCCTCACCCCGATGATGATGATCTCGGGCGTGTTCTTCCCGGCGGCGCAGCTTCCCGAGCCGCTGCCCTCGGTGGCCAAGGCGCTGCCGCTGTATCACGGGGTGCAGATCGTGCGGCCGCTGGTCGCCGGCGAGTGGCCGCCCGATGTCGCCCTGCACCTCGCGGTGCTGATCGTCTATGCTCTGGCGGGCTACTGGATCGCGATCGTCCTCGCGCGCAAACGCTTCTCCACCTGACATGCTTTGGGTCAAGGCGCTGCACATCGTGTTCATGGTGACCTGGTTCGCAGGGCTTTTTTACCTGCCGCGGCTGTTCGTCTACCACGCGCAGGCGAGCGACCCGCTCTCGCTCGAGCGGTTCAAGCTGATGGAGCGCAAGCTCTTTTGGGGCATCATGACCCCGGGCGCGGTGCTGACGGTCGTGCTCGGAACCTGGCTGTGGCTCGGCTGGTTCCGCGGCGCTGGAAGCTGGTTCCACGCCAAGGTCGCGCTGGTCGCGATCCTCGTCGGCTATCACCTGTGGTGCTGGCGGCTGATGCGCGATTTCGCCGCCGGGCGCAGCACGAAGAGCCACGTCTGGTTCCGCTGGTTCAACGAGTTTCCCACGCTGGTGCTCTTCGCCGTGGTGTTCCTGGTTGTCTTCAAGCCGTTCTGAGCGGTTCTTCGCCAGCTGCCCGCGCGGCCTGGAGGCGCTGCTCGCTCGCGAGTTAGATTCGCTCGGGGCAAAGACGCAGGCGCCGGCTCCTGGCGGTGTGCTCTTCTCCGGCTCCTTCGAGACCTGCTACCGGGCGAACCTGTGGTCCAGGCTTGCCTCGCGGATACTCTGGAAAATCGGGGACTTCGCCTACGCGGACGAAAACGATATGTACGAGGCGGCGAAGCAGCTCGACTGGCCATCGTATTTCTCCGTCGAGCGCACGATCCGCGTCAACGTCACCGCGCAAAAGAGCCCGCTCAAAAGCCTGGAATTCGCCACGTTGCGCATCAAAGACGCGGTGTGCGACCGCTTTCGCGAAGCGACCGGCCGCCGGCCGGATGTCGAGCGGGTGAGCCCCGACGTGCGGGTGCACGCATTTCTCGAGCACGACCGCGGCGTCTTGTATCTCGACACTTCGGGCGAGCCGCTGTTCAAGCGCGGCTGGCGCGCGGGCGAGGCCGAGGCGCCGCTGCGCGAGAACCTCGCCGCGGGCATCGTGATGCTTTCGGGCTGGCGGCCGGAGGAGCCGCTGCTCGACCCGATGTGCGGCGGGGGAACGCTGCTGGTAGAGGCGGCTGCGATGGCGCGCGGCCGCGCTCCCGGCGCGAAGCGGGGTTTCGGGTTCGAGAAGTTGAGGAATTTCGATTCGGAGCTGTGGACGACCGTCAGGAGCGAGACCAAGCCCGCTGCACCCAACTGTGAGCTCTACGGCAGCGACACCGAGCCCAAGGCCCTTGACGCCGCCCGCCGCAATCTCGCCGAGGCGGGCGTCGAGCGCTGGGTGAGGCTCGAGCGCGCGGACGTGCTCGAGCGTTCAGCTCCCGCGAGCTCGGGGGTGCTGATCGCCAACCCGCCCTACGGCGAGCGCATCGGCTCGAAAGACGAGCTCGCGCGCTTCTACCCGGCGCTCGGCGACGCGCTGAAGCGACGTTTCGCCGGCTGGCGCTGCTACCTCTTCACCGCCGACCTGCGGCTGCCGAAGCTGATCCGCCTCGAGCCCTCGCGCCGCACGCCGCTCTACAACGGCGCGCTCGAGTGCCGGCTCTACGAGTTCGAGATCGTCGCCGGCAGCCACCGCAAGCGGCCGGATCACCCCGCGTACCAGAAGTAGTAGGTCGCGATTCCGAGCAGCGCCACCGCCCAATAGCCGGCGAGCGTCGCCCGCATCAGGTTCTTCCACCAACTGACGTGCAGCGGCTTCGGCAGGATGTCGTTCATCTGCAGCACCAGCCACAGCCCGGCGATGAGCGTGAGCGTGCCGATCGCCGCGTGCAGCCAAGTGATGCCGATTCTCGCGTCGGCGAGATCGCCGGCGCTCGATAGCTTCACGTCCTGCATCGAGCCGAACATGATCGCCGCGACCAGCGCGGCATTGACGAGCGCCCACACGGTCTGATTCACGCGATGAGCTTCGATGCGGCCGGCACGCGCGAGCCCGAAGCCGACCGTCAACCCGAGCACCAGCACGATCTCGAGCGCGAGGTTTACGTCCGCGACCAGCACGCCCGGACCGAAGAATCCCGGCGAGCCCTCCTTTCCGGCGGCGAAAATCGCGTAGGTGGCGGCGTAGGTTGCCACCGCGGCGAGCGCTCCGAGCGTGACTGCCAGAGCTTTCATTTCCCCTCCCGCGCAAAAGAAAAGGGGCGCTCGCGCGCCCCGTTCGTGGTCTTCAACGAAGCATCAGACGATATCGAGGTGCTCGATGCCCTTGGTGAGGTCCTTGTCCTTGGCCTCTTTCCCGTGCAGCTTGATGGCGAGGCGCACCTCGTTGGTGGAATCGGCGAAGCGCAGCGCGTCCTCGTAGCCGATGCGCCCGCCCTCGTAGAGGTCGAACAGCGCCTGGTCGAAGGTCTGCATGCCCAGCTCCCTCGACTTCTTCATGATCTCCTTGATCTCGTGGATCTCGCCCTTGAAGATGAGGTCCGAGATGAGCGGGGAGTTGAGCAGCACTTCGACCGCGGCGGCGCGTCCCTTGCCTTCCTTCACCGGGATCAGGCGCTGCGAGATCACCGCCTTGAGGTTCAACGACAGGTCCATCAGCAGCTGCTGGCGCCGCTCCTCGGGGAAGAAGTTGATGATGCGATCCATCGCCTGGTTGGAGTTGTTGGCGTGCAGCGTTCCCAGCGCCAGGTGTCCGGTTTCGGCGAAAGCCACCGCGTGCTCCATCACCTCGCGCTCGCGGATCTCGCCGATCAGGATCACGTCGGGCGCCTGGCGCAGGGTGTTCTTGAGCGCCGCCTCCCAGGACTCGGTGTCCACGCCGACCTCGCGCTGCGTGATCAGGCAGTTCTTGTGCGGATGCACGTACTCGACCGGGTCCTCGATGGTGATGATGTGCCCATGGGAATTTTCGTTCCGGTAGCCGATCATGGCCGCGAGCGAGGTGGATTTCCCCGAGCCGGTGCCGCCGACGAAGATGACCAGCCCCCGCTTGGTCATCGCCACGTCCTTCAGCACGGCGGGGAGCTTCAGGTCGTCGAAGCTCGGGATGGTGGTGGTGATCACGCGCAGCACCATGCCGACGTTCCCCATCTGCACGAAGCAGTTGACGCGGAAACGCCCGATGCTCGCGGGATTGATGGCGAAGTTGCACTCCTTGTGCGCCTCGAACTCCGCGGCCTGCTTGTCGTTCATCACCGAGCGCACCAGCATCCCGGTGTGCTGGGCGGTGAGCGCCTGCTGCGACACCGGGGTCATCTTGCCGTCGATCTTCATCGCCGGCGGAAAGCCCGCGGTGATGAAGAGGTCCGAGCCCTTCTTCGCGATCAGCGCGCGAAGCAGGTCGTAGATGAACTTGGTGGCTTGTTCGCGTTCCATGGCTGTTACCCCGGAAAGTTGTCTTTGTTCGCGGCCTTGCTGCGCGCCTCGGCGGACGAAATGACGTTTCTCTGCACCAGCTCCTGCAGGTTCTGGTCGAGCGTCTGCATGCCGATCTGGCGCCCGGTCTGGATCGCGGAGTACATCTGGGCGATCTTGTTCTCGCGGATGAGGTTGCGGATCGCGGGAGTGCCGACCATGATCTCGTGCGCGGCGACGCGCCCCGAGCCGTCCTTGGTCTTGCAAAGCGTCTGCGCAATGATGGCGCGTATCGACTCGGAGATCATGGCGCGGATCATTTCCTTTTCGGCCGCCGGGAACACGTCGACGATGCGGTCGATGGTCTTGGCGGCGGAGGACGTATGCAGCGTGCCGAACACCAGGTGTCCGGTCTCCGCGCCCGAGAGCGCGAGGCGGATGGTCTCCAGGTCGCGCATCTCGCCCACCAGGATCACGTCCGGGTCCTCGCGCAGCGCGCTCCTGAGCGCGTTGGCGAAGGAGAGCGTGTGCGGTCCGACCTCGCGTTGGTTGATCAGGCACTTCTTCGATTCGTGCACGAACTCGATCGGGTCCTCGATGGTCAGGATGTGGCCCTGCTCGCTCTCGTTCTTGTGGTTGACCATCGCGGCGAGGGTGGTCGACTTGCCCGAGCCCGTCGGTCCGGTCACCAGCACCACGCCGCGCGGCTGGTCGGCGAGCTCGGCGAAGATCTTCGGCGCCTTCAGGTCCTCGAGCGACAGGATCTTCGAGGGGATGGTCCGCATCACCGCCGCGGCGCCGCGGTTCTGCACGAAGGCGTTGACGCGGAAGCGCGCCAGGTTCGGCACCGCGAACGAGAAGTCGCACTCGAGGTTCTCCTCGTAGAACTTCCTCTGCCCGTCGTTCATGATGTCGTAGATCATCGAGTGCACGTCCTTGTGCTCCATGGCGGGCACGTTGATCCGGCGCACGTCGCCGTGCACCCGGATCATGGGCGGCAGACCCGAGGAAAGATGCAGGTCGGAGGCCTTGTTCTTGACGACGAAGGCGAGCAGCTCGGTGAGATCCATTACAATCCTCCCGGTCGTTGCGGGGCATGAGGAGAATTCCCGCAGCGTTTCAGGCAATTATGGCAACAATTACCGACAACCTGCAAGCCGTGAAAGACCGCATCGCGCGCGCCGCGGCGGCGGCGCAGCGCGACTCGTCTTCGGTCGCGCTCGTCGCGGTGTCCAAGACTCACCCACCGTCGCTGGTGCGCGAGGCGCACGCCGCGGGCCAGAAGGCCTTCGGGGAGAATTACGTCCAGGAGGCGCTGGAAAAAATGGACGCGCTCGGCTTGCCGCTGGAATGGCACCTGATCGGACCGCTTCAGTCGAACAAGACGCGGCCCGTCGCCGAGCGCTTCGACTGGGTGCATACCCTCGAGCGCGAGAAAATCGCGCGCCGCCTCTCCGAGCAGCGCCCCGCCGGGCTCGGCGAGCTCAATGTCCTCATCCAGCTCAATGTTTCCGGCGAGCGCTCCAAGAGCGGGGTGAGCGCCGGAGAGATTCCCGCCCTGGCGCGGTCGATCGCGACGCTGGCTAATTTGCGCCTGCGCGGCCTGATGGCGGTCCCGGAGGCCACCCCGGATGTCGGGCTGCAGAGGGCGCGCTTCAGGCAGGTGCGGGAGATCTTCGAGAGATTGCGCGGCGCAGGGTTCGAGCTCGACACGCTCTCCATGGGGATGTCGGACGACATGGAATCGGCCATCGCGGAAGGCGCGACGCTGGTGCGCATCGGCACGGCAATTTTCGGCGCTCGGGCATCGGTGCGAGGCGCCGCGTGAAAATCGCCTTCCTCGGCGGCGGCAACATGGCGGGCGCGCTGATCGGCGGTTTGATCGCCAAGGGCCACGATCCGCGCTCGATCACCGCAATCGACGTGAGCCCGGCAGCGCGCGAGCGGCTTGCGGCGCAGCACCATGTGCGCGTGAGCACGGCGCCCGACGCCGCAACCCAGGCCGCCGGAACGCTGGTGCTCGCAGTGAAGCCGCAGGACATGCGTTCCGCGCTTGCCTCGCTCGCCGGCAGCGTGCGCGGCAAGCTCGTGGTCAGCATCGCGGCGGGCGTGCGGCTGGATGCGCTCTCGCGCTGGCTCGAGGGGCACCGCAAGCTGGTGCGCTGCATGCCGAACACGCCCGCGCTGATCGGCGCCGGCATCGCCGGCCTGTACGCGCTTCCCGAAGTGAGCGCGGAGGAGCGGGCCCGCGCCGAAGCGATTCTCGGCGCGGTGGGCGAGGTGGTGTGGGTGCCCGAGGAGCGGCTGCTCGATCCGGTGACCGCGATCTCGGGCTCGGGACCCGCATACGTGTTCTGGTTCATCGAGCAGCTCGCCGCCGCGGGCGAGCGGCTCGGACTCGCGCCCGAGGTGTCCCGCAAGCTCGCCCTTCACACCGTGCTCGGCGCGGCGAAGCTCGCGGCGCAGAGCGCAGAGGCCCCGGGCGTTCTGCGCGAGCGCGTGACTTCGAAAGGCGGCACCACCGAGGCGGCGCTGCGCGTGTTCGAGGAAGAGCGGCTCGCCGAGCGCTTCATGCGCGCGCTGCAGGCCGCGAGCCGGCGCGGCGCCGAGCTGGGCGATTCCCTGGGCAAGGACTGAATGCTCTCCCAGATCGTCCTTCTGCTGGTCGATACCGTGGTCGCGTTCTTCGTGTACCTGCTGCTGGCGCGCTTCCACTTCCAGTGGCTGCGGGTGCCATTTCGCAACCCGGTCGGGGAATTCGTCGTCGCGACCACCAACTGGATCGTGGCGCCGGCGCGGCGCGTCATCCCCACACTCGCCGGGCTCGATCTCGCCACCCTCGTCGCGGCATGGGTGGCGCAGGCGGCGGGGCTCTGGGCGGTCGCGGCGCTCGCGGGCGCGGACGGCGCCCCGGGCCTCGCCCTCGTGCCGCTGCTCGCGGCCGCGGTCGTCGACCTGCTGCGCTACAGCCTGTACATCCTTTCTGTCGCGGTGATCGTACAGGCGGTCATGTCCTGGGTGAACCCGTACGCGCCGCTCGCGCCGGTGTTCGACGCGCTCACGCGGCCGTTCCTGCGGCCGCTGCGGCGCGTCGTCCCGCCCATCGGCAACGTCGACGTCACGCCGCTCATCCTGCTCGTGCTGGTGCAGGTGCTGCTGATTCCGGTCGGGCACCTGCGCGCCTGGGCGGGCGGACTCGGGTGAGCGCGTTCTACCGGCGCGACGGCGCGCGGCTCGTGCTCGAGCTGCACGTGCAGCCGGGCGCGAGGCGCACCGAGGTAGCGGGCCTGCACGGCGATCGGCTCAAGCTGAGGCTCGCCGCGCGCGCCACCGAAGGTCGTGCCAATGAAGAGCTGGTGCGCTTTCTCTCCGAAATCCTCGGAACTGCGAGGCGCAACGTCACCATCGTGGCCGGGGAGCGCTCGCGCACGAAGCGCGTGGCGGTGACGGGCGCCGCGCGCGGCCCGGAGGCGCTGTGGAGCGGCTGATCGGTCCGCTGCGCCTCGGCCGGGGGGCAATCCTGCTGGTGGCGGGAACGCTCGCGGGCGGGCTCTGGGTGGACGTGAGAAGCGAGCTTCCCGGCCAGGTCGCGATCGGCGCCGCGTGCTGGGCGGTGCTGCTCGCGCTGCTCGCGCGCCTTGCGCCCGGCGAGCGGCTGCCGTTCTTCTTCTGCCTGGCGATCGCGACGGCAGGCGAGCTCTTTCTGTCGCTCGTGTGGGGCCTTTACACCTACCGGCTCGGCAACGTGCCGCTGTTCGTGCCGCCGGGGCACGCGATGCTGCTTCTGCTCGGCCTACAGCTCGCGCGCGCGATGCCGCTCACGGCGGCCAACGCGGTGCTCGTCGCCGCACTCGCGTACGCAGCCGTCGCGGTGCTCTACGGCTTCGATACGCTCGCGGCTGCGCTCGGGCTTCTGCTCGCGCTGCTGTTGCTCGCCGCGCCGCGCCACCGCAGGCTGTTCGCGGCGACTTTCCTGCTCTCGCTCGCGCTCGAGCTCTACGGCACGTGGCTCGGGAACTGGGCCTGGGATGCGCAGGTACCCGGAATGGCGCTGGTCACCACCAATCCCCCGGGGCTCGCGGGAGCGCTGTACAGCGCGCTCGACGCGCTGGTCGCGCTCGCGGTGATGCGGCTAGCGCCGGAACCGAAGCGCCTCGGGATAGGGGAACACGTCTTCCAGAACCCCGGCGCGAATGCGCTCCTGCTTGCCGTTCCAGAACGCCGGGTCCATCAGATCCGCGTGGTGCTCGAGGAAAATCTCTCTCGCGCGCGGATCGGCCACTAGAAACCGCTCGAACTGCTCGGGGAACACGTCGTGCGGGCCGACCGACCAGTACGGCTCGGCCGCGAGCTCTTCGGCGTAGTCCGCCGGAGCGGGGATACTGCGGAATTCCACTTCCGTCATGGTCGCGATCTCGTCGTAATCGTAGAACACGACGCGGTTGTGGCGCGTCACGCCGAAGTTCTTGAGCAGCATGTCGCCCGGGAAGATTCCGGCGCCGGCGAGCTCCTTGATCGCGTCGCCGTACTCGAGCAGCACGCCGCGCAGCCGCGCCTCGTCGCCGTCGCGCTTGAGCTCCTCGACGTGGATGTTGAGCGGCCGCATGCGCCGCTCGATGTAGACGTGGCCGATCACGAGGCTGTCGCCGTCGAACTCGATGATCGAGGCGCACTCGCGCTTCAGCTCGTCGATCAGCTGCGGCTCGAAGCGCTCCAGCGGCAGCGCGACGAGCGAGTACTCGAGCGTATCGGCCATGCGCCCGACGCGGTCGTGCAGTTTCACCATCAGGTACTTGTCCATCACCGTCTGGCGATCGATGTCCTTGGGCGGCGCGAAGCGGTCGCGGATCACCTTGAACACGTAGGGGAACGAGGGCAGGGTGAACACCAGCATCACCATGCCCTTGATGCCCGGCGCCGCGACGAAGCGGTCCGACGAGTGCCGCAGGTGGTAGTGCAGGTCGCGGTAGAACAGCGTCTTGCCCTGCTTGGCGAGGCCGACCGCGTTGTACATCTCGGCGCGCGGCTTCTTCGGCATCAGCCAGCGCAGGAACGAGACGTAGGCCGCGGGCACCTCCATGTCGACGAAGAAGTAGGCGCGCGCGAACGAGAACAGCACCAGCAGCTGGGCTTCGCCCACCAGCAGCGCGTCGAGGTAGAGCTCGCCGCGCTCGTTCTGCAGGATCGGCACTACGAAAGGCAGCTCGCGCTGCGCGTTGATGATGCGGCCGACGATGTACGCGGCCTTGTTGCGGAAGAACAGAGACGCGAGCACCTGCACCTGCAGGTCCGGCCGCACGCGCAGCGGGCGCGGGAAGTGCGTGCGCAGCGCGTGCACCAGGCTGCGCAGGTCCCGGTGCAGATTCTCCCAGGGATTTGCCAGATGGAAGCTGGCCGCGACCTCGCGCAGCGTTTGCCTCAAGCCCCGCTGCAAGGGGTAGTAGCAGCGGTAGATCGGCGCCTCGCCCTCGAGATGCTCGGTGGCCACCGCCGGGCGCCAGAAAATGAACTCGTTGTGGTAGTAGCGCCGGTGCAGCACGTGGCAGGCGACCGAGTTGTAGAAAGTCTCGGCGCACTCCGGCTGGCGGTGCTCGTGCAGCAGCCCGATGTAGGCGAGCTTGATCGCCGGCCACAGCGACTCTTCGCGCTCTGCCTCCGGGAAGCGCGCGAGCAGCTCGTCCACCGCCTCCTGCACCCGCTTGTCGTACATCTGGATGCGCTCGCGCGCGAGCTCGCCCATCGCCGCCCAGTCGGCGCGCTCGTACAGAAGCTTCGCGCGCACCGACGCCTCGCGGAACAGGCAGTAGTGCCGGTCGAAGCCGGCGAGGATGACGCGCGCGACCTCCTGCGCGAGGCTGGCGCGCGCTGCGTGGACTTGCAGAATCCTCGCCGGCTCGCTCACCCTGTCCCTAGGCCACCTTCTTCGATTGTTTCCGGTCGTCGAAGAACTGCGCGTCCTCGGTCGAGCCCTGCAGCGCGGTGGTCGACGATCTTCCGCCCGCCACCACCTGCGTGACCTCGTCGAAGTAGCTCGCTCCGACCTCGCGCTGGTGCTTGACCGCGGTGAAGCCTTTATCCACCGCCGCGAACTCCTTCTGCTGCAGCTCCACGAACGCGGTCATGTTGTTGCGCGCATAGCCGTGCGCCAGCTCGAACATCGAGTAGTTGACCGCATGGAATCCCGCGAGCGTGATGAACTGGAACTTGTAGCCCATGGCGCCGAGCTCCGTCTGGAACCGGGCGATGGTGCGATCGTCCAGGTTCCTCTTCCAGTTGAACGAGGGCGAGCAGTTGTAGGCGAGCATCTTGCCCGGGAACTTCCTGTGGATCGCCTCGGCGAAGCGGCGCGCGAACTCGAGGTCGGGGGTCCCGGTCTCGCACCACACCAGGTCGGCGTACTGCGCGTAGGCGAGACCGCGCGCCACCGCCTGCTCGAAGCCGTTCCTCACCCGGTAGAAGCCCTCGGAGCTGCGCTCGCCGGTGAGAAACGGCTTGTCGCTGGGGTCGATGTCGGAAGTGAGCAGGCCCGCCGCCTCGGCGTCGGTGCGCGCAAGCAGCACCGTGGGCACCCCCATCACATCCGCGGCGAGCCGCGCGGCGACGAGCTTGTGCACCGCTTCCTGCGTCGGCACCAGCACTTTTCCGCCCATGTGGCCGCATTTCTTGACCGAGGCGAGCTGGTCCTCGAAGTGAACGCCCGCGGCTCCCGCTTCGATCATCGCCTTCATGAGCTCGAATGCGTTCAGCGCGCCGCCGAATCCCGCCTCTGCGTCGGCGACGATGGCGGCGAAGAAATCGATGTCGCCCTTGCCCTCCATGGTCTGGATCTGGTCGGCGCGCATGAGCGCATTGTTGATGCGGCGCACGACCGTGGGCACCGAGGACGCCGCGTAGAGCGACTGGTCGGGATACATCTGCAGCGAATCGTTGGCGTCCGCCGCGACCTGCCAGCCGGAGAGGTAGATGGCGTCGAGCCCCGCCTTGACCTGCTGCACCGCCTGGTTGCCGGTGAACGCGCCAAGCGAATTGACGAACGGCCGCTCGGCGCACAGCTTCCACAGCTTCTCGGCGCCGCGCCGCGCGAGCGTGTGCTCGATCCTGACGCTGCCGCGCAGCCGCACCACGTCTTCCGCCCCGTAGTCGCGTCGGATGCCCCTCCAGCGGGGGTTCTCCGCCCAGTCCTTCTTCAGCGCTGCGACATCGTGCTTCCTTGGCTCCACGCTGGCTCCTCTCGATGGGTCGAATCGGTGAAGCCAAGGTAACGGAGCGCGTTGGCGCAAGGCAACAATAATTGCGATGGAGACCGAACAGAGAGAAAACAAGTATTTACATCGAGTTACGGAACCTTCATTTCACCATGCGGTGAAAGGTTTCAATTAGATGCTGCTGTGCAACAACGACAGTCCGGCTACGTCTGCACGAGTTTGCGGTGGCGCTGGGCGCTCATCAGGAGGCCGATGCCGATGAACACCGTGAGCAGCGCCGTGCCGCCGTAGGAAATGAAAGGCAGCGGCACGCCCACCACCGGGAGAATCCCGGTGACCATGCCGAGGTTGACGAACACGTAGGTGAAGAACATGAGCGCGATCGCGCCGGCGAGCAGCCGCGCGAACAGCGTCGGCGCGTTGGCCGCGATCATCAGGCCGCGCGCGACCAGCAGCGTGTAGAGCAGGAGCAGCAGCGCGCCTCCCGCGAGGCCGAACTCCTCGGCGAACACCGCGAAGATGAAATCGGTGTGCCGCTCCGGGATGAATTCCAGGTGCGCCTGCGTGCCGTTCAGCCAGCCCTTGCCGACGAGGCCGCCCGAGCCCACCGCGATCGTCGACTGGATGATGTGGTAGCCCGATCCGAGCGGGTCCTGGGTCGGATCGAGCAGCATGAGGATCCGTTTCCTTTGGTACTCGTGCAGCAGTCCCCACAGCGGAGCGAGGCTCGCGAGGCCCGCTGCGGCGAGCCCGGCGAGCAGCTTCCAGCCGATCCCGGCGAAGAAGATGACGTAGGTGCCTGCCGCGGCCACCAGCGCCGCGGTGCCGAGGTCGGGCTGCTTGACGATCAGCGCGACGGGCACGGCGAGCAGCAACGCGGCCATCGCGAAGTCGCGCAGCCTGAGCGAGGACTCGTTCCTGTGGAAGGTCCACGCCAGCATCAGCGGCACGGCGAGCTTCATCATCTCGGAGGGCTGGAAGCGCACGAGCCCGACGCGAAGCCAGCGCTGCGCGCCGTTCACCACGTCGCCGAAGAGCGCTACCGCCACGAGCAGCGCCAGGCCGAGCGCGTAGGCCGGCAGCGCGAAGCGCATCAGCGTCTGCGGCGGCACCTGCGCGACCAGCCACATCGCGGCGAGTCCAAGCGCGAGGTGCGCGAGCTGGTTGGCGATGCGCGCCGGGTTGTCGTAGCTCGCGGAATACAGCGCCGCAAGCCCGATGAACGAGAGCGAGAGCGCCAGCACCAGCAGCGTCGAGTCGATGCCCTCGGCGAGTCGCTCGCCCAGGCGCCGCAGCGGAATGCGGGCGAGCTCCATCAGTCGCCTTCCTCCTCCTCCACCTCGTCCTCGGGGGTCGGCCTGGTCATGATTTCGGGCAGCTTGCCGAGCAGGAAGTAGTCGAGCACGGTGCGCGCCACCGGCGCCGCGGCGCGCGCACCGAAGCCGCTGTTCTCCACCACCACCGCGAGCGCGATCTTCGGGCTCTCCACCGGCGCGAACGCGATGAAAAGCGAATGATCGCGCAGCCGCTCCTCGACCTTCGATTCGATGTACTTCTCGCCCTGCTTGAGGCCGATCACCTGTGCCGTGCCCGTCTTGCCGGCGCTCGTGTACTGGGCGCCGGCGAAGGCGCGCGCCCCGGTGCCCTCCCGGTTGACCCCGGCCATCGCGTTCCTGACGAACTCGAGGTGCTCGGCGCGCGCCGGCACGCGGTGCGCGAGCTGCGGCTCGAGGTAGCGCCGCCCGCCGCTGCGCAGGTTGTCGACGTGCGAGACGAGCCGCGGCCGGAACGTGACGCCGCTGTTGGCGAGCGTGGCGATCGCCTGCGCGAGCTGCACGGGAGTGTAGGAGTTGTAGCCCTGGCCGATGCCGATCGAGATCGTCTCGCCGGCATACCACTTCTGCTGCTCGGGCCGGCGAAAGCGCCTGGTCTTCCACTCGGGCGAGGGCAGCACGCCGAGCGCCTCGCCCTGCAGGTCGATGCCGGTCTTCGCGCCGAAGCCGAAGTGCTTCATGAAGCCGGCGATGGCGTCGATCCCCATGTCGTTCGCGAGCATGTAGTAGTAGGTGTCGGAGGACTTGACGATCGACTTGTACAGGTCGACGACGCCGTGACCGCCGGGCTTGGAATCGCGGAAGCGCCTGCCGCCGAACTCGAAATAGCCCGGGTCGAAAATGGTGCTCCTCGGCGTGCGCTTGCCGAGCTCGAGCGCGGCGAGCGCCATGTACGGCTTGAAGGTCGACCCGGGCGGGTAGAGGCCCGCGATGGCGCGGTTGTTGAGGGGTCGGTCGGGGGAGTTGTTGAGCTCGGCCCAGCTCTGGGGATCGATGCCGTCGACGAACAGGTTTGGATCGAATCCCGGCTTGGAAACGAACGCGAGCACCGCCCCGGTCGAGGGCTCGAGCGCGACCAGCGCCCCGCGGCGCGCGCCGAACGCGGCCTCGGCCACCTCCTGCAGCCGGATGTCGAGCGTGAGCGCAACGTCGTTGCCGGGCTGCGACGGCGTGCGCGACAGCGTGCGGATGCCACGGCCGGCGGCGTCGATCTCGACCTGTTCCAGGCCCGTGGTGCCGTGCAGCTCGTTCTGGTAGCTCGCCTCGATTCCGGCTTTTCCGATGTACTCGGTGCCGCGATAGTTGGCATCGAGGCCTTCCTCTTCGAGCCGCGCCTGATCGTCGCGGTTGATCCTGCCGATGTAGCCGATCACATGCGAGGCGGTCTCGCCGAAGGGATACTGGCGGAACAGCCGCGCCTTGATGTCCACTCCGGGGAAGCGGTAGCGGTTGGCGGCGAATTTCGCCACCTCCTCGTCGGTGAGCCGGGTGCGGATCGGCAGGCTCTCGGCATTCCTCGTCTCGGCCAGAAGCTTCCTCAAGCGCGCGCGGTCCTTCGGCTGGATGTCCACGATCTCGGCGAGCTCGTCGATGGTGCGCTCGAGGTCGCTCAGCCGGCGCGGGAAAATCTCCAGCGTGTACGCCGAGAAGTTGCGCGCCAGCACGATGCCGTTGCGGTCGACGATCAGCCCGCGGTTGGGCGCGACCGGGACGATCGAGATGCGGTTGTCCTCGGCCTTGGCGCGGTAGGCGTCGTGCTGCGCCACCTGCAGGAACACGAACCGTGCGGCGAGCAGGCCGAAGGCGACAAGCACCGCGAGCCCGGCGATTCCGACGCGCACGTGGAACTGGTAGAGCTCGCGCTCGGTGTTCCTGAGCTCGGCTGCGCGCATCGGCATCACACCATCTGCTCGGGCTCGAGCGCCCGGCGTTGCGGCAGGAGCAGCAGCCAGCTGACCAGCGGCCACAGCGCCGCGCCGGCGAGCGGGCCGACAAGGAGCGGCCACCCCGGAAATTCGGCACCGGCGGCGAGCCGAACGGCGAGCGCCGCGCCTTGCGCCGCGACGAGCAGCAGCGCGACGTGCAGCGCCTGCTGCGCGGCGCCGAACCAGAGGATCCTGCGCGACAGCCAGATGGCGAGGAACGCGAGCAGCGAGTAGGCGAGCGCATGCTGGCCCATCAGCACGCCGTTTCCGGCATCCGTGAGCAGCCCGAGCGCGAACCCGATGCCCAGGCCCACCAGCCGCGGCTGGCGCACGCACCAGAAGGTGAGCACCAGCGCGACGAAATCCGGCGCGAGGCGCAGGTCGTTCCACGGCAGGAAATTGAGCAGCAGCGCGGCCGCGAACGAGGCCGCGATGGTGCTCGCGCGCACCGGCAGCAGGATGTGCTGGGGCTTATCGGGCGCCATCGGCGTCCCTGGCGTGCCCGCGCCGGGGCTTGTCGGCGCGCCGCTCGCGGCCGGTCCGCGCCTCGCCCGGGTAGGGCGGAGCCGCGGCCTCGTTCGAGAGCACGAGCAGGTAGCGGCCGCGGTCCACGACCGCCGCCGGCTCGCCCACGATGCGCGCGAACGTGCGCGCCGCATCGCGCTCGATTCGCACCACCGTCGCCACGGGGAGTCCCGGCGGGTAGGTGCCGTCGATCCCCGAGGTCACCAGCCGATCGCCGTTCTGGATCTCGACGTTTGCCGCCATGAAGCGCAGCTCGAGCGTGCCGGTGGCGCCGCCGCCGAAGGCGACCGCGCGCAGGCCGTTTCGCACCACCTGCACCGGGATCGCCTGGTCCTTGTCGGTGAGCAAGGTCACCTCGGAGAGCAGCGGGTGCACGCGCGTCACCTGTCCGACCACGCCCGTCTCGTCGGCCACCGGGCTTCCGGGGCGCACGCCGTGCGCCGCGCCGCGGTCGAGGAACAGCTTGTGCGAATACGGGTCGCGCCCGGCGTAGAGGACCTCGGCGGGCAGCGAGCGCACCGGCAGGCGCTCGGCGGCGCCGATGAGGCGCCTGAGCTGCGTCAGCTCGGCTGCTGCCGCCTCGAAGCGCTGCGCGTCCTGGGCGTAGGCGAGCGCCGTGGCGCGCAGCTCGGAGTTCTCCTCGCGCAGCTGCGACTGTCTGCCGAAGTAGCCCCCGACGCGCTCGGCGAGCGCGATCGGCGCGGTGGCGATCTTCTGCAGCGGGTAGGCGGCGAGCGCGAGCGCGCTCCTCAGCCCGTCGGCGTAGCGAAAGCGCGCATCCAGCACGGCGAGCGCGAGCGAAAGCGAGGCGAAGAAGAACAGCCGGACGACCGGTGCCGGACCGCGCTTGAAAAACGGCGGGGGCGCCTGCTCCATGCCCCCGGGACTTACTCGCTGGTGAAGATCGGGCCGAAGTGCTCCATCTGCTCGAGCGCCTTGCCCGAGCCGCGCACCACGCAGGTGAGCGGGTCGTCCGCGACAATCACCGGAAGCCCGGTCTCCTCCATGAGCAGGCGGTCGAGGTCGCGCAGCAGCGCGCCGCCGCCAGTGAGCACCATGCCCTTCTCGGCGATGTCCGCGCCGAGCTCGGGAGGCGTCTGCTCGAGTGCGGACTTGACCGCCGAGACGATCTGGTTGAGCGGCTCGGTGAGCGCCTCCAGGATCTCGTTGGAGCTGATGGTGAAGCTGCGCGGAATGCCCTCGGCGAGGTTGCGGCCCTTCACTTCCATCTCGCGCACTTCGCTCCCCGGGAAAGCCGAGCCGATCTGTTTTTTCACCGCCTCGGCGGTGGGTTCGCCGACCAGCATGCCGTAGTTGCGGCGGATGTAGTTGATGATCGCCTCGTCCATCTTGTCGCCGCCGACGCGCACCGACCCCGAGTACACCATGCCGCCGAGCGAGATCACGCCCACCTCGGTGGTGCCGCCGCCGACGTCCACGACCAGCGAACCGGTCGCCTCGGCCACCGGCATGTCCGCGCCGATCGCCGCCGCCATCGGCTCCTCGATCAGATACACCTGCCCGGCGCCCGCCTCGGTCGCCGCCTCGCGGATCGCGCGCCGCTCGACCTGGGTCGAGCCGCACGGCACGCAGATGATGATGCGCGGAGAGGGCGAGAACAGCTTGTTGTCGTGCACTTTCTTGATGAACTGCTTCAGCATCTGCTCGGTGACGGTGAAGTCGGCGATCACGCCGTCCTTCATCGGGCGGATGGCGACGATGTTGCCCGGGGTCTTGCCGAGCATCTGCTTCGCCTCCCTGCCGACCGCCTGGATCGTCTTCTTCGCGTGCGGGCCGCCTTCCTGGCGGATCGCGACCACCGAGGGCTCGTCGAGCACGATGCCCTTGCCGCGCACGTAGATCAGCGTGTTCGCGGTGCCGAGATCGATCGCGAGATCGTTGGAGAAATAGCTGCGCAGGAAACCGAGCATGGGTGCGGTGGGCTGGTCCTTAATCTTCGCGTGAAGTTCGCGGGCTAAGGGTTCGTCGAATAAGGGGGATATGATACGCTTTTGTCGAGCCTGGGGAGATACGCCCCAGGGGCTCCTTGCCGGGTATTTTCCATGTCGCTCGCCGCTGACCAGGTCCGCCGCCTCGCGCGGCTCGCCCGAATCGCGATCCGCCCCGAGGAGTCCGAGACGGTGCTGGCGAGCCTCAACCGCGTGCTCGGCCTGATCGACCAGATGCGCGCCGTGGACACTTCCGGGGTCGAGCCGATGGCCCATGCGCTGGACGCGAAAGCGAGCGTGGCGCAGCGGCTGCGGCCGGACGCCGTCACGGAAACGGACCAGCGCGAGCTCTTCCAGTCGGTCGCCCCGGCGGTCGAACGGGGCCTTTACCTGGTGCCGAAGGTCATTGAGTAGCCTGCACAACGCCAGCGTTGCCGAGCTCTCGGCCGCCCTCGCCGCCGGGAAGGTCTCTTCGGTCGAGCTGACCCGGATGTTCCTGGACCGGATCGCAGGGCTGAACGGCGAGCTGAATGCCTTCATCACCGTGGACGAGGCGCGCAGCCTCGCCGACGCGCGCCGGGCCGACGCGCGGCGCGCCAGGGGCGAGGGGGGGCCGCTCGCCGGGATCCCGCTCGCGCACAAGGACATCTTCTGCACCCGCGGCATGCTGACTACCTGCGGCTCCAAGATGCTGGCGAACTTCGCCAGCCCCTACGACGCGCATATCGTCGAGCGGTTCGACCAGGCGGGAGCGGTGCTGCTCGGAAAGTGCAACATGGACCAGTTCGGGATGGGTTCGTCGAGCGAGAACTCGCATTTTGGCCCGGTGCGCAACCCCTGGGACCGGCGGCTGGTGCCGGGCGGCTCCTCCGGAGGCTCGGCCGCAGCGGTGGCGGCGCGCATGGCGCCGGCCGCCACCGGCACCGACACCGGCGGCTCGACCCGCCAGCCCGCGGCGCTCTCGGGCATCTGCGGTCTGCGGCCGACCTACGGCCTGGTGTCCCGCTACGGTCTGATCGCCTTCGCCTCCTCGCTCGACCAGGCAGGGCCGATGGCGAAGAGCGCCGCCGACCTCGCGCTGATGATGAACGTCATGGCGGGGTTCGATCCGCGCGATTCCACCAGCCTCGAGCGGCCGAAGGAGGACTACACCAGGGATCTCGAACCCGACCTGGCCGGTCTGCGCATCGGCTTGCCGAAGGAGTATTTCGGCGAGGGGATCGAGCCGGGGGTGCGGGGCGCGGTCGAGGAGGCGGTGCGCTGGTTCGAGACCCGGGGCGCGGCGCTAGTGGCGCTCGAGCTGCCCAACACCGCACTCGCGGTCCCGGTGTACTACGTGCTCGCCCCCGCCGAGGCCTCCTCGAACCTCGCGCGCTTCGACGGCGTGCGCTACGGCCATCGCGCGAAGGACTATGACGATCTCGTCGACATGTACTGCCGCAGCCGCGCCGAGGGCTTCGGCGCCGAAGTGAAGCGCCGCATCCTCGTCGGCACGTTTGTCCTTTCGCACGGCTACTACGACGCGTACTACCTGCAGGCGCAAAAGCTGCGCCGCCTGATCGCGCGCGACTTCGCCGAGGCCTTCAAGCGCTGCGACGTGATCCTGGGGCCGACCGCGCCCACCACCGCGTTCGCAATCGGCGCCAAGGCCGACGACCCGGTGCAGATGTACCTCAACGACATCTTCACCATCCCGGCGCCGCTCGCCGGGCTGCCGGCGCTCTCGGTGCCCTGCGGATTCGACGCGAAGGGCCTGCCGGTGGGCCTGCAGCTGACCGGCGATTGTTTCTCGGAAGCGAGGCTCCTCGGCGTCGCGCACCGCTACCAGCAGGCGACCGACTGGCACCTGCGCGTGCCGACGGAGACGCCGTTGTGAATCGCGCGGCTCTCGCCTTGCTCGCTTTGCTGGTCGCGCCGGCAGCGGCGGCGCAGGACGGCGACGCGTCGCGCGAGCTGGTAGGCCGGCTCGGCGGCCGCGGCGCGTTGCTCGTCGTGCACGCGACCCAGCGCCAGGACGGCGGCTGGCAGCTGAGCGGCGAGTACGTGCTGCTCGCCACGCTCGTGCGCCGTTTTCTCGAGGGAGAAAGAAGCCCGCAGCTCGGCGTCACGACGCTGAAGGAAGGTACCTCGCCGATCCTGTTCGGCCGGCCGGCGACCGCAACCCTGCGCGGGACCTGGCGCGGCGGCGTCTTCAAGGGCACCCGCTACGGGCCGGGCGGCCAGGAGCGCGAGCGCTTCGAGTTCAGCGAAGAATTTCCGCAGATGGACGGCTACAGCGCGAACGTGCGCTGCGAGATTGCGCACGACCGTTACGCCTCGACGCTCGACTACGCCGCGGAAGACGGCAAATTGCGTGCGCTAGAGTGGCGCTCGAAGGTCGATCCGAGCGGCCACGGCTGCGCGCTCGCCGGTCTGGAGCAGCAGCAGTTGAAGGGCGGGCTGAGGCTCGCCTCGGGCCGCTGCACCGTGACGTTGCGCGACCTCGGCGAGTACGTGAAAGTGTCGGCCGAGAATTGCACCGAGCGCTGCGGCTCCGAGGCGTACCTGGAAACCGTGCTGGTCGACCGGCGCGGCAACTGCCAGCTGCTGCGCCCGCGACCGAGGTGAGGCCGGTGGCCTGGGAAGTGGTGGTCGGGATCGAGACCCACGCGCAGCTCCTCACGCGCAGCAAGGCGTTCTCGGGAGCCTCGACCGCCTTCGGCGCGGCGCCGAACACGCAGGCCTGCGCCGTGGACATCGCGCTGCCCGGCGTGCTGCCGGTCGCCAACCGCGCCACGGTCGAGCACGCGATCCGCTTCGGGCTGGCGATCCGCGCCGAGATCCGGCGGCGCTCGATCTACGCGCGCAAGAACTACTTCTACCCGGATCTCCCCAAGGGCTACCAGATCAGCCAGTACGAGCAGCCGATCGTGCAGGGAGGCGAGCTGAAGATAATCGTCGAGGGCCGCGAGAAGTCGATTCGCCTCACGCGCGCGCATCTCGAGGAGGACGCGGGAAAGTCGCTGCATGAAGACTTCCACGGCCTCACGGGAATCGACCTCAACCGCGCGGGCACGCCGCTGCTCGAGGTCGTCTCGGAGCCCGACCTGCGCGGCGCGCAGGAGGCGGTCGCTTACGCGCGCGCGCTTCACGCGCTGGTCGTGTGGATCGGGATCTGCGACGGCAACATGCAGGAAGGGTCGTTTCGCTGCGACGCGAACGTCTCGGTGCGGCGCGCCGGAGACGCGAATCTCGGCACGCGCTGCGAGATCAAGAATCTCAATTCCTTCCGCTTCATGGAGCGCGCGATCGAGTACGAGGCCAGGCGGCAGATCGCGCTCATCGAGGACGGGGGGCGCGTGGAGCAGGAGACGCGGCTCTATGACCCGGAGCGCGACGAGACGCGCTCCATGCGCACCAAGGAGGAAGCGCATGACTACCGCTATTTCCCTGATCCGGATCTGCTGCCGCTGGTCGTGAGCGAGGAGGACATCGAGGCGATCCGCAGATCGCTTCCCGAGCTGCCAGCGGCGCGGCGAGACCGCTTTGCGCGCGAATACGGACTCACCCCTCATGAAGCCGGCTTCGTCGCCGCCTCGCGGGCTGCGGCGGACTATTTCGAGGCCCTGGTGAAGGCTTCAGGAGCCGAAGCCAGACTCTGCGCCAATTGGCAGATGGGGGAGCTCGCGGCGGCGCTCAACCAGGACGAAATCGAAATCTCGAAGAGCAAGGTGCCCGCAAAGGATCTCGCCGGACTGCTCGGACGGATCGCCGACGGCACCCTCTCCGGAAAACTGGCGAAGGAGGTCTTCGACGCGATGTGGGCGGGCGAAGGCGCTGCCGACGCGATCATCGAAAAGCGCGGCTTGAGGCAGATCAGCGACGCTGGCGCGATAGAGAAGCTGGTGGAGGAAGTGCTTGCCGCGAATCCGAAGCAGGTCGAGGACTACCGCGCCGGGAAGGAAAAAGCGTTCAATTCGCTCGTCGGCCAGGTAATGAAGGCGACCAAGGGCAAGGCGAACCCAACCCAGGTAACCGAGATCCTGCGCCGGAAACTCGCCCGCTGAGCGCTACTTGCGCCGCGTCAGCTCGATGTAGCGCTTCTTGTCCTCGTCGTACTTGGCATTGACCGTGTCGACTTCCTTCTTTTTCGCCGCCAGCAGCCCTTCCTGCGCCTTGAGCTGCATCTCGGCGTTCTGGATGTCCTCGTTCAGCTTGGCGGGGGGCTTGCTCTTTCCCTTGTAGAACTCCACCTCTTTTTCGTAACCCTCCCGGCGCTTCCTGATGAGATCGATGCGCGCCTCGATCTCCTTGACCGCCTTCTGGTTGTCGGCGAGCGCGCGCGCGCGCGCATCCTCGATGTCCTTCTCGCTCGAGTAGGTGGCGAGCAGCGCCCGATTGCGGCGCGCCGCTTCCTTGGCCGCGGTGGCCTCTTCGCGCTTCTTCTTCTCCTCGGCCTGCTTCGCCTCGCGCTCGGCGGCGCTTGCCTGCGGGTCGATGCGCCTGATCACCGTGCCCTGGGCGTTGAGCTGCTCGATCGGCTGTCCGATGCATGGCGTCGGAATGGTCGAACCGTAGTACTTCTTGCCGTCCTTGCCGACGCAGCGATACGACTGCGCATCGGCGGCGAGCGGCGCGAGCGCGAGCACCGCGGCGAGCACTGCGAGTCTCGGAATCATCACTTCCCCCTGAATCCCGGAGCCGTCGCCATTGTAACGCGCGGCGCCCGCGGCGAGTTGACGCTGGGGTAGAATCGCCCGCGCCCGCCGGCCCCGCCCATGCCGCCCGAGGAAAAGGAGATCATCGCCGAGACCACCGCGAAAATGCTGCTCGAGGTGAAGGCAGTGCTGTTCTCGGACGAAAAACCCTTCATCTTCACTTCGGGCTGGGCGAGCCCGGTGTACATCGACTGCCGCAAGCTGATCTTCTATCCGCAGGTGCGCTCGCGGCTGATCGAGTTCGCGCTGGCGACGCTCGAGCGCGACGCGGGCGCGGGGCAATTCGACGTCATCGCGGGCGGCGAGACGGCCGGCATCCCGTACGCGGCGTGGATCGCCGAGCGCCTGGGGCTGCCGATGCAGTACGTGAGAAAGAAGCCGAAGGGCTTCGGTCGCAACGCGCAGATCGAGGGCGACGTGCGCGAGGGCGCCAGAACTCTTCTCGTCGAGGACCTCACCACCGACGGGCGCTCCAAGATCAACTTCTGCAAGGCGCTCAGAGAGGCGGGCGCGGTGGTCGAGCACGTGTACGTCAACTTCTACTACGACATTTTCCCCGGGTCGAAGAAGATCCTCTCCGATCTCGGCGTGCGGCTGCACTACCTCGCCACCTGGTGGGACGTGCTCGCGGTGGTGAAGCAGGGCGGCTACCTGCAGGGCGCGCAGATCGCCGAAGTCGAGAAATTCCTGCGCGCGCCGGCCGAGTGGTCGGCGGCGCACGGCGGCGTCGCGAGCTTTCCTTCGGCTTGAGAGTCATCACTCTCAATGTCAACGGCATCCGCTCGGCGGCGAAGAAGGGCTTTTACCGCTGGCTCGCCGGACAGAAAGCCGACGTCGTGTGTCTGCAGGAGATCAAGGCGCAGGAAGGCGATCTCGAGCCCGTGATGCGCGCGCCGAAGGGCCTTCACTCCGCCTTCTCGCACGCCGAGAAGAAGGGCTACGCGGGTGTCGCTCTCTACAGCAGCGCGGAGCCCGACCGGGTGATCGGGGGCTTCGGCAGCAAGGAGTTCGATCCGGAGGGCCGCTATCTCGAGGCGCGCTTCGGCAGGCTCTCGGTGGTGTCGCTGTACCTGCCCTCGGGCTCGGCGGGGCCGCACCGCCAGGCCTCGAAGTTCCGCTTCCTCGAGGATTTCGTGCCGCAGCTGAAGAAGATGAAGCGATCAGGCCGCGAGGTGATCATGTGCGGCGACTGGAACATCGCGCACAAGGAAATCGATCTGAAGAATTGGCGCTCGAACCGGAAAAATTCCGGCTTCCTGCCCGAGGAGCGCGCCTGGCTGACGAAGCTGTTCGACGAGCTGGGCTGGGTGGACGTGTTCCGTCGGCTGAACGCGAAGCCCGAGCAGTACACCTGGTGGTCGAACCGCGGGCAGGCGTGGGCGAAGAACGTCGGCTGGCGCATCGACTACCAGATCGCGACGCCCGGGATCGCCGCCAGAGCGCGCAAGGAGTCGATCTTCAAGCGGCGCCGGTTTTCCGACCACGCACCGCTCGCCATCGATTACGAGTGGAATCTCTAGGCCGTAGCCGCAGACTCCGGAGGGCGCTGCAGCATTCGCGCCACCCACGGCAGCAGCAGGTAAGCGGGAAAGGAAAGCAGGAAGGTCAGAAGGAAGTAGGGCGCATAGCCGAGCTCCTGCGCGCCGAATCCGCTCGCCCAGCCGGCAACGGATCGCGATAAGGCGAATACGGAGGAAAGCAGCGCGTATTCCGCCGCCGATCGCCGCTTGTCGACGATCGCCATGAGGAACGCGAGGAACGCGGCAGTACCGAGACCGCCGGTGAACGATTCCGCAGCGCTCGCCGCATAGACGATGATGCGATCTTCGGCGGCCAGGGTACCCGCGGCTGTCAGGAACCAGGCCGCAAGCGCGTAGCCAAGATTGGAGAGCGCCTGAAACAGGCCGAGCACCCAGAGCGCCCGGAAAATCCCCACGCGGTCGGCGTACCAGCCGCCTACCAGGCCGCCCGCGACCGACAGCACGATTCCGATGTTGACCGACACCAGGCCGATCTCGGTGGCGGAGAAGCCCGCATCGACCCAGAACGGCTTCACCATGAACCCCATCGAGGCATCACCCAGTTTGAAAATCAGGATGAAGCCGAGCACCGGGAGGATCCCGGGCCGCCCGAGCAGTTCGAGCAGCGCCCCGAACATGGGCCCTCTCGAGCCCGCGTCATTCGCGGCCCGAACCGGGCGAGCGAGGGAGTACGCGAATGACAGGATGAGGAGCACGACCGCAACGCTGGTGGCCGCCCACCAGAAATCGCTCGTACCGCGTGACCATTGCATGGCTGCATCCATGAGCCAGAGCGTGAGCAGCAGCAGGCCGGCCACCGCGGCCACGGCGCGCGGCCGCGCGGCGATCCTTGCAAGCTCGGTGCGCAGCGAGTCGGTGTCGACCCGCGCAACCACCGGCTCGCGCGGCGCCATCAGGCAGCCGACGGCCGAGGCGGCGAGAATCAGGGCGCTGACGGCGAACGCGCCCGGCCACGCGATCCAGTCGGAGAGTACGAGCGCCAGGCCCGACGCGAGAAGGCCGACGCGGTAGAAGCCGATCCGGATGCCGTTCGCGAGCCCCAATTCGTTCCGATCTAGGAGCTCGATGGTGTAGCCGTCGATGGCGATGTCGTTGGTCGCCGAGAGAATGGTGAACAAGCCGATCGCCGCCCATACCCAGGGCCCGAGGCCCGCGACGAACGCGAACGCCAGCATGACGCCCCCCATCGCGAGGTCGACCGTCGCCATCCACAGGCGATGACGGCGGTAGTGATCGATGGCCGGTGCCCACAGGAACTTGAGCGTCCACGCCAGCCCGAGCAGGCTGATCAGGCCTATCGACTTGAGCTCGACGCCCTGCTGGCGAAAATAGACGGGAAAGACTTCGTAGAAGACGCCGAACGGAAATCCTTCGGCGAAATACAGCAGCGCGACCCAGAAGAACTTCGACTTCAGCAGCTTCGGTCGTGTCTGCAAGCCGGCCGGGAGGCGGGATCAGCCTTTGGGCGGCAAGCGCTTCGCGCCGCGCGAAGCCTGCGCGAGCTCGACCATCGTCTCGAGGCGCACCACTCGCCGGTCGATATCGCGCACTTCGGTGCTGAGCTCGCGCACGGAATCGGACAAGCGCTTGATCTCGCCGCTCATCTTGAGCACCTCCTTGACGCCGCCGATGATCTGGTCGAGCGCAGCCATCAGGCGGCCTGCCGGTCCTTGCGGCGCCTGCCGAGTTGCGCCAAGGTCGCTTCGGCTTCGCCGATCGCCGCGCGCAGGGCGGCCCGGCTCTCCTTGACCGCTCCGTGCAGCTCGGCGGCGAGCGCCGCCAGGGTCGCCTCGTCCGCGCCGCTGCCGAATCCCTCCGCGGAACGCCGAACGAGCTCGGCCACGGACACGTCAAGTGCTTTGGCGCGATGTGCGATGGCGCGCTTCTGCTCGGGCGTCATCAGGATCACCACGCGCTCGGTCTTCATCGCCGACCTCGATTCGAATTGATCAACATATGCACATGAACATGATAAGGAACGCGGAAGCGCCGGTCAACCCGGACCGTCAGGACAGCCACACCAGCGCGAGCGCCGCGGCGCCGGGAGCAGCCTGCACCCAGAGGATATTGCGGCTCGCGGTGGCCGCGCCGAAGATTCCCGCGACCACGACGCAGGCGAGAAAGAAGATCTTGACCGGATTTCCGGCCGCGCCGAGGCTCAACCCCCAGACAAGGCCCGCGGCAAGAAACCCGTTGTACAGGCCTTGGTTCATGGCGAGCGATTTCGACGCGCTCGCGAACTCCGGGCTGAGGCCGAAGATGCGGCGGCCGAGCGGCTTGTCCCAGAGAAACATCTCCAGGACGAGAAAATACAGGTGCAGCAGGGCCACCACGACTACGGCGATATCCGCGGCGATCGTCATCGTCAAATCATCCGTAAACGAGGGCGCCGGCGACCACGGCACCGTTGAGCCCGATCCAGCCCACGCAGGGCAAATAAATGTTCTTGTCGCGCTTGCGGATCCCGAACCACAGCCAGAGCACCGCCGAGAGGAGATAGGCGCTCCAGGAGATGACCGACACGCCGGCCGCCTGGTGGCCGACCCAGATGGTGAGCACCTGCGGCACCGTCATGAGCATGGTGAAAACCGACATCGCTCCCAGCAATCGGCGCAGCATCGAGTCGGAGCGCGAGCTTTCGCTCGCCGGGTTCATCGGATCCGGAGCCATGGGCGTCTCCCTAGAGATCGGCAGCGAGCTCGCGCGTGAGCCGGGCGGCCGGCACTTCCCTGCATCCGCTCGCGTTCTGTCCCGACCACAGCGGCGAAAAATCCCCCGCGCCCTTCGCTTCGGCCTTGGCGCGCAGCGGCGCGATCGCCGCGGTGGCGAGCGGAAAGGCGGGGACGCCGGCGCGCATCGGCCCGAGCTCGCGCATCAAGCGGTTCACGATGCCGCGCGCCGGGCGGCCGGTGATGAGGTTGGTGAGCGCGGTGTGGCGCGCGGCGTCGCTCTTCAGCGCGGCGCGGTGCGCGGCACCTGTCAGCGCCTCGGGGCAGAGGAGATACGCCGTGCCGACCTGCACGCCCGCCGCGCCGAGCGCGAGCGCGGCCGCGACGCCTTTGGCATCGGCAATGCCGCCCGCCGCGATCACCGGGACCTTCACCGCGCGCACGATCTGCGGCAGCAGCGCGAACGTGCCGATCTGGGTATTCACATCGTCGGTGAGAAACATGCCGCGGTGCCCGCCGGCCTCGAGCCCTTGCGCGATCAGCGCGTCCACTCCTCGCGCCTCGAGCCAGCGCGCCTCTTCGAGCGTCGTCGCCGAAGAAAATATCCTCGCGCCCAGCTTCTTCACTCGCGCGAGCAGCTCCGGCGCAGGAAGGCCGAAATGAAAGCTGACGACCGCGGGCCTGAATTCCTCCAGCATGTCGGCCGCGTCGCTGCTGAACGGCGCGCGCCCCGGCCCTTCGGGGATCGCGCCCGGGTCGATCCCGTATTCCCGGTAGTACGGCGCGAGCGCCTCGCGCCACGCCGCCTCGCGGGCGGCATCGGGCGCGGGCGGCGCGTGACAGAAGAAATTGACGTTGTAAGGCTTCGCCGTCTGCGCCGTGATCGCGGCAAGCTCCTTGCGCATCGCGTCGAGCGCCAGCATCGCGCAGGGGAGCGACCCGAGCGCGCCGGCGTTCGACACGGCGACCGCGAGCGCGCTCGCCTGCGCGCCCGCCATCGGTGCCTGGATGATCGGCAGCTCGATGCCGAGCAGCTCGCGCAGCCGGGCCACGCGCCTGCTACTGCCTATCGAGTTGCGGCTGGATCGAACCCGCCTCCATCGCCCAGCCGAGCGCCGAGCGGCACCAAACCTGGCGCTTGGGCGTGAGCTGCGCGCGCTGGCGCACCGTGCCGAGGCGGATGCCGTAGCTCGGCGTGTCCTTCACGGCCGCGGAGTAGAGGTGCGTGCCGCATTCGGGGCAGAACGCCTGGGCGCGCGGGTTGCCGCTTTCGGCGGTTTTCACGTAGATCTTCGGCTGCCCGCTGAGCAGCTTGAACTTGTCGCTCGCAGCGGGCACGACCGCGCGGAAGGCCGATCCAGACATGGTCTGGCAATCGGTGCAGTGGCAGATCGCGACCTTCTCCGGGTCGACTTCCGCTTCATAGGTGATGTTGCCGCAATGGCAGCCGCCGTCGATCTTCATGTCGCTCTCCTTCCCTCTATTGAGCCGTACAGCGATAGACCGCGTGGCTGCCGAGGAGGTTCGGCAGCAGGCCCACCGACCTTCCCTGGTGCAGCACCAGCCGCTCGCGGATGCGAATGCCGAGCCTGCGGCACAGGTCCTCGAAGTCGGCGAGGGTGCACATGTGCACGTTCGGAGTCTCGTACCACTGGTAGGGCAGCGCCTCGGACACCGGCATCCTGCCGAACAGCACCTGCAATCGCGCCGCCCAGTGGCCGAAGTTGGGGAAGCTCACGATCGCCTCGCGCCCGACGCGCAGCATCTCGCGCAGCAGCTGCTCGGTGCGGTGGATGGTCTGCAGCGTCTCGGAGAGGATCACGCAGTCGAACGTGCCGTCGCGGAAAAGGGACAGCCCGCTCTCGAGGTCGAGCTGCAGCACGTTGACGTCGTTCTTCACGCACGCGATCACGCTGTCGTCCTCGATCTCGACCCCGTAGCCGGGCGCCTCGCGCGCCTGCCACAGGTAGCGAAGCAGCGACCCGTCGCCGCAGCCGAGGTCGAGCACGCGCGCGCCGCGCGCCACCCACTGCGCCACCGCGGCGAGGTCCGGGCGGGCGGCGAGGAGCGACTGTTCGGCGGGGCTCACAGCTCGATGTTGTCGAAATAGGCGCGCAGCGCGGCGTGGTAGCGCGCGTCGTCGAGCAGGAACGCGTCGTGACCGCCCGGGGAACCGAGCTCGAGGTAGGACACGATGCGGCGGTTCTCCAGCAGCGCCTTCACCAGCTCGCGCGAGCGATCCGGCGGGAAGCGCCAGTCGGACTTGAACGACACGACCAGGAACGCGGCCCGCGCGCGCGCCAGCGCCGCCGCGAGGTCTCCGCCGAAGTCCGCCGCCGGGTCGTAGTAGTCGAGCGCCTTGGTGATGCGCAGGTACGTGTTCGCATCGAAATAGGTGGAGAACTTGTCGCCCTGGTAGCGCAGATACGACTCGATCTCGAAGTCGATGTCGAAGTCGAAGCCGAGCGCGGCGCGCCTGAGCTGGCGGCCGAACTTCTCCATCATGGCGTCGTTGGAAAGGTAGGTGATGTGGCCAATCATGCGCGCGATGCGCAGCCCCCGCGCCGGCACCACGCCCTTGTCGTAGTAATGCCCGCCGTGGAAGTCCGGGTCGGTCAGGATGGCGGCGCGCGCCACCTCGTTGAAGGCGATGTTCTGCGCGGTGAGCTTCGGGGTGGCGGCGATGACGATCGAGTGGCGGATCCGCTCCGGGTAGGAGAGCGTCCACTGCAAGGCCTGCATGGCGCCGAGGCTTCCGCCGATCGCCGCCGCGAAACGCTCGATGCCGAGGTGGTCGGCAAGCCGCGCCTGCGCAGCCACCCAATCCTCGACCGTGACCACCGGGAAATCCGCCCCCCAGGGCCTGCCGGTCGCGGGATTCACCGAGGCCGGGCCGGTCGAGCCGAAGCAGCTGCCGATGTAGTTGTTGCCGACGACGAAAAAGCGGCGCGTGTCGAGCGGCTTGCCCGGGCCGACCAGGTTGTCCCACCAGCCGACGTTGTCGGGGTCGTCTGCGTAGGTGCCCGCGACGTGGTGCGAGGCGTTGAGCGCGTGGCACACCAGCACGGCGTTCGAGCGCGCCGCGTTCAGCTCGCCGTAGGTCTCGTAGGCGATCTCGAACGAGGGCAGCGTCGCGCCGCCGCGCAGCGCGAGCGGCGAGTCGAAGCTCGCCTTCTGCGCGACGACGGCGCCGACGGAGGACGGATCGTGGGGGGCGTTCAAGCGCGTCTCTTTAGCGGCATTTGTTTAGCGCCCGCAAGCTGGACATCAAATCGGCGCTGGCCGCGGATTATATCCGAGCCGCCCCGCTCGCGAGCAAGGCCTCGACGGCCGCGTCGGAATACCCCGCCTCGCGCAGCACCTCGCGCGTGTGCTCCCCCAGCCGCGGCGCGTGGCGCCGGACTTCGGGCTGCGACTCCGACCACTCCGAGGGCACCGCGAGCGACCTGATGCGGCCCTCGCTCGGGTGCTCGACGCTCTTCAGGTAGCCGATCGCCGCCAGGTGCGGGTCGGCGACGATGTCGTCCAGGCTGTTCATCCGCTGCACCGGAATGTCGGCGCGCTCGAAGGCCTCGACCCACTCCTCGCTGGTGCGCCGCTTCAGCTCCTCGGCGACCATCGCGTAAGCGCTGTCGTAATTCCTGCTTCTCGCCTCCTGGGTCGCGAACTCCGGCCGGGAGAGAATCTCCGGCTTGCCGATGATCTCGAGAAACGCCTTCCACTGCTTGTCGTTGTAGATGAGCGCGCAGACGTAGCCGTCGCGCGTCTCGTAGGGCCGGCGGTCCGGCGCGAGGATGCGGTGGTAGCCGGGCTCGCCGTGCTGCGGCTCGAACGTATAGCCGCCCAGGTGGTCGCCGAGCACCATCTGCAGCAGGTGCTCGAACATCGGCACGTCGATCCTCTGGCCGCGGCCGGTCTTCTCGCGGTGGTAGAGCGCCGCGCTCACCGCGCTCGCCACCTGCTGCCCGACGGCGCGGTCCGCGACGATCATCGGCGCGTAGCGCGGCTCGGCCGCCCCCTGCTTCTTCAGCAGCCACGGAATCCCGGCGGCGCCCTGGATCAGGTCGTCGTAGGCGGCCTTGGCGGCGTACGGGCCGCGCTGGCTGTAGCCGAAGCAGCCGGCGTAGATGATCTCCGGGTTGACCTCCCTCACGTCCTCGTAGGACAGCTTCAGGCGCGCCATCGCCTGCGGACGAATGTTGTAGACGAGGACATCCGCTCTCGCCGCGAGCGCGAGGCAAGCTGCGCGCGCCGGCGCCTGCTTCAGGTCGAGCACGATCGAGCGCTTGTTGCGGTTGGTGTTGAGAAAGATGCTTCCCATGCCCGGATGGCGAAACGGCCAGGCGTAGCGCATCACGTCGCCCTCGGGGGGCTCGACCTTCACCACGTCGGCGCCGAAGTCGCCGAGGATCTGCGTCGCGTACGGCCCCATCACCACGGTGGTGAGGTCGAGCACGCGCACGCCCGAAAGGGGTCCCGGCATGCGGGCTAGGAGTTGAGCTTTGCCAGAAGCTCTCTGGTTTTCGCCGGGTCGCTCGCGCGCAGCACGCGCTGGGCGAGCGGCTGCACCTCGGCGAGCTCGGTGCGCAGCACCCGCTCCTTGATGGCGAGCAGCTGCGCCGGGTGCATCGAGAAGCTGCGCAGGCCGAAGCCGAGCAGCAGGCGCGTGAGCTTCAGGTCGCCGGCCATCTCGCCGCACACGGCGACCGGCACGCCGCCCCGCGTCGCGGTCTGGATGGTTTTCGCCACCAGCGCGAGCACCGCCGGGTGAAGCGGATCGTACAGGTGGGCCACCGCGTCGTCGGTGCGGTCGATGGCGAGCGTGTACTGGATGAGGTCGTTGGTGCCGAGCGAGAGGAAGTCCAGGCGCCGCATGAACATGGGCAGCGCGAGCGCCGCGGCCGGGATCTCGATCATGCCGCCGACCTCGATGCGCCGGTCGAACGGGACATGACCCTCGGCGAGCTGCTGCTTCGCCTGCTTGACCAGCGCGAGCGCCTGCTCGACCTCGTGCAGGTGCGAGAGCATCGGCAGCAGGATCCTCACCTTTCCGTAGTGCGAGGCGCGCAGGATGGCGCGCAGTTGCGCGAGGAACATCTGCGGCTCGGCGAGGCAGAAGCGGATCGCGCGCAGCCCCATCGCCGGGTTGGGGCGCACCTCGCCGTCTCCGGCGAGCGCCTTGTCGGCGCCGATATCGAGCGTTCGCAGCACCACCGGTCGCCCGCCCATCGCCTCGACCACCTCGCGGTAGGCCTCGAACTGCTCGTCCTCCGAGGGCAGGTCGCCGCGGTTGAGAAACAGGAACTCCGTTCGGAACAAACCGATGCCCTCGGCGCCGGCGTCGAGCGCCTCGGGAACGTCCTGCGGCAGCTCGATGTTGGCGAGCAGCTCGACCGCGGTCCCGTCCACGGTCGCGGCGCGCGCCGACTTCAGGCGCCTGAGCTTCTGGCGCTCGAGGTCGAGCTGCGACTGGCGCAGCTGGTACTCGGCGAGCACCAGCGGATCGGGGTCGACGATGAGCACGCCCTGCTCGCCGTCCACGATCAGCAGCTCCTTCTCGCGGATCGTCTGGCGCGCGATATGCAGCCCGACGATGGCCGGGATGCCGAGGCTCCTCGCGAGGATCGCGGTGTGCGAGGTGATGCCGCCCGCGTCGGTGACGAAGCCGCCGAAGTGGTGGCGCTTGAAAAGGATCATGTCGGCGGGCGACAGGTCGTGCGCCACCACGATCAGCTTGCGCTCCTCGCTGAGGGCGGCTTCGGGCAGCGCGTGCCCGCCGAGCAGCGCCTTCAGCACCCGCTCGACCGCCTGCTGGATGTCGGCCTTTCGCTCGCGCAGGTAGCTGTCGTCGATCTCCTCGAACTGCTCGACCAGCTTCTCCATCTGCTGCACCAGCGCCCACTCGGCGTTGCAGCGGCGCGCGCGGATCAGCTCCCTCGGCACTTGCGAGAGCGACGAGTCCCCGAGAATCATGCGGTGCAGGTTGAGGAACGCGCCGAACTCGGCCGGGGCGTCGGCGGGGATGTGCGCTTGCAGCGCGGCCAGCTCCTCGCGCGCCCGGCGCACGGCGGCGTCGAAGCGCTCGACCTCGGCCTCGACGGCCTGCGCGGGGATCTCGTAATGCGCCGCTTCCAGCCGTGCGGTCGACACCAGGTGCGCATGGCCGATGGTGACGCCGCGCGAGAGGCTCGCGCCGTGGAGAACGAAGTTCATTCCCCTTCGCCGAACCGGTCGGAGATCAGCGCCAGCAGGGCGGCGATCGCCTGGTCGGCGTCGGCCCCCTCGGCCTCGATCAGCACCGTGGTGCCCTTTCCGGCGGCGAGCATCATCACGCCCATGATGCTTTTCGCGTTGACACGGCGTTCGTTGCGGGTGAGCCAGATGTCCGCCTCGAAACCGCTCGCCACGTTGGTGAGCCTGGCCGCGGCGCGCGCGTGCAGCCCCAGCTTGTTGACGATCTCGGCCTGCGCGCTAGCCATCGCAGCACCGGTCGGTGTTCATGTGCACCACGCCCTCCGCGGCGCCCGAGAGCGCGCGCCGCACCGCGTCGGCGAGCGGGCCCTCGCGCCGCGTGAGCACGCGCAGCAGCATCGGCAGCGACACGCCCGAGACGCCCTCGACGCGGCCGTCTTCGAGCAGCCGCACGCACAGGTTGCAGGGCGTGGCGCCGAAGATGTCGGCGAGCACCAGCACGCCCTCGCCGCGGTCGAGCTGCGCCACCAAGGCGCGCGCCCGCTCGAGCACCCGGTCCGGATCGTCGCTGCGCGACACGCCGAGCGCCGCCGCCTGCGCGGGCGCCTCGCCCAGGATCTGCGCCGCGCTCGAAAGCAGCGATTCGCCGATGGTGCCGTGCGTGACGATGAGGACCCCGATCACCTGAGCCTCGCTTCGAGCGCGTCGAGGAACATGCCCGAGACGTCGAACCCGGCCTGGTCCTGGATCTCGCGAAAGCAGGTGGGGCTGGTGACGTTGACTTCGGTGAGCCAGTCGCCGATCACGTCCAGGCCGACCAGCAACAGCCCGCGGGCGGCGAGCACCGGGCCGACCGCGTCGGCGATCTCGCGCTCGCGCGCGGAGATCGGCTGCGCCACCCCCCGCGCGCCGGCGGCGAGGTTGCCGCGCGACTCTCCCGGCTTGGGGATGCGCGCGAGCACGTGCGGCACGGGCTTTCCGTCGATCAGGATCACGCGCTTGTCGCCCTGCGCGATCTCGGGAATGTAGCGCTGGCACATCACGGTGCGCGCGCCGCCCTGCGTCATCACCTCGACGATCACGTTGCGGTTGGGATCGTCGGCGCGCACGCGGAAGACGTTCTCGCCGCCCATCACGTCGAGGCGCTTCAGCACCACGTCGCGCTCGGCGTCGACGAACGCCTGGATGCGCTCGGCCTCGCGCGAAACCAGCGTCGGCGCGACGAAGCGCGGGAACTCGGCCACCGCGAGCTTCTCGTTGTGGTCGCGGATCGCATCCGGCGCGTTGAACACGCGCGCGCCCTCGCGCACTGCGGCCGAGAGCAGCCAGGTGCTGGTCACGTACTCCAGGTCGAACGGGGGATCCTTGCGCATCAGCACCGCGTCGAACCCGGCGAGCGGCCGGTTGGCGCTACTGTGCGCGCGGTACCAGTCCTGGTCGCCGCCGGCGAGCGCGATGCGCGTCGCCTCGGCCGACACGCGAGCGTCGCGCCAGGCGAGGCTCGTCTGCTCGCAAACGTGCACCGCGTGGCCGCGCGCCTGCGCCGCGCGCATCATGGCCACGGTCGTATCCTTGTAGGCCTTGAGCGAGCCCGGCGGATCGATGACGAAGAGGAGCTGCATCAGCCCTCGGGTCCGGCGCGCCGCCGGGCTACGCCGGGTCGGCGCTCGGCGAACCCAGGATGAACTCGATGAGCAGCACGATCGCGACGATCGGCACGACGAAAGCGAGCAGGATCACGATAACCAGCTGCTGCGGGGTCTTGATGAAGGAGGAATGCTGGTCGTGCTCGCTCACAACTTTGGCCTGAGGATGAGATAACGGTATGATTTTAACTTGAAAGCGCCCGTAGCTCAGCGGATCAGAGTATTGGCCTCCGAAGCCAAGGGTCGTGGGTTCGAATCCCGCCGGGCGCGCCACTGAATGAAAAAGGCCGCCCGCGGGCGGCCTTTTTTTCCGGCCGGGATGCCTACTTCTTCTCAGCGGCGCGCTTGCGCGCGACCCCGCGCACGCTCGGCCGCACGATCGGCAGCGCTTTTCTGATGCTCTCGCGCTTGATCGCCTCGATCTCGAAACCCGCCGCGGCGATCGCCGCCTCGGTGCGGCGCGTCAGGTGGCAGTTGTCCATCAGGCGCTTCCACACCGGCTCGATCCTGCGCTGCCACTTGAGCCGCTCGGGGCGGTTGTCGGCGGCGACGTGCTCGAGGAAAACGAAGCGGCCGCCCGGCCGGAGCACACGGGCGATTTCCGCGAGCGCGGCCTTCTGGTCGGGCACCGAGCACAGCACGAGCGAGCACACTACCGCGTCGAACGAGGCCGCAGCGAAGGGAAGACTGCCGAGGCCCGCGTCGCAGACCTCGACCTTGCGCGCACCGGATGAATCGACTTTCGCCTGAAGCCTGCGGCGCATGTGCGAATCGGGTTCGCACGCGACGAGCCGCGTCACCGACTTCGGGTACAGCGCGAGCGTCGCGCCGGTGCCGGCGCCGACCTCGAGCACCTCGCCCGAGAGTCCGCCCAGCAGCTCGGCGCGCCAGGCGCCGAGGCAGGCCTCCTCGCTCACCCGCATGAAGCGGTCGTAGAACGCCGCGGTCAGCCAGGACATCCGGGATCTCCTCGAATCACATCAGCACGATGTCGAACTGCTCCTGCGCGTAGCTCGACTCGACCTGCACCGAGACCGGCTTGCCGATGAAGTCCGAGAGCATCGCGAGCGAGGCCGATTCCTCCTCGAGGAACAGGTCGATCACCGGCTGGGACGCCAGCACCTTGTACTCCCTGGCGCGGAACTGGCGCGCCTCGCGCAGGATCTCGCGCAGGATCTCGTAGCACACGGTGTGCGCGGTCTTCACTTCGCCCCTCCCGCCGCAGGTCGGGCAGGGCTCGCACAGCACGTGCGCGAGCGATTCGCGCGTGCGCTTGCGCGTCATCTCCACCAGGCCGAGCGAGGTGAAGCCGTTCACCGTCATGCGCGTGCGGTCGCGCGCGAGCGCCTTGCCGAGCTCCTCGAGCACCGCGGCGCGGTGCTCTTCGCTCTCCATGTCGATGAAGTCGATGAGGATGATGCCGCCGAGGTTCCTCAGGCGCAGCTGGCGCGCGATCGCCTGCGCGGCCTCCAGGTTGGTCTTGAAGATGGTGTCGTCGAAATTGCGGCTGCCGACGTAGCCGCCGGTGTTGACGTCGATGGTGGTCATCGCCTCGGTCTGGTCGATGACCAGCGTGCCGCCCGATTTGAGGTCGACGCGGCGCGCCAGCGCCTTCTCGATCTCGGGCTCGACGTTGTACAGCTCGAACAGCGGCCGCTCGCCGGCATAGTGCTCGAGCTTGGCGCGGATCTCGGGCATGTAGGTGTCGGCGAACGCGGCGAGCTTGTGGAAGTTCTCGCGCGAGTCCACCAGCACCCGCGCGGTGTCGGCCGACACCACGTCGCGCAGGACGCGCTGCGCGAGCGACAGCTCCTGGTGCAGGAGCTGCGGCGGGGCGGCGCCGAGCGCGCGCGCCTGGATGTCGCGCCACAGGTTCCTCAGGTACTCCAGGTCCGCGCGCAGCTCCTGGTCGCTCGCCGACTCGGCGAGCGTGCGGATGATGAAACCGCCCTTCTCGTCGGCCGGGAGCAGCTCCTTCACCCGGTCGCGCAGCATCTGGCGGCCGCCCTCGTCCTCGATCCTCTGCGAGATGCCGATGTGCGGGTCGTGCGGCAGGTAGACGAGCATGCGGCCCGCGATGGAGATCTGGGTCGACAGGCGCGCGCCCTTCGAGCCGATCGGGTCCTTCACCACCTGCGCGAGCAGCGGCTCGCCCTCGGCGAGGATCTTCTCGATCGGCCTGGCGGGCTCGCCGTTGCTCCTGCGGTGCTCCCAGATGTCGGCGACGTGCAGGAACGTGGCGCGCTCGAGGCCCACCTCGACGAACGCCGACTGCATGCCGGGAAGCACCCGCGCCACGCGGCCCATGTAGATGTTGCCCACCAGGCCGCGGCTCGCGGCCCGCTCGACGAGCAGATCCTGCGCCACGCCGGAGCCCATGATCGCGACGCGCGTCTCCTGCGGCGTGACGTTAATGAGGATTTCTTCGTTCACGCACCGGCCCCAGCCTTTCCAGCAGCTGCGCGGTCTCGTACAGCGGCAGCCCCATCGCGCCCGAGTAGCTGCCGCGAATCTCGACGATGAAGCGCGCAGCGCGGCCCTGGATCGCGTACGCGCCCGCCTTGTCGTCGGCTTCCCCGGACGCCACGTATCGCCTGATTTCCTCCTCGCCGAGCTGCTTGAACTCGACCTCGGAGCGCGACAGCGCGGATTCGATGCGCTCACCGTCCCTGAGCGCGACCGCAGTGAGCACCTCGTGGCGGCGCCCCGAGAGCGAGCGCAGCATCCCTGCCGCCTCGTCGCGGTCGGCGGGCTTGCCGAGAATGCGGCCCTCGAGCGCGACCGCCGTATCGGCGGCGAGCACCGGCGCGTGCGGCAGGTTCCGCTGCAGCATCCTCGACCAGCCGGCGTCGGCCTTCTCGCGCGCGACGCGCTCGACGTAGGCCTGCGGCGCCTCGCCCGGGCGCGGCTGCTCGCCCGGCGCGGCGCGCGCGAGCAGCAGGTGGTAGCGCACGCCGATCTGGGCGAGCAGCTCGCGGCGGCGCGGGCTGCGCGAGGCGAGATAGAGGCTGCGCTCGGGCGGGCCGGCCATGGCGCGCGAGTGTAGCAGCTAGGCTCTGTGATAAGGATGCCCGCCGAGCAGCGTCGCGGCGCGGTAGATCTGCTCGAGAAGAACCACCTGCGCGAGCGCGTGCGGCAGGGTGAGCGCTGACAGGCGCAGCAGCAGATCGGCGCTCGTCCTGGTCGCGGCGTCCAGCCCGTCCGGGCCGCCGACGACGAAGGTGGTCTCGCGGTCCAGGAGCCTGGCGAACTGGGCGGTGGTGAGCTCGGCTCCGCGCTCGTCGAGCGCGACCACGCGCGATCCCTTGGCGAGCGCCGAGCGGATCCGTCCTGGGCGCTTGAGCGCGATGCGCTCGACCGCGTAGCCGCGCGGCATGCGCCTCGCATACCCGGCGCAGGCCTCCTCGGCCCAGGCGGGCAGCCTAGCGCCGAGCGCGACGACGCGCAGTCTTGGCACGCGGGCCGAGGCGCACGCGCTTGCCGCCCCAGAGCTCTTCCAGGTTGTAGAAGCTGCGCACCGCCGGGTGCATGATGTGCACCACCACGTCGCCGAGGTCCACCAGCACCCACTCGCCCGCCGCCTCGCCCTCGACGCCGTAGACGCGCGAGCCGAGCGCCCTGAGCTTTTTCTGCACGCTGTCCGCGAGCGCCTTCACCTGGCGCGAGGAGTCGCCGCTCGCGATCACCACCCGGTCGAACATCGAGGGCATCTGCGCGGTGTTGAACACGACGACGTCGCGCGCCTTGATGTCTTCCAGCGCGTCGAAGACCGCGCGCTGTTTCCTGCGGATGTCCATCAGCGGTAGAGCTTGTGGCGCGAGATGTAGTCGGCGACCGCGGCCGGAACCACGCCGGAGATGTCCTCGCCGCGCGCGGCGCGGGCGCGGATGTCACTCGCCGAGATGTCGAGCGGGGCCATGGGAACCAGCCGGGCGCGGCGGCCCGACGCTTTCCAGCCGGGACGCGCGAACACCGCGATTTCCGCCAGCCGCGCGATGTCGTCCGGCCGGTGCCAGGATTCGAGCTTGGAAAATTGGTCGCCGCCCATCAGGAGAAAGAGCGGCGTTTCTGCGCCGAGCTCGGCGCGCAGGCTCTCCAGCGTATCCACCGTGTAGCCGGAATGGCCGGCGGCGAGCTCGCGCTCGTCGACCGCGAAGCGCGGTTCTCGAGCCAGCGCGAGCTTGAGCATCGCCAACCGGTGCTCGGCCGAGGCGAGCGGCTGATTGCGGTACGGCGGATGCCCGGTCGGAATCCAGAGAATCCGTTCCAGGCGCAGCTTCTCGAGCGCAAGCCGGGCGATCGCGAGGTGAGCGTTGTGGACGGGGTCGAAAGTGCCACCGAGGATGCCGATCGAAGCAGGCAAGCCGTTAGCTCACAAGCCGAGCTGCTTACGGATCAGCCGGCAAAGCGACTCCCTGATCTCGGGATGACGCGGCACCGGAGCCTGCCTGCCGTTCCTGGGATTGGCGTAGATGTCGTGCCGACTACCGTGGCGCAACAAGTAACAACCTGCGCGAGCGAGTTCTCTGACGAAGTGGCCGCGCCTCAAGCAAGGCTGACGCGGATGCCTTTGGTTCGCACTCTGCGGCGCGCCGGGCGGATCGCGGCCTGGGCCCGGTTCAGCATGGAGTACGCGTCCTGGATGTTTTCCTCCAGGTCCTTCAGCGACTCTCCTTGGCTCATGACTGCGGGAATCTCGCGCAACCGGCCGACGTACCAGCCATCGTCGTTCCAATATTCGAGCGTAAAACGGCTCCCTTTCATTCGGCCTATTGTATCCCCGCTACTGCCGGATTTCTCCGTGGCCGAGCACGATGTACTTCTGCGTCGTGAGGCCCTCCAGCCCCACCGGCCCGCGCGCGTGCAGCCGGTCGGTGGAGATGCCGACCTCGGCCCCCAGGCCGTACTCGTAGCCGTCGGCGAAGCGGGTGGAGGCGTTCCACATCACCGAGCTCGAATCCACCTCGCGCAGGAAGCGCTCGGCGCGCGCCCGATCGCCCGCCACGATCGCGTCGGTGTGCTGCGAGCCGTACTTGGCGATGTGCGCGATCGCCTCGTCCAGGTCCTTCACCACGCGCACCGACACCACCGGCGCGAGCCACTCGGTGTAGTAGTCCTTCTCGGTCGCGGACTTGGCGTCCGCGACGAGCTTGCGCGTCGCCTCGTCGCCGCGCATCTCGACTTTCTTGGCGCGGAAAATGCCGGCGATCTCGGGCAGGACCCGCGGGGCGATTTCCTGGCCCACCAGCAGGGTCTCCATCGCGTTGCACACGCCGAAGCGCTGCGTCTTGGCGTTGTCGGCGATGCGCACCGCCATCCCGGCATCGGCGCTGTCGTCCACGTACACGTGGCACACGCCGTCCAGGTGCTTGAGCATCGGGATGCGCGACTCGCGCGAAAGGCGGGCGATCAGCTCCTTGCCGCCGCGCGGCACGACGAGATCCACGAACTCCGGCATCGTGATGAGCTCGCCCACCGCCGCGCGGTCCGCGGTCTCGACCATCTGCACCGCCGCCTCGGGCAGCCCGGCCGCGGCGAGCCCGGCGCGCACGCACGCGGCGATCGCGCGGTTGGAGCCGAGCGCTTCCGACCCCCCGCGCAGGATGCAGGCGTTGCCGGATTTCACGCACAGCGCCGCGGCGTCGGCGGTGACGTTGGGGCGCGACTCGTAGATGATCGCGATCACCCCGATCGGCACGCGCATCTTTGCCACCTCGATGCCGCTCGGGCGCTTCACGCGCTCGGAAATCCTCCCGACCGGATCTTCGAGCGCCGCGACCTGCTCCACGCCCGCCGCCATCTGCTCGATCGCCTCCGGCGTGAGCGTCAGGCGATCGACGAATGCCGCGTCGCAGCCCTCCTTTCGCGCCTGGGCGAGGTCGGCCGCGTTCGCCTGCAGGACCTGCGCGGCGCGCGCGCGGATCTCGCGCGCCATCGCGGCGAGCGCGCGGTTTTTCGCCGCCGTCCCGGCGCGCGCCAGAAGCGGCGCCGCGGCGCGCGCCAGGGCGCCCAGCTCGCGCAGGTGGCCTTTTACGTCAAGCTTCTGATCCATAGGCCAATTCTAGCCCAAGCTTGACGAGCTCCTGCCACGGCTCGCCGCGTCCGACGCCCTTGATGGCGCGATCGATCTGCGCGCAACGCAGGCACGAACGCTCGACCGCGGCGCGCGCAAGGCGCCGCGCCGCCGCCTTCATCGGCTGCTGGCGCGCTCCCCATACCCGGTTCTCGCGCAGCAGCTCGTCGAGGGAGCGCCCCGCCGCCGCACCGGCCTGGACGCGGGCGAGCGCGCGCAGCTCCTCCGAGATCGCCCACAGCACGTGGGTCGGCGCCTCGCCCTCGCCGCGCAGCCCGTCGATCACGCGCACGTAGCGCGCCGTGTCGCCGGCGAGCAGCGCCTCGGAGGCGGCGTATGCGTCGTAGCGCGCGACGTTCGCGACCGCCTCGCGCACGGTCTCGAGCGCGAGCTCGCCCGCGGGGGCGAGCAGCACGAGCTTCTGCACCTCCTGGTGCGCGGCGAGCAGGTTCCCCTCGACGCGCTCGGCGAGGAATTCGAGCACCTCGCGCGAGCCGCGCTGCTTCTGGCGCGCCAGCCGCTCGCCGATCCACGCCGCGAGGCGCGCTCGCTCGACGGGAAAGACGTCCACCACCACGCCGGCCCTGGCGAGGGCGCCGAACCATGCCGAGCCTTGCGTCGCGCGGTCCAGCCGCGGCAGCGTCGCGAGCAGCAGGTTCTCCGGGTTGGGGTCGGAGCAGTACTCGGCGATCGCCTCGCCGCCCTGCGCGCCCGGCTTTCCGGAGGGAAGGCGCAGCTCGAGGATCTTGCCGCCGCCGAACAGCGAGCGCGCCGCGCCGGCGTGCGCGAACTCGCTCCAGTCGAAGCCGCGCTCGACCTGCAGCACCTCGCGCTCGGGAAAGCCGCGCCGGCGCGCCGCGGCACGCACCGCGTCGGCCGCCTCGAGCGCGAGCAGCGGCTCGTCGCCGTGGATCGCGTAGACCGGCGCGAGCTGTTTCGCGAGGTGCGCTGCGAGGTGCTCGGCGCGCAGGTTCACCGCGGCGCAGCGGGCTTGGGCGGTTTGGCCGCCGCGAGGCGGCGCATGATCTGCTGCACCATGTCGGTCTGCATGTCGCGGAACAGCAGCTGCTCCTCGGTCTCTTTCGCGAGCACCTCGGTGTCGTTGAAGGTGACGTCGCGCGTGAGCTGGATGCGGGTCGGCGGCACGAATTCGCTGCCCTTGCCGTCGTGCACGCGGAAGCCGACGCGGTAGCGCAGCTGGAACTCGCGCACGCGCCCGGTGCCGGTGAGCGACAGGATCTCCTTCTCGCGCGTCTCCTCGGTGAACTGCAGGACCGCCTGCGCGTCCTTCTGCCGGTCGACCACGCGCGCGTTGGTGCCGGCCTGGATGTTGCGCTTGAGGTCGAGCGCGATGCCGGTGGTGGCGGCCGGCACGAACACGGTCTCGAACGGCACGGCGGCGGTGCCGCGCAGCTGGAAGCCGCAGCCGGCGAGGGCGAGGGCGAGGAGCGCCGCGAGCGCGAATCTCATTGCCGCTACACCACCAGGTTCACCAGGCGCCCGGGCACCACCACGACCTTCTTCACCTTCTGCCCGGCGACGAACTTCTGCACGTTGGGATTCGCCAGCGCGAGCCCCTCGATCGCCGGGCGGTCGGCGGCCCTGGGCACGCGGATCGAGCCGCGCAGCTTGCCGTTCACCTGCACCACCAGCTCGACTTCGTCCTGCTCGAGCGCCGCGGGATCGGGCTCGGGCCAGGGCGCGCGCATGACGTCCTCGCCTGCCTCTGGGAATTGCTTCCCGAATTCGAGCGCACGCCACAGGTGATGGCAGACGTGCGGCGTGATCGGCGAGAGCAGCCGCAGCAGGATCGACAGGCCTTCCTCCGTGACCTTGTTCCTCCCGCCGGCAAACCTTTCGAGCGCGTTCAGGATCTTCATCGCCGCCGAGGCAACGGTGTTGAACTGGTGCTTGGAGAGATCGTAGTTCGCCTGCTTGAGCACCGAATGGATCTCGAAGCGCGTCGCTTTGGCCGGATGGTCCACCATCTGCGCACCCGGCTTCTCGAGCCTCGCGCAATAGGTCCACAGGCGCTTCAGGAAACGATATGAGCCTTCGACGCTCTCATCGCTCCACTCCAGGGTATTGGTCGGCGGCGAGGCGAAAATGATGTAGAAGCGCGCCGTGTCGGCGCCGTACTTGTCGATCAGCGCCTGCGGATCGACGCCGTTGTTCTTCGACTTGGACATGGTGCCGATGCCGTCGAAGACCACCGGGGTCCCGTCGCCTTTTTTCGCCGCTACGATCTTCCCTTTGGCGTCGCGCTCGACCTCGACCTCCGAGGGATGCACCCAGTCGCGCCGTCCTTCGGGCGTATCGAAATAGTACGAATCGGCGAGCACCATGCCCTGGGTGAGGAGATTGGTGAAGGGTTCCGACACCTCCAGCAGCCCCTCGTCGCGCATCAGGCGCTGGAAGAAGCGCGAGTACAGCAGGTGCAGGATCGCGTGCTCGATCCCGCCGATGTACTGGTCTACCGGCATCCAGTAGCGCGCGCGCTCGTCGAGCATGGCGCCTGCCTGGTCGGGGCAGGCATAGCGCGCGAAATACCAGGACGAGTCGACGAAGGTGTCCATGGTGTCGGTCTCGCGCCGGGCGGGCTTGCTGCACGCGGGGCAGCTCGTCTCGTAGAACTCCGGCAGTTTCGCGAGCGGGTTGCCGGTGCCGTCGGGCACCAGGTGCTCCGGAAGCCGCACCGGAAGCTCGCCGTCGCGCACCGGCACGTCGCCGCAGGCCGGGCAGTGCACGATCGGGATCGGGCAGCCCCAGTAGCGCTGGCGCGAGATGCCCCAGTCGCGAAGGCGCCACTGCACCTGCTTCTCGCCCAGGCCCTTCGCCTTCAGGTCGGCTGCGATCGCATCGACGGCGTCCTGGTAGGGCAGGCCGTCGTACTTCCCCGAGTTGATGCACGCGCCGTACTCGGCGTACTCGGGCTTCCACGGAGCGGGCACCTTGTCGCCCGCCGGATGCCGGATCACCGGCTGGATCGGCAGGCCGTACTCGCGCGCGAACGCGAAGTCGCGCTCGTCGTGCGCGGGCACCGCCATCACCGCGCCTTCGCCGTAGCCCATCAGCACGTAGTTCGCGACCCACACCGCGACCTGCTTCCCCGAGATCGGGTGCGTGCAGGAAAGCCCGGCGGGCATTCCCTTCTTCTCCAGCTGCGCGAGATCCGCTTCCATCACGGCGCCGCGCTTGCATTCTTCAACGAACGCCGCGATGCGCGGGTCGCGCCTCGCGGCCCATGCGGCGATCGGGTGCTCGGCGGCGACCGCGCAGAAAGTCGCGCCCATCAGCGTGTCGGCGCGGGTGGTGAACACCCAGAGAAGCTTTTTCTCGCTGTCGAGCTCGTAGGGAAATGCGAGCCGCACGCCTTCGGACTTGCCGATCCAGTTCTTCTGCATCAGCTTCACCTGCTCGGGCCAGCCCGGCAGCTCCTCCAGCGCCGCGAGCAGCTCCTCGGCGTAGGCGGTGATGCGCAGGAAGTACATCGGGATCTCGCGCTTTTCCACCGGCGCGCCGGTGCGCCAGCCGCGCCCGTCGATCACCTGCTCGTTCGCGAGCACCGTCTGGTCCACCGGGTCCCAGTTGACCACGCCGGTTTTCTTGTACGCGAGCCCTTTCCTGAAGAGGCGCGTGAACAGCCACTGGTTCCACACGTAATAGCGCGGATCGCAGGTGGCGAGCTCGCGCTCCCAGTCGAGCGCGAAGCCGAGGCTCCTGAGCTGCGCCTTCATGGTGCCGATGTTCTCGCGGGTCCATTTCGCCGGCGGGACGTTGTTCGCCATCGCGGCGTTCTCGGCGGGCAGGCCGAACGCGTCCCAGCCCATCGGCTGCAGCACGTTCGCGCCGCGCATGCGGTGGTAGCGGGCGAGGACGTCGCCGATGGTATAGTTCCTCACGTGCCCCATGTGCAGCTTCCCCGAGGGGTAGGGGAACATGGACAGGCAGTAGAACTTGGGCCTGGAGGGATCCTCGGTCGAGCGGAACGAGCGCGCGCTTTCCCAGAAGGCCTGCGCCTCGCGCTCGATCGCCTGCGGATCGTACTGATCGGCCAGGCGCGCCTGCGGCTGTGACGGAGTTGGCACGAAGCGCTCAATTATAAGGGCGGGTGCATCCGCTCCCCGGGCGCGGCCCGTATATCGGGGCACCCGGGATTCGAGGGAGGAACGATGAACAACATCCTGCGTTTTCTGCTTGCCGCGGGCTGCGCGCTCGCCGCGCTCCAGGCCGCCGCGGCCCCGGCCGCGATCGTCGAAGGCGTGCAGATGCCGGCCTGGGTCGAGCGCGACGGCAGGCGCTCCCCGGCCGCGGCGGGAATGGAGCTGCGCGGCGGCGACCAGCTGCGCACCGGCGCGGGCTCGCGCCTGCTCGTCAAGCTCGCCGACGGCAGCCTGGTGAAGCTCGGCGAGAACGGCTCGCTCACCCTCGCCGCGATCGCGCCCGCGCCGCGCGCCGGCATCTTCAAGGCGGCGCTGAACGTGCTCGAAGGGGCGTTCCGCTTCACCACCGAAATCGCGGCGAAGCAGCGCCGGCGCGACGTCACCATCAGGGTGGCGACGGTGACCGCCGGCATCCGCGGCACCGACCTGTGGGGCCGCTCGCGCGACGATCGCCAGATCGTGTGCCTGATCGAAGGGAGAATCGAGGTCGGCGCCGAAGGCGAGGCCGCCGTGACGATGGACCAGCCGCTGCAGTTCTACCAGCGCGAGAAAGGGCAGACCAAGCCGGTCGGGTTCGTCGATGCGAAGCAGCTCGAGCAGTGGGCGAGGGAGACCGAGATCGAGGCCGGCAAGGGCGCGGCGCGGCGCGGCGGGAAGTGGAAAGTGCAGTTGCTGCGCGCGGAGACGCAGGACGCCGCGCTCCGGGTCTACGACCAGGTGCGGCTCGCGGGCTACGCGGCCGAGATCCATCCGGCCAAGGACGGCGACAAGCGCGTCTACATCGTGAGGATCTCGAACCTGCCTTCGAAGGCCGAGGCCGAGTCGCTTGCCGCGAGCCTCAAAGGCAAGCACGGCGTCGCCGAGCCGGGAATCTCGAGCTGAGGAGCGAAGGCCCGCGGCCTTTATAATCCGCGGGCCTTGTCGCTTCGCCTCGAACACCTCAACCCCGAGCAGCTCGCCGCAGTCACCCTTCCAGACGAGCACGCGCTGGTCCTCGCCGGCGCGGGCAGCGGCAAGACGCGCGTGCTCACCACGCGCATCGCCTGGCTGGTGAAAAACGGGCTGGTCTCGCCGCAGGCGATCCTCGCGGTCACCTTCACCAACAAGGCGGCGCGCGAGATGCTGACGCGCGTCACGGCGATGCTGCCCGTGAACCCGCGCGGCATGTGGATCGGCACCTTCCACGGCCTGGCGAACCGCCTTTTGCGCGCGCACCACCGCGAGGCGTCGCTGCCGCAGGCGTTCCAGATCCTCGATTCCCAGGACCAGCTCGGCGCGGTGAAGCGGCTGCTCAAGGCTCTCAACGTCGACGAGGACCGCTTCCCGCCGCGCGAAGTGCAGCAGTTCATCAATTCGCAGAAGGAGGAAGGCGTGCGCCCGGGCGAGGCGGCGCTCGCCGACGAGCGCGCGCGGCGCCTGATCGAGCTCTACACGGCCTACGACGAGCAGTGCCAGCGCGAGGGGGTTGTGGATTTCGCCGAGCTCCTGCTCAGGAGCTACGAGCTCTTCGCGCGCAACGAGATCCTGCGCGAGCACTACGCGAGCCGCTTCCGGCACGTGCTGGTGGACGAGTTCCAGGACACCAATCGCCTGCAGTACCGGTGGCTGAAGCTGCTCGCCGCGCGCGGCGCGTGCTACTTCGCGGTGGGCGACGACGACCAGTCGATCTACACCTTCCGCGGCGCTCGCCCGGGGAACATGGCCGACTTCGAGCGCGAGTTCAAGGTGCGGAAGGTGATCCGGCTGGAGCAGAACTACCGCTCGCACGGCAACATCCTCGATGCGGCGAACGCGCTCATCTCCAACAACCGCAACCGGCTGGGCAAGAACCTGTGGACCGCGAGCGGGGCGGGCGAGCCGCTGCGCGTGTTCGAAGGCCAGTCCGACGGCGACGAGGCGCGCTGGATCGTCGAGGAGACCCGCTCGCTCGCGCGCGAAGGCACGCCGCTTTCGCGCGTGGCGGTGCTCTACCGCTCGAACGCGCAGTCGCGGGTGATCGAGCACGCGCTGTTCTCGCAGTCGGTTCCCTACCGCGTCTACGGCGGGCTGCGCTTTTTCGAGCGCGCCGAAGTGAAGCACGCGCTCGCCTACCTGCGGCTCGTCGCTTCGCCCGGCGACGACAACTCGTTCCTGCGCGTCGTCAACTTCCCGGCGCGGGGGATCGGCGCGCGCACCATCGAGCAGCTGCAGGATGCCGCGAGGGCGCGCGGGGTGTCGCTCTTCGAGGCGGCCGAGGGGAAGGCTGGGGCCTTCCGGAATCTGATCGAGGAGATGAGGGCCGGGACCGAGGGCCTGCCGCTGAAGGAAATCGTGGAGGCGGTGGTCGCGAAAAGCGGCCTTCTCGAGCACTACAAGGCCGAGCGCGAAGGGGCGGATCGGGTCGAGAACCTCGGCGAGCTGGTGAACGCCGCGGCGGCGTTCTCGGAGGAGGAGCGCGAGGCCGAGTCGGGCGAGGTGGTCGAGCCGCTCACCGCCTTCCTCACCCACGCCGCGCTCGAGGCGGGCGAGCACCAGGCGGGCGAGGGGCAGGAGGCGCTGCAGCTGATGACGGTGCATTCGGCGAAGGGGCTGGAGTTCGACGCGGTATTCCTCACCGGGCTGGAGGAGGGGTTGTTTCCTCACGAGCAGAGCGTGACGGAGCGCGACGGGCTGGAGGAGGAGCGGCGGCTCGCTTACGTCGCGATCACTCGCGCGCGGGAGAGGCTTTATCTCTCGCATGCGCAGACGCGCATGCTGCACGGGCAGACGCGCTACAACGTGCCTTCGCGCTTTCTCGAGGAGCTTCCCGAGGGGTTACTGAAGTGGCTCACGCCGCGCTTTGCCGGGCAGCGTGCGCGCGAGGCGAGGTTCTCGGCCGCGCAGGCCTGGCACGCTCCGCGGAAGAAAGAGCCGAGCTTCGCGCGCTCGCGCGACGTGGGCGGGTTTCGCGTCGGGCAGAACGTGCTGCACCCGAAGTTCGGATCGGGGGTGATCGTGGATGCGGAAGGCCAGGGGACGGACGCGCGCGTGCAGGTGAATTTCGGCAGCCAGGGGGTGAAGTGGCTGGCGGTGGCGGTGGCGAAGCTTCAGGCGGCTTGATCCTTGAGCAGCACCTCTCAGTCTCAATGCCTCTCGGCGGCGGGCGCTTCCATCGCCGGATATTCGGGGCGGATATCGAAGTGCAGTCGGCGATGGGCGATGCGCAGCGCCATTTCCGCATCCGCGGGGCTCGCCGCCCGGGCGAAGATGAACCCGAGGTAGGTCGCCCCGTCGGGAGGCGGCGCAATGATCTGGCCGGGCTCTACCGTAATGGCCACACCGGTGACGCCAGATACCGACTGCGCGGCGTCGAGACCTTCGAGCCCATGGTAAATGCCGCGCCGTGGAATCGGGATCATCATCACTCCCGCGGCGCCGCCCTCGCCGGCAATGGTGAGCGGTTCCTCTGCCACCACCTGGCGCAAAATCAGCTCCTCCAGGCTCATGCCCAGCGAACGGGTGAGCACCCGCCCGCATAAGCCCCCGATGGAGCGGGCCGCGACCTCCAGAATCCAGACACCCTGGTCATTGACCCGCACTTCGGCGTGGACCGGCCCAGCCGCGAGCCCGGCCACGCGGCAGGCCCGGGCGACCTCCTCATGGATGCAGTCCTGGAGCGCCTCCGGCAGCCGCGACGGTGTGATGTAGAGCGTTTCTTCGAAGTGGGGCCCGTCCATGGGATCGGGCTTGTCGAACAAGGCGAGGGTAGTGAGCTCTCCCCGTTCCAGGCTGCCCTCCAGGGCATACTCCGATCCCGGAATGAAGCTCTCCATGATGAGGCCCAGGTCCCGGGCGTCCCGGTCGGCCCGGGATTGGATCGCCCGCACCCAGTTCACGGCCCGCATCAGCTCTTCGAAATCATCAACACGGATCACGCCGCGGCTTGCCGACAAACGCCGGGCCTTCACCACCACAGGAAACTTCAACTCGGGAAACAATTTCCGGGGGTCTTCGCCTGTCGGCAGGTGATGGAATTCGGGACACAGGAATTCCCGTTCCCGGAGCAGCTGGCGGAACGCCAGCTTGTCACGCACCCGGCGCACCGCCTGTGCGGGATTCCCCGGCAGGCCAAGACGCTCCGAAAGCAGCGCCGCAAGCTCGACTCCCGAGTCGTCCACCGCCAGTACGGCATCCAGGTTGCCGCCGATCTCCCGCAGAACGGTGTCCGCCGCCTGCTCCGGCCGGTCGAAATGAAGCGCCATGATGGGAGCCAGGCCCCAGGAGGGGGCCGGCTGGTGGCAGTAGTTGGCAGCAGCCACGATCTCCACGCCAAGCTTTTTCGCGGCCGCAAGAAAATCCTCGTTGCGGTAGCCGGTCGTGGGCAGAAGCAGCAGCACGCGCTTCATGGGTCGGCTGGTTCAGAAAGACTGGAGCTGCTGCTCGGTGGGCTCGGCACAGCAGTACCACGGCTCCGACAGGCGGGGGATCGGGGATCCCAGATTCCTCGCGAGTTCGGGCGCGGGGCGACCTAGAGCCTCGTGCGCCATGCGCCAGATGGCGGCGAACACTTCCCGGCGCGCAACACCCTTCTCTTCACATCGGGCGACCCAAGCCTGCAGATCTTTCTGCAGGCGGTCCACCCGCGGATCGGGATGCACCCACGGATAGCCCAGGAGCCGGGGATCGAAGGCCATAAGCTTTTCCTTGAAGCCGGGGAGCTGCAGAAGATAGGAGCCTTCAGGGACGAGCAGCCGGATGGTGAGCTGCACCGGGGGCACGCCCTCCACAAGTTGCAATTCAATGAGCCGCTCGAGCAGCGCAACGTAGCCTTCCAATGTCGTCCAGGGGGTGAAGGCAACAAAGGTCGGGGCGAGCGCAATGCCGGCTTCGCGGGTGAGCGCGACCGCGCGGTCGAAGTCCCGGCCGGTGTGGTTCTTGTCGAGAAGACGCAGGATGTCGTCGTCCACGGCTTCCGCCGCGGAAGTGATGAAAATGCACCCGCTGCGCCGCAACTCGGGAAGCAGTTCGGCGTGATCGATGATGTGCTGGATCTTGATGGTCGCGTCGAACGTGACGTAGGGGAATGCTGCGTGCAAGGCGCGCGCGAGCCTCAGGCCATGGGTGGGACCGTTGAAGAAGTCCGGGTCGCCGAAAGAAATATGGGTTGCGCCTTCTCCGACCTGCTGCCGGATGTCCTCCATCACCACGTCTGCCGCAACGATGCGGAACTTCCCCTGGTACACCGGGACCACGGGGCAGTGCCGGCACAGGTGCTTGCAGCCCCGGCTGCCCTCGGCAAACCCGGCTACGCGGGTAGATCCGTCCGGCAGCACCAGGTGGGCGTAGCGGGAGAGCTTCGGCAGGCCGCTGCGGTCCGGCACCACGAACGGGACCCGGCCCAGGCTGATGACCGGTTCGCTCTGGATCATCGCCGTTTCATTGGCCCGCAGTCGCTGACAAAGGGAAACCAGCGCAGGCTCCAGCTCCCCGCCCAGCACGCTGCCCACGCCCAGTCCGCGAAGCAGCGCCTCATTCATGGGGGCGTAGAGCCCGAAGACGCAGAGGTGGGCCTTGCGGGCGAGCCGTTTGATGCGGGGCAGAGCCTGCACCGCGATTCGAGTGGCGGTATGCATGCCCACATAAAGAGCCACCAGGCCCGCATCCTCCAGGATTTCGGGATCGAGCTTCTGCAGCGAAAGATCGAGACAGGTCACCGCGAAGCCTTCGCGCTTCAGCCAGGCGGCAGGCTCCGCCAGGGCAAACGGCTGCCGCCCCAGCTCATAGGGGTTTATGAGGACGACCTTGAAGGGGCCGGTCGCTGCTGGTGCAGGAAGTGGTGCAAGCCGGGACAACATGGAACAGCTATTTTGATTTCGGCCGCTGCTCGAAAGGTGCGGGGCCCGGCTCGAGGTATTCCCGCCACAGCGTTTCGCGGTTCTTGCCCAGCCAGTACAAGTAGTCCCAGGTATAGATGCCCGTGCTGTGCCCGTCGGAGAACGTCGGCTGTACTGCGTAGCTGCCACTCGGTTCGAGCGACGAGATATCCACGTCGCACTTGCCGACCTGCAGCACCTCCTGGCCGGGTCCGTGGCCGCCAACTTCGGCGGAAGGCGAGTACACGCGCAGCAGCTCGTAGCTCAACTCGAACCGGCTGCCGTCCGAGAACACGAGTTCCATCAGCCGCGACTTCTGGCGCAGCTTGATTTCGGTGGGTTGTGGCGTACTGCCGTCCATGCCTACTTCTGCTGCGGCGGGACGTAGCCCGATGCAACGTCGGCGCCGCTGCCGAAGAAATGGTTCTCCAACTGCTGCACGAGGTAGTCGCGCGCTTTCTTGTCGGCGAGGTTGAGCCGGTTCTCGTTCACCAGCATCTTCTGGTGCTCGAGCCACTGCCGCCACGCTTCCTTCGACACGTTATCGAAGATGCGCTTGCCGAGCTCGCCGGGATAGGGCGGAAAATCGAGCGCCTCGGCCTCGCGGCCGAGCTTGATGCACTTGACCATGCGCGCCATGAGGGAGCTCCACAGGACGACCGTCGCAGGCACGACGACCAATGCATTAAGTATGCGCGCGCTCCCTGCCTGTTCAAACCACTTGCCATGTAGGGTTGTGAGGACTTTGCAGCACCGCGCCTGTTGTCAGGGGGTGAAGTGGCTGGCTGTCGCGGTGGCGAAGCTTCAGGCGGCTTGATCCTTGAGCAGCACCTCGCCCTTCGTGAGCCAGGTGAAGCCGAACGAGAACACCGCCAGGGATTCAAGCACGAACACCGGGTGAAGCGGTTTCAGCGCCGCCTTGGCATCGGGCGGGAGCACCGAGTAGATCAATAGCAGGACGAGGCACGCGGCCATCGTCCAGCCGCAGATCCGGTAGACCCGGTTGCGCGCGAGCTTCCGCGGCGTGGGCGTCGCGCTTTTCTTCGTGAAGAGGCCGATGGCGATGTAGGTCAGGGAGAGGAGAAAGACTGCTGCGAACGCCCAGTGGAGGATGCCAAGCAGCTTTTCCGCTCCGACGGGCTCGTCGGAGAGCGCGGTCGGGAGAAGCGCGGTGCCGATCGAGCCGGCGCCGGCGGTGATGGCCGCGATCCGGTCCTTCAGCTCGTAGCCTTTGTAGCAAAGCAGGAATATGCCGATGGCGGACAGCGCGCCGACGAAGATGTCGCGCATGCCGGTGTGGTAGTAGGCGCTGATCGAGTCCAGGATCTCGCGCGCGCCGAGGAGCAGGCCGCCTGCTGCCATCACGAAAGGGAAGGCCGCGCCGATCAGGCCGATTGCGCGGCGGAGCGTCAGGGTGGAGATCAGGAGGGACTGCTCGATCTTTTGATCGGCGGTCATGTTGGCGTCGCGGTTCTTAGCGGCTGTGACGTCGCTGGAAGCGGTGGTTATGCGGCCCTACATTTACGACCACTTGTGCTTGCAGTAGTTAATCGTGTAGGCCAGTGTTGTTGCAGCGACAGACGCCACCATGATTCCGGACACTGCGACGGCGAACCAGAATAAAGTGGACAGGCCATAGTGCTCAGCTGCGCCCAAGAAGCCGAGGCCAACAACCAAGCCCCACAGATTCTGATTGAGGTTGATCTTGAAGTGCTCGTCCGGGCTAGCCATGGCTATTCCTTTTGAGACGTATAACGCCCGAGCTAAGCCGCGGGCCTGCCAGAGGCGGGATCGTCGGCTTCAGCGCCTTGTGTACGCCCGACATGGGCATGAGCTTATGGGGTGAAAGTCCCCTGTGGGAGGACATTATGAAGTCAGGATAACCACTAGCCGAAG
>Ga0156285_1014_pt1 | contig 121673 bp, 125 predicted proteins | sample RifCSPlowO2_12_FD_107934 | JGI IMG/M metagenome (GOLD analysis project Ga0156285, IMG submission 107934) | Betaproteobacteria bacterium RIFCSPLOWO2_12_FULL_68_20 | reverse complement strand
CCTCGCGGTGGATCGCATCGAACAGCGCCATCCCGTCGATGCCCTGCATGCGCAGGTCCGTCACCACCACCTGCGGGCGCGACACGGCGAGCGCCGCCAGCGCCTGCTCGCCCGAGGCCACCGCCGTCACCGCGTACCCCGCCGCCCCCAGCCGCATCGCAATCAGCTGCAGCAGGTCCTTGTCGTCGTCGACAAGCAGAACTCTAGACTTGGCTTGAGCCATCACGTCACCTCTTGTTCCTGCGCAATCGTTCCTCCCGCTCGAGAATGCCGCGCTCGATCGATCTCAGTGCCTCGAGCTGCTGGCGCAATGCCTTTTCACGTTCGTCTCCGGCGCGTTCGGCGCGTTCGCGCTCCCGCTCGACGCGCTCCCGGTCCTTCGCCACGCGCTCGAGGTCGCGCGCCAGGCGCTGCCGCTCGGCGATCTGCGCCCCGAGCAGAGCTGCGAAGCGGCCGATGGCGGGCGATGGCGTCGACGCAAGCGGCGCGAGCATCTCGGCGGCGCGCGCGTCGTCTCGCAAAGGCGCCGGCAGTGTCGCGAGCAGGGTGGCGAGCCTCAGCCGATTGACCGCTCCCGGCTCGCGCGCGAGCGCCTCCTGCGCGTCGGCGAGCACGCGGCGCTGCTGCGCCGCCGACACGCGCGACGCGTCGACCGCCTCGGAGACGACGCTGCCAACCGCCAACGTCTCGTCCGCGCCCGGCTGCAAAGCCGCGCACCCGGCCAGCATCGTCAATGCGATTGCCGCCAGATTTCTCATGCCGCCTCCGCAAGCGTGCGCGCGGCCTTGCGCGGCAGCGTCACGCGAAAATGCCCTCCGCCGCCCGCCACCACGCCGATGCGGCCGCCGTGCGCCTCCGCGTACTCGCGCGCAATCGCCAGCCCGAGCCCGGTCCCCTCGACGCGGCCGCTCGACTTGGCGCGGCCGCGGAAAAACGAGTCGAAGATCGACTCGTGCTCCTCGGGCGGCACGCCCGGCCCGGAGTCGATTACCTCCACGACCGCCTCGCCGTCGGAGCCGCGCACGCGCACCGTGATGGTGCCATCTACCGGCGTGAACTTGATCGCGTTGCCGAGCAGGTTGTCGACGATCGAGCGCAGCTTTTCGCGGTCCGCCTCGACCGCGACCGGCTTCAGGTCGAGCGCCACGCGCTGACCTTTCGCCTGTGCCGCGAGCTCGTGGCCGCGCGCCGCCTCGCGCACCAGCGCGTCCAGCGCGATCGGGCGCACCACGAGCGAGGCGGCCGCGTGCAGCGCGCGCTGGTAGTCGAGCAGGTCTTCGATCAGCCGCTGGAGCTTCACGCTGTTGTCGCGCATGATCGAGACCACCTGGCGTTGCGGCGGGGCGAGCGGCCCGCCGACCTGGTCGTTGAGGAGCTCGGCGCCTTCGCGCAGCGCCGTGAGCGGCGTCTTCAGCTCGTGCGACAAGTGACGCAGGAAACGGTTCTTCGCGGCCTCGAGCTCGGTGAGCCGCCGGCGCAGCCAGTCGAGGCGCTCGCCCAGCACCTGCAGATCCTCGGGCCCGCGCACGCGGATCGGCTGCGCGAAATCGGCGTTGCCGAGCTGCCGGATCGAGGCGTCCAGCTCGGCGATCGGCCGCGCGATGTAGCGCGTCAGCGCGAGCGCGATGGCGAGCGCGAGCGCCGTGCTGAACAGCACCAGCAGGACCAGCTGGCGCTGCATCGACTCGGCGCGCGCGCGCAGCCGCTCGACCTCGCGGTCGGCGACGAGATAGCTGACCGCAAGCACCTCGTACGCGTTCTCGGCCAGCTCGCCGGCGAGACTGCCCACCGCGCGCGCATCGAGCTTCGTCCGCGGGGCAGCGGTGAGCAATCGGTAAAGCGCGCGCTCCTGCTCGATCGTGCGCGTGAGCGCAGCAAGCTGCGCCTGGTCGAGCGGCAGGCGCGACAGGTCGCCCGATACCAGCTCGAAGCTGCGATGCACGCGCGCGTAGTCCGCGGCGAGCTCGGCGTCGGCCAGCACGGCGAGCTGATTCGCCAGGCGCTCGACCGACGCGATGCGATTCACCAGCGAGCGGCTGGCGCGCGCCGCCTGCGAGGCGTTGAACACGGCGTTGCGGCTTTGCTCGGTGAGGTGCTCGGTATTCCATGCGGAATACGCGAGCGCCCCGACCAGCGGCAGCGCGACGAGCGTGAATCCCGCGAGCAGCAGGCCGAGGAAGGAGCGCGGGTACGGCAGGGTGGAGGCCGAAATGGGGCGAGGTGCCGCCATGTCCTTATAATTTCACGTAAAAACCGGTTAGGCGTAGGACGAATGTCACATCTGCCCGACACTACAGGCACGCAGCCGCCATTTATCGCCGCAACTCGACCGCGCGTCGCGCTGGTCGCGGCGATGACTACCGAGAATGTCATTGGGGTGGCGAATAGGCTCCCCTGGACCCTGTCCGCGGACCTAAAGCGATTTCGCGCGTTGACTCTGCATCATTGCGTTGTCATGGGGCGCAGGACTTATGAATCGATCGGAGTACCACTCCCCAATCGAACGAACATTGTAGTGAGCCGCGGGGGCTTTGTTGCTTCGGAATGCATTTCCGCCTCATCGCTCCTGGATGCTCTTCGGCGCTGCCCGGTCAATGAAGCGACTTTTGTGATCGGCGGGGGTGAGCTGTATTTGCAGGCAATGCCCTATGCGAGCCGGATTTATCTGACCTTGATTGAGGCTCACGAGAAGAAATTGCCGCTCTTCACCCCATTCGAGGGTGACGCGTACTTTCCTCAAATTGATCCTGGCGAGTGGGCGATTTCCAGGCTTGGCAGGCGGAATGTTGCGCGCCCGAAGGGGCGAGCTGCGCCGGTTGCATTTCGAAGTGTCTACTTTCGATTTATCGACTTCGTTCGAATTAAACAGCCGTCCGCACGGTCAGACGATACTGAGCATCAAAAGTTCGACTTAGAGTCATACGGACGAGTATCAAGACAAAGAGAGCCGATGACTACTTCTTGGACAGGTTAGAGGCTACGGCAACCCAAAAAAAGAGCGGGCCGAAGCCCGCTCTTGTCATTGAAAGTCCGTCCGATTTACCGCTTCGATTCAAACACCCGCACTTCGGGCAGCGGGAAGCCGTTGAACTGGCTCGCATACGCCGTGGTATAGGCCCCGGCGTTCTTGAGATACACGAAGTCGCCCTCCTGCAGGTCCGAGGGCAGCGGCTCGTCGCGCAGCACCACGTCCACCGAGTCGCAGGTGGGCCCCCCCACCGTCCAGGGAATGTCGGGGCCGGAGCGGTCGGTCCGGATGCGGTATTTCAGGCCCTCGGTGGTCTCGATCACGCCGCCGAACAGGCCGGCGTCCCAGTGCATCCAGCGCTTGCCGGCGCGCACCGCGGTCCCGAGCACGCGGCAGACGAAATAGCCGGCGTCGGACACCACGTAGCGGCCCGGCTCGGCGACCACTTGCACCTCCTCGGGGAAGGCCTTGAGCCCCTCGTTCACCACCGCGCCGATCACCTCGATCGACGGGATCGGCTTTACGTGCCTCACCGGGAATCCGCCGCCGATGTCGAGCATGCGGGGCTTGAGGCCGGCTTTCTGCATCGCCTCGAACAGCGCGCGCGCCTTTTCGATGGCGACGCGCCAGTTCTCCGGATTGCGGCATTGCGAGCCGACGTGGAAGGTCACCCCGGCGAGATCGGCGCCGAGCTTGGCCGCCGTGGCGACGATTTCCCGGGCATCGGAGACTCCGGCGCCGAACTTGCCCGACAACGGCCAGTCGCTGCCGATGTTGGGCGCGGCGATGCGCAGGTAGGGCTTCGCCTGCGGCGCGACCTCGTGGACGCGCCGCAGCTCGTCGACGCTGTCCACGGCGAACCATTCGACGCCGCGCGCGGCGGCGTAGGCGATCGAGTCGCGCGACTTGACCGGGTTCGAATAGAACACCTCGGAGACCGGCACGCCGAGCGTGAGAAGCAGGTCGAGCTCGGCCGTCGAGGCGATCTCGAACCCGGCGTCCTCCTGGGCGATCGCCTTCAGGATGCGCCGGTCCGGATTCGCCTTGACCGCGTAATGCAGCTTCACCCGGGGCAGCGCGGCGCGGAAGCGCGCGATCTTCTCCCGGACGATGGCGGTGTCTACGATCAGGAACGGCCGCGTGTATTTCTGGCGGGCGGCCTGGCGCACGATCTCGAAGTCGAGGCTGACCTCGGGATGCGTGTCGAAGAGCTGCTCTTGAGGCTGCGCGCTGCTCTTGGGAAACGCGTTCTGTCTGCTGCGTGCGATGCTACTAGGGCGATCCCCCATCAACGTTCTCCGGCGAACTAGGTCTCAGGAATGTCGCGGACGCAAACTTCGTACACCGGGCGGTAGTTCCCATTGCCTGTCATGATGACCTCCTTCTCCCCGCTCGAGTCGTCGACAGCAAAAAAACTTGTGGCCGATTATAGGGATGACCCCCCGCGAGTCAAGGGCTTGGAGAGGTTTTTTTGCCGCCGGCAGGCCGCCGCGCAAGCCTTGCCGGCCGGGCCCGGCCCACTAGATATGGGGCATTACTCCGGTCCGGCCACTAGATACGGGGGACTTGATGCTCACGTGTTCTGGACCACGATGTTCGGGAATTTCGAGGTCATGTCGCGCTGCGATTCGGCGATCCTGACGGCGCAGCGGCGCGCGATGCGGCGATAGATCTCGGCGGCCTTGCCGTCGGGGTCCGACACCACGGTCGGCTTGCCCGAGTCGGCCTGGCTGCGGATCGCCTCGTCGAGCGGCAGCTGGCCGAGCAGCTCGGTGCCGTAGTCGCGGCACATCTTTTCCGCGCCGCCGGAGCCGAAGATGTGGCTCTCGTGCCCGCACTTCGGGCACACGTGGAGCGACATGTTCTCCACCACGCCGAGGATCGGGATGCCGACCTTCTCGAACATCTTGAGGCCCTTCCTCGCGTCGATGAGCGCGATGTCCTGGGGCGTGGTGACGATCACCGCGCCGGTCACCGGCACCTTCTGGGCGAGGGTGAGCTGGATATCGCCGGTGCCGGGCGGCAGGTCCACCACCAGGAAGTCGAGCTCGCGCCAGCGCGTGTCCTTGAGCAGCTGCTCGAGCGCCTGGGTCACCATCGGCCCGCGCCACACCATGGGCGTGTCGACGTCGATCAGGAAGCCGATCGAGATCGCCTGGATGCCGTGGCCTTCCATCGGCTCGAGCGACTTGCCGTCCCTCGATTCGGGCCGCCCGGCGATGCCGAGCATCATCGGCTGCGAAGGGCCGTAGATGTCGGCGTCGAGCATGCCGACCGAGGCGCCCTCGGCCGCGAGCGCGAGCGCCAGGTTGACCGCAGTGGTGCTCTTTCCCACCCCGCCCTTGCCCGAGGCGACCGCGATGATGTTCTTGATCCCGGGAACGAGCTTGACGCCGCGCTGCACGGCGTGCGAGACGACCCTGGAGGCGACGTTTACGGCCGCGTTCGCCGCGCCCGCCTGCCTGAGCGCCTGGATCACCTGCCGGCGGATCGGCTCGAACTGGCTCTTGCCGGGGTAGCCGAGCTCGATGTCGAGCGTTACGTCGCCGCCCGAGAGCTTGATGTTCCTCGCCGAGCGCGTGGCGACGAAGTCCTTGCCGGTGTTCGGATCGACGAGCTTGCTCAGGACAGCTTGAACGTCCTTTTCACTGAGGGGCATGGTTTGAAGTGTAAGCTAAAATTCGCGCGTTCCCGAGCAGTCCGATGACCTCCCGCCGGCTTTTCGTCACCACCGCGCTGCCCTATGCCAACGGGTCGTTCCACATCGGCCACATCATGGAATACATCCAGGCCGACATCTGGGTGCGATTTCAGCGCATGCAAGGCCATGAAGTGCATTTCATCGGCGCGGACGACGCGCACGGCGCGCCGATCATGCTCAAGGCCGAAGCCGAGGGAGTCGCGCCCGAGCAACTGGTCGCGCGCATCGCCGCCGAGCGACCCAGGTACCTGAAGGGTTTTCATATCTCCTTCGACAACTGGCATTCCACGCATTCCCCGGAGAACACGGAGCTCTCGCAGGACATCTACCGCAGGCTGAAGGCGAACGGGCTCGTCTACCGGAAGACGATCGAGCAGCTCTACGACCCGGTGAAAGGGCTTTTCCTCGCCGACCGCTACATCAAGGGCGAGTGCCCGAACTGCGGGGCGAAGGACCAGTACGGCGACGCCTGCGAGAACTGCAGCTCGGTGTATTCGGCCGCCGATCTCAAGAACCCGTACTCGACGCTCTCCGGCGCCACGCCGGTCCTGAAGTCCTCGGAGCATCACTTCTTCCGCCTGTCCGACCCGAAATGCAAGGCATTCCTGAAGCAGTGGCTCGAGACGCCGGGCAGGCTCCAGACCCAGGTCGTCAACAAGGCGAAGGAATGGCTCGAAGGCGAGGGCGACAAGGCGCTCGCCGACTGGGACATCTCGCGCGATCCGCCTTACTTCGGGATCCGGATCCCGGACATCGCCGAGGAGAAGTACCTGTACGTCTGGCTCGACGCGCCGATCGGCTACCTCGCGAGCCTGAAGGATTACTGCAGGAAGAAAAAGCTCGACTTCGAGAAATTTCTCTCGGATCCGAAGCTCGAGCAGATCCACTTCATCGGCAAGGACATCATCTACTTCCACACCCTGTTCTGGCCGGCGATGCTGGAGTTCGCGGGCAAGCCCTACAAGGTGCCCGACAACGTGTACGTGCACGGCTTCATCGGGATCTCGGGCGAGAAGATGTCCAAGTCGCGCGGTACGGGGCTGGATCCGCTGCGCTATCTCGAGCTCGGGATGAATCCGGAGTGGCTGCGCTACTACATCGCGGCGAAGCTGAACGCCAATGTGGAGGACCTTGACTTCAATCCCGACGACTTCATCGCAAGGGTGAACAGCGATTTGGTCGGGAAGTACATCAACATTGCCAGTCGTTGCGCGAGCTTCCTGACCCGTAAGTTCGACGGTCGGCTCGAGCTACCGCCCGCGACATTCGACTTCGGGGCTCGACTATTTGGTCTTCGGAAGGATTCTCTTCTCGCCGAGTTTCAGGATCGAGCTGCCGCAATTGCGGAGGGCTACGAGTCGCGAGAATTCGGGCGGGCCATCCGGGACATCATGACCCTCGCGGATTACGCAAATCAGTTTGTAGACAACCGGAAGCCCTGGGAACTCGCCAAGGACGAAAAGAACGATCAGCAGCTTCTTCACGTCTGCTCGGTTGGAATCAACCTGTTCCGACTTCTCACGATCTACTTGAAGCCGATCCTTCCAGATCTAGCCGCAGAAGCAGAGAAGTTTCTGGGTATACCGGCTCTTCAATGGAGTGACGCAAAATCCCTTCTGGGTTCCGATCACAGGATTCGCCCGTATCGGCACCTGATGACGCGCGTCGAGGAGAAGCAGCTCGACGCGCTGTTCGAGCCGCCCGCCGAGCCGCAGGCGACGCGCTCTCCGCAGACGCACGCCGAACACCAGCAGCACTCCGCCAAGGAGCACGCCATGACCGAACAGATCTCGATCGAGGACTTCAACAAGCTCGACCTGCGCATCGCCAAGATCGTCGAGGCCGAGCACGTGGACGGCGCGGACAAGCTGCTCAAGCTCACGCTCGACCTCGGCGGCGAGACGCGCACCGTGTTCGCCGGGATCAAGCAGGTGTACGCGGCCGAGAGCCTGAAAGGACGCCACGCGGTCGTGGTCGCGAACCTCGCGCCGCGCAAGATGCGCTTCGGAGTCTCCGAGGGCATGGTGCTCGCCGCCTCCGGCGACGGCCCGGGCATATTCCTCATTTCTCCGGACGCCGGGGCGCAGCCGGGCATGCGCGTGAAGTGAACCGGACGCCGCGCCGCGTCCCCTAGCGCTTCGCCCTCCTGGAAGCCCTGGAGACTTCTTCGCCCGGCACCCAGGGCTTGCCGAGGCGCCGCTCGATGTATTCGCGCATGAGCCTTCTCACCACCTGCGAGGGGGTCTGGTCCTCCTCCGCGCAAAGCCTTTCGAAGACGGCTTTCTTTCTCGGGTCGACGAGCAGGGTGAGGCGGGCAGTGCGTTCTTCCATGGTCATGGCGAGTGGGCCGCGTCGAAGATCGTCGCGTTAGTAGCGAATGTGCGTCGGATGATAATATAATTCGCAGCTCGATGGACAGCCCCAGTCTGCTCGCCGCGTCGCTTGCCGCGTCCATCGCGTGGCTCGCGATCGGCCTGCTGGGGTTGATTCCCGCGCGCGAATCCGCGCTCGCCCGCCGCGTGTTGTTTCCGCTCGGCGCCTTGGCGGGCCTCGCCCTCGCAGCGTTCGGCGCCCAGGCGGCATGGCTGCCCTCCGCGAGCCTGGTGCTGCCGCTGGGACTGCCCGACCTGCCGTTTCACCTCCGGCTCGACCCGCTCGCCGGATTCTTCCTGCTGCTCCTCGGCTCGGTGTCGGCCGGCGTGTCGGTGTACGCGGCCGGCTACTTCCGCTCGGAGAGCGCCGGCCGCCTCGGGCTGATCTGCCTGCAGTACCACGTGTTCCTCGCGAGCATGGCCTTCGTCATCCTCGCCGACGACGCGTACCTGTTCATGGTGGCCTGGGAGACGATGGCGCTGTCGTCCTACTTCCTGGTCACCACCGATCACCGGCTGCCGGCGATCCGCAGCGCCGGATTCCTGTACCTCATGATCGCGCACCTCGGCGCGCTCGCCATCCTGCTCGCCTTCGGCGTGATGCACGGGGGCGAGGGCGACTACAGCTTCGACGCCCTGCGCGCGGCGAACCTGAGCCCCTTCTGGGCGACGGTCGCGTTCCTGCTCGCCTTCTTCGGCTTCGGCGCCAAGGCCGGCATGATCCCGCTGCACGCCTGGCTGCCGGAGGCGCACCCGGCCGCGCCCTCGCCGGTGTCGGCGCTGATGAGCGGCGTGATGATCAAGACCGCGATCTACGGCATGGTGCGCGTCACCTACGACCTGATCGGCGGCGTGCGCTGGGAGTGGGGCATGCTGGTCCTGGTCGTCGGCGCCGGGACCACGCTGTTCGGCGTGCTGTACGCGCTGGTGCAGCACGATCTGAAGCGTTTGCTTGCATATCATTCGGTGGAGAACATCGGCATCATCCTGCTCGGCCTCGGCATGTCGATGGTGTTCTTCGGCTTCGGGCACCCCGCCGCCGGGGCGCTCGGGCTGATCGCGGCGCTCTACCACACGTTCAACCACGCGGTCTTCAAGGGGCTGCTGTTCCTCGGCGCGGGCTCGATCCTGCACTCGACCGGTATCCGGGACCTCAATGCGATGGGCGGGCTGATCCGCAAGATGCCGATCGTCGCGTTCTATTTCCTGGTCGGCGCGCTCGCCATCTCGGCGCTGCCGCCCTTGAACGGCTTCGTCTCCGAGTGGCTCATGTTTCAGACCGCCCTCCAGGCGCCGCTGCTCGAAAACGGGGTGGTGCGAAGCCTGATCCCGCTGTTCGCCGCGACGCTCGCGCTCGCCGGCGCGCTCACGGCGATGTGCTTCGTCAAGGTCTACGGCATCGCGTTCCTGGGGCAGCCGCGCGAGCGCCATGGCGCGCCTCCTGCCGCTGCGGAGCACGCAGGGACGGACGCCGGCCCGATGGAGCGCCTCGGGCTCGCCTGGCTCGCCGCCGGATGCTTCGTGCTGGGGCTGTTCCCGGCGAGCATGCTGCTCACGCTGAACCGCGTCGGCGCCTCGCTCACCGGAAGCGGGCTGAGCGACGAGGCTCTCGAGTCGAGCTGGTTGTGGCTGGTACCGACCGAGCCCGCGAAAGCGAGCTACAGCCCGATCATCTTCCTGCTGGTGGTCGTCGCGGTGGTGCTCATCACCATTCGCCTGGTGCGGCTCGTGTACCACGGGCGCGTGCGGGTCGCAGATCCGTGGGATTGCGGCTTTCCCGAGCAGACGACGCGCATGCAGGACACCGCGGACGCCTTCGGCCAGGCGATCGGCAGGGTGTTCGGGCCGATCTACCTCACCAAACGGCACCTGCCCGCCGCCGAGGACGCCGCTCCGAAGTACTCGCTTCGCATCGAGGACCGGCATTGGCACTGGGTCTATCTTCCGGTCGCTCGACTGACGGAATTCCTGTCCGAGAAAGTGGCGTGGCTGCAGCGCGGGAGAATCAGCACCTACCTGCTCTACAGCTTCCTCACGCTGATCGGGCTGCTGGTGTTCGTGCGCTGAGGACGACATGGACCAGGCACCCGGAATCGCGCTGCAGCTCCTCCAGTCGATCCTGGTGGTGTCGGCCGCGCCGCTCGTGCTCGGCTGGGTGAACATGTGCCGCGCCTGGCTGCAGAACCGCTCGGCGCCGAGCATCCGGCTTCCCTACTACACGCTGGTGAAGCTCTTCCACAAGGACGCGGTGATCGCGAGCACGACTTCGCCGATCTTCCGCGTGACACCGTACGTGCTGTTCGGCTGCATGTGGCTCGCCGCGGGCATCGTGCCGGTGCTCGCCACCGACCTGCCGTTCGCGCCCGCCGCCGACATCATCGCGCTCGTCGGCCTGTTCGCCACGGCGCGCGTGTTCGCGGCGCTCGCCGCGATGGACACCGGGACGTCTTTCGGCGGCCTGGGCGCGCGGCGCGAAATGCTGGTCGGCTTCCTCGCCGAGCCGGCAATGCTGATGACATTGTTCACTGCGGCGTTCATCTCCGGCTCGACGCAGCTCACCACCATCGTCGAGTCGCTCGCCCATCGCGAGTTCGCGATCTACCCGAGCCTCGCGTTCGCGGCGGTCGCGTTCCTGATGGTGCTGCTCGCCGAGAACGCGCGCATCCCGGTCGACAACCCGGCGACGCACCTCGAGCTCACCATGCTCCACGAGGCGATGATCCTCGAGTACTCGGCGCGGCACCTCGCGCTCGTCGAGTGGGCGGCGGCGATCAAGCTCGTCGTGTACATGACGATCGGCTTCGCGCTGTTCGCGCCGTGGGGCATCGCCGAGGCGGGCGACTGGGGAGCGATGCCGCTCGCGCTCGCCGCGCTCGCCGGCAAGCTCGCGCTCGCCGGAGCCGGGCTGGCGCTCATCGAGACGTTTCTCGCCAAGATGCGCCTGTTCCTCGTCTCCGAGTTCCTCTCTGGCGCGTTCCTGCTCGCGGTGCTCGGCATGCTGACCCATTTCCTGGTGCGCGGCTGACCGTGAGCGAGCCGCTCAGCAGCCAGTTCGTCAACCTGCTCGCGGCGCTGCTGCTGCTGCTCGCGTTCGCCATGCTGTCGCAGCGGCGCGTGCTCACGCTCATCAAGCTGCTCGCCTGGCAGGGCGCCGCGCTCGCCGCCTCCACGGCGATTGTCGCGTACGCCACCGGGCAGATGCACCTGTACTTCTCGGCGGGCCTCACCCTGGTGTTGAAGGTCATTCTGATCCCGTGGGTGCTGCACCGCCTGATCGACCGTCTGTACATCCGCTGGGACGTCGAGACGCTGATCAACATCCCGACCACCATGCTGACCGGGATCGGCCTCGCCATCTTCGCCTTCTCGCTCGCCACTCCGATCTCGCAGATGGCGAGCACCATCACGCGCTCGACCCTCGGCATCGCGCTTGCGACCGTATTGCTCTCGTTCCTGATGATGATCGTGCGCCGCAAGGCGGTGCCGCAGGTGATCGGCTTCCTCGCCATGGAGAACGGCCTGTTCTTCGCGGCGACCAGCGCGACCTACGGCATGCCGCTGGTGGTCGAGCTGGGCGTCGCGCTCGACGTGCTGGTGGGCACCTTCATCTTCGGCATCTTCTTCTTCCATATCCGCGAGCAGTTCGACAGCCTCGACATCCGGCACATGGAAAAGCTGAGGGAAGACTGATGGAGATCGCGCTCGTCCTGGGAGTGCCGCTCGCCGGAGCGCTCCTGCTCGCCCTGTTCGGCCACCGGCGCTGGGCGCCGGAGGCGAACGCGGTCATGAGCCTGGGGACGCTCGTCGCCGCCGCACTGCTGACCGCGCGCGTCATCGCCGACGGGCCGTTCGCCGCGTTCGACGAGCAGTTCTTCGTCGATCCGTTCAACGTTTTCCTGGTCGCGCTGACTGCGTTCGTCGCCTTCACGACCACGCTGTTTTCGCGCCCCTACATGCGCACCGAGGAGCACCACAAGCGCCTCAACAGCGCGCGCCTGCGCCTCTACCACAGCATGTACCAGCTGTTCACGTTCACCATGCTGCTGACGCTGCTCTCGAACAACGTCGGCATGCTGTGGGTGGCGATGGAAGGCGCGACGCTGACGACCGTGCTGCTGGTGTCGCTTTACCGCACGCCGGCGAGCCTGGAGGCGGCGTGGAAGTACTTCATTCTGTGCTCGGTGGGGATCGCGCAGGCGCTGTTCGGCACCATCCTGCTGTATTTCGCGGCCGAGAAAGTGCTCGGCGCGGGCGGCAACGCGCTGCTGTGGACGCACCTGTACCAGGTGCGCAGCGACCTCGAGCCCACGGTGCTATCGCTCGCGTTCGTGTTCATGCTGGTGGGCTACGGCACCAAGGTGGGGCTCGCTCCGCTTCACAACTGGCTCCCCGACGCGCACGCCGAAGGCCCCACGCCGATTTCGGCGGTGCTTTCGGGACTGCTCCTCAATGTCGCGCTCTACGCGGTGGTGCGCAGCAAGGTGCTGGTGGACGGGGCGCTCGAGCGCAATTTCTCCGGCGGCCTCATGATGGGATTCGGCCTGCTGTCGGTGGTGGTCGCGGCGTTCTTCCTGTCGCGCCAGAAGGACATCAAGCGCATGTTCGCCTACTCGTCCATCGAGCACATGGGGATCATGACGTTCGCCTTCGGCATGGGGGGGCCGGTGGCGGCGTTCGCGGGGCTGCTGCACATGACTGTGCACTCGCTCACCAAGTCGGCGATCTTCTTCACCGTCGGCCACGCCTCGCAGGCCTGCGGCACGCAGGACATGGGCGCGATCCGCGGGCTGATCCAGCAGAGCCCGACCATCGGCTGGGGTCTCGCGCTCGGCAGCCTCGCGATCCTCGGCATGCCGCCGTTCGGCGTGTTCACGAGCGAGTTCATGGTGCTCACCACCGCCATGCGCGAGCATCCGTGGGCGACGCCGTTCCTGCTGGTCGCGCTCGGCGTCGCGTTCGCGGCGATCTTCGGCAAGGTGCAGCCGATGGTGTTCGGCGAGACCACCGCGCAGCGCCTGCCGCATCCGCCGGCGCTCGTCCCGGTGTTCGTGCACCTCGCCATCGTGCTGATGCTGGGTCTTTACATCCCGCCCTATCTGGTCGACTGGTATCGCCAGGCGGCCGCCTTCATCGGATGACGCATCCTTTCGCCGATCTGGGCGTCGAGGCCGCGCGGCTGCCGGGGCGGCTTGCCGCCTGGCACGCGCCGGTCGCGCCCGGAGCGCTGCGCGCAGCCGCCGAGAAGGCGCGCGCGCAGAAGGGACGGCTGGTGGCGCTGTGGGCGAGCGACGAGACTACGCGCGGCGCGGGTTACGCGGTGCACGTCGCGCTCGCGCTGCGCGGGGGGCTGCTGTGGCTCACCGCGGCGCTCGAGCGCGCGCACCCGCGCTATCCGGGCATCGCGGACATCTTCCCCGCGGCGAGCCGCATGCAGCGCGCCGCCTACGACCTCGTGGGCGTGCACGCCGAGGGCGGCGCCGACCACCGCAAGTGGCTGCGGCACGGCACCTGGCCGGGCGGCGCTTTTCCGCTGCGCAAGGACTTCGACGCGGCCAGCCGCTTCGATCCCGCCGCCGACCATTACCCGTTCGTGCGCGTCGAAGGCGAGGGCGTGCACGAGATCCCCGTAGGCCCGGTGCACGCCGGCACCATCGAGCCCGGGCATTTCCGCTTCTCGATCGTCGGCGAGGAGATCCTGCGGCTCGAGGAGCGCCTCGGCTACAAGCACAAGGGCATCGAGAAGCGCTTCGAGCAGCTCGCGCCCGAGGAAGGGGCGCGCCTGGCCGGCCGCGTCAGCGGGGATTCCACGGTCGCCTACGCCTGGGCCTACTCGATGGCGCTCGAAGCGGCGGCAGGTGTCGAGCCGCCGCGCCGGGCGAGCACGCTGCGCGGCATCCTGCTCGAGCTCGAGCGCGTCGCGAACCACCTCGGCGACCTGGGCTACCTCGGCAACGACGTCGCGCTCGCGTTCGGTTTCTTCCAGTTCTGGCGGCTGAAGGAGAAGCTCCTGCGCCTCAATGCGGAGCTCTTCGGCCACCGCTATCTGATGGACGTGATCGTGCCCGGCGGCGTGGCGCGCGATCTCGGGCGCGAGCCCGGCGAGCGGCTGCTGCGCTCGCTCGGCGATATCGGGGCCGAGGTCGCGACGCTGCGCTCGATCTACGACGAGCACGCCGGCGCCCAGGACCGCTTCATCCTGACGGGGCAGGTGGTGCCCGAGCTCGCCGAGCGCCTGGGACTGACCGGCCTCGCCGGCCGCGCGAGCGGCCAGGCGCACGACCTGCGCGTCGACGCGCCCGTTCCGCCGTACGACGAGCTGCAGGTGAACAAGGCCGGCCACACGCGCGGCGACGTGGCGGCACGCGCTTCGGTGCGCTTCGACGAGCTGGCAGAGTCGCTGCGCTTGATCGCGGCGCTCGTCCACCGTCTGCCCGCGGGCGAGCTTCGCGTCGCGGTACCCACGCCCGTCGCGGGCGCCCGCGGCTGCGGCTGGATGGAAGGTTGGCGCGGCGACGTGTTCGTCGCGCTGGAGGCGGGCGAAGCCGGAACGCTGCACCGCGTGCACCCGCACGACCCGTCGTGGCGGAACTGGCCGCTGCTCGAGCGCGCAGTACTCGGCAGCATCGTCCCGGATTTCCCGCTCATCAACAAGTCGTTCAACCTGAGCTACAGCGGAGCCGATCTCTAGCCATGTACCAGCTGCTCCGGCAAATCGCCAGGACCGGCATCGTGACCGAGCCCGCGCCGCAGGCCGACGAGTCGCTGCGGCAGATCGAGCAGCGGCTATCGGAGGCGGTGCTGAAGCACTTCGGGCGCTCGCTCGCCATCCGCCACGTGGACGCGGGCTCCTGCAACGGCTGCGAGCTCGAGATCCACGCCGCGAACGGCCCGCATTACAACCTCGAGCGGCTCGGCGTGCGCTTCGTGGCGAGCCCGCGCCACGCCGACCTGCTGCTCGTCACCGGACCGGTGTCGCGCCACATGGAAACCGCGCTCAGGCGCACCTACGACGCCACCCCCGAGCCGAAGCTGGTCGTCGCGATAGGCGACTGCGGCTGTACCGGGGGGATTTTCGGCGAGAGCTACGCGAGCTGCGGTCGTGTCGCGAACGTGATCCCGGTCGATGTCGCGGTGCCCGGCTGCCCGCCGACGCCCGTGGCGATCATGCAGGGGATCCTCACCGCAGCGACCTCGCGTTCCTGACAGGCGCGGTCAGGGTTTGATGTAGGCGTAGCCCTCGCGCCGCTGCAGACGCGAGATTTCGGCAACGCCCGAAGGAACGAATCCGGCCTCGGGAAGAAACCGGTCGCGGCGCAGCGCGCGCTCGCGCAACGTAATCTCGCAGACCCTGAATTTCACTCCCTGCAGATCCAGGTCCTCGATTGCCGTCCGGAATTCGTTGCCTCGGGCAGTCTTGGCGCCCTTCATGAGAAAGTCCACGCCGGAAGCGTGCGCCACCACGACGATTTGCGCGTCGGGGTCGGCCTCGAGATGATTGCGGATATATTGCAGCCCGCGCGACGCCTGCTCGAGACCATCGCTGAAATGGTAGACGACCTTCACCTGCTGTTCGCCCATGCTCGCGCAACCCGCGAACAAGGCCGCAGCGGCGCATCCCGCCGCGAGCAGGGTTCTTCTCCGCGTCAGGAAGGAAAAGCGGACTACGAGCGCCCACCGCAGCTGGCGGGCATCGCGCTCACCGGATAGCCCCGGCAGCTCCAGCTCACCTTGCCGCCCTGGAGCGAAGGAGTGACCGTGATTTCGATCGCATTCTTCTCGTTCCAGCCGCGGATCGCTCCGTTCTCGGCGACCACCCACTTCAGCTCGCCCGCCTTGGCGTCATTCTTCGGCGCCACCTTGACGTTCCTGCCGGCGCCCGCGAGGTTTCCCGCCTTTTCGGCAGCCGCGCCGATCTGCTGCTTGGCCGGCTCGGTGCCGGCCACCAGCGCCTGGGCTGCTTCCTTCGCTTCCGATTCGGACAACTGGGGCAGGACGAACGCGACGACAATGAATCCGACCAGCGCCAACCCCGCTACGACCAACAAGGCGATGCGCATCAGTTCCCCCTCGCATTTTCTCCCGCCCCGTTTGCGGTCCCTCCCCTAGCCGGACGAAGCGATAAATTTCCCAGGCGAGCTTACCATGACGCAAATGGGCCGTTCGTCGGCCCGCCGCGATTCGTGACATTCTCCACATGGTGACGCGGCTATTGCGCATCAGTGGCCGCGTGCAGGGGGTCGGATTTCGCGACGCGCTTTGCTACGAGGCCGAGCGCCTGGGCGTGGTCGGCTGGGTGCGCAATCGCGCCGACGGCAGCGTGGAGGCGGTGGTGCAGGGCGAAGCCGATGCAGTCCAGACGCTCATCGCCTGGGCGCGTCGCGGACCGCCGGCCGCACGCGTCGCGGAGGTGCGCGTGGCGCCGGCAAGCGCCGAATTCGACAGGCCCTACGCGCGCTTCGAGCGCCGCCCCTCCGCCTGAAGCGATGGTCAGCCAGGAACTGCCACCATCGGTATCGGAAGACGACACCTTTAATGGTGATGTTGCGGCGCAGCAGGCCGCTCGCGAACAATCCCCCGGGCTTTGTAACGACAGGAGGATGACATGTTCGCCGCTCTCTCGCTGCCACAACCGTTCCAGGTGCGGCCATCCGGCCGGCCGGCCACAACCCTGCGCTCGGCGGACGAGTTGCGCCGGGCGATGCGCGACGCGCGTGGCACGACCGTCGCGGTCGACGCCTCGGCGCTGGACCGCGTACTGCGGTTCGACGCCGCGCGCGGCCTGGTCGAGGTGCAGGCCGCGACGCGCTGGGACGCGCTCTCCGACTACCTGCGCGCGAGCAGCGTTGATCTCTCGGGCTTCACCGCGGGAGCCGGGCTGCCCTCCACCGTCGGCGCCACCGTCGAGATCAATGCCCCCGGACCGGACGGCCGCCCCCTCGTGGCCCACGTCGACGCGCTCGCCCTGGTCACACCGGACGGCGAGCTGAGGCGCGTCAGCCGTCAATCGAATCCCGAGCTGTTCGCGCTCGCGGCGGGCGGGCAGGGAGCGTTCGGGACGCTTTACAGCGCGACGCTGCGAATCGAGGGTCTCGCCGCGGCGGCCTCCGCGCGCGATCCAGCGGCGCTGCTCGAGCTGCCGGCCGCGTGCGGTCGCATGCGGACGCTCGCGCTGCTCGTCCCGCCGCAAAGCCTCGAATGTTTCCTGGCCGATGCCCGCGCGCGCTGCCTCGAATGGCGCATTCCCATCGAGGGCGTCGAAGTACGCCGCACGCTTCCGGAGGACGAGACTCGGCTGCGATGGGCGCGCCGCGAATACGCCGCGGTCGCGCTGGCGCTCGGCGAGCCGCCCACGCTCGGCGGCTGCGTGCGCTCGACACAGCTTCGCCGCGAGCTCATCGATGCGGCGATCGAGCGCGGCGGCTCGTTTCCGGTCGCGTGCACGCCCGAGGCGACGCGCGCGCAGACCGAGGCGTGCTACCCGGAACTGAGGGCGTTCCTCGCGGAGAAGCGGCGCTGCGACCCGGCCGAGCGCCTGTCGAACCCGTGGTACCGGCACCATCGCAGTCTGCTCGGACGCGAGGCTTGCCCGGTGCGCTGGGGAGTCTAGCTGCCGTTGGCGTAGATGACCTGCACCCTGTCCGGCGCCAGCCAGGCCGAGAGCTCGTCGATAAGGCGCCCGTCGGGACGCACGCGCCAGGCGTCGCCGAGCGCCACCTCGCAGGTCGCGGCGCCGTTCTCGTAGCGCACGAGCACCTGGCATCCGGCGTCGCCCGTGGTGCGGTAGGGCATGAGCACCTCGCGCAGCCGCTTGGCGTCCCCCTGCCCGTTCACGGCGATGCGCAGGCCCGCGGCGTAGCGTCCGCGCAACGCGTCCAGGTCGAGCAGATCCTCGGCCGTGACGCGCAGGCCTCCGGAATACTCGTCGCGCTGCACCTTGCCCTGCACGACCAGGAGGGCGTCCTCCTTGAGCCGGTCGCGGTGCTTCTCGAACAACTCGCTGAACACCGAAAGCTCGAGCTGCGCGGTGCCGTCGTCGAGCATCACGACCATCATCCGCCCGCGCCGCGTCATCTGCGTGCGCGCCGAGGCGACGACGCCCGCCATCCACACGCGATGCTCCGCTGGCGCGAGCCTGACGAGTTGGGTGCGAGGAAACCCCTGCAGCTCGCGCTCGTAGACCGAGAACAGGTGCCCGGACAGATAGAAGCCGAGCGCCACTTTCTCCTCTGTGAGCTGGCGCTTCAGGTCCCACGGCTGCGCCTCCACGTGGGCGCGCTCGCCTCCGCGCGGCGCCTCGGCTTCGCCGAACAGGCTCGATTGCGAGGCCTGGCGCCCGGCCTGCTCTGCGGCCTCGAGCGCGCGGCCCACCGACGCGAGCAGCCGCGCGCGGTTCGCGTCGATCGGGTCGAATGCGCCGGCACGGACCAGGGCCTCGACGGCACGACGGTTGACGAGGCGCTTGTCCACCCTGAGGCAGAAGTCGAACAGGCCGGTGAACGGCGCCTGCCTGCGCGCCTCGATCACGGCGTTGACCGCGGACTCCCCGGTACCGCGCACCGCACCCAGCCCATAGCGGATCGTGACGCGGTCGACCGGCACGAAGCGGTGCTCGGACGCGTTCACGTCGGGCGGAAGGATCCGCAGCCCGTTCGCCGCCGCGTCCTCGTGGAACTGGCGCACCTTGTCGGTGTCGTCCATCACCGCCGAGAGGTTCGCGGCCATGAACGCGGCCGCATGATGCGCCTTCATGTACGCCGTCTGATAGGCGAGCACCGCGTACGCCGCGGCGTGCGACCGGTTGAAGCCGTAGCCGGCGAATTTCTCCATCAGGTCGAACAGCTGCGTCGCCTTGGCGCGCGACAGGCCGTTGTGCCGTGCACCCGTCACGAACACATCGCGCTGCTGCGCCATCTCCTCGGGCAGCTTCTTGCCCATTGCGCGCCGCAGCAGGTCCGCGGCGCCCAGCGTGTAGCCGCCGATCACCCGCGCGATCTGCATCACCTGCTCCTGGTACACCATGATGCCGTAGGTGGGCGCGAGGATCGGCTCGAGGCGCGGGTCGAGGTAATCGACGCGCTTGCCGTGCTTGCGCTCGACGAACTCCGGGATCAGCTCCATCGGCCCGGGCCGGAACAGCGCCACCAGCGCGATCACGTCCTCGAACCGGTCGGGCCTGGCGCGCCTGATGAGATCGCGCATGCCGCGCGATTCCAGCTGGAACACCGCGGTGGTGTTGCCCGCCGAGAGCAGCGCGTAGGTCCGCGGATCGTCGAGGGGGATGCGCTCGAGCGAAAACTCCGCCTCGCCGAGCGCCCGCACGTGGCGTTCGGCCCAATCGAGGATCGTGAGCGTCGTCAGCCCGAGAAAATCGAATTTCACCAGGCCCACCGCCTCGACGTCGTCCTTGTCGAGCTGCGAGATGACGTGCGCGGTGCCTTCGGCCGCGTACAGCGGGCAATAATCGGTGAGCTTGCCGGGCGCGATCAGCACGCCGCCGGCGTGCATGCCGACGTTGCGCACCAGTCCCTCGAGCTTTCCGGCGAGCGCGAGCAGCTCCCTGACCTCGTCCTCCTTGCGCTCGCGCTCGGCCAGCAACGGCTCCATTCCGCGCGCCATCTCGAGCGTGATCAGCCTTCCCGGCTGCACCGGGATCAACTTGGCCAGCTGGTCGCAGAAGTTGTAGCCGAGGTCGAGCACCCGGCCGACGTCGCGCACCACCGCGCGCGCCGCCATGGTGCCGAAGGTGGCGATCTGCGACACGTTTTCCTCCCCGTACTTGCGCCGCACGTACTCGATCACGCGGTCCCGGCCGTCCTGGCAGAAATCGATGTCGAAATCCGGCATCGACACCCGCTCCGGGTTGAGGAAGCGCTCGAACAGCAAGTCGTAGCGGATCGGATCGAGATCGGTGATTCCGAGCGAGTACGCGACGAGCGAGCCCGCGCCCGAGCCGCGGCCGGGGCCGACCGGCACGCCGTTCGACCTCGCCCAGTTGATGAAATCGGCGACGATCAGGAAGTAGCCCGCGAAGCCCATCTTGATGATGATGCGGATCTCGAAATCGAGCCGCTCGCGGTAGCTGGCCGACCGACTCGCCCGCTCCTCCGCATCGGGATAGAGCTTTGCCAGCCGGGCCTCGAGTCCTGTTTCCGTCTGCTGGCGCAGGAACACCTCGAGCGGAACGCCAGAGGGCGTCGGAAACGCCGGCAGCCGGCTTTTCCCGAGCTCGATCTCGAGGTTGCAGCGGCGCGCGATCGCGACCGAGTTCTCGAGCGCCTGCGGGATATCGGCGAACAGCCGCGCCATTTCCTCCTGGCTCTTGAAGTACTGCTCGGGGGTGAACGCCTTCGGCCGCCGCTGGTCGGCGAGGATATAGCCCTGCGCGATGCAGACGCGCGCCTCGTGCGCCCTGAAGTCGTCGGCGCCGAGGAACTGCACCGGATGGGTGGCGACCACCGGCAGGCCGAGCCGGGCCGCGAGGGCCACCGTGTGCGCCACCAGCGCGTCGCCGTGCGCAAAGCCCGCCCGCTGCAACTCGAGGTAATAGCGGCCGGGGAACAGCTCCGCCCATCCGCGCGCGATCCGCTCGGCGGCGGGGTTTCTCGCCGCGAGCGCCTGGCCGACGTCGCCCGACGCCGCGCCCGAGAGCGCGATGAGGCCCTCGGTGCCGCCCTCAGCCAGCCAGCCGCGTGCGATTTCGGCCCTGTCGCGGTGCTGGTTCCTGAGCCAGGCGCGCGACAGCAGCTCGCAAAGGCGCAGGTAGCCCGCGCGCGATGCGCAAAGCAGCAGGACCCGGAACGGCTTGTCGCGGTCCGACTCGTTCTGCAGCCAGCAGTCGGCGCCGAGCAGCGGCTTGACCCCGCCGGCGCGCGCGGCCTGGTAGAACTTCACCATGCCGAACAGGTTCGCAGCGTCGGTGAGCGCGAGCGCGGGCATCCCGTCCGATGCCGCGCGCTTCACCGCGTCCTCGATGCGCACTATGCCGTCGATCACCGAGTACTCGCTGCGCATCCTCAGGTGAACGAAACGCGGTGCCGCCATGTCAAAAAGTGTACCGGAAGAGGATCATGAAACGCTTAGTGATTGTTTTTTCGCTGCTCGCCGCGCTCGCCGCGGCGGCGCAGGACCGCTCGGCGGATCTTGACCGGGCGCACGAGGAAGTCGTCGCGGCCTCCGGGGCGCTCCGTGAAGCCGAGGCGAAGCGCGAGCGGGGCGTCGAGCCGCTCCCGGGCGAGCGCATCGGCACGGCGGGCGGACGCAGCCGGTTCAGGGACGAGTACCTCGACCGGCAGAAGGCGCTCGATGCCGAAGTCGAGGCCGCGCGGGCGCGGCTGAGGCAAGCGCTCGAGCGCCGCAACGCGCTGCGCTAGATCGCCTTGCCGACATCCGCGGGCCCGCGAAGCCAGCGCTCGCCGCAATCCCGTCTGATTCAGACGATGACGGCCGCGGGCTCGCCCCGGGATTTCTCGACGCCGCCGATCGCGTAGACCGTTTCGCCCAACCCGCGCAATTGCTCGGCGGCGCGCTCCGCGTCCGCGGCATCGACGATCACCGCCATGCCGATGCCGCAGTTGAACACGCGGTACATCTCGTCTTCGGCAACGCCACCCTGTTCCTGAAGCCAGCGAAACAGTTGCGGACGCGCCCAGGCACTCCCTCGAATCACGGCGCGCGTGCCCTCGGGAAGCGTGCGCGGGACATTGCCGACGATTCCTCCGCCCGTGATATGAGCCAGACCTTTCACCGCAACCGAATCCAGCAGCTTCAAGACCGGCTTCGCGTAGATGCGCGTCGGCTCCATGATCGCGTTCATGGTCGCCGCGTCCGGCTTCGCGCGCTCCAGGATCTTGCGGATGAGCGAGTAGCCGTTCGAGTGCGCGCCGCTCGAGGCCAGGCCGAGAATCGCGTCTCCGGGGCGGATGGCGCGGCCATCGATGATGCGCTCTTTCTCCACCACGCCGACGCAGAAGCCGGCGAGGTCGTATTCGCCGGCGGCGTACATCCCCGGCATCTCCGCGGTCTCGCCGCCGACCAGCGCGCAGCCGGCAGCCTCGCAGCCGCGCGCGATTCCCTTCACCACCTCGGCGGCGACGCCCGGCTCGAGCTTGCCGCACGCGAAGTAGTCGAGAAAAAAGAGCGGCTCGGCGCCCTGCGCCAGCACGTCGTTCGCGCACATCGCCACGAGGTCGATCCCCACGGTGTCGTGACTTCCGAGCGCGAACGCGAGCTTGAGCTTGGTACCCACCCCGTCCGTTCCGGAGACGAGCACCGGGTGGCGGTATTTCTTCGGGATCTCGCATAGCGCGCCGAAGCCGCCGATGCCGGTGAGCACCTCCGGCCGCAGCGTCCTCTGCGCGAGCGGCTTGATCGCCTCGACCAGCGCGTCGCCGGCGTCGATGTCGACGCCCGCGTCGCGATAGGAAAGCCGTTTCGCCATGCTAGAGTTCGAACCTTCCCCGATTCTAACGGACATGCCGCCCCAGGCCCTCGCGAACTCGCAGCTGTGGTCGTGGCTCGCCATCGCGCTGGCGGCGGGATTCCTCGTCTGGCTGCTCGCGCCGATCCTGACGCCGTTCCTTTTCGCGGCGATCCTCGCCTACACTTTCGACCCGGTCGTCGAGCGACTCGCGCGCCTGCGCGTGCCGCGCACGCTCGCGGTGGTGCTGGCGCTGCTGCTCGCGCTCGGGCTGCTCGTCGCGGTGATGCTGATCGTGATCCCGCTGTTTTACAAGGAGGCGCGCATGCTCGCCGAGCGCGCTCCGGGCTTCGTCGAATGGTTCAACCGGGTCGCAGCCCCCTGGCTCGCTTCCCGCCTCGGCATCGAGCTGCTGCTCGATGCCGGCACGGCGAAGCAGCTCGCGCGCGCGCTGTTCACCGAGAACGAGGATCTGGCGCAGCAGCTGCTCGGCTCGCTCAAGGTCGGCGGACGGGTGGTGCTCGCGATCCTCGTCAACCTGCTGCTCGTGCCGGTGGTGCTGTTCTACCTGCTGCGCGACTGGCAGACGCTCGTCGGGCGGGTGGACCGCCTGATACCGCCGCGCGCGCAGGTCAATCTGAGGACCGTGGCGCGCGAGGTCGACCACGTGCTGGCGCAATGGCTGCGCGGACAGGTGCTGGTCATCGCGATCATGAGTGCCTACTACGTGTCCGCCCTGTGGCTCACGGGCCTGGAATTCGCGCTTCCGATCGGCATCCTCACTGGCCTCGCGGTGATCGTTCCGTACGTCGGCGTGATCACCGGCCTGCTGCTCGCCACGGCTGCCGCGCTGATGCAGTTCGGGACGTTCGAGGGGCTGCTGTGGGTGTGGCTCGCCATCGGCGTCGGGCAAGCGCTGGAAGGCATGGTCGTCACCCCACTCATCGTCGGCGAGCGCATCGGCCTGCACCCGGTCGCGGTGATCTTCGCGCTGCTCGCCTTCGGGCAGGTGTTCGGCTTCTTCGGCGTGCTGCTCGCTCTTCCGGCGAGCGCGGCGCTGCTCGTCGGGCTGCGCCATGTGCGCGCCGCCTATCTCGCGGGCCCGCTCTACGGCGGCGGCCGCAGCTAGCCCTCGCCATGGAGCAGCTGCCGCTCGAGATCACCGCAGCCGCGGACCCGACGTTCGAGAACTTCGTCCCGGGGTCCAACGCCGAGGCGCTGGAGCGCGTGCGCAGCCTCGCCGCCGGCCGGTTGCGCGAGGAGGTGATCTACCTGTGGGGAGAGCCGGGAAGCGGCCGCACGCACCTGCTGCGCGCCGCGGCGCGCGCGAATCCGTCGCTCGCCACCGCCGACGACGTAGCCAGGCTCGATGCGGCCGGACAGCAGGCGCTCTTTTCGGCGATCAATGCCGCGCGCGACGCTCACGGCGCGGTGCTCGCCGCCGGGGATGCTCCTCCGGCGCAGCTCGCGCTGCGCGACGACCTGAAAAGCCGGCTCGCGTGGGGCCTGGTATATCAGCTGAGGCCGCTCAGCGACGCCGACAAGGCGCTGCACCTGCGCGCGGAGGCCGCTCGCCGGGGGCTCGAGCTCGCCGACGAAGTGGTGTGGTACCTGCTCAACCGCCTGCCGCGGGACCTGCCCAGGCTGAACGCGACGCTCGACCTGCTCGACCGGTACTCGCTGTCGCGTCAGCGCCACATCACGCTGCCGCTGGTGCGGGAGGCGCTTGCGTCGGTCGACGGCGAGACTCGCCGGCAGTAAATTGCAGGCAGTGTGGACTTTGCGCCTCGACAGTGCGCGAGGCGCACCGGTAGATTTGAAAAACAGATGAACACGCGTGGACTCGCCGGGACGCTGCTTTGCGTCGGCCTCGCGTGCGGTGCCGCGGGCGCGGCTTTCGCGCAGCAGGGGATTCGCCAGGAGTCCGCGGGCCGGGTCGCGGGCGAGGCTCCTTGGCGAGGCGGCGGACTGCGCCTGGATCCGGTGGTCATGTCGTTCGGCGGCGGCTGGGGAGCCCGCTTCGAGCTCCTCAGGCCCAGGGCGTACGAGCTTGCGCCCAGGTACTCGCTGCTCAGCATCGAAAGGCGCTTCGGCGACCAGAGCATCGCGTATACCTTTTATCCCGCGAGGAGCGAGCTGATCTGGCAGGTGCCCGGGTACCGGCTGCAGTGGTCCTATGAGCTCGGCGCGCGCGGCAGCTTCGGCATATCGCTCGCCAGTGGTCGCGACGCCGAGGATTTCATGAATCAGGCGTTCCCCGCGGACGGGCGCCAGCTGTCGCTCTTCGGCAGATACTGGCTCGCGCCGGACTGGGCGTTCAGCGCCGAAGCCCTGACTCCCGGGGACGGAGGCCTGTTGCGGCGGCCGACGATCCGCCTCGGCTTGCAGCGCCAGTTCTAGCCGGCCCCGGCCCGGGAGCCCGCCCGGGCTCGGTTAGACTCCGCCTGTCTCGCGTTGCGACGGCATGCGCCTCGCCCTCTTCGATCTCGACCACACGCTGCTCTCGGGCGACAGCGACTTCGAGTGGGGCCGGTTCCTGGTCGAGCGCGGCGTGCTCGATCGCGAGGCCTACGAGGCGCAGAACCGCCGCTATTACGAGCAGTACGTCGCCGGCGAGCTCGACATCCACGAGTACCTCGGGTTCGCGCTGCGTCCTCTCGCCGAGCACGAGCCGCAGGACCTCGCGCGCTGGCACGGCGAGTTCATGCGCAGCCGCATCCTGCCGATGATCACGCCGGCGGCGCGCTCGCTGGTGCGCGGGCACGCCGCGGCGGGCGAGCTGTGCGCGATCGTCACGTCGACCAATCGATTCGTGACCGCGCCGATCGCCCGAGAATTCGGCCTCGAGCACCTGGTCGCCACCGAGCCCGAGTCGGCCGGCGGACGCTTCACCGGCCGGGTCGCGGGCACGCCGTGCTATCGCGAGGGCAAGATCCGCTGCGTCGACGAGTGGCTCGCGCGTCTCGGCCGCCGCCTCGCCGATTTCGAGGCCAGCGCCTTCTACAGCGACTCGCACAACGACCTGCCGCTGCTCGAGCGCGTGACTCGCCCGGTGGCGGTGGATCCGGACGAGCGGCTCGCCGCCGAGGCGCGGCGCCGGGGCTGGGCGCTGATTTCCCTGCGCCGGTAGAATTCCGGCCCTCGATGATCAAGAGGTTCATTCGCCGCGTGCTCGGCTTGCCCTCCGAGCCGATGCAGCGGGTGCCGCGCGAGCGGCACGGCATTGCGCGCGGCGCGATCAGCCCGGGCGCGGCAAAGGTGTGCTCGGTGCTGCGCGAGGCGGGATTCGGCGCATTCGTGGTCGGCGGCGCGGTAAGGGACCTGCTGCTAGGCATCGCCCCCAAGGATTACGATATCGCCACCGATGCGCGCCCCGAGCAGGTGAAGCCGCTGTTCCGCCGCGCGCTCCTCATCGGCCGGCGCTTCCGCCTGGTGCACGTGATGCTCGGCCCGGAAACCGTCGAGGTCTCGACGTTCCGCGCCGCCGATCCCGAGACGGCCGAGAAGGACGAGCACGGCCGCGTGCTGCGCGACAACGTGTTCGGAACCCAGGCCGGAGACGCGCGGCGGCGCGATTTCACCGTCAACGCCCTCTATTACGACCCGGCGACCGGGGAGGTGATCGACTTCCACGGCGGCCTCGCGGACCTGAAGAAGCGCGTGCTGCGGGTGATCGGCGATCCGGAAACGCGCTACCGCGAGGACCCGGTGAGAATGCTGCGCGCGGTGCGCCTCGCGGCGAAGCTCGGGCTCACGCTCGATGCGGCGACGCGCGCGCCGATCCGCAAGCTCGCGCCGCTGATGGAGCGCGTGCCGCCCGCGCGGCTGTTCGACGAGATGCTGAAGCTGCTGCTCTCGGGCCACGCGAGCGCCTGCCTGCGGCAGCTGCGCGAGGTCGGCCTGCACAAGGGGCTGCTGCCGCTGCTCGACGTGATCCTCGAGCAGCCGCTTGGCGAGCGCTTCGTGACCCTCGCGCTCGCGCAGACCGACGAGCGCGTGCTCGCGGAGCGGCCGGTGTCGCCCGCGTTCCTGTTCGCCGCGCTGCTCTGGCACGAGGTGCTGGCGGCGTCGAAGGCGCGCCGGGCGCGCGGCGAGCACCCGATTCCGGCGCTCGAGGCGGCGATGGACGAGGTGCTCGACGCCCAGTGCGAGAAGCTCGCCATCACGCGCAGGCTCACAGCCACGATGCGCGAGGTCTGGACCATGCAGCCGCGCTTCGAGAACCGCTCCGGGCAGCGCGCGGTCCGGCTGCTGGAGTCCCCGCGCTTTCGCATGGCCTACGATTTCCTGGCGCTGCGTGCGGCGAGCGGCGAGGTGCCCGCCGAGCTCGAGGCATGGTGGCGCGCGTTCCAGGGCGCCGACGCCGAGACCCGCAAGGCGATGCTGCTGCCCGAGACCGCGCCGGCGAAGCGCCGGCGCCGGCGCCGCCGCAGGAAGCGCGCCGGCGCGGCCGAATCTCCCGCCGCCGCGTGAGCCGCGTGGTCGCGTACGTCGGCCTCGGGTCCAACCTGGAGGAGCCCCGGGCCCAGGTGCTGGCGGCGTTCGACGAGCTGGCGCGGCTCCCCGAGACCCGGCTGACCGGCCGCTCGGCGCTCTATCGCAGCGCTCCGGTGGGCGGCCCGCCGCAGCCCGACTATGTCAATGCGGTCGCGCGGCTCGAAACCCGGCTACCGGCGGAGCAGCTCCTGCGCAAGCTCCATGCGCTCGAACGCAGGCACGGACGCGAGCGCTCGCTCGCCAATGCCCCGCGCGTCCTGGATCTCGACCTGCTGTTGTACGGCGACGCCATCGTCGCGACGCCCGAGCTGACGATCCCCCACCCGAGGATGCACGAGCGGGCGTTCGTGCTGGAGCCGCTGCTCGAGCTCGCGCCCGGCATCGAGCTCCCCGGGCGCGCCGCCGCCCGGGCTCTGCGCGCGGCCTGCGCCTCCCAGCGGGTGGAAAGAATCGCATAGCCGTGGAGCGCTGGCGCTTCATCGCGGTCGAGGGCCCCATCGGCGCCGGCAAGACCAGCCTCGCGCGGCGGCTGGCGGCGCGGCTCGCGGCCGACGCGCTGCTCGAGCAGCCGTCGGAGAACCCGTTCCTCGCGCGCTTCTACCAGGACATGCCGCGCTTCGCGCTGCCGGCGCAGCTGTTCTTCCTGTTTCAGCGCGCGCGGCTGCTCGAGCCGCTCGCGCAGCCGGACATGTTCGGCCGCGCCACCGTGTCCGATTTCCTGATCGACAAGGACCCGCTGTTCGCGCGCGTCACGCTGTCGGCCGACGAGCTCGCGCTGTACCAGCGCATCTTCGAGGCGCTGCGGCCGCGCTCCCCGGCGCCCGACCTCGTGATCTACCTGCAGGCGCGCCACGAGACGCTCGCCGAGCGGGTGCGCCGCCGCGCCGCCGCCCACGAGCGCGGCATCAGCGACGAGTACCTCGCGCTGCTCGCCGAGAGCTACGCGCGCTTCTTTTACCATTACGCGGCCGCGCCGGTGCTGATCGTGAACTCGGAGAACCTGAACTTCGTCGATCGCGACGCCGATTTCGAGCTGCTCGTGTCGCGCATGAAGGCGATGAAGAGCCGGCGCGAGTATTTCAACGTCGCATGAAGATCCTGCGCGACATTGCAGCGCTGCGCGCCGCGACAGCCGGCGCGGGGCCGATCGCGTTCGTGCCCACCATGGGCAACCTGCACGAGGGGCACCTCGCGCTGGTGCGCCTGGCGCGGCGCTCCGGCCACGCGGTCGCGGTGAGCATCTTCGTGAACCGCCTGCAGTTCGCCCCGGGCGAGGACTTCGAGCGCTACCCGCGCACCTTCGAGCGCGACTGCGCGCTGCTCGAGCCGGAGGGCGTGGAGATCGTGTTCGCCCCGGACGAAGGCGTGCTGTACCCCGAGCCGCAGGCCTACGTCGTGAGACCCCCGCCCATCGCCGACGAGCTCGAGGGGCGCTTTCGCCCCGGGTTCTTCCTCGGCGTCGCGACGGTGGTGCTGAAGCTGTTCAACAGCGTGCAGCCGGCGGTCGCGGTGTTCGGCAAGAAGGATTACCAGCAGCTGCACATCGTGCGCGGCATGGTGCGCCAGCTCAATCTGCCGATCGAGATCGTGGCCGGAGAGACGCTGCGCGAGCCCGACGGCCTGGCGATGAGCTCGCGCAACGCCTATCTCTCGGCCGAGGAGCGCGCCGAGGCGCCGCACCTGCACCGCGCGCTGCTCGAGGTGACCAGGGGCAGCCTCGCCGGCGAAGGCGCGATGCGCGCGCTCGCCGGGGCGGGCTGGAAGCCGGATTACGTGGAAGTGCGCCGGCGCAGCGACCTCGCGCCGCCCGGGCCGGGGGAGCGCGAGCTGGTCGCGCTCGGCGCGGCGCGCCTCGGCGCCACCAGGCTGATCGACAACCTGGAGTTCGACGCGCCCTAGCCCGGGTAGGGGTCGAAAGTGATCGACTCGACCGGGCAGCCCATCGACCTGGCGATCGTGTCCATCGCCTCGTCGGTGAGCTGGACCGGTTGGAAATCCGCGTCGCCGCCCTTCGAGGCGATGAACGCCTTCGCCGCCGCCTCGGTATTCCAGGTGACCACCGGGTCGGGGCTCACCCCGGCCAGCTGGCGGCAGATCGGAAAGCCGTCGGACTTGTAGACGATCGCGTACATGCAGCCCCCTTCGTGAACCCCGCGCGCGAGACGTTACGCCCCGAAATTTATCCGCGAGTCCGCCGCTGCGCAACCTGCAGAACCGGCAACGCTAGCCATTTCGGGTTCTCACGCCAATCGGGGAATCCCCTAGGCCGGCTCCCGGCAGGCCCTGATTGCGTCAATTGTGTAAAGGTGCGTTAAATTCGTCACGGGAGGTCCGGGGCGCACTTGACCGCGCCCCGGGCCTAGGTTAACGGGCCCCGCCAGGGGCATTTTTGGGGGAAGGAGAACATCATGAGCAATTTGCGCGACGCAGTGGGGCTTTGCCTGCGATACGGCAGGCCCGACTCCCAGTACCAGACCGAGTTCGAGCCGGCGACCGGCGCGGTCTGGACCTATTTCAATCAGAAAGGTGTCGCCTGCTACAGCCCGGGGCTTCTCAAGGCCATGTGCGCGCACGACGAGCGGCTCATCGCCAACGGCGGGCGCATCGAAATCGAAGGCGAGATGCGAGAGGTGAATTACTACGTCACGGCCTCGCGCACGCCGGGCGTGTTCAACCTGGGCGGCGACCTTTCGCTCTTCATGCTCCTCATCAAGAGCCGCGAGCGCGACGCGCTGGCGCACTACGCGAAGCTCTGCATCGACGTCCAGTACCCGCGCAGCCAGAGCTTTTTCAGCCCCATGCTGACCAGCATCGCCCTGGTGCAGGGCGACGCTTTGGGCGGCGGCTTCGAGTGTGCGCTCGCCTCCGACCTGATCGTCGCCGAGGAAAGCGCTCAGCTCGGATTCCCGGAAATCCTGTTCAATCTCTTCCCGGGAATGGGCGCTTATAGCCTGCTTTCGCGCCGCATCGGGATGCGCGCCGCCGAGGACCTTATTCTTTCAGGCAAGATCCTGCAGGCGTGCAAGCTGCACGAGATGGGCATTGTGGACGTGCTGGCGCCGAACGGCCTGGGCGAGGCGACGGTACGCGAGTGGATCGCAGCCAACGCGAAGCGACGCAACGGCATGCAAGCCGCGTTCCGCGCGCGGCGGCTCGTTCAGCCGGTGACGCGCGAGGAGCTCGACGGCATTGTCGAGCTGTGGGTCGATGCGGCGATGCGGCTCGGCGAGCGCGAGCTGAAGATGATGAGCCGGCTCGCGCGCGCGCAGGCTCGCCGCATGGAACACGAGCACGCCGCCAGCGGCGCCGAGCCGGTTCAGAGCGAGCTCGCGCCGATGACCGAGTCCCTGGCGGCGGTTATGTGAGCCCCCTCGGCTCGGCCGGGCTCCAGCAGCGCGAGCAGGCGCGGCCACAGCGCCATGCCCACCGCGCGCCTGAAGAAACCGAAATGGCCGAGGTGCCGCACCTGCGCATCGGGTGGGGTGAACACGACATGCTGAAGCGACGATAAGCGGGAAAAGTACGATAGTAGCCGCGTCACGCCCGCCACCGTGGCGAAGGCGTCGTCGCTTATGGAGATCGCGATGGCTGGACACTGCAGCGCGGCGCAGTTATCGAGGAGCCGCCGCATGCGCTCTTGCGCGAGATCCGCTCCGTTCGGCCGAAGCTCCGGCAGGCGGCGCTCGGCCCACTGCAGCGCCATCCCGGCCGGCAGGTCTTCGCCGAGTCCGAGCCGGTCGCCGGGGAAGTAGCCGAGAAACCGAGTGACTGCCGGCATCACCCCGTGCCAGGCAAATGCCATCGGCAGGCGGTAGAGAGGACGATAGTCTCCGTAGTAGCCGGTATGGGCGCCGACTAGAACAATCCGGGCCTGCTCAGCAGCGTTGGATGCGCCGCCGAGAGGCAGGCAGCCGATCGAGTGGGAGATTCCCAGCAGCTCGTCGTGCGGAAAACGCTCGCGCAGCCACGCGATGGCGGCTGTAGCGTCCAATTCAGCCCAGTCCTCGATTCTCGCCTCAAAACCGCGCAGCACCGGCGGCCGCGACAGACCGATGCCGCGATAGTCGTACGTCAGGACGGGGATTCCCCATTCCGCGAGAAAGCGCGCGAAGCGCCGGTAGCGCAGCGCCGGGATGCCCGCCCCGCCGTGCAGCACTGCCACCTGGCGTGGAGAGCGCGGCCTCAGCGCGGCATAGAAGACGGCGCCGATCTGGTAGCCGTCTGCTGCGCGCAGCCGAAGCTGCTTCCCGTCGCCTGCGTCGGAAAGATCGCGGCTACTTTTGTACCCCTTGTAGCCTTTCCCTTTGTTGAACGTGCCGCCCACGATGACGAACGATAATAACCGTTCGGCGGGCGTTCAAGCCGTTAGACGGCCGACGACTGCCTGTCCTGCACGTAGCGCTCGAGCTGCGTGTGCGCGGCGGCGAGCTCCTCGGAAAGCGTGCGCAGCAGCGCCGGCGCCTGCAGACGCAGCTCGGCGTCGGAAAGCCTGCCGAGGCTAGCGCACAGCTGCGTAAGGCGGTCCGTCCCCATGCTGGCCGAGGACCCCTTCATCGCGTGCAGCAGCGAGCGCAATTCATGGCAATTGCGCGCGGCGAGCGCCTGCTCGATGCGGCCGAGGAGCGTCGAATTGTCGGCGATGAACACGCCGATCAGCTTCTCCACGAACCCCGCGGAAGTGCCGAGCTCGCGCACACGCTCGAGAGTCTCCAGGTCGAGCACCGCGACCGGCTCGGTGGCCCTTGCGGCGCGCGCGGGCACGCTGGTCTCGGCGTGCCGCGCGCGCTCGGAGGCGGCGGCGTAAAGTGTCTGGATCTCCTCGAGCAGCCGCAGCGCCTCGATCGGCTTGGGCAGGAAGGCGTCGGCGCCGGCCTCCAGGGCCTCGCGCTTCGCCTCGTCGGTGACGTCCGCGGAGAGCATGATCACCGGCAGGCGCTCGCGTCCGCGGGTCATCAGGCGCAGCGCCTGCAGCGCCTCGATGCCGCCCATCCCCGGCATGTTGCGGTCGAGGATCACGAGGTCGTAGCGCTCGCGCTCCAACGCGTCGAGCGCCTGCCCGCCGTCATTCACGAGGACGGCGGTGTGCCCTCCGCGCTCGAGGATCTTGCCGATGACCTCGCGGTTGGTGGGATTGTCGTCCGCCACCAGCACGCGCAGCTTTTTTGCCGCCGCGCTGCGGCGCGCGTAGTCCTGCAGGCGCACGACCCCTTCGCGCACCTCCACGCCGGCCGAGACCGAGTGCAGCACGTTGAAGAGCCGGCGCTTGTCGAACGGGAGCTCGAGCACCGCGGTGAAGCCGGAGCTAAGCGCGTCGAAGCGCTGCACGTCGGCTTCGTACGGCACGGCGAGAATGGTGGCGGGCGCGGGATCGGGCACGGCGCGGCGGAAGCGCTGCGCGAGGTTCCGATCCTCGCGCGTCGCGTACAGCAGCGCGCTGTGGTAGGGCTTCGCCCGGCTGATCTCGGAGACGAAGCGCGCGACCGCCGCTTCGACGGTGGCGACCGCCACCGGCGTCGCGCCCCAGCCCGAGAGCGCCTCCTCTAGCGGCGCCCGCTGCGCCTCCGGGAAGCCGACCAGCAGGATCCTCGCCCCGGCCAGCTCGCCCGCGCCCGAAACGGCCCGCTCGGGATGCTTCTCGAGCTCGATCTCCACCCAGAAGGTGCTGCCCAGGCCGACCGCGCTCTCCAGGCCGATGCGGCCGCCCATCAGCTCGACCAGTTGCTTGGCGATGGTGGTGCCGAGGCCCGTTCCGCCGAAGCGCCGGGTCGTCGACTGGTCGGCCTGGGTGAAGCTCTCGAAAATGCGCGCCTGGGCCTCGGGCGCGATGCCCACGCCGGTGTCGCGGATCGAGAATTTCAGCCGCACGCGGGTCTCGGTTTCCGATTGCGCCGAGACGTGCACCGTCACGCTGCCGCGATCGGTGAACTTCACCGCGTTGCCGGCGAGATTGATGAGGATCTGACGCAGGTGGTGCGGGTCGCCGCGCACCGCGGGCGGCACCTCGGGCATGATCGAGACAAGGAATTCGATGCCCCTGGCCGCTGCCTGCGCGGCGACGATGCGGCAGGTGCTGTTGACGAGCGCGTGCAGATCGAAGTCGGTCTTCTCCAGCGCAAGCTTTCCCGCCTCGATCTTGGAGAAGTCGAGCACGTCCTCGACGAGGCCGAGCATGACGCGCGAGGAGCCGCGCAGCGTCTGCAGCATGTCCGCCTGCTCGCGGTTGAGCGAGGTGTCGCGCAGCAGGTCCAACATGCCGATGATCGCGTTGAGCGGGGTGCGCATCTCGTGGCTGACCACCGAGATGAAGCGGCGCTTGGCGACGTTCGCCGCCTCCGCCCGCGCGAGCGCGTCGAACAAGCGCCGCACCAGCGAAAGGACGTACATGCTGAGCGCGAACATCCCGATCAGCAGTCCGATCCCCAGCGCGGTGTGCGAGCGCCACCAGTCGTTCGCGTAGATGGCGATGCCGAACCCGACGACGCTCATGGCGAGCTCGGAGGCAAGATAGGGGGCGCCGAAGCGGAAGCCGCTCCCGAGCGTCACCCACATGTAGAGCAGAAACAGCGGCGCCGCCCACTCGCCGCCGAGCGCCATATACGCGGTGATCGCCGCGACGTCGGCGAACTGCGCAAGCACGCGCCGCGCCGGCGACACATTCGTCGAGTATGCGGCGCACAGGAAGATGAGCACGCCGATTGCCAATTGCGCGCCGCCTACGTACAGGATCAGCACGCGCTCGGGCGCGTCTGCATTGGGCAGCAAATACAGCACGAGCAACCCGCCGATGACCAGTCGCAGGATGCACTGCTCGTGCTCGGTATCCGGGCGCGCGGCAAGCCGCGCGCGCAGCCGCCCGAGCGGGCCCAACGTCGTCGCGGCGCGCGCCGACATCAGGATTTCTCCGCCGCTGCCGGCGGCCCGTGCCATTCGCGCTGCACCTCGAGCACCTGCTCCCTGACGCCGAGGAAGGCTTCGACCAGGCGCGCGTCGAAGTGCCTGCCACGCTGCGCGGCCAGGTGCTCGAAAGCCTGCTCGCTCGGCCACGCGGTCTTGTACGGCCGCACCGAGGTGAGCGCGTCGTAGACGTCGGCGACCGCGACGATGCGGGCGCACAGCGGGATGTGGTCGCCCTCCAGGCCGTTCGGGTAGCCCGTGCCGTCGTACTTCTCGTGGTGCCCCAGCGCGATCAGCGCGCCCATGCGCACGTACTTCGAGGCGCTGCCCTTCAGGATCTCGTGGCCGATCACCGGGTGGCGCTTCATCACCTGCCATTCGCCCTCGTCGAGCTTGCCCGGCTTGAGCAGGATCTGGTCCGGGATGCCGATCTTGCCGATGTCGTGCAGCGGCGCGGCGAGCTCGACGGTCTCGGCCTGGTCGAATTCCAGGTCGATCGCGTTCGCGATCAGGCGCGAGTAGCGCGACATGCGGAGCAGGTGATAGCCGGTGTCCTCGTCGCGGTACTCGCCCGCGCGGGCGAGCCTCAGCAGCGTCTCCTTCTCGCGCTCGCGCACCTCGCGCGTCGCGTCGTCGACCATGTGCTCGAGCAGGCGCCGCCGGTCCTCGAGCGCGAGCTGCTGGCGCCGCAGCGTGAGCAGGTTCCTGCAGCGCGCCAGGCACTCGCGCGCGTCCACCGGCTTGGTGAGGAAGTCGGTGATTCCGGCATCCAGGGCCGCGTAGCGCACCTTGCGGTCGTCGTGCACCGTGACCATGATGATCGGCACGTGCTCGTAGCCGGGCAGCGCGCGCAGGCGCTTGACGAACTCGATGCCGTCCATCTCCGGCATCATGTAGTCGACGAGCACCAGGTCGCTGACGTGCCGCGTCGCCCACACCACCGCGTCGACGGGTCGCGCGAAGCCCTCCACGATCACGCGCTCGTCGAGGCTGCGCACCACCTGCTCGAGGATCGCGCGGCCGGTCGACTGGTCGTCGACCACCATCACGGTATTGCGCGCCGAAGGCAGCACCCTGACCTGCGCCTTGGCCATCACTCCCCCAGGGACCCGATTCAGGCCGGAAAGCCTACGCCGGGCCCGTGTCCCTTGTCCAGCCAGCAGCGCCGCTTTCGTGCGCGAGTCGCGCGCCCTGACAGATTCTGACCCTGGTGCCGGAAGAGGGACTCGAACCCTCACGCTGTCGCCAGCACCGGATTTTGAGTCCGGCGCGTCTACCAGTTCCGCCATTCCGGCGCCAGCCTGAAATTATAATTGGCACGGATGCTCGTCTCCGAGTTCGACTACGAGCTGCCGAGCGAGCTGATCGCCCAGCACCCCGCCCCCGAGCGCACCGCGAGCCGGCTGCTGCACCTCGATGCGGCGAACGGCGCGATCGAGGATCTCGCTTTCGCGGACTTTCCCGCCCTCGTCGGCCCGCGCGATGCGCTGGTGCTGAACGACACCAGGGTCGTCAGGGCGCGGCTCGCCGGCCGCAGGGCGAGCGGCGGCAAGGTCGAGGTGCTGGTCGAGCGCGTATTGGAAGACTCGCGCACGGCGCTCGGGGGCGCGCGCGAGGCGCTCGCGCTCGTGCGCGCGAGCCGCAGCGTGCGCCCGGGCGGCGAGCTTGTCGTGGGCGACGGCGTGCGGGCGACGGTGCTCGGGCGCGAGGGCGAGCTCTACCGCGTGCGCTTCTCGGAGGACGTCAATGCGGTGCTCGAGCGCTGCGGCGCGGTGCCGCTGCCGCCCTACATCCGGCACGCGCCGCAGCCCGAGGATGCCGCGCGCTACCAGACGGTCTACGCCGCCGTTCCCGGTGCCGTCGCCGCGCCCACCTCGGGTCTGCATTTCGACGCGGCGATGCTCGAGCGCGTGGCGGCGCGCGGCGTGCGCATCGCCAAGCTCACGCTGCACGTCGGCTCGGGGACGTTCCAGCCGGTGCGAACGGCGAATGTCGAGGAGCACCGCATGCACGGTGAGCGCTACGCGATCCCGGGCGAGACCATGCGCGCGATCGAGGGCCGGCGCGTGCTCGCCGTCGGCACCACGTCGCTGCGCGCGCTGGAAACCGCCGCGCTCACCGGCGCGCTCTCGGGGGAGACCGATCTGTTCATCCACCCCGGATTCCGCTTCCGCGTCGTCGAGCGCCTGCTCACCAATTTCCACCTGCCGCGCTCCAGCCTGCTCATGCTCGCCGCGGCCTTCGCCGGGCTGGCCAACATCCGCCGCGCCTACGCGCACGCCGTCGAGCGCCGCTACCGCTTCTACTCCTACGGCGACGCGATGCTGATCGAGAGGGCCGCTTGAGGTTCGCGGTCGCGCAGCGCGACGGCGCGGCGCGCCGCGGCGCGCTCGAGCTCGCGCACGGGCGCGTCGACACGCCGGCGTTCATGCCGGTCGGAACCTACGGCGCGGTGAAAGCGGTCTCGCCCGACGAGCTCGCCGCCGGCGGCACCCAGATCGTGCTCGGCAACACCTTCCACCTGTGGCTGCGGCCCGGGCTCGAGGTGATCGGGAAGCACCACGGGCTGCACCGCTTCATGGGCTGGGACGGTCCGATCCTCACCGACTCGGGCGGCTTCCAGGTGTTCAGCCTCGGCAAGCTTCGCAAGCTCTCCGAGGAAGGCGTCAGGTTCGCCTCGCCGATCAACGGCGACCGCATGATGCTCACGCCCGAGGAATCGATGCGCATCCAGCGGGCGCTCGACTCCGACGTGGCGATGGTCCTCGACGAGTGCACGCCCTACCCCGTCACCGAGAGGCAGGCCGAGAAGTCCATGCAGCTCTCGCTCAGGTGGGCGGAGCGCTCCAGGCGCGCGCACGAAGGCAACCCCAACGCGCTGTTCGGCATCGTGCAGGGAAGCGTCTACGAGGATCTGCGCGGCGCATCGCTCGAGGGGCTCCTCGCAATCGGTTTCGACGGCTACGCGATCGGGGGCCTCGCGGTCGGCGAGCCGAAAAAGGACCGCAGGCGCATCCTCGAGCACTGCGCGCCGGCGCTGCCCGCGGACAAGCCGCGCTACCTCATGGGCATGGGCACGCCCGAGGACCTCATCGAGGCGGTGCAGGCGGGCATCGACCTGTTCGACTGCGTGCTGCCGACGCGCAACGCGAGGAACGGCTGGCTGTTCACCCGCTTCGGCGACGTCAAGATCCGCAATGCGCGCTACCGGGACGACGCGCGTCCGCTCGACGAGCGCTGCGCCTGCACCGCGTGCCGCAACTTCACTCGCGCCTACCTGCACCACCTGCAGAAGTCGAACGAGATCCTCGGCGCGCGGCTCAACACGCTGCACAACCTGCACTACTACCAGGAGCTGATGCGCGAGCTGCGCGCCGCGATCGAGGCCGGGCGCCTGGCCGAAGTCGCCGCGCGCCTGCTGCGCGGGCGCCGCGCGCTCGCCGCAGGCGCCCTCGCCTAGGAGCGCAGCAGCTTCACGTATGCGCCGGCGACGAGCGCCGCCGGATAGAGCACCTCTTCCTCGGCGTGCGCGTGCAGGATCAGCTCCTCGGCGAACGCCACGTAGTCGGGCTTGTCTTCGGCTTCCGCCGCGCGCGCGAGCTCGCGCAGCAATTCGGCCATCACCCGGTGGTCGGTGATCATCTGCTCCATCCCGGACTTGAGGCCCTGCAGCAGCTTTTCCGCCAGCGCGAGCTGCGCGCCGCTCTCGCCGCGGGCGAGCGCGGGCAGCATGGCGAGCAGCGGCAGCACGAACTTCTCCTCGCGCAGGAAATGCCCGTCGGCCACGCCCGCGAGCCTGCGCGCCGCGTCGCCGGTGCGGCCCGGCTCGCGCATCGCGCGCTTCAGCGTGGCGCGCAGCGCCTCGTGCTCGCTCGTGAGCGAATGGCCGTGCTCGACGCTCATCGTGCCCTCCTTGAAGCGCGATTGTCGCCGAGCTCGCGCGCGCCGCTCTGATCCAGGTCAATGGTCTATAATCTGCCCCCTTTCCCAGTCTCACCAAGGAGTTAGCCTTGCTCATCTCCCCGGCCTATGCGCAGGCCGCCGGCGGCGGCGACGCCGGATTCATCGGCCTGCTGCCGATCATCCTGATGTTCGTGCTGCTGTACTTCCTGATGATCCGGCCGCAGATGAAGCGCGCGAAAGAGCACAAGCAGATGGTCGAGGCGCTGCAGAAGGGCGACGAGGTGGTCGCCGCGGGCGGCATGGTGGGCCGCATCACCAAGGTGGGCGACCAGTACGTCACGCTGGAGATCGCGCCCGGCACCGAGGTCACCGTCCAGCGAGCTTCGGTGCAGGTGCCGCTGCCCAAGGGCACCATCAAAAGCATCCAGTAGGTGAACCGCTTCCCGCTCTGGAAGAACGCGCTGATCGCGGTGGCCGTCGTCGCGGCGCTGCTCTACACGCTGCCGAACTTCTACGGCGAATCGCCCGCGGTGCAGGTGTCGAGCGCAAAGGCGACGCTGAAGGTGGACGCTGCGCTGATGCAGCGCGTCGAGCAGACGCTCAACGCGGCAAAGATCCCTTTCACCGGGTCGGTTCTCGATCCGAACAGCATGCGCGTGCGCTTCGCCGACACCGACACGCAGCTCAAGGCGAAGGACGCGGTCGACCGGGCGCTCAACCCCGATGCCGCGAACCCGTCCTACGTGGTGGCGCTGAACCTGCTGCCCGCGTCGCCGAACTGGCTGAGCGCGATCGGCGCGCTGCCGATGTACCTCGGCCTCGACCTGCGCGGGGGCGTGCACTTCCTGCTCCAGGTGGACATGCAGGCTGCGATCACCAAGCGCATCGAGAGCCTCGCCGGCGACGTGCGCTCGCAGCTGAGGGAGAAGGCCATCCGGCACGGCGGCGTCACGCGAGAGGGCCAGACGCTGCGCGTGCGCTTCCGCGACGCGCAGATGCGCGAGCGCGCGCGCGAGACGCTCCTCGCCAACCTCACCGATCTCGCGCTCGCCGAGCGCGAGGACGGCCAGGACCTGCTGCTCGTCGCCTCGCTCAAGCCCGAGGCGGCGAAGCGCACCCAGGACTACGCGATCAGGCAGAACATCACCACCCTGCACAACCGCATCAACGAGCTGGGAGTGGCCGAGCCGGTGATCCAGCAGCAGGGCGCCGACCGCGTGGTGGTGCAGCTGCCGGGCGTGCAGGACACCGCCAAGGCGAAGGACATCCTGGGGCGCACCGCGAGCCTCGAGATCCGCATGCTGGACGAGGACAAGATGCGGCCCGAGATCCTCGCCGCGGCGGCGCGCGGCGAAGTGCCCTTCGGCACCGAGTACTACGTCGAGAGAAACGGCCAGCCGGTCATCGTCAAGAAGCAGGTGGTGCTCACCGGCGACCGGCTGACCGACGCGCAGCCGGGGTTCGACCAGCAGACCAACGAGCCGGCGGTGAACATGCGCCTCGACGGCCCGGGCGCGCGCATCTTCCAGGAGGTGACGCGCGAGAACGTCGGCAAGAGGATGGCGATCCTGCTCATCGAGAAAGGCAGGGGCGAGGTGATCACCGCCCCGGTCATCAAGACCGAGATCCCCGGCGGCCGCGTGCAGATCTCCGGCCGCATGACCACCACCGAGGCGAACGACGTGGCGCTGCTGCTGCGCGCGGGGTCCCTCGCCGCGCCGATGGAGATCGTCGAGGAGCGCACCGTCGGGCCGAGCCTCGGCAAGGAGAACATCGAGAAGGGATTCAACTCGACGCGCTGGGGCTTTGCCGCGATCGTGGTGTTCATGTCGGTCTACTACGTGCTCTTCGGCGTCATCTCGTCGTTCGCGCTCGGCGTGAACCTGCTGATGCTGGTCGCGCTGCTCTCGCTGCTGCAGGCGACGCTCACGCTTCCCGGCATCGCCGCCATCGCGCTCACGCTCGGCATGGCGATCGACGCCAACGTGCTCATCAACGAGCGCATCCGCGAGGAGATCCGCGGCGGGCAGTCGCCGCAGGCGGCGATCGCCGCCGGCTACGAGCGCGCCTGGGGTACGATCCTCGACTCGAACATCACTTCGCTCGTCGCCGGGCTCGCGCTCCTCATCTTCGGCTCCGGGCCGGTGCGCGGCTTCGCGGTGGTGCACGTCCTGGGCATCCTCACGTCGATGTTCTCGGCGGTGACGGTGTCGCGAGGCATCGTCAACCTCGTCTACGGCCAGCGCCGCCGCCTGGCGCGACTGTCGATCGGCGACACGGCGTGGAAGTGAGCTGAGGCATGGAGTTCTTCAAGATCCGGCGCACCATCCCGTTCATGCGGCATGCGCTCGTCTTCAACGTCATTTCGCTCGTCACTTTCCTCGCCGCGGTATTCTTCCTCGCCACCAGGGGGCTCAATTTTTCGATCGAGTTCACCGGCGGGACGCTCATCGAGGTGGGCTACCAGCAGGCCGCCGAGGTCGACAGGATCCGCGACTCGCTCGACAAGGCGGGCTACAAGTCCGAGGTGCAGAACTTCGGCTCCTCGCGCGAGGTGCTGATCCGCATGCACCTGGAGAAGGGCCAGTCGAGCGCGGATTTGTCGCAGAAGGTGATGGCGCTGCTCAAGGCCGGCGACGCGTCGGCCGAGCTGCGGCGGGTGGAGTTCGTCGGCCCGCAGGTCGGCAGGGAGCTCGCGGAATACGGCGCGCTCGCGCTGCTGGTCACCGCGGTCGGCATCGTCCTTTACCTATGGCTGCGCTTCGAGTGGCGCTTCGGCCTGTCGGCGATCGTCGCCAACCTGCACGACGTGGTCATCATCCTGGGGTTCTTCTCGTTCTTCCAGTGGGATTTCTCCCTGCCGGTGCTCGCCGCGGTGCTGGCGGTCCTCGGCTACTCGGTGAACGAGTCGGTGATCGTGTTCGACCGGGTGCGCGAGAACTTCCGCAAGCTGCGCAGGGCGTCCACGGCCGAGGTGATCGACGCGGCCATCACCGGCACGATCTCGCGCACCATCATCACCCACGGCAGCACGCAAGTGATGGCGACCACCATGCTGCTGTTCGGCGGCCCCGCGCTGCACTACTTCGCGCTCGCGCTCACCATCGGGATCATGTTCGGGATCTATTCCTCGGTGCTGGTGGCGAGCCCGCTGGTCATGTGGCTGGGAGCGAGCCGCGAGCAGTTCGTGAAGCCCAAGCAGGACCGCCGCGACCAGCACGAAGGCGCGGTAGTCTAGCCCTCAGATCCGCTTCGCCAGCTCGGCCGCGAGCCCCGTGTAGCGCGCCGGCGACAGGGCGAGCAGGCGCTTCTTCTCCGCCGCCGGGATCGGCTGCTTGCGGATGAACGCGGCGAGCCGGCCGCGGTCCAGGCGCTTGCCGCGCGTGAGCGCTTTCAGCTTCTCGTACGCGTCGGCGACGCCGTGGCGTCGCATCACCTGCTGCACCGCCTCCGCGAGCACTTCCCAGTTCGCCTCCAGGTCCGCGGCGAGCCGCGCGCGGTCGGCCTCGAGCCCGGCGAGCCCCTTCGCGCACGCCGACCAGGCGAGCAGCGCGTGGCCGAGCGCCGCGCCCGCGTTCCTGAGCGCGGTCGAGTCCGAGAGATCGCGCTGCCAGCGCGACACCGGGAGCTTCTCCGCGAGGTGGCGCAGCAGCGCGTTGGCGACCCCGACGTTGCCCTCGGAGTTCTCGAAGTCGATCGGGTTCACCTTGTGCGGCATGGTGGAGGATCCGACCTCGCCTTTTTTCGCCTTCTGTCTGAAATAGCCGAGCGAGACGTAGCCCCACAGGTCGCGGTCCAGGTCGAGCAGCACGCTGTTGGCGCGCGCATACGCGTCGAACAGCTCCGCGTAGGAGTCGTGCGGCTCGATCTGCGTGGTGTACGGGTTGAACTCCAGCCCGAGCCGCTCGACGATGCGCCGGCACAGGCGCTCCCAGTCGAGGCCCGGGTACGCGGCGAGGTGCGCGTTGTAGTTGCCGACCGCGCCGTTCATCTTGCCGAGGATCGCCACCGCCGCGATCGAGCGCCGCGCGCGCTCGAGGCGATGGGCGAAATTCGCCATTTCCTTTCCGAGCGTGGTCGGCGAGGCGGGCTGCCCGTGCGTGCGCGAGAGCATCGGCAGCCCGGCGTGGCGCCGCGCGAGCCCGCGCAGCGCGGCGACCACGCGATCGAGCGCCGGGAGCATCGCCCTGGCGCGCGAATCGGCGAGCATCAGCGCGTAGGCGACGTTGGTGACGTCCTCCGAGGTGAGCGCGAAGTGGATGAACTCGAGCGAGCCCTGCACCTCGCGGTTCCTGGCGAGGCGCCCCTTCAGCCAGTACTCGATCGCCTTCACGTCGTGGCTGGTGCGGGCCTCGATGTTCTTGATGTGCTCGGCGTCGCGCTCCGAGAAGCCGCCGAGCAGCCGGTCGAAGGCGGTCTCGGTGGCGCGCGAGAACGGCTTCAGCTCGCGGATCGCCGGCTCCGCGGCGAGCGCGCGCAGCCAGGCGATCTCGATCCTCACGCGGTAGCGGATCAGCGCCTGCTCGCTGAAATATTCGCGCAGCGGGTCGACCAACCTGGCGTAGCGGCCGTCGAGCGGCGACAGCGCCGCGAGGGGCGAAGGCATGAGCGGCGGGGGTTTTTTGACGCCGTATTATAAGGCGATGGCGCGCCCGGCCTCCCTCGCACTCGTGTGCCGGGAGGCGCGCGCCTGCCGGCTGTGCGAGCGGCACCTGCCGCTCGGGCCGAAGCCGGTGTTCCTCGCCGGCCGCGCGGCGCGTCTGCTCGTCGTCGGGCAGGCGCCCGGGCGCCGCGTGCACGAGAGCGGCATCCCGTGGAACGACGCGTCGGGAGACCAGCTGCGCGCCTGGCTCGCCATGGATCGCGGAGCGTTCTACGACGCCACGAGAGTCGCGATCGTGCCGAGCGGCCTGTGCTACCCGGGGACGGTGAATGGAGCGGACCTGGCGCCGCGCCCCGAGTGCGCGCCGCTGTGGCAGCCGAGGTTCCGCGCCGCGCTGCCCGGCGTGCGGCTGACGCTGCTCGTCGGCAGCTACGCGCAGGCCTACTGGCTGGGCGGGCGGCGCAAGCGCACGCTCGCCGGGACGGTGCGGTCGTTTCGCGACTACGCGCCGCAGTTTTTCCCGCTGCCGCACCCGAGCTGGCGCAACAGGGCGTGGATGAAAAGGAATCCCTGGTTCGAGCGCGAGGTCATCCCGGCGCTGCGCCGGCGCGTCGAGCGGGCGCTGCGCTCGAGGCGATAGCGCGACGGTATAATCCGCGCCCGCCATGAAGCTGTTCGCCTCGCTCGCCAGCCCCTACACGCGCAAAGTGCGCGTGGTTCTCGCCGAGAAGCGCATCGATTGCGACATCGAGCTGGTCGACGTCGCGCCGATCGACAACCCGGTCAACGCGCACAACCCGCTCGGCAAGATCCCGACGCTGCTGCTCGACGACGGCACGGCGCTCTACGACTCGCGCGTCATCGTCGAGTTCCTCGACAACGCCTCGCCGATCAGCAGGCTGATCCCGGAAGACAACCGCGAGCGCGTCGCGGTGCGCCGCTGGGAGGCGCTCGCCGACGGCGTGCTCGACGCGGGGCTGCTGGTGCGCATGGAAGCGCTACGGCCGAAGAAGGAGCAGAGCAAGGCGTGGAGCGGGAAGCAGCTCGCGCGCATGCGCCGGGGCCTCGCGCAGCTCGGCGCCGAGCTCGGCGAGCGCCCCTGGTGCCACGGCGAGCGCTACACGCTCGCCGACATCGCGCTCGGCTGCGCGATCGGCTGGCTCGATTTTCGCAAGCCGAGCGAGGTCGACTGGCGCGCGGAATACGCGGCGATCGCGCGCCACCACGACCGGCTGATGGAACGCGCGGCGTTCGCCGATACGACGCCCCGCTAGTCGGGGGAACAATCGACATGCGCCACGGTCAACGCGGGTTCCTGGTACTGAAGGAGGCCGCAATGCTGACGATCACCGAATCCGCGAACCGTTATCTGTGCGCGGTGCTCGACAGGGCGCACGCCGCCCCGGAAACGGGCATCCGGCTGTTGCTCGAAGGCGACGCGCTCACGCCGAGCCTCGACACGCCGCGCGCGGGCGACGCGACGTTCGAGCACGACGGCAGAAAGGTGCTGGTGCTGGACACGCGGGCGTGCGAGTTCCTGGACGACAGCACGCTCGACGTGCAGACGACCGGGGAGGGGCCGCGGCTCGTCATCCTGCACTAGCCGCGCGCTCTAGCGGATGACGCCGCCGCCGAGGCAGACCTCGCGGTCGTAGAGCACCACCGACTGGCCGGGCGTCACCGCCCACTGCGGCGAGTCGAACTCGACCGCGATTTCCCCGTCGCGCACGTTGGCGAGCGTGCATGCCGCGTCCGCCTGGCGGTAGCGCGTCTTCGCCGTGTGCACCGTGTGCGCCGGCGGCGCCTCGCCGCCCACCCAGCTCGCGTCGAGCGCGTCTAGCGAGCGGCGCATGAGCAGCGGATGGTCGTGGCCCTGCACGACCGTAAGCGACTTCGCCGCGAGGTCCTTTGCGGCCACGTACCACGCATCGCCGGAGCCGTTCTTCCTGCCGCCGATGCCGATGCCTTTCCTCTGGCCGATGGTGTAGAAAGCGAGCCCGATGTGCTCGCCGACGAGCTCGCCGCGCTCGTTCACGATGGGGCCCGGGACCTTCGGCAGATAGCGGTTGAGGAACTCGCGGAACGGACGCTCGCCGATGAAGCAGATCCCGGTCGAGTCCTTCCTGGCGTGGTTCGGCAGCCCGGCTTCCCTGGCGATGCGGCGCACCTCGGATTTCTTCAGCTGCCCGACGGGGAAAAGCACGCGCGCGAGCTGCTCCCGGGTGAGGCGGTGCAGGAAATAGCTCTGGTCCTTCGCGCCGTCGGCGCCGCGCAGCAGCTCGATCCGGCCGCCTCGCTCGCGCAACTGAGCGTAGTGCCCGGTGGCGATCTTCGCGGCGCCGAGGCGCAGCGCGTGATCGAGAAAGGCCTTGAACTTGATCTCGGCGTTGCACAGCACGTCCGGGTTCGGCGTGCGTCCCGCCGCGTACTCGGCGAGAAAGCTCGCGAACACGCGCTCCTTGTACTCGGCGGCGAAATTCACCGCCTCGAGCTCGATGCCGATCGCGTCCGCGGCGGCGGCGGCGGCCACCAGGTCCTCGCGCGCCGGGCAGTCCGCGTCGTCCTCCCAGTTGTTCATGAAAAGACCGATGACCTCGTGGCCCGCGCGCTCGAGAAGCAGCGCGGCCACCGACGAATCGACGCCGCCCGACATGCCGACGACGACGCGCTCGGCGCTCACGCGGCCTTTTTCGTGTTCCTGCGGATGAACTCGGCCATGCGCGCGACGCCCTTCTCGATCGCTTCCTTCGAGGCTGCGTACGAGAAGCGCACGTGCTGGCCCTCGCCCGGCACGCGCGAGCCGAAGTGGATGTCGGCGAGCACCGCGACGCCCGCCTCGTTCAGCAGGCGCTTCCTGAACTCCTCGGAATCGGCGGCGCCGATCAGGCGGCAGGCCTCGGTGACGTTCGGCCAGGCGTAAAACGCGCCGCCCGGCACCAGGCACTTCACGCCGGGCACCTCGTTCAGCAGCCGCACGATCAGGTCGCGCCGCTCGAGGAAGCTCCGGCGCATCCTCTCGGCGGCGTCCTGCGGCCCGGTCACCGCTTCGAGCGCGGCCCACTGGCTGATCTGGGAGGCGCACGAATCGGTGTTGGTGATCCAGCGCGTGAACACCGGGGCGAGCGCCGGGTTCGCGGCAAAGCCGATCCTCCAGCCGGTCATCGCCCAGGTCTTGGAGGCGCCGTCGGAGATGATGGTGCGCTCGACCATTCCCGGCGCCTGCGCGATCGAGAAGAATTCGCCCTCGTAGGCGAGCCGCGAGTAGATCTCGTCGGCGTACACCCAGATCCGGGGGTGCGGCTTCAGGATCGCGGCGATCGCCTCGAGCGTCTTGCGATCGAGCGTGCCCCCGGTCGGGTTCTGCGGGGTGTTGAGGATGAGAAGCTTCGTGCGCGGGGTGATCAGCCCCTCCAGATCGGCGGGATCGAAAGCGAAGCCCCGCGCCTCGCGCAGGTGGATCGGCACCGGCACCGCGCCGTGGGCCGCGATCTGCGATTCGTAGATCGGGAAGCCCGGGTTCGGATAGATCACTTCGTCGCCCGCCCCGTGGTCGGTCGTCGAGAGGATCGCGTAGGCGATGAACGGCTTCGCGCCCGCCCCGACCACCACGTCCTCGGCGCGGATCGGCAGCCCCCCGCGCACGCGCGACATGTATTTCGCCGCCGCCTCGCGCAGCTCGTCGATGCCGGCCGAGGGGGTGTAGCCGTGCTTGCCGCCCCTCACGGCGCGGATCGCCGCCTCCTGCACGTTCTCCGGCGCGGGAAAGTCGGGCTGCCCGATGCAGAAGCTGACGATGTCGGCGCCCGCGCGCGCGAGCGCGTTCACCTCGGCGAGGACGACGAAGGCGTTCTCGGTTCCAAGATTCGCGGCCCTGCGGCTGATCTCGGGCATAAATGGGGTCAGATCAACTTTTCGACGGTGAATTGTATCGGAGTAACATCGCGCGACTAAAAGTTGATCTGACCCCATTTATGCTCGTCAATCGCGTCGCCTACGAGGAGGGCCGCAAGCTCGCCGACATCGAGCAGGGCGAGATCCGCGGCTACCTCGCGCGCCCCGGCTGCTTCGTGTGGGTGGCGCTGCGCGACGCCTCCGCGGCCGAGCTCGCCGACATGCAGCGCGAGTTCGACCTGCACCCGCTCGCGGTCGAGGACGCGCAGCACGGCCACCAGCGCCCGAAGATCGAGGAGTACGGCGATTCGCTGTTCGTCGCCATGCACATCGTCGAGCCAGGCGAGGAGCTCAAGGTCGGCGAGATGGCGATCTTCGTGGGGCGCAATTACGTGCTCTCGGTGCGCCAGCACGCCGAGCGCGCCTTCACCGACGTGCGTGCGCGCTGCGAGCGCGAGCCCGAGCTGCTGCGCCACGGGTCCGGCTACGTGCTGTACGCGCTCATGGACGCGGTGGTCGACCGCTATTTCCCGGTGCTCGACACGCTCGAGATGGAGCTCGAGACCATCGAGGAGAAGATCTTCGCCGCCAAGTCGGCGCGCGCGATCATCGAGAGCCTGTACTACGTGAAGCAGAAGCTCACCGTGCTCAAGCACGCCACCGCGCCGCTGCTCGAGGCCTGCGGCCGGCTGCATGGCGGCCGCGTGCCGCAGGTGTGCGCGGGGCTCGGGGACTACTTCCGCGACGTCTACGACCACCTGGTGCGGCTCAACCAGTCGATCGACTCGGAGCGCGATACCGTCGCCACCGCCATCCAGGTGAACCTTGCCCTGATCACCGTCGGCGAGAACGAGGTCACCAAGCGGCTCGCCGCCTACGCGGCGCTGGTGGCGGTGCCGACGATGATCGCGGGCGTCTACGGCATGAACTTCGAGCTGATGCCGGAGCTGCGCTGGGCGTACGGCTACCCGTTCGCCGTCGGCCTGATGTTCGCGATCGACGCCTACCTCTTCCACCGGTTCAGAAAGGCGGGTTGGCTGTGACGCGGTTTGCCGGTCTCCTTCTCGCGCTCCTCGTCGCCCTGCCCGCGCCGGCGCAGCAGGGCTCTCAGCCCATGCACCAGCGCTTCGACGACGCCGAGCGCTGGGCCAAGGTTTTCGACGACCCGGCGCGCGACGCCTGGCAGAAGCCCGACGAGGTGATACGGGCGCTCAAGCTCGCCCCCGAAGCGGCGGTCGCCGACATCGGCTCGGGCACCGGCTACTTCGCGGCGCGGCTCGCGCGCGCCCTGCCGAAGGGCCGCGTCTACGGCGCGGATCTCTCCGCGGACATGGTGCGCTACCTCAACGAGCGCGCGGCGAGCGAGAAGCTGCCCAATCTCTCCTCGCACGCAGCCTCGCCCGACGATCCAAAGCTTCCCGCCAAGGTGGACCTTGTACTGATAGTGGACACTTACCATCACATCGGCGGCCGGGAGCGCTATTTTGCCGGCCTGCGGGGTTCGCTCAAGGCGGGCGGGCGCGTGGCGATCATCGACTTCAGGCCCGACTCCCCGGAAGGCCCGCCGCGTCACGCGCGCATCGCGCCGCAGGGGGTGAAGGACGAGATGGCGCGCGCCGGCTACCGGCTCGCCGAGGAGCACGCCTTCCTGCCCTACCAGTACTTCCTCGTCTTCCAGTGAAATCAGGGACAGACCACGTTATTCCCCTCCTCATCGAGGAGGGGTGGCGCCGAAGGCGCCGGGGTGGTGAGCAAAAGGTGGTCTGTCCCTGATTTCAGAGCCGAAGCTCGGCCCGCACCGCGCTCCATTGCACCTCGACGCGCCCGTCCGCCCCGCGTGCGATCAGCCCCAGCTCGGCGAGCCGCGCGACGTCGGTGTGCACGTTCTTGTAGTCGCGCGCGAGGCGCTTCGCCAGCTGGTAGACCGAGAGAGGCCCGTCGCGCGCGAGCCGCTCGAGCAGGCCCCAGCGCGCCGGCGTGAGCGCCTTCAGCAATAGCGGCAGGCTCGCCACCGTGAGCACCCTGAGCGGCGCCATGGCGCGCCCCTCGGCGACGCGGTTCCACGCCGCCTCGAAGCGGTCGAGCGCGTCGCCGGCCGTGCCGACGCGCAGCTCAAGCGCTCTCGAGGTCTTTCTCGAAGTCATAGCGCAGCTGCTCGACCGAGCGGAATTCGTAGGGCGCCGCGCGCCCGCGCAGCCTGCGCCGCCCGTCCGCGTACTCCACCAGGTCGCCGTAGCGCAGCCGGCAGCGCAGGTCGTCGTGCAGCTCGATCTCGAGCAGCCCGCCCTCCAGGAGCACCTTCTCGGACAGGATCAGCATATGGCAAAGAATACCATATAGCGGATGCGCTAGAATGCCTGCCAATGAGCGCGCGCGACCATTTTTTCAATCTCTACGGCCATGGCTTCGCGCGCGTGGCGGTCGCGACGCCGCTGGTGCGCGTCGGCGACCCGGCGCACAACCTCGAGGGCACGCTCGAGCTGATGCGCCAGGCGGCGCGCGCGAAAGCGGTGCTCGCCGTGTTCCCCGAACTGGGGCTCTCCGCCTACAGCTGCGAGGACCTGTTCCACCAGCAGGCGCTGATCGGCGCCGCCGAGGAAGCGCTCGAGCGGCTGCTCGCGCGCACGCGCGCGCTGCCGCTCGCCGCGCTGGTCGGCCTGCCGGTGCAGGTGGACGGGCTGCTCTACAACTGCGCGGCGCTCCTCTGCCGCGGGCGGCTCGTCGGCGTGGTGCCGAAGACCTATCTTCCCAACTACCGCGAGTTCTACGAGCTGCGCCAGTTCACGCCCGGCGACACCTGCCGCCGCGCGGAGATCGCGCTCGCCGGGCAGAAGGCGCCGTTCGGCGCGGAACTGCTGTTTCGCCTCGCCGAGCTGCCGCAGCTCGTGCTGCACGCCGAGATCTGCGAGGACCTGTGGGTGCCGGCTCCGCCCTCTTCCTTCGCCGCGCTCGCCGGGGCCACCGTGATCGGCAACCTCTCGGCTTCCAACATCGTCGTCGGCAAGCACCAGTACCGGCTCGAGCTCGCCGCCAACCAGTCGGCGCGCTGCATCGCCGCCTACCTCTACAGCGCGGCCGGCGCGGGCGAGTCGACCACCGACCTCGCCTGGGACGGCCACGCGATGATCCTGGAGAACGGCACGCTGCTCGCCGAATCGCGGCGCTTCGCCGCCGGGCCGCAGCTCGCGATCGCCGACCTCGACCTCGGGCGCCTCGCCGCCGACCGTATGCGGCAGAACAGCTTCGGCGAGTCGGCGCGCCGCCACGCGGCCGAGGTGGCGCGCTTCAGGACGGTCGAATTCTCGCTGCCGCTGCCGCAGGGGCGGCTGGCGCTCGCGCGGCGCGTGGAGCGCTACCCCTACGTGCCCGCCGACCCCGCGACGCGCGACGCGCGCTGCGAGGAGGTGTACCGCATCCAGGTGCAGGGCCTCGCCACGCGCATGCGCGCGACCGGCACGAAAAAGCTCGTGATCGGGGTCTCCGGGGGGCTCGACTCGACCCAGGCGCTGCTCGTGTGTGCGCGCGCGGTGGACGAGCTGAAGCTGCCCCGGCGCAACATCCTTGCCTTCACCATGCCGGGCTTCGCCACCAGCACGCGCACGAAGAGCCAGGCCTGGCAGCTGATGCGCGCGATCGGCGCGAGCGCCGAGGAAATCGACATCCGGCCGTCGTGCATGCAGATGCTCAAGGATCTGCGCCATCCCTTCGCCAGGGGCAGGAAGGTCTACGACGTCACGTTCGAGAACGTGCAGGCCGGCGAGCGTACCAGCCACCTGTTCCGCCTGGCCAACCTGCACGGCGCCATCGTCGTGGGCACCGGCGACCTCTCCGAGCTGGCGCTCGGCTGGTGCACCTATGGCGTTGGAGACCATATGTCGCACTACGCGGTCAACGCCTCGGTGCCGAAGACGCTGGTGCAGTACCTGATCGGCTGGGTGGCGCGCTCCGGGCAGTTCGACCGCGAGGTGTCGCGCGCGCTCGAGCGCGTGCTCGAGACCGAGATCAGCCCTGAGCTGGTGCCAGGAGAGAGCGAGGACAAGCCGGCGCAGCTCACCGAGCAGGTGATCGGGCCGTTCGGGCTGCAGGACTTCAGCCTCTACTACACGCTGCGCTTCGGCTACGCGCCCTCCAAGATCGCGTTCCTCGCCTGGAGCGCGTGGTCGGGGAAGGATGGCTACCGGCTCGCCGAGATCAGGAAATGGCTGCGGATATTCCTGGACAGATTCTTCCGCACCAGCCAGTTCAAGAGGAGCGCGCTGCCCAACGGACCCAAGGTCGGCTCGGGCGGCTCGCTCTCGCCGCGCGGCGACTGGCGCGCGCCCTCGGACGGCAATGCCGCCGTCTGGCTCGCGGATCTGGCGCGGGTTCCCTCGAGGGAATGAGGGCAGAATTTGACGTGGATCAATTCGGGGACGCGGCGCAACGCTAGCGTATGGGCGAGATGAAGACCGCCCCATTCCTCGGCGTGCTGGCGCTGCTCACCATGGCGCCGAGCGCCTTCGCGGTCGGCGACCCTGTAGGCCAGGGCGCCGAGCTCTACGTGCCGCCCAAGGCGCGCATCCAGTCGATCGCGATGCTCAGGAAGGAAGTGGCGCGCTGGGGCGAGCGCTACGACCCCGGAATCTCGAAGCAGGACATCGAGGACCTGGTCGAGTGGCTGAACCGCAACTTCTACAAGCTCGAGAAGTAGTCGCCGGCTACCGCCGGCCGAACGCGCGATCGGCCAGGTCGCCGTAGAACCGCCGGCAGATCCGGTAGCGACGCTCGTCGGAGTCGAGGCCCTGCGGGAGCGACGCCTCCACGATCAGGCGCGCGGTTTCGAACATCTCCGCACACATCCGGACACGCTCTTGCGGCGCGAGGGCTCGGAAGCGCTCGCTCATCAGCCGGCGGAATTCAGGCGTCGTGTCGTCCATCGAGGTACGTGTCCAGCAGAGCGGCCACCGACAATCCGTCGGCGTACGCGCGAAGATAGGCTTCATCGGCACCGCCCGCAAGCAGCACGCGGACATCGCGCAGCTGAAGCTCCGATCCGGATTCCTTGGCCCAGGCGAGCTTCGAGAGGATCAGGTCCTCCCTGCTGACGATCCACGCCTGGAACCCGGGCATCTGCACGCGCCGGCGGCGCTCGAACTCCTGCCGCCGGTAGGGCGTGTCCTTGCGTACGATCAGGTCCAGCTTGACGACCTTTTCCAAGTGCAGCACATTGAACATCGTGCGCGCCGCGATGGCGCGCTCCACGTCCGCTTGCGAAACGTAGTAATCGGGCGTGAACAGCGTCGCGACCGATTTCGCATCCACGCCCGCGAGCTCGACTACGAGGTCTGCATCCCGAGTCATGCGCGGCTCGGCGTAGTAGCTCAAGGCAACCGATCCCGTCAGCATGTACGGGATGCCGGCGCGCTCGAGGCGAGCGATCGCATCTTGAAGTACCTCGAGCTCCGCGGTCACGGCGCGAATCCTAGCGCGGGCGGCCGGTCACTGGGTCTAGCACCACCCCGGCGCTTCGCGCCACCCCTCCTCGGAGAGGAGGGGAAAACGTGGTCTGTCCCGGTTTTTCAGGCCGCCTTTTTCTCCTGCGGCTGCGGCAGCTCGCCGATCGCGGCGGCGATCGCATCGTCGACCTTCTCCAGCCACACGAACTGGAGCTTCTCGCGCGCCTCGGGCGGGACGTCCTCGAGGTCTTTTTCGTTCCGCTTGGGCAGCATCACGGTCCCGATGCCCGCGCGCAGCGCGGCGAGCACCTTCTCCTTCACGCCGCCGATCGGCAGCACCAGGCCCCGGAGCGAGATCTCGCCCGTCATCGCGACGTCAGAGCGCACCGCCTTCCCGGCGAGCAGCGACACCAGCGCGAGGTACATCGCCACGCCCGCGCTCGGGCCGTCCTTGGGAGTGGCGCCGGCGGGAACGTGCACGTGCACGTCCACCTTCTCCAGCGCGTCGTCGAAGAGCTTCTTCGCCAGCGTCAGCGCGGCCTGCGCCGATTCCTTCATCACGTCGCCGAGCTGCCCGGTGAGGATGAGCTTGCCCGAGCCCGGCACCTTGGAGGCCTCGATGAACAGGATGTCGCCGCCGACCGGCGTCCAGGCGAGCCCGGTCGCCACGCCCGGCACCGCGGTCCTGAGCGCCGCCTCGTTCTCGAACCTGCGCACGCCGAGGATCGCCTGCAGATCGGCCACGTCCACGATCAGCTGGCCGGTCGCGCCCTCGGCGACCTTCATGGCGGTGGCGCGGAACGCCGAGCCGATCTCGCGCTCGAGGTTGCGCACCCCCGCCTCGCGCGTGTAGTCGCTCACGATCGCGCGCAGCGCGCTTTCCGTCACCGCGGCCTGCTCGGGCTTGAGGCCGTTCGCCTCGAGCTGGCGCCTGACCAGGTAGCGCTTGGCGATCTCGATCTTCTCCTCCTCGGTGTAGCCGGGGAGCTGGATCACCTCCATGCGATCGCGCAGCGGCCCCGGGATCGTGTCGAGCACGTTCGCGGTGCAGATGAACATCACCTTCGAGAGGTCGAAGTCCACGCCCAGGTAGTTGTCGCGGAATTTCGAGTTCTGCTCCGGGTCCAGCACTTCCAGGAGCGCGCTCGACGGGTCGCCGTGGAAGCCGCCCATGCCGAGCTTGTCGATCTCGTCCAGCATCAGCACCGTGGTGCGCGATTCGCCCCGGCGGACCGCCTGGATGATGTTGCCGGGCAGCGCGCCGATGTAGGTGCGGCGGTGGCCGCGGATCTCGGCCTCGTCGTGCGTGCCGCCGAGCGCGACGCGCTGGAACTTGCGCCCCGTGGCGCGCGCGATCGACTGGCCGAGGGAGGTTTTGCCCACCCCCGGCGGCCCGACGAAGCACAGGATCGGGCTCTTGCCGGCGGGGTTGAGCTTTCTCACCGCGAGAAATTCCAGGATGCGGCGCTTCACCTTGTCCAGTCCGTAGTGATCCTCGTCGAGCACCTGCCGCGCCCCGGCGATGTCGACCGGCTTCGGGTCCTCGGCCTTCCAGGGCAGCTCGGTCAGCCACTCGAGGTAGGTGCGCAGCATCGAGGATTCGCCCGAGCCCTCGCCCATTCTTTGCAGGCGCTTCAGTTCCTTGCGCGCGTACGTCAGCGTCTCCTCGGGCATGCCGGAGTCCTCGACCGCCTTTTTCAGCTCCTCGATCTCGGCGGCGCTGTCCTCGGTCTCGCCCAGCTCCTTCTGGATCTGGCGCATCTGCTCGCGCAGCACGTGCTCGCGCTGGCGCTCGTCGAACTCCTTCCTGGTCTTCTCGCCGATCTCCTTGGAAAGGCGCAGCACCTCGACGCGCTCGCCCAGGTGCGCGAGCACCGCGTCCAGGCGGCGCTTGAGGTCGAAGGTCTCGAGGATCGCCTGCTTCTCCCCGTTCTTGATGTCGAGGAGGTTCGCCACCATGTCCGCGAGCAGCCCCGCCGAGCTCATTCCCTGCACCACGCCCGAGAGCTCCTCGGGCGCGTTCGGCAGCAGCTGGATCGCCTCCACCGCCTGCTCCTTGAGCTGGTGGAAGCGCGCCTCGACTTCGGGCCCCGCTCCGGTCGCTTCGGGCACCCACACCACGCGGGCGGCGAGGAACGGCCAGCCCTCGAGGAACTCGATCACGCGGAAACGCTGCTGGCCCTGCACCACCAGATGGTGCGCGCCTTCGGTGCCGGTGATGTAGCGAACGACGCTGCCGGCCGTGCCGACCCAGTACAGATCGCCCGGCTTCACGTCGTTTGCCTGCGGATCGCGCTGCAGCAGGAAGCCGATCTTGCGCTCGCTCTTCACCGCCTCCTGCGCGGCGGCGACCGAGGAGGCGCGGCCGATGGTGAGCGGGGAGATGACCCCGGGAAAGAGCACCGCGTTCCTGAGCGGGATCAGGATGAGCGCGTCCGCGGGCAGCGGCTTCACGCCGACGCCCGAGCCCGACGCGGGCGCGACGGCTCGCTCCGCCTTGTCGCCGGACAGCACCTCCTGCAGCCTGGGCCAGATGCTCATACGCCCTCCTTCTTCCGTAACATGAGGGTCAGCACCCCGTTGGACAACTCCCTGCGGGCAAGGTTGAGCGCGTGCATCGGCAGGCCGATGCGGCGCTCGAATCTTCCGTACGGGATCTCCAGCCGGTGGATGCACCCTTCCCCTTCGCAGCGTGGAAAATTGCGCAGCGCCGACACGGTGATCGCGTCCGGCTCGACGCCGATCGCGATGGCGTCGGCCGGAACGCCCGGCAGCGCCACCTGGACGCGCAGCTCCTCGCCGTCCTCGACCACGTCCGCGGGCGGCTCCCAGGCGTCGCCCGAGACCTCGAAGAAGCGCCGCTGCAGCCGCTCGGCGCGGTCGATGAGCGCGAGCGCCTCCCCCCACATCCAGCTGGAGAATTCGCGCGATCTCATTGCAGCTACATGGGCGCCCGGACGGGAAAATCAAGCCGGTCGCAGTTTCACGGCGCCGCAGAGGCCCTCTGATACCTTTGGACCCCGGTCACCGCAAGGATGCGCAATTGAGAGGACTCGAGGAACGCCTGCGCTCGCTGCCGCCTTCCGTGCTGCGCGGCCTGCGGCGCGGGATCGAGAAGGAGTCGCTGCGCGTGCAGCCCGACGGCGCGCTCGCGCTCACCCCGCACCCGGCGGCGCTCGGCTCGGCGCTCGCCCATCCGCACATCACCACCGACTTCAGCGAGTCGCAGCTCGAGCTCATCACCGGCGTCCACGCGAGCGCCGACGCCTGCCTGGAGGAGCTCACCCGCATCCACCAGGTGGTGTACCGCGCGATCGGCGGGGAGGTGCTGTGGTGCTCGAGCATGCCGTGCAACCTGCCGGCGGACGACGCGATCCCGATCGGCCGATACGGAGCCTCGAACCTGGGGCGCGCGAAGACCGTGTACCGCATGGGGCTTTCGCACCGCTACGGCCGGCGCATGCAGTGCATCTCGGGCATCCACTACAACTGGTCGCTGCCCGAGGCGGCCTGGGCGGGCCTGCCGTGGTCGGGCGGGCCGAACGAGGCGTATTTCGCGCTCATGCGCAATTTCCGGCGCGACGGGTGGCTGCTCTTCTATCTTTTCGGCGCCTCGCCCGCGGTGTGCCCGAGCTTCGTCGAAGGCCGCGAGCACGGGCTGCGGGCGCTCGCGCCGGGGACGCTGTATCTCCCGCACGCCACCTCGCTTCGCATGGGGCCCCTCGGCTACCAGAGCGAGGCGCAGTCCTCGATCGCGGTGAGCCACAACAGCCTGGAGAGCTACGCCGAGTCGCTGCACGAGGCGCTGGTGCGGCCCTATCCCCCGTACCAGAAATTCGGCCTCCGGCAGGGGGACGAGTACCGCCAGCTCTCGACCAGCCTGCTGCAGATCGAGAACGAGTTCTACGGCAAGATCCGGCCCAAGCGCCGCATCCGCCCGGGCGAGCGGCCGCTGCACGCGCTGCGCGAGCGCGGGGTCGAGTACGTCGAGGTGCGGCTGATGGACCTCGATCCGTTCGAGCCGGTCGGCATCGGCGCGCGCACCATGCGCTTTCTCGACTTGTTCCTGCTCCACTGCCTGCTCGCCGAAGCCCCCCCGGACACGCCCGCCGAGATCGCCGCGATCGCGCGCAACCAGGAGCGCGTCGCGGCGCGCGGGCGCGAGCCGGGGCTGCGGCTGGACCGGGACGGCGAATCGGTCGCGCTATCCGACTGGGGGGCGAAGCTGCTCGCCGAGTGCGGGCCGATCGCGCGGGCGCTCGACGCCGCGCTCGGCGGCGCGGCTTATGGCGAGGCGCTGTCGTGGGCGAAGGCCGCGCTGGCTGATGCGTCGCTCACGCCCTCGGCGCACGTGCTCGCCGAGATGGCGCGCAACCACGGCGACTCCTACACGCGCTTCGCGCTCGCGCATTCGCTGCTTCACCGCGGCCACCTGCACGGCCTCGCGCTCCCGGCCGGGGACGAAGCGCGCTTCGCGCGGCTCGCCGCGGAGTCGCTCGCGCGGCAGCGCGAGATCGAGCAATCGGACACGATGCCCTTCGAGACCTACCGCCAGCACTACCTCTCCGCCGAGCGCCTGCGCGCTTGAGCGCGCGCGGCTCAGCGCCTGCGGTAGCTCGGGCGGCGCACCGGAACGACCGCCGGCCGCTCGTCGCGGTGGCGGAAGCTGATGCGCCCCTTGCTGAGGTCGTAGGGCGAGAGCTCGACGCGCACGCGGTCGCCGGCGAGGATGCGGATGTAGTGCTTGCGCACCTTGCCGCCGGCGTAGGCGAGGATGGAGGCGCCGTTCGAGAGCTCGACGCGGAAGCGCGTGTTGGGGAGCACTTCCTGCACCACGCCGTCTATCTCCAGCAACTCTTCCTTGGCCACTAAGCGTCCCGCTGGGAAATCACGGCGCGGATTATGAACAAAGGCGCGCCGGGGCGCCAGCGTACAATCCCCCGATGGCCTCCACCACCGCGAGCGGATTGATCTTCGAGGATACCGTCGTCGGCACCGGCGCAACCGCGGCCGCCGGGCAGGGCGTGACCGTTCACTACACGGGCTGGCTCACCGACGGCGTCATCCGGGGAAAGAAGTTCGATTCCAGCAAGGACCGCGGCGAACCGTTCAAGTTCGAGCTCGGCCGCGGCCAGGTGATCAAGGGCTGGGACGAGGGCGTCGCCGGGATGAAGATCGGCGGAACTCGCAAGCTCACCATCCCGTCCGCGCTCGGCTACGGCGCGCGCGGCGCGGGCGGCGTCATCCCGCCGAACGCGACGCTGCTGTTCGAGGTGGAGCTGCTCGGGATCGGCTGAGCTCGTCGCGCGCCTGCGCGGCGATCTCGTAGCAGCGAAGCCGCGCGGCGTGGTCGTAGACCTGCGCCGCGACGATCAGCTCGTCGGCGGCGGTCTTCTCGATGAAGGCCTCCAGCCCCGCGCGCACCTCGTCGGGCGTGCCCACCACCGTGCCGGCCACCAACTCCGCGACGAGCGCGCGCTCCATCGGCCCGAGCCGGCTCTCGAAATCGTCCACCGGCGGCGGCAGCGGCCCGGGGCGCCCGAGCCGCAGCGCGATGGTCGATTGCAGCCGCGAGCTCATCAGCCGGCGCGCCTCCTTCCCGGTCTCCGCGGCGAAGACGTTCACGCCCAGCATCGCGTACGGGCGCTCGAGCACTCCTGAAGGCCGAAAGCGCGCGCGGTAGACCTCGAGCGCCTGCATCATCATCGCCGGCGCGAAGTGCGAGGCGAAGGCGTAGGGAAGCCCGAGCGCCGCGGCGAGCTGCGCGCCGTACAGGCTCGAGCCGAGGATCCAGATCGGGACATCGAGCCCCGCGCCGGGCACCGCGCGCACGCGCTGGCCGGGCTCGACGGGCTGGAAATAATGCATCAGCTCCAGCACCTCGTCGGGAAAAGCGTCGGCGGCCTGCGCGTCGTAGCGCAGCGCGCGCGCCGTGAGCTGGTCGGTGCCGGGCGCGCGCCCGAGCGCGAGGTCGATGCGCCCCGGGAAGAGCGATTCGAGCGTGCCGAACTGCTCGGCGATGACGAGCGGCGCGTGGTTGGGGAGCATGATGCCGCCCGCGCCGACGCGGATCGTTTGCGTGCCGCCGGCGACGTGCGCGATCGCGACCGCGGTGGCGGAGCTCGCGATGCCGGGCATGTTGTGGTGCTCGGCGAGCCATACGCGACGGTAGCCCCAGCGCTCGGCGTGGCGCGCGAGGTCGAGCGAGTTCTTGAGCGCCTGCGCGGCGTCGCCGCCTTCGACGATCGGGGCGAGGTCGAGGACCGAGAAGGGGATCATGGGCGCTATTTTGCCTGCCAGCGGCGGGCCTCGAGGGTTTTCGGCATGTAGAGCGGGTGCGCAGGCTCGCCGCCGCCGTTCAGGCGCAGCACGTGAAGCTTCGCACCGGCATCGCGCAGCATCTCCAGCACCGCCGCCGAGCGATCGCGGTGGGCGCCGTGATTTCCCCAGGCGCAGACCACGAGGCCGGCCGAACACGCGGCGCGCAAGATCGCCGAATCGTTACCCCGACCCACCGGCTCGCGCGCCCGCTTCAAGTTCTTCGGATCGGTCGCGCGCCAGGCGAAGAGGTTGGTGACGACGAGCGCGCCGAAGCCCCAGCGCTGGGCGTACAGCCGCGCCCGCGTGCACGACGGGTCGAGCTTCAGCTCGTCAGCGGTGCTCGGGTTGAGCATCAGGAAGTTGGCGATGCGCCCGCGCGCCTCCCAGCGGCGCCAGAGGAGATAGCGCCAGCGGCGGCAGGATGAGAACGTGGCGCCGGAGGCGCTGGCCGCGATGCTCAGGCGGGACGCCGCGCCAACTTGGCGCGGATGCGGCGGAGCGCTTCCGCCGCCGGCACCGTCCTGCCTTCGGCGATCTGCCGGTTGCCCAGCGCGAGGATCCCGAGAAGCGCGAGGGTATCCCGTGTTGTGCTTCGCACCTTCACTTTCGCGCCGCCGTGGCGTCTGTTCACTTTGCGCATCCGTGGGATCGACAATTCAGGCAACTTCAACCTTGAGCTGCTTCAGGTCGGCCTTGGGCACGCGCCGCTTGAGATCGAGCACTTCGATGCCAACAACCTCGTTCTCGGCGTTGAAGTCCAGCACGATGCCGGGCTTCACCTCCTCCGAGTCGACGACCTTCGAGTCGTCTAGGCGAAGGTAAAGCGCGTCGACCTTTTCGTCGTAGTGAATTCTCATGTCTTGCCTCGCTGCCGTCGGTCGAAGTAGGCGGTCACGACCCGCGGCGGATTGAACGACGCATTGTAGACCACCCGCAGAACACGGTCATCGCACTCCGCAATTCGAGCCAGCGCGTGCTTCAGCGCCGGATCAGATCGATCCGTTTCCGTCCGTTCGGGGCTCGACAGGACACGCTCAATCCAGGCAGCGTCGATCTCGCGCTCCGCGATGATCGCGTCGGCGTGTGCAGTGAGCTCGAATCCGGCCGGCGGCACTCAACGCCCAACGCCGGTATGACGCAGCGGTTGACGCGGCCGCCCGGCTCACGACCACATCTTCCGCAGCCTGCCCGCGACATCAACGCTCGCTTTCGCCTGTCGATTCAGTTCCTCTCCCTCGGCCTCTCCGTACGTTACCTGCTCCAGGCACGCCATTACCGCCTCGGTCATGAACCGGCTCCTCGCCCCGTACACGTGCCGGTCGCCCGTGCGCGATTGCTGCGTCACGTAGTACTTGAGCGGAGCGATGAGGTGAAGACTCGTCTTCGCGCGCGTCATCGCCACGTAGAGCAGGCGCCGCTCCTCCTCGACGAGGTCCGGGCGGCCGGTGGCGTGCTCGTTCGGGAAGTTGCCGTCGGCGACGTTGAGGACAAACACCGCGTCCCACTCCTGGCCCTTGGCCGAGTGCACGGTGGAGAGGACGAGGTAGTCCTCGTCGCGGTGCGGCTCGCCCGCGAGGTCGCCGGTCGCCGCGGGCGGGTCGAGCGCGAGCTCGGTGAGGAAGCGCTCGCGCGTCTCGAAGCCGGCGGCGATGCGCTCGAGCTGCTCGAGGTCGCCCGAGCGCACCTCGCCCGCGTCGTGCAGGCGCTCGAGGGCCGGCGCGTACCACTCGCGCGCGCGGCGCACCTGCCCCGGCCAGGGCGTGCGCGGGTCGCCGAGGAAGGCCATCAGCTCCACGAGGCCTTGCGCGGTCCTGAGGCCCGACCAGGCGAACGCCGCGGCTTCGAACTTCTCGAACACCCGCGCCGCGGTGCCCGGCCCGACGCCTTCCTGGAGCTGCAGCGCGCGAAACGCCGCCACGCGGTTTCTCGGGTTGTCCGCCCAGCGCAGCAGCGCGAGCAGGTCCTTCACGTGCGCCGCCTCGAGGAACTTGAGCCCGCCGTACTTCACGTAGGGGATGTTCCGCCGCACGAGCTCGAGCTCCAGCACGTCGGAGTGGTGCGAGCTGCGAAAGAGCACCGCCTGGCGCCTGAGCATCACGCCCGCCTCGCGCGCCTCGAGCACGCGCTCGACTACGTATCGCGCCTGCGCGGCATCGTCGAGGACGGTGACGTATTTGGGTTTCTTGGGTTCGTGGGGTTTTTCCCCTCCTCCCCGAGGAGGGGTGGCGCGCAGCGCCGGGGTGGTGTGCGCCCTCAGCTCTTTGCGATACCCCGTCGCGCTCTCGCCCATCAGCGCATTGGCGGCGTCGAGCACCGCCTGCGTCGATCGGTAGTTCTCCTCCAGCCTTACCACCGCGGCGCCGTACTCGCGCTCGAAGGCGAGGATGTTCTCCACCGTCGCCGCGCGGAACGAGTAGATCGCCTGCGCGTCGTCGCCGACCACCGTCAACCCCTCGCCCGCCGGGCGCAGCGCCTTCAGGATCTCGGCTTGGACGAGGTTCGTGTCCTGGTACTCGTCCACCAGGACGTGCGCGAAGCGCGCGCCGATCTCCCCGGCGAGCGCGGTGTCCTGCATCATCGCGTGCCAGTAGAGGAGCAGGTCGTCGTAGTCGAGCGCCTGGCTCGCGAGCTTGCGCTCGACGTAGGCGGCGAAGAGCCGCTTCAATGCGGCCTCCCATTCGGCGCACCACGGGAACGCGGCCTCGAGCGTTGCGGCGAGCGGCGCCTGCGTGCTCACGCGGTGCGAGTAGATCGCGAGGCAGGTGTCCTTGCGGGGGAATCGCTTTTCCGTTTTCGACAGCCCCAGCTCGTGGCGCACCACGTCCATCAGGTCGGCCGCGTCGCCGCGGTCTAGCACCGAGAACGAGGGCTCGAGCCCGACGCGCGTCGCGTGGCGGCGGATGAGGCGGTTGGCGATCGAGTGGAACGTGCCCGACCAGGGGAGGCGGATGGCGGATATTTGCTCCCCTCTCCCGCTTGCGGGAGAGGGGCCGGGGGTGAGGGCCTCGCCGACGATCCTCTGCGCGCGGCGCGTCATCTCCGCCGCCGCGCGGCGGGTGAAGGTGAGAAGGAGGATCGCTTCCGGCGCAACGCCCTCGAGGACCAGGTGCGCGACGCGGTGCGCGAGGGTGCTGGTCTTGCCAGTGCCGGCGCCGGCGATGATGAGAAGCGGTCGGCCGGGGAAGCGGGCAGCTTCGCGCTGCCTTTCGTTCAGCCTGTCGAATGCCTCGATCGCCCCCACGGAGGGCGACTATAGGCCAAGGCTGGACGTTTATCCAGTATCACGGCTTTTCGGTTTCGCGGTCTAATACCCACCCGTGCCCCTCCTCACCCTCGCCGACGCGCAGCTTTCCTACGGCGAGCTGCCGCTCCTCGACCGCGCCTCCTTCGTCATGGAAGCGGGCGAGCGCATCGGCCTCATCGGCAGGAACGGCACCGGCAAGTCCTCGCTCCTCGGCGCCATCGCCGGCACGCTCGAGCTGGACGACGGCGAGCTGAGGAGGAACGAGGGCCTGCGCGTCGCGCTGGTGGAGCAGGAGCCGCGGCTCCCGCACGCGCCCACCGTGCGCGCGAGCCTCCTGCTGCGCGGGCACATTCCTTCCATCCACGACGAGCGCGAGCGCTGGCAGGCGGAGGCGCGGCTCACCGAGTTCCTGCACCGCTTCGGCCTGGACGAAAGCCTTTCCCCGGATGCGGCTTCCGGCGGCGAGGCGAAGCGCGCCGCGCTCGCGCTCGCATTCGCCCTTCAGCCCGACCTGCTGCTGCTCGACGAGCCCACCAACCACCTCGACATCTCCGGCATCGAGCAGCTCGAGGCGCTGGTGCTGCGCCAGCCCGCGGCCATCGTGGTCACGCACGACCGCGCTTTCCTGGATCGCGTCTGCACGCGCATCCTCGAGCTCGACCGGGGGATGCTGCGCTCCTACCCGGGCAACTACTCTTCCTACGAGCGCGTGAAGGCGGGCGAGCTCGCCGCGGAAGTCGTGGCGCAGCGCAAGTTCGACCGCTTCTGGGCGCAGGAGGAAGCCTGGATCAGGAAGGGGATCGAGGCGCGGCGCACGAGGAACGAAGGCCGCGTGACGCGGCTCGAGCGCCTGCGCGAGGAGCGCGCCGCGCGGCGCGAGCGCCTGGGGAGCGTGAAGCTGACGCTGGGCGCCGGGCTGCGCTCGGGGAAGCTGGTGGCCGAGCTGACCGGCGTCTCGAAGAGCTACGCTGGCCGGCCCATCGTGAAGGACCTCGACCTCCTCGTCAGCCGAGGCGACCGCATGGGCCTCGTCGGCGCCAACGGCGCGGGCAAGACCACGCTCCTCAAGCTCATCCTCGGCACCCTCGCGCCGGACGCGGGGCGCGTGCGCCTGGGGGCCAATGTCGTGCCCGCCTACTTCGACCAGATGCGCGAAGCCCTGGACCCGGAGAAGACCGTCGCCGAGACCATCAGCCCGGGGTCGGACTGGGTGGAATTGGCCGGCGGCAGGAAGCACGTCATGAGCTACCTCGGCGACTTCCTCTTCCCGCCGCGGCGCGCCCAGTCGACGGTGCGCATGCTCTCCGGCGGGGAAAGGAACCGGCTGCTCCTCGCGCGCCTCTTCGCGCGGCCCGCGAACGTGCTGGTGCTGGACGAGCCGACGAACGACCTCGACATCGAGTCGCTCGAGCTGCTTGAGGCGGCGCTGCAGGATTACGAGGGGACCTTGCTGCTGGTGAGCCATGACCGCTCGTTCCTCGACAACGTCGTGACCCAGACGCTCGCGCCGGAAGGCGGCGGGGCGTGGAAGGAATACGTGGGCGGGTACACCGACTACATCCGGCAATCCCCTCCTCTGCGAGGAGGGGTGGCGCGCAGCGCCGGGGTGGTGGGGGTGGCGAGCGACGCGAGCCGGGGTGGTGAGCGGAAACGGACGAAGCTCAGTTACAAAGAAACCCGCGAGCTCGAATCCCTGCCGAAGGAGATCGAGTCGCTCGAAGCCGAGCAGCAGGCCCTGGTCGCGAAGATGCATGCGCCGGAGTACTACCGGCAACCACCGGACGCGATGCGCGCCGATCAGAAGCGCAACGGCGAGATCGACGCGCTGCTGATGCAGAAACTGGAGCGCTGGGAGGCGCTGGAGGCGAAGGCGAAGGCCGCCGCGTCCTAGCGCAGCCGCAGCGTGCGCGCGCGCCAGCCCGCCGCGCCCGCGACCACGCCGCACGCCGCGGCGATGGTGAAGGCCAGCGCGTAGCTCCCCGTCGCGTCGTACAGGACCCCGGCGAGCCACGGCCCGAGCGCGCTCCCCGCCGCGCTTCCCATCAGGCCCACGCCGACGATGGCGCCGAAGTGCGGCCCGCTGAAGCGGTCGGCCACCATCGCCGGGATGAGCGAGGCGGTGACGGAATAGCCGACGCCGAGGAGCACCGCGTAGCCGTAGGCGCCCCAGCGCGTGGGCGCGGCGCCGAGCGCGAGCAGCACGAAGGCGCTCGCCGCCAGGAGCGCGATCCCGGCGACGAACACCAGCTCGCGCTCTACGCGGTCCGAGAGCCAGCCGCCGCCGGTCTTGCCGGCGATGCTCGCCGCGCCCACCACGCCGACCACCGAGGCGGCGACGATCGCCGCGAGGCCGTGGTCGACGAGGTACGCCACCTGGTGCACGTGCAGCGTCTGCGAGGACATGTTGCCGAAGAAGAACGCGGCCATCAGCAGCCAGAAGGGCTGCGTGCGCATCGCCTCGCCAAGCGTCATCGCGTGCGAGGCGGGTTTAGGGACAGACCCCGGTTTTGCCTGGTTCTGCTTTATTGGGGTCTGTCCCTGATTTTGACTTTGCCTGAGCGGCGCGCGCATCAGCCACAGCGACGCGGGCACGATCCACAGCACGCTGATCGCGCCGAGCACCCGGAACGCCGTGCGCCAGCCGAAGGCGTCGATGAGGAGCTGCGCGAGCGGCACCACCAGCAGCATCCCCACGCCGACTCCCGAGCTGACGATGCCGATCGAGAGACCCAGGCGGTGCTGGAACTCGCGCTGCACGTACACCAGCGCCGGGACCCAGCCGGCGGCGGCCACCGCGAGCGCGGTGGCGACGCCGAAGCCGAGATAGAGCTGCGCGGGCGTCGCGATGAAGCTGTCGGCGAAGAGCGCGAGCCCCATCGCCGCCCCGCCCGCCGCCATCACGCGCAGCGGCCCGGCGCGCATGCAGAGCGCCCCGATCAGCGGGTTCACTGCGCCGTGCACCAGCGTGAAGACGGAGAAGGCGCCGGCGAGCACCGAGCGGCTCCAGCCGAACTCGGCGAGCAGCGCCACCAGGATGACGCTGTAGGAGTACCAGATGCCGTAGGCGAGCGCGAGCGTGAGCGCGATCACGCCCAGGGCGGCGGGGCGTCGTCGGGCGCTCAAAGGAGAAGCTACGCCCGTGCCTCGAATTGCCCGCGCATCACGCTGCCTTGCGCTGCTCCTCCTGCTTGATCAGCGATTCCGCCGGAATTCCGAGCTCGCGATGCAAGCGCCAGATCATCTTGAGCGTGAGGGGACGTTTGCGGTTGAGAACTTCATAAACGCGATTGAGCTGGCCGATCAACGGCACGAGATCCTTCGGGCTCAAACCCGACTGCGCCATCCGGAACTTGATCGCCTCCACCGCGTCGGGCAGATCCATTGGAAAATGCTTCCTCTCGTATGCCTCGACGAGAGTGACCAGCACGTCCAGCCGCTCGCCTTGCGGCGTGCCGGCTTCGGCGTCCATCAGGCCTTCGATCTCTCTTAGAGCGGCGCGGTGGTCGGCCTTCGTCCTGATCGGCTTGATTTCCATTTTCCTCTCCATCACACCGTTTGCGCGTCGATCCGATCGTACTGGGTCTGAAGCCCGTAGTCCCGGACGTCGTTCAGCGCTTCAGCTCGCCGCTCTCGAGCAGCCGCTTCAGGTCGTCGGCGCCGCCGACCAGCACGCCCTTCACGAACACCATCGGGAACGTCGGCCAGCCGGTCCACATCTTGAGCGCGAGGCGCGGCCGCCACTCGCCGAGGTAGCTGCCGTACTCGAGATACTTGTGCGCGAGGCCCGCGTCATCGAGGAGCTTGCGCGCCTTCCTCGGGAACGGGTTCTGGCGCATGCCGACGACCACGATGTCGTTCGCCGCGATCGCGGCCTGCACTTCCTTCACGACCTCGGCCCTGTAGCCGGCGACCTTTTCCCGCACCGCGGGATGGATGCGCTCCTCGTTCAGGACCTGCCGCGGCATCAGGCGCGCTCCACCGCGCGCAACACGGCTTGCGGCTCCTTCGCGATCACGTTGAGGAGCACGAGTGCCGTGCCGCGCGGTTTCCGGTCGCCGCGCTCCCAGTGGCGCAGCGCCCCCAGGCTGATGGCGAAGGTCGCGGCAAACTGCTCCTGCGTGAGCCCGGTCCGCTCGCGCACCGCCTTCACGTTGACTTGCGGCGGGATGTGCAGCCTGAGACCGCCGACACGCTTGCCCTTCTGGTGCCGGATCGCCTGCTGCAATCCCCGCTTGATGCCTGCAAACGCCTTGTTCATCGCGCTTTCTCCAAGATCGCCTTGAGTATTCGGACCAGTCCCGCCAGATCGTTGCGCTCGGCCTTGCTCAAATTGGACCTTTCGTTCTTGCCGAACACCGTCAACAGGTAAAGCGGCATGGCGTCGCTGTGAAAGTAGTAGATCACGCGCACCCCGCCGCTCTTGCCTCGCCCGCCGCGCGCCCAGTGCAGCTTGCGCACGCCGCCGGTGCCCTGCATCAAGTCGCCGGCTTTCGGAATTGCGGCGAGGTGCTCCACCACCTCCATGCGCTCCGCCGCCGACAGAAGCCTTTCCGCACAGCGGATGTACTCCGGCGTCTCGGCGACGGTGATCAGCACGGGCAGTCTAATCCAATGGCTTAGTCTGGTCCAGCCGCAGCGAAATCGTTCTGCTTCTTCCAACGCGGACCCGGCCCGCCGGTTGACTACACTCGCTTTTCGAGGCCTCCGGTCGTGGTATGATTTCTTCACACCGTCTTCAGGAGCCCCCGTGGCTGCCGCCGTGAAGAAAACCATCTCGCTGCCCGCCGAGCTGGCGCGTGAGGCCGAGGCCATCGCCAAGGCCGAAGGCAAGACCCTGAGCGCCGTCGTCCAGGACGCGCTGCGCCAGGCGCGCCTCGGCCGGCGCGTGCAGGAGCTGCGCGGCATCCAGGGCTACTGGAGCCGCAAGGCGCGCGACCAGGGCATCCTCAGCGAGCAGGACCTCGAGCGCTACCTGCGCTCTTGAGGGTCGTCTTCGACACCAACGTCCTGGTCGCGGCGCTGGTGTTCCCGGGCGGGCAGGGCGAGGCGGCCCTGCGGCGCATCATCGAGGAGCGCGACGAGCTCGTGCTTTCCAGGCCGATCCTCGACGAGCTGCTCGGCGTGCTCGCGCGCAAATTCTCGCGCGATGCCGAAGAGCTGGCGCACGTCGCGGTGTTTCTCGGCGAGCTGGCCATCACCGTAAGACCTGGCCGCCGGCTGAAGGTCCTGAAAGACGACCCGGACAATCGCGTTCTCGAGTGCGCCGTCGCCGGGCGCGCACATGCCATCGTCACCGGCGACCGCGCCCTGCTCGCCCTCGGCGAGTTTCGCGGCGTGCGCGTGGTGAGCCTGCGCGACTACCTCGGGGTTTAGGGACTGTCCCCGGCTTTGGGTATGCCAGCGATCGATCTTAGCCGCTGGAGGACGACGGGAACGCGGGTCGCCGGGCTCCCTTCCATCACGAGGTCCGGCAGCGCGTTGAGAAAACCTTCATCGGCGAGAAGTCGGGCAAAGACAGCGCGGACGTAGCGGCGTACATCGGGGTCGGCGTGCATGATCTCACTTACGATCTCCGGCCGCCCGTCCACGACCGTAAGGACGTCCTCCAGGTCATGGCTCTCGAGATAGTCCCCGCGACCGCGATCTTCGAACGCCTCGAGTTTCGTGCCGAGAAAGCAGGCCGGGGTGACGAGGCGGATGGCCGGCCCGCCCGGCAGCTGCACGCTGACCGCCGTGCGCAACGCAGTCTCGTACCAGCGGTTGGCGAAACCGAGCACCTCTCCCTTCGCCGGCATGAGGTCCAGCTTCATCCCGCCAAGGCTCCAGCGGTACGGCGGCTCGCCTTCGGCGAGCGTCTGCGAAAAACCCCGCGCCCGCAACGCTTCTCCGAGGCGCAGGTACTCCACTTTGGACGCAATGGCCACGACGGCATCCACGTCCTGCGTCGCCCGCACCGGCGCCGCGGCCGGGTCGGTGATGAGTAGCGCCGTCGCGCAGCCGCCGACGAACACCAGGCGCTCGCGCAAATCCCCGAGCGCCTCGGCCATGCGCACGAGCAGCTCGGTATTCGGATCGCTCACGCTTTCACAGGCGCCGCTAGGCGCGCCTGAATCTCTTTCGCCGCGAGATTGCGCTCGCGCGCGCGCCCGTCGCGGATCGCGTCCACCAGCGCGAGCAACTCGTAGAGCTTGCGGTCGCGCGCCGCCGCTGCGGGCACCGACGGATAGAGCGGCGCGAAGCTGTAGCCGCGCACCGAGCCCTGCGCATACGGCCACACCGGCGGCGGCTCGTTCGGCTGCACGATCACTTTGTCGAGCGGCGGCGCGGCGTACGCGGTCGGCATGCCTCGCGTCAGCTCGCCGCGCTCGGGCGGATACGCATAGCGCACCCCGTGAATCAGGAACTCCGCGAGCGCGGGCAGCACCGGCCGCCCGCCCACGGTGCTCGCATCGCTCATCAGCCGCGCCGCCACCGCCCGCCGCACCCCTGCGTGCACCTCGGACTGGCTGATCGAAAGCTCCACGGCCAGGTGCTGATAGGTCCACGGCTGCGGACCTAGGGCGACCAGCTTGAGCAGAACCACGACATCCTGAGGCTTGAGAATCATGCACTTATGCTATTCGCGAATCGCGAATAGCGCAACCCCCCGCACCGCAAGCAGAACTGCTCCGGCACCGCGCCCGCCTGAAGGAAAACGTCGGGGGTTGCGTACAAGCCCCGACGTTTTAAAACCGCGCGTGGGTTGGGTTCAGCGCTTTTGCCGCGCGAGGAGGCGGTCGAGCTGGTCGGCGAAGCGCTTGCGGTCCGTGTGGTCGAGCGCTGCGGGGCCGCCGGTGCGCTCCCCCGTGCCGCGCAGCTCGTCCAGGTAGTTGCGCAGCGCGAGGCGCTCCTGGATGTTCTCCGGGGAATAGAGCTCGCCGCGCGGGTTGAGCGCGTGGCCGCCCTTGGCGATCACGTCGGCGGCGAGCGGGATGTCCGCGGTGACGACCAGGTCGCCGGGCGCGAGCTCGCGCACGATGTGGCTGTCCGCGACGTCGATGCCGCGCGGCACCTGGAGGGCGCGGATGTACGGCGAGGGCGGCGCGCGCAAGAGCTTGTTCGCCACCAGCGTCATGGGGATCTTGCGGCGCTCCGCGGCGCGGTAGAGGATGTCCTTGATGGGCGCGGGGCAGGCGTCGGCGTCGATCCAGATGTGCATGAATTAGAAGATGCATTATGCAGACAAGCCCCGGGGGTCAAGGCCGTGGAACTCGCGCTGCACGTACCCCAGCGTGAACACCGAGAACGCCCCACCAGCACCAAGCGGCTCCAGCCGAACTCGGCGAGCAGTGCCACCACGATGACGCTGTAGGAGTACCAGATGCCGTAGGCGAGCGCGAGCGCGAGCGTGAGCGCGATCACGCCCAGGGCGGCGGGGCGTTTCATGACGCGGGGGATTGTGGCGGAGCTGTTCGTGCGCATGCACGAACCGCACTTCTACCGGCGGTCACTGGATGTCCTGCGCGCTAATTAGCAGCGCGGCGAGCAAATCGAGCAGTTGCTGATCGAGAAGCTGGAGCGGTGGGAGGACCTGGAGGCGAAGGTCAAGCGGCGAGCGGAGAAGCAGGTAGACAAGTAGCAGCGTAGTCTTACCGCGTACCACCTCGGACCGCGTTTCGAAATCTGTCGTACCGAATTTCCAACAACTCCTTACCTGGCCGAAGACCTATTTTGTTCGGCAGCAATATCTTGGACTGGTGCAGAGCCTGAATAGCGTGTACGAGCGTAGGCCCATCCCGCTCGTTCAGTACGTCCGGACGGACCTCGATCACGAAATCTGGCCGCACGCCGATGAAATAGCGATCAAACGCTGCATGGTGAAGACTACACAACGACAGACCATTTCTTACGATTGGCTCTCCGCCTGGCTCCGTATCCGGAATGATATGGGCTGCATCGAGAAGCTCCTCGTGTCGAAGACGACAAAAAGCGCATTGCCGATGGTAGGCATCCAGAACTCGTTCGCGAAACGAGCGTTGATGCAACCGAACACGAACCGCTGCAGTAATGTAGGCGCGTCGTGCGGTTTCTACATCAGAGCGTGCCTTGTCTGACTTTCGCTGGATCTCCTGTAACCCTAGATGCGTTGCATCATCGACAGCGACCAAAAACACCAAGTTCTGAGGATCATCCCCGACAACAAAGACCGGCCACGTCGCCAAGTACTTCCCCGGAACTACCCCATGTAAATACACGAGAGGTAGACGACGCTCCATTGCGAATCGCAATCCGCGGTTGTCGGCGTGGTTTGGATCCTTGCCCCGATATCGATATCGAAGCAGATCGTCTGGCCCGAACGAGTCGTCATACGGCCCATGCGGAGCTGTCGTAATTGAAAGGGGGACTTCCCTCAATACCTGTGGCTTGAAGATCCCTTGAGGGCCGACTAGCGGGATTCTTACGCCACCAAGGAGAAAACCTTGAGCCAAAACTGGGCGCGGAAGTACATCCCCATGTCTCGCTATTTGCTCCTCCAACCAACCAAATGCGGCCGCTCTTACGCGTGCGTCGTGAGCTCTGTCAAACACGTTCGCGCCCACTGTCAGCCGATGTCACGCGCGATACACCTTTTGGTTGTGCCATTCCAAGAACTCCGACGCCGGCCGATATCCGGATTCCGGCGGTAGGCGAATCGCTTTGCCGTGAAGAGGGTAATACGAATGTCCATTGTGGAATTCATGCTTGAGCCGAGAGCTGACTTCCAGAGTCAAGTCCCTCGTTACAGTGAGGTAGCCCTTGTCGAACAAACGGTGAAGATCCGCTCGAAATAGGAGACCATTTCTGACGTCATGCGGCCCCTGGTCCGCGTATGGGCGAATATGTGCCGCCTCTAGTGCGGGAAGCGAATGTTCGTCCGTTACGACACATGCGCGCCTGTATGCTTCGATAACGGCAATGCGGAATGTCGCCTGCCCGAGCCGAGGTTCAATGAGAACTGACGTTCCATATCTCGCTTGTGGCTCGGCGACGAGATCAGCCATCTTCTCTTTGCTCGTGGCCTCGGCAGACGCTATGCATGCATCCCATATTCGCTTCCCTTCACCCTGAGACAGCTCGTATCGCTCAGAACTCTGAGTACGCGGGTGCCAGTCGCTGGGCTGAGGAATCCACCTCTCGGGAGCGAAAAATACTGGTTTCACAAGCTGGATGCATCCGATCTCATCCGCGTTCTGGCCGCTCACATACCGGATGCGCTCCCGTATTCGCAGGATGCGTGATTGCATTTCGGACTCTGAGGCACACCCATTGCCGATTCCGAAGCAGTCCCAAGCGAGCCAGGCCGGGAGGCGAGAAAACTGGGCGAAGAAGGCGAACCCGCAGACAGCGTTGTGCGGCGCTCGAAGCTTAAAAAGAAATGGCGAAAAACGATCAGCTCGAAATTCCCTGCGCGCCGATGGTGTCCAAAAGTTCACCTCCTCCAGCTCCGGGTGCTGAGCCAGGAATTGGTACCACCCTTCGTCAGTGATCGCGATCGTTCCAATCACAGTGGGGAACGAGCTCGAGCGTCCAGTCCAGAGGCCCCAAGCGAAGAGAGAAGGTGCTCTCTTGTTTCAGGATCGGGAATCCAGACATAGACGCCACGAAGTGCCCGCGTAAGTAGAATTCGATACGCCTGAGCCGTCTTTCTACGAACCTCCAACGTAGCCGGTCCCGCACCTCCGGATTGCCGCTCTTTCCGAGCCCGTGCGAGCAATTGCGCTACGCCAGTTTCTTGCACAGCGTCGAGGTTGAGCTTCCAGTGTCCTTCACGCCAGACAAGATCATTCAGCCAGAGAACGCCCAGGTAGTCGTAGTCGAATCCTCGAACAACATACGGACAACCGACTTCGCAGAGCGGGTCGTTCGCCATCTTGCTGCCCTCGGACGCCTGTATAAATAATGTGTAGTCACTCCCAGGGGCGTAGTTCCAAATACGTGACCAAGTTCGCTGCTCTCCCTGGACGGCGTACCGTTCATTGAAATCGCGCAGTTCCGCAGGAAGGGCATGAGGGTTGGCTTTGTCCCTAGTTACCCATTTTCGCGAAAACGACGACACAAGTCGTACGCCTTTTCGGGCCGCATGATGCCTGCGCAGTGCTGCTTCCATCTCTTCCGGATCACCGACCACATGAAATTCGAAAGGTGTCCGGAACCGCGGAGCGTTTGCAGCAGCTACTGAATCTGAATCTTGAACACGATACGTCGCCGCTGGCTGCGCAGCGCGGTGAATCGATACAACAGACCCTCCTTCTTCGATCTCAACTCGCCATGAACCGGCTCTGGCGCTATTGCGAGATGCCGGCTCACCTCGCAGCAAACTCTCAATCCATTCAACGTATTCAGGCGATCCCCCGCATCGAAACTGCGCACCACTCAAGTCAAGCTCGACCACTTCCCCGACATTCAGCTCCTGTGCCCATGCGCGGAGCTCATCGAGGCTCGTGTTCTCTCGATCTCGGAAGCCCTGCTCCGGATCAATGAACATTAGAGTAAGGATCGAACAGCGAATGATCTGGTAGGCCTGTGGTCCGAGAGTGGGCGCGAACCCGAATTGCCCTCTTCCCTCGGGGCGTTCCGGATTAATCAGCGCATGTGCCTCGTCGACAATAGTGACGAGATTGTGGTTGTCCGACGCGCCATCCTGGAATTTCTCGCCGAGGCTGGTCAGACTTCGCAAGTTCTCGCGCCATTTGAGCGGATCCGCGAGAAACATGTCGCCGTGCTTCTTACGCAGTACACCAAGCTTATGCGTCGTGATGGGGTAGTAGCCATTTGCTCCCCGCACGATGCCCCGACCGACGGGAAGCCCCGCAACCTTGGAGAACAGTTCGGCCCAGTTGCTGTTTTGGCTCGAGGAGGTTGTCGTGAACACTACGTTTCCCTCGGGCAGCCGCTCATCGGTAACTAACGTGGCCCAGAGCCTCGCCGCGACCGCGGACTTCCCTGAACCCGGAGGACCTTTCACGATTATTAGTTTCTTCCGGACAGCGCCCTCTTCATATTTCTTCACCACCTCTTCGGCAGTCGCCCTACATAGGGCGAACGCTCGCCTCTGATCGTCCAGCAACTCGAAGTACGAGGACTTCGGATCGAGAATTTGCTTGCCTATTTGCGCGAGAAATCCGCGGTCTTGCCGGTAGGTGCCCCTTTCGAAGTCTCGCGCGAATTGGTCATCAGGATCCACAATTCGAGCCACGAGGAATTCCGGTAGGCGTTTCTGTACATCGTTCGCGGCCATCGTAAAGACGGGGTACTGGATCGTGAGCACTCGATTAGGTTCGAGCACATACGGTTCTGTAACGTAGTCGCGTGTGAGCAATACGCATCCGGCGACATCGGCAGCATGCGCATCGATTGCCGAATGGAACCTCTTGCAATACTCCGTGTAGCCTCGTACTTGCTCCGAAGGGTGGAGCCATTGGGCACCGTCGCGCTCAACCAATCCCTCGGCTCGTCCAGGCCGATCCCCGCGGGTGTCCCAGTCTTTCATCTCGACAATCACCGCGCACGGACGGCCCTGGTTTCGCCCAAGGATCACTGCGTCGCACCAATATGAGGCAGCAGGCAGCGGGTATTCCAGCGAAAGGGAACCTGCGCCCTGAAAGTAGAGATGGAGCGATTGGAGCTGCTGGGATGAAAGCGCGACGGCAAAGCGCGGAAGTGATGCCTTCCACGCTCTTTGTTCGTTCGCTCCCACGGCTCGACCAGTCGTGCGCGTCAGGTCGGACACGAGATCACCGAGATCCGCCCTAACGCGGTCTCGAAATTCAGCTACCGTCAGTAGCACTCCCCTCCCTGGTGCGCAAACCTGAGGTTTTTCGATGATCCTACCGGGAATCGACGGGTTTGAGGGACCTGCTGAAAATAGTGAGACTTGTGGGCTTAAAGCGGCTTCCCGCGTGCAGCCGCGCCGACACGCTCACCGCCACGCCCGAGACCATGCTGACCTCCGAAAATCTGCTCCCGGCCTCGTAGTAGCGGTGGCCGACGGTGATAACCACGCCGTTGGGACCCCACGATGGCGTAGGTGCGCGTGAGCCGCTCGGTTTCGCGCGCGGCGCCGGGGTTGGCGCGCGCAAGGCGCACCCGGGCCTTCTTGTCGAAGAACAGGATCTCGCGGCCGCCCTGGTGCAGGTGCCGCACGCGGCTGAAGTCGAGGTAAGGGAGGTGCAGTGTGCCGGGGTAGTGGCTCAAGACGTGAGCCTGAGGACCTTTACTCGACGTGCGAAACCTGCACGCCGGAACGGCGCCGCCCCGAGCGCCGCGGCGCGATGCGGATCTCGACGTCCTTGCCGAGGCGGGTAAGAAAGTCCATGAGGCGCTCGGCCGAGAAGCGGTTGAGGCGATAGCGCACCAGGTCGGACACGTGCGGCTGGCGAATGCCGAGGAGCCGGGCCGCGCGGTCCTGCGCGAGGCCGCGCGCCTTCAGCACGCGATTCACTTCCATCGCCAGCTCTACTTTGAGGGTGCGTTCGCGGGCGTCCGAATAGCCGAGGTCGGCAAACACGTTGCCGCTTCCTGCTTCGACCTCAGTCCGTTTCCTTGCCATAGCGCGCCTCGTAGTCTCGCCTCGCCGCCTTCAGCCGCTCCTCGACCAGCTCGACGTCGGGTCGTGCCGTGCGCACCCCCGACGGCGATTTCTTGTGAAAAGCATGCAGCACGTAAATCGCCTTCCGGAACCGGACCGCATACACCGCCCGGAAAGTGCCCGACGTATCGTCCTCGACGATCTCCGACACGCCCGGCCCCAGGCCTTTCCAGGGCTTGGCGGAGGGCGGATGCCCGCCGAGCTGCACGACACCCAGTGCGTACCCGATGTTGTCGACCACCCTTTCCGGAAACCCGAGCAGATCGCGCTTCGACGAGCCGACCCAGTGAAGCGGCTTCTCGCTCTTCGAAGGTCGAGGGCGCATGGAAATTATACCTAAAGCGGTATGCGGATTGCCGGAAGCTTCCCGGATCAACGATCCGCCGGGCGCGGCGTTGACCGGGAACCCAACCCCCCTCACGGCCCCCTTGTCAGGGGGCCAAAGCAAAAACATTCGCTATTCCGGACATTTACGCGTAGAGTGCGCCCTCGCAGTTAGCTCCGCCCGCCCTCTCGCAGTCCTTAATCGAAGTTTCCCGCAGCTCGGAAAGTTTCCTTCGGTCTGGCTCGGTTTCAGGTCGGCGCCAACCAAGGAACCGCCATGAGCTTCTCGTCGCTCGGTCTCGATCCATCCCTTCTGGAGAACCTCGCCCGCCTGGGCTACACCGCCCCGACGCCGGTGCAGCGCGAAGCGATCCCCGCCGTCATCACAGGCGCAGACCTGCTGGTTTCCTCCCAGACCGGAAGCGGCAAGACCGCCGCCTTCGTCCTCCCGGGCCTGCAGCGCCTGCGCACGCCGCCGAGCCTCCCGGGCAAAGGTCCGCGGATGCTGGTGCTCGCGCCCACGCGCGAGCTGGCGATGCAGGTGCAGAAGGCGACCCACGGCTACTGCAGCGGGCAGAAGCTCCTCACCGCGCTGCTGGTGGGCGGGATGCCGTACGGCCTGCAGCTCGCCCAGCTCAGGAAACCGGTGGACATCGCGATCGCCACGCCCGGCCGCCTCAAGGACCACCTGGACCGCGGCAGCGTGGATCTCGCGCGCGTGGAGCTGCTGGTGCTGGACGAGGCCGACCGGATGCTCGACATGGGCTTCCAGGAGGAAATCGACTCGATCGTCGCGCGCGTGCCGAGGAACCGCCAGACGCTGCTCTTCTCGGCGACGCTCGCCGGCGTGGTCGGCCGGCTCGCAGCCCGCGTGACGCGCAGCCCGAAGCGGATCGAGATCACGCGCAGGGAAGAACCCAAGCCCGACATCACGCAGCACGCCCTCATCGCCGACAACGAGGCGCACAAGGGCCGCATGCTCGATGTCCTGCTGCGCGAGGCCGAGGTCGAGCAGGCGCTCGTCTTCACCGCCATGAAGCGCACGGCGGCCGAGCTCACGCTCTCGCTCCTCGGCAAGGGCTTCACCGCGGGCGCGCTGCACGGCGACATGCAGCAGAAGGAGCGCACCCGCACGCTCAACCGCCTGCGCGACGGCAGCATGCGCGTGCTGGTGGCGACCGACGTCGCCGCGCGCGGCATCGACGTGCCGGGGATCAACCTGGTGGTGAACTACGACGCGCCGCGCATGGCCGAGGACTACGTGCACCGCATCGGGCGCACCGGCCGCGCCGGCCGCGCCGGGATCGCGGTGACCTTCCTCGGCCACGCCGACCGCAACCTCGTGCGCCAGATCGAGCGCTTCACCGGCAACAAGGTGAGCCTGATGGTGATGCCGGGGCTGGAGTCGCGGCGGCAGCGGCAATCCGGCGGGTAACCCCCGCTCGCGAAAACCGCTCGCTTCCCCCCCTTGTCAGGGGGACGAAACATCACCAACGGGAGGCACCGTCAGCAGCGCTTCCACCTCCGCAAGCAGGGCCGGAAGCTGGTGCTCGACGATCCGCCACACGCGGTCGTGCTTCAACAGGCTGTAGCCGTGAATGAGGACATTGCGGAATCCGATGATCTGCTTGAAGTCGGTGATTTTCGTTGCCGTTTCGTGATCGCACTCGTCCAGCCGGCGCAGTGCTTCGCCGATGATCTCGAAGCATCTTTCCACCGCAAGGCGCAGAAGCTTGTCCCGGAGGTAGTCGTCGAGAGTCCGAGCGGCAGTTGCCTGGAGTACTGTTTGCCCCGCTTCCCGGATGTCTTCGAGATACTTGGCCGACTCAAGCTGCATACAGCAGCCGGCGGCTCTTGTTCACCGATTCAAGGAAATAGCGGTTCGAAGATGCGCCGGCTTCCACCAGATCGACCGGGCGCGCAAACAGCGCCTCGAGCGCTTCCTTGAGGCCGAAATACTGTTCCAGCGGCTTGAGGGGCCGCGCGCCGTCGAACTCCACCAGGAAGTCGAGGTCGCTGCGGGCCGCGTCGAAGGCCCCGCTCGCCGCGGAGCCGAACAGCTCCAGCGTGCGCACGCCGAAGCGCGCGCAGATATCGGCGATCTCGGCGCGGTGCGAGTCGATCAGGGCCGGCAGTGCCGATGCGATTGGCGCGCTCACGCAGCGATTCTACCGCCGCCGCAGGCTTCGCCTGGTTCGCTGCTCGCTGGAATCCGGCTCTGACACCGATTTCCTGGAGCTCGATTTCACCGACGGGCTCGCTCGCCCGAAAATCGGGGTCTGACCCCATTAGGCCTGCCACACCGCATACCCCTCTTCCTGCAACGCGATCGCGAGCTCGACCTCCATGTCGCGCGCGGCCTGGTAGGGCATCGGGTTGGCGTAGGCGTAGAGCCTGGGGAGGAGGCGCAAGCCGAAGCGCTGCACGTAGCGACGTTCGTGTCGAGGACGACGCGCACGCCTCAGGTCATCGCGCGCGGCGCCGGCCTTCCTTGCGGACCGCGCGCACGGCCTTGTCGATCTCGGCCTCGAGGTCCCTGGCGGAAACGTCCTGGTTGCGATCCTTGAGCGACTGCACCCGGCGGTCGAACATGCGCCAGCGCACGGCATCCTCGACGAACTTGGAGAGATCGCCCTTTTTCATGCCCTGCGCACCGAGCAAGGTGCGCAGCGACAGGTCGGTTTCCTTCGAAACCTTGATGGTCCAGCGGATGGCCTCGGACATGGACAAGCACCTGTGTGGATAGACGCCTAAGCGCACAGCCTAGCATAGCCCGCTGAGCGGCATCTCGTGCGCCAGATCGAGCGCTTCACCGGCAACAAGGTGAGCCTGATGGTGATGCCGGGGCTGGAGCCGCGCAGCCTGCGGCCCACGGCCCGAGGCGGCGCACGCTGAAGCCGATACCTGCGGGCTCTGCCTAGGCAGCGAGCTTGAGCGGAGCGATTTTCGGGCGCCGCCGCTTCGAGGCCCGCCAGAGATCGTGAGCCGCCTGCATGCGCAGCCACGATTCGGCCGATCCGCCCAGCGCGGCAGCGAGCCGGATCGCCATTTCGGCGCTGACGGCAGCGCGGCCGTTGACCACCCGCGACAGCGCGACTCGCGAGACACCCAGCCTGCGGGCGAATTCGGTGACGCTGAGCTCGGCGAGAACCGTGTCGCGCAGGACTTCGCCGGGGTGCGGGGGGTTGTGCATGCTGCCCATCGGCCGATCTCTCAGTGATAGTCCACGTAGTCCACCAGTACCGCGTCCTCGCCTTGAAAGGCAAAGACGATCCGCCAGTTTCCGCTGACCGAGACTGCCCACAAGCCCTTGAGCGAGCCCTTCAGCGGGTGCAGCCGCCAGCCCGGGAGGTTCATGTCCGCGGGCCTGCTCGCGGCATCGAGCCGGCCGAGCTGCAAGCGAAGCCTCGAGGCGTGCGCCGCCTGGATGCCGGCCTTGCTGCCTTGCAGAAAGAAGCGCTCCAGCCCCTTGTGGCGGAAGCTTCGAATCACCGCGGAGTGTAACGCATAGCGATACAGGTGGCAATCGCTTGCGCTGCTTAACGCGCCGGCGGCCGGGGCGGTTGACCCACCGTCGGGCTGCTTGACTTGTAGCGTCTCTGTAGCTACACTGACGCCATGCTCTTTCCTCGCTTGCAGACCCGCCCGCCATGCTGACCTCCGAAATCCGCTCCCGAATCGAGCCCGAGCTCAAAGACGAAGCCCAGGCCGTCCTCGGCCGCGTCGGCCTGAACATCAGCGACGCGATTCGCCTGTTCCTCAGGCAGGTCGTCGCGGCAAGGGGCCTGCCGTTCGAGGTCCGCGATGTCCCCAGCGCGACCACGCAGGCCGCCATGCTCGAAGCCAGGCAGACCCGCGCGCGCTACGACACCGCCAAGGATCTGACCGATGCCGTCGAGCGCAAACCCGCCAAGAAGAAGCGGGCGCACAAAGCAGTTCGCTAAGGACTGGAAGCGGCTCGCGGCCGCTAGCGCGCGGGCGCGGCGAGCTTCACCAGCTCCGCCCCCTCCACGAGCCTCACGCCGTTCTGCGCCGCGTACGCGCGGGCGTTCTGCGTCAACTCCCCGGCGAAGACATAGACGCACTCGCGCGCCTCGCGCGCGGCCGCGGCCGCGTGCAGCTCCTTCAGCGGCTCGACCCCGGTGCGCGAAGCCTTCCAGCGCTTCGCCGCGGCGAGCGACACGCGCCCCGCCTTTTCCAGCTCGAAGTCCGCCGGCGCGCCGGCGAGGCGCTTCACCGCGTAGCCCTCGCGCCGGAAGCCCTCCTCGAGCAGCGCCGCGACCTCCTCCCACGGCATGCCGCGCAGCTTCGCGAGCCCGGCCTCGAGCCGCGCGCCGCCGGGCACCCGCAGCCGCTTCCAGGCGGCGATCGCCGCGATCGCGATGAACGGGCTCGCGGCGAACAGCGCGTAGCCCTCGTGCATGAAAAGCCTCACCACCCCGAACGCCCCGAGCGCGGCCAGGAGGCTGACCCCCCAGTGCGCGCGCAGCAGGATGGCGAAGAGGGAGTTTTCGTGGAGGCGGAGCTTCATCCGATTGGCGCGGCCGTCTTCAGCCTTGGGTAAAACTGTCCATTGTTTGTTACATTTATACGTACTTAGGGTTTTACATCAACAAGTTGTATTGATATAAACTGTCCAAGTTTATGTCCATTAAAGTGTCCAGGCCGTGGCTGATCTGAGTGCCTATCAACCGCTCTACCCGGAGGAGCGTGTGCTCGCTCCTCTGCGCGAGCTGGCCGCGCAGCTGATCGCGGAATGCCATCGGCTCGCCCCCGGCGCGCCGCTCGCGCGCGCGCTGCGCGCGCGGTTGCGCGCGATGAATTCGTACTACACGAACCAGATCGAGGGCCAGCACACGCGGCCGGCCGACATCGAGCGCGCGCTACGCCGGAAGTTCGACGCCGACGCGGCGATCGCCGCGAGGCAGCGCCTCGCCCTCGCGCACATGAAAGTGGAAGAGGAGCTCGAGCAGAAGCTCGACTGGAGGACGCCCCAGGACCTCTTCTCGGGCGTGCTGGTGCGCGAAATCCATCGGCTTCTGTACAGCGAGCTGCCCGGCGCCGACCGGGTGACGGGCGAGGGCGCGCCCATCGTCCCCGGCGAATACCGCAGGAAGGACCTGACCGCGGGACGGCACGTCGCCCCGCCCTGGAAAGAGGTCGAGGGGCTGGTGCAGGGGTGGGCCGAGCGCTACCGCACGCTCTCGGGCGCCGAGGCGCTCGCGATCGGCGCGGCCTGCTCGCACCACCGGCTCGCCTGGATCCACCCGTTCATCGACGGCAACGGCCGCACCGCGCGGCTGCAATCGCACCTGGTGCTGCACGCGCTCGGGCTCACGCAGGGGCTGTGGTCGCCGATGCGCGGGCTCGCGCGCTCACGCGAGGCTTACTACGCCAGGCTGAACAACGCCGATCTGCCGCGGCGCCACGACGCCGACGGGCGCGGGCCGCTGTCGGAGGAGGAGCTGGTGGCGTTCGCGCGCTATTTCCTGGAGACCTGCCTCGACCAGGCGCGCTTCATGCGCGAGCGGCTCGACCTGGCGCCGTTCAAGGAACGTCTCGCGACGCTGCTCCTCGCGCTGCAGCAGGCGCCGTGGCGCATCGGCAGCGAGAAATCCCTGGTCAAGCCCGAAGCGCTCGAGCCGCTGCACTACGCCGCTATCGCGGGCCCGCTCGAGCGCGCGCGCTTCATCGCCATGACCGGGCTCGGCGTGCGCAGCGGCCGCCGCGTGCTCGCGAGCCTGCTCGACTTCGGCGTGCTGGAGTCGCCGACCTCGCGCGCGCCGGTCGCGTTCGCGGTGCCGCTCGCATCGCTGCGGTTCCTGTTCCCGAGCCTGTGGCCGGAAGCCGAGGCCGACACGGCGAAATGAAAGGCCCCGCATGGGAGCGGGGCCTAGGGCCCGGTTTACACCGGGCTGCGCCTAGTTGGGCGCCTCTTGCATCCGCGGCGGTAGCCGCGGCGAGCCCGTTTCAGGTCGGGTATCCCGACAGGTCGCCGGGAATTCCGTTTCTGCTGCCGTCACTGCGGCGGCCCTTGCAGGCTCGCATTCAATCTACTCCTGCCAGCGCCGCAGTCAACCGGAGATCGGCGCTCGCTTGATCCAGGTCAGACTGCCGCGATAATAGGCCATGGCCGAGGCGCTGCAGCGCGAGATCTCCCGGGCGCAGGTGAACGAGCTGCCGATCCGCCGCTACGAGGGCGAGGTGCTCCTGGTCGAGTCGCCCGAAGACCTCGAGCGCGCGATGGCCGACATCCGCGGCGAGAGCGCGCTCGGCTTCGATACCGAGACGCGGCCCGCGTTCAGGAAGGGCGAGAGCCACCTGCCCGCCCTCGCGCAGCTCGCCACGGCGCGCGCGGTGTATCTGTTCCGGCTGCAGCACCAGGACTTCGGCGGCGCGATCGCGGAGATCCTCTCCTCGCAGCGCATCGTCAAGGCGGGCGTCGGGCTGGCGCACGATCTGCGCGAGCTGAGGCGGCTGTTCGCGTCGCAGCCGGCGTCCGTGGTCGACCTCGGCGCGGCGGCGAAGCGCCGCGGGGTGCGGCAGACGGGCCTGCGCAACCTCGCCGGCCTTTTTCTCGGCTTCCGGATCCCGAAGGGCACCAAGACCTCGAACTGGGCCGCGCGGCGCCTGTCGCCGCAGCAGATCGCCTACGCCGCCACCGACGCGTGGGCGTGCCGCGAGCTGTACCTGGAATTCCGGCGCCTGGGGCTGGTGGACGAATCGTCGCCCGCGCCCGACGCTCACGCCTGCCAGACCGCGTAGCCCTGCTCGCGCAGCGCGATCGCCAGCTCGACTTCCATCTCGCGCGCCGCCTCGTAGGGCATCGGGTTGGCGTAGGCGTACAGCCCGGGCAGCAGGCGCAGGCCGTAGCGCTGCACGTAGCGGTTGGCGCGGATGCCGGCCTTGTGCCTGGCGAACCTTTCCTCGGGCGCGAGCCCGGTCATGCCGACGTAGACGCAGGGCTTGAGGATGTCCCGGTCCGGGTTCGCCTTGCGGAAGCGCGCGAGGTTGAGGATCGAGGCATCGAGCTCGATCACGTAGACGCTGTGGTGGTGTTTCGCGCGCGGCTTGCGGCGCTTGCGGGCCACGTCAGCGCTTCTTCTTCAGCAGCTCGCCCAGCCCGGCGAGCGGCCGGTGGGTCGCGGCCGGGGTTTGCGGCTCCGCGCCGCCTCCCGCCTTCGCGTCCTCGGCTCGCGCGTGCTCGTTCTCGTGGCAGTAGATGCACAGCAGCTCCCAGTTCGAGCCGTCGGGCGGATTGTTGTCGTGGTTGCCGTCCTTGTGGTGCACGGTCAGCTCGCGCAGTCGCGAGGCCGGAAATTCCCGCGCGCAGCGCGTGCAGATCCAGGGCAGGAGCTTGAGCGCCTGCTCGCGGTAGGGGTCGGAGCCGCCGCGCGGCATGCGCGATTCTATGATTTTTCTCCGCGCGGAACGGCACCCCCCCGCGCTATCATCGGACGCATGCGTGCCTCGCCTTCCATGCGCGGGCTCGGCGAGCTGAGCGGCGCGCTCCTCGGCGAGGCGGCCGGCTGGTGGCGCACGCTGCGCTTCGGCGCGGTGGCGCTGGTCATCGCGCTCTCGCCCTCGGCCTACGACCGCGAGACGCGCGCGGTCGCCGCGCGCCAGATCTACTTCTCGGCCTGGCAGGTGCTCGCCGGCTTCATGGCGGTGGCGGTGCTGCTGTCCTGGGTGCTGATCGGCATCGTGGTCGAGACCTCGCGCGCCTACGGCGTGGCGCAGTACGCGCTCGAGCTGGTGCTGCGCGCGTTGCCGCTCGAGTTGCTGCCGCTCGGCGCGGCGCTGTTCGTCGCGCTGCGCTCGGGCGCGGCGATCAACACCGAGGTGGCGCTGTTCCACATCCGCGGCGAGCTGGAGGCGCTGGAGCGCGCGGGAATCGATCCGCTGCGCCGCGAGCTCGCGCCGCGCGTGGCGGGCAGTGTGGTCGCGGTGGCGCTGCTCACCGCGGCGAGCGGCGCAGCGGCGCTCGCGCTCGCCTACGTGCAGCTCTATGGGCTTTTGCCCTGGGGCCTCGCCGAGTTCACGCGCCTCGCCGGCCGGGTGTTCGGGCCGGTGGAGCTGGTCGGCCTCGCGCTGAAGACGTTTCTCTTCGGCGCCGCGGTGGCGGTGATCCCGATCGGCGCGGCGCTCGCCACGCCGCGCGACCTGCGCCTCGCGCCGGTCGCGGTGCTGCGCGGCATGGTGCGCCTCGTGCTCGCGCTGGCGCTGATCGAGGGCGCCTTCCTCGCGGTGACCTACGCCTAGCCGCATGGCGAACGGCGAGCCCGGCCCACCGCGGCAGGTCAGCCACGTCGAGCTGAAGGCGTGGCTGCTGGTCGCGCTCACCGCGGCGCTGGTGATCGGCTTCGCGGGCTACGTGCTGTACGCGCGGGGCGTGTTCGAGCCGACGCAGACGCTCTACCTGGTCGCCGACAACTCCGAGGGGGTGAGCGTCGGCGCCGACCTCACGTTCTCCGGCTTCCCGATCGGGCGGGTGCGCAGGATCGAGCTCGCGCCCAACGGCAAGGCGCGCATCGAGATCGAGGTGCCGCGCTCGGATGCGCGCTGGCTGCGCGACATCAGCGTGTTCACTCTGGAGCGCGGCCTGGTCGGGCCGGCGCGGCTGCGCGCCTTCACCGGCGACCTGGAGAGCAAGCCGCTCGCCGACGGCGCGACGCGTCCGCTGCTGCGCGGCGACGCGACCGACGAGCTGCCGCTGCTCCTCGCCAACGCGCGGCAGGTGCTGGCGAACCTGGAGCGCATGTCGGCGGCCGACTCGAGCCTGAACGAGGCGCTCGCCGAGCTGCGCAAGGTCGCCGCGCGCATGACCGGCCGCTACGGGGCGCTCGCCGGCGTGCTCGGCAGCGAAGAGAACGCGAAGAAGGTGATCGACGCGATCGAGCGCTCGAACGCGCTGCTCGCCTCGATGCAGGACCTCACGGCGCGGCTCGAGCAGACGCTGGAGCGCGGCGAAGCGCAGCTGCTCGGCAAGGGCGGCGTCGTGGAGGAGACCAGGCGCTCGCTCGCGCAGCTGAACGCCGCGCTCGGCGAGGCGCGCGCGAGCCTGAAGAAGGCCGACGCGGTGCTCGCCGACGCGCAGAAGATCGCCTCCAACACGCGCGCCGCGACCGAGGACCTCGCGGCGCTGCGCGCGGAGGTCGAGTCGAGCCTGCGCAGGGCCTCGGCGCTGATCGACGAGATCAACCGGCGCTGGCCGTTCGCGCGCGACACGGAGATCAAGCTGCCGTGAGAGCGCTCGCGGCCGTGCTGCTGCTCGCCGCCTGCGCGGGCGGGCCGCCGCCCGCCGAATGGCGGTTGCAATCGCATGGCGCTTTGAGCGCGTTCGAGGGCGCATACCTGCGCGGCAACGCGCGGCTCGCCGAGCTCGAGTTCGCGCGCGCGCGCGCCGAGCTCGCGAGCACCGGCAGCGCGGAGCTGGTCGCCCGCGCGGAGCTGCTGCGCTGCGCGCTGCGCGCGGCGAGCCTGGAGCTCGACGACTGCCCCGGGTTCCAGGCGCTCGCGCCCGACGCCGGCGCGCCCGAGCGCGCGTACGCCGCCTACCTCGCGGGAAACTGGCAGGGGCTGGACGCGGCGCTGCTCCCGGCGCCGCACCGCGCGGTGATGGCGAGAGGCGACGGCGCGATCCCGGCGATCGAGGACCCGCTCGCGCGGCTGGTCGCCGCCGGCGTGCTGTTTCGTCTCGGGCGCGTCGGCCCCGCGGGCATCGGCGCCGCGACCGAGGCCGCCGCGGCGAACGGCTGGCGCCGGCCGCTCCTCGCCTGGCTAGGCGTGCAGGAAAAGCGCGCCGAGGCGGCGGGCGACGCCGCGGCGGCGGCGCGCATCCGGCGCAGGATCGAGCTGGTGGGAGGCGCGCCGCTCCGGCGCTAGAGGCGCGCCAAGTCGTCGATCGCTTCGACGACCATCGCGGTGCCGACAGCGATCAGCAGGATGTCGGAGGCGACGCGCACGTACTTGTGGCCCGGCGGCGGCACGCCGATCTTCACGACCAGCGCCGGCGGCAGATCGTAGAACACGACGTCGCGCGGCAGCGGCTGGCCGACCCGCCACTTCTTGGCCAGGCCCGGCGGCATGCAGCCGTTGCGCTTCTTGGCGAGGCCGGGCGGGCAGCGCCCGGCGCGGAATTCATCGGCGTAGTATTCCTTGACGAAGACGCGGTGGTCCGCGGTGAAATGCTTCGCGCCCTTGCCGCTCATCTCCTTCTTCGCCTGCCCTTTGCCCTTGCCCTTGCCTTCGCCGGCCCAGGAGGGCTTCTCGGCGAGCGCCGCGCCGGCCGCCATCGCCGCCGCCGCCGCGAGGATGGTGAGGATTCCGATTTTCATCCGTTCACTCTAACCGACGGCACGCACGCCTGCGCAGGGCAAATTTCACGCCTCAGTAAGGCAGCCCGACGTAGTTCTCGGCGAGCGCCGTCTGCGCGGCGCGCGAGCCGGCCAGGTATTCGAGCTCGGCCTGCTGCATCTTCCACAGGAACTCGCCCTCGTCGGGGAAGCGGTGCAGAAGGCGCGTGAGCCACCACGAGAAGCGCTCGGCCTTCCAGATGCGGGCGAGCGCGCGCCCGGAGTAGCCGTCGAGCTCGGCCGCGCTTCCGGTCCGATACCAGCCGATCAGCGCTTGCGAGAGGTAATGCACGTCGCTCGCCGCGAGGTTGAGCCCCTTCGCGCCGGTGGGCGGCACGATGTGCGCCGCGTCGCCGGCGAGAAACAGCCGCCCGAAGCGCATCGGCTCGGCGACGAAGCTCCTGAGCGGCGCGATGCTCTTCTCGATCGAGGGGCCGGTGACGATCCTGGCGGCGGCATCGGGGTCGATGCGGCGGCGCAGCTCCGCCCAGAAGCGCTCGTCCGGCCAGTCCTCGACGCGCTCGGTGAGCGGCACCTGCACGTACAGGCGGCTCCTCGACGTGCTCCGCATGCTGCACAGCGCGAAGCCGCGCTCGTGAAAGGCGTAGAAGATCTCCAGGTCCACCGGCGGCGTGTCGGACAGGATCCCCAGCCAGCCGAAGGGATACTCGCGCTCGAAGCACCGGATCGCGCTTTGCGGCACGGCTGCGCGGGTGACGCCGTGAAAGCCGTCGCAGCCGGCGATGAAGTCGCACTCGAGCTCGCGCGCGGCGCCGTCCTTCGTCCAGCGCACCGTCGGCTTCGTTCCCGCGAAGCCGTGCACGCTCACTTCCTCCGCCTCGTAGATCGTTCTCGCCCCCGCCGCCGCGCGCGCCTCCATCAGGTCGCGCGTGATCTCGGTCTGGCCGTAGACCGCCATGCTCTTTCCGACCAGCTCCTGCAGGTCGAAGCGCAGGCGCGAGCCGCCGAAGGCGATGCCCACGCCGCGGTGCGCCAGGCTTTCCGCGCGCAGCCGAGCGGCGACCCCCGCGCGCTCGAGCAGCGCCACCGTGCCCTGCTCGAGCACGCCGGCGCGGATGCGCGAGAGCACGTACTCGGGCGAGCGCTGCTCGAGGATCACCGCGTCGATGCCCGCGCGGTGCAGGAGCTGTCCGAGCAGCAGCCCCGAGGGCCCTGCGCCGATGATCGCGACCTGCACGCGCATGGCGCTCATTCCCCCACCTTGGCGCGCAGCGACTTGATCTCGCCGCGCCGGCGCTTCGCTTCGAGCCTTTTTCGCCTGGAGCCGCGCGTGGGACGCGTCGGCCTGCGCACCTTCGGCACCGCCATCGCGCGTGCGACGAGATCATGCAGCCGCGCGATCGCCTCGGCGCGGTTCAGCTCCAGGCTGCGGTGCTGCTGCGCCTTGATGACGACCACGCCGGTGCGCGTGATCCTCTGGTCGCCGCGCCTGAGCAGCCGCTCCTTCACCTCCTGCGGCAGCGAAGAGGCGCGGATATCGAAGCGAAGATGCACCGCGTTGGAGACCTTGTTGACGTTCTGCCCGCCCGCGCCCTGCGCGCGCACGGCGGTGAGCTCGATCTCGTGCTCGGGTATCAGGACGCGGGGGGCGGAATGCAGCATGGCTTTGCCCGAGTTTAGCGTGCGGCCGCGATGGCGTGGCCGGTGTCGGGTTCCGGTTTCATGGCCGCTCAGCGCACATGGTAATGTGTACCCGATAAGGCATCTGCATGCGAAGCGCGATTCCATGCCTGCTCAAAGGATCCCGGTGAAAGCACGGAAGACGGCCGTGACTCTGAGCGTTGACGCGAGCCTGCTCGTGCGCGCGAAGCGCCTGAAGCTGCGCCTGTCGCAGCTGTTCGAAGAGAGCCTCGCGGATGCGATCCGGAGCCATGAACGCGACGAATGGCTGCGGAAGAACCGTGCGGCGCTCAAGGCATATAACGAGCATTTGATGAAACACGGCGTATTCAGCGATGGTTTGCGATCGTTCTAGGCTGATGCGGCTTCTCAGCTGACTCTCGACGGAATTCGAATTTCCTTGCAATCGTGACCGAGCCGACGGATTCCACAAGACATACGACCGTCCTCTTCGCCGACGTGAGCGAAAGCAGCAAGCTCTACGAGACCGCGGGCGACGCGACGGCGAGCGAGGCGGTCGCGCGCTGCCTCGAGATCCTGCGCCGCGCGACCGAGGCGGCGGGCGGCCGCGTGGTGAAGACGATCGGCGACGAGGTGATGGCGGCGTTCGGCAGCGCCGACTCGGCCGCGGCCGCCGCCGCCGACATGCAGGGGGGGATCGAAGCGCTCGCGCCGGTCGGCGACGCCAAGCTCGGGGTGCGAATCGGCTTTCACAGCGGGCCGGTGATCCAGCGCGACGAGGACGTGTTCGGCGACACGGTCAACCTCGCCTCGCGCCTGGTCGGCCAGGCGCGCAAGGGCCAGATCATCACCTCGGCCGAGACCGTCGGCCTGCTCGGCCCCATCTACCGCCGCACGACGAGGAGCCTCTACTCGATCCAGGTGAAGGGCCGCGCCGAGGAGGTGGGGCTCGCCGAGCTGGTATGGCGCCACGGCGAGGACATGACCGTGATGATGGGCGGCCCCCAGGCGGCGCGGTCGAAGTCCGCGGTGCTGCGCCTGAAGTACCGCGACAAGGAGATCGTGCGCCGGCGCGACAACGACTCGATCAGCATCGGGCGCGAGGCGGGCTGCGGGCTGGTGGTCGCCGACACCATGGCCTCGCGCCAGCACTGCACCATCGAGCGGCGCGGCGACAAGTTCGTGCTGCGCGACCACAGCTCGAACGGCACCTACGTCACCGCCGAGGGCGACACCGAGGTGCTGCTGCGGCGCGAGGAGTTCACGCTGCGCAAGCACGGCTGGATCGCCTGCGGCCAGCCGCGCGCCGGCACTTCCGAGACCGTGGAATTCTTCTGCGACTGAGCGGCTAGGCGCCAAGTACCGCCACGCGGTTGCGGCCGGCCTTTTTCGCGCGGTAGAGCGCCTCGTCGGCTGCCTTGAGGACCTGCGCGGGCGTCTTCAGGCGCTTGCCCGGCTGCGCGGCGCCGATGCTGACCGTGACCGACAACGCCTTGTCGGCCGATTGGCCGGCGCGGCGCTTCGAGCCCTCCTCGGGCTTCTTCGGCCGGTCCTCGCCGCGCAGCGCGATCCTGTAATGCTCGATCGAGGCGCGGATTGCCTCGAGGTGCGGCGCTGCCTCCCCGAGCGTGCGGCCGGCGAAGAGCACGGTGAACTCCTCGCCGCCGTAGCGGAACGCGGTGCCGCCTCCTCCGACCTCGGCGAGCCGCGCCGCGACCAGCCTGAGCACCTGGTCGCCGGTGTCGTGGCCGTGCGTGTCGTTGAACTGCTTGAAGTGATCCACGTCCACCATCGCGATCGCGTACGAGTCGCCGAGGGCGTGCAGGCGCTCCTCGAGCGCGCGGCGCCCGGGCAGCCCGGTCAGCTCGTCGCGGAACGCGAGGCGGTGCGATTCCTGGAGCAGCGCGACGATCAGGATCGCGCCCGAGGCGGTCATGAACGCGCCGTAGGCGCCGGGCGAGCCCGCGAATTCCGAAGCGATGAAGAATGCGCCCAGCGCGCCCGCCACGCCGACGTCGGGCGGGCGCTGCAGCGGCCAGGAGCGCCACACCGAGGCGACGAACGCAGCGGCGAAGGCGATGCGCCCGACGAGCGGCGTGGGAGGCGAGCGCAGCGCCCAGTGCCCGAGCAGGTCTTGCCACACGGTGCCCGAGAGCCAGCTGCGTCCCGCGGCGGCGATCCAGAACACGAGCATCGCCTGCGCGACGAGGAACAGCAGCCACTGCGCGGCGCCGGCATGGCGCGCGCCGCGCTCGGCGAGGACGAGCGCGAGCAGCAGGTTGAACGGCACGAGCACCGAGATCAGCGTGTAGGTCGCCTGGGCGGCGAAATCGCCGAAGCCGAGCGCGTACTGGGTGCCGCCGTACGCGGCGAGCAGCGCGGCGAGGAACACGAACGCGCGGCCGCGGTTGAACCACCACGCGACCGCGAACCCGGCGGCGAGCATCGCGTAGGGCGCGGCGGTGCGCAGGCCGGAAAGCGAAGCAGGGAGCCCCGGGCCGAGCCACACCGCGAGCGTCGTGCCGGCGAGAATCAGCGCCGGCGCCCACATCGGGCGCAGCGTGCGGATCGAGTCGCGCACGCCTCAGTCCTTTCCCAGCAGCCGGTCGAGCGAGGCGACCAGGCCGGGCACGCGATCGCGCGCCGCATCGTAAAGCCGCCGATGGCTGATCTCGCCGTAAGCGTGCGCGATGACGTTGCGCTGCCCGACGATCGCGCGCCAGTCGATCTCGGGATGCGCGACCTGGAACGCGGAGCTCACGCGCCGCGCCGCTTCCCCGAGCAGCTCGAGCGCGCGCTCGAGCGCGAGCCGGCGCACCGCGTCCTTCTGCAGCCGCGCGAACGCTATCCGCCGCACCAGCCGGTGCGACTGGCGCGCGAATTCGCGCATGTCCCACAGGTGCGCGGCGTCGCGCGTTTCAGCCTTCATACAGGGTGCGCAGATCGGGGAGGATGGCCCGGCGCCGGTGCGGATTCCTCAGGATCCCCGGCTCCGCGAGCTGCACGCGCCGGTCGCCGAACAGCGCCGAGAGCTCGTCCTGCAGGTGGACCAGGTCGAAGCTCGTGGTGCGGCTCGACGGCTTGAACTCGACCAGCAGATCGACGTCGCTCTCGGGAAGCAGCTCGCCGCGCGCCGCTGAGCCGAACAGCGACATTTTCCTGACGCCGTAGCGCCGGCAGATCTCCTTCAGCCTGCGCTTCGGGATGGCGGGCGGCCGCTCGACCGCGTATCCCGCAGCGGGACTCTGCAGCGTGAATGCCGCGGCGGTCTTGCCGAGCATTCTCGCCAAGTCCTCGAACACTGGCGACTCCGGATCCGCGCGGTAGCGAACCTGGTTTCCCGCGCGCTCGCGGTGCAGCAGCCCGGCGCCGGCGAGCAGCCGCAGCTCGCGGTGCAGCGAGCCGGCCGGGATGCCGGTCAGGCGGGCGATCTCGCGCACGTGGTAGCTCTCGCGCGGGTGCAGGAGCAGGAGCGACAGCGCCTGGTGACGGTACGTGCCGAACAGCAGGTTGGCGATGTCGGGCCTCGGCGACAATCGGCCCAAACGATCCGTTCTCAACATAGCTACGATTGTAGCAGCCTTGAGAACAACGGGACAGGGGAGGAACTGCTCCCGCCGCGCCTCGCCGTCGTGCTCGACTGGGCGCGGAACTCGCTCGGGGGTCGCTGAATCAAACCTCCATCAGCCAGCCAGGAGAGCCAGCCAATGAAACGCAAGCCAATCGATCTCCGCCGCCGTGCGCTGCTCAAGTCCGGCTCGATCGCCGCGGTTTCCCTCGCCTTCGTGTCGCGCATCGGCGACGGCCTCGCGCAGGGGGCGCAGCCGCGCCTCGACGAAAAAGACCAGCAGGCGCAGGCGCTCGGCTACAAGCACGATGCCTCCAAGGTGGACAAGGCGAAATTCAAGAATTACCAGGCCGGCCAGACCTGCGCGAATTGCAACCTCTACCAGGGCAAGACCGGCGACTGGGGCCCGTGCCAGATCTTTCCCGGCAAGCAGGTGAACGCGAAAGGCTGGTGCTCGGCCTACCAGAAAAAGGCCTAGCCCCCGAGCCGGTCCGGCCGGAAGCCGACGTCGCAAACCTTGCCGCGCTGCGCGCGCTTGCCGAGGTGCTCGGCGAGCTGCTTCGCGTCCAGCGTCTCGAGCGCGCGATTCTTGCGCTTGATCCCTGAGATGACGAGCGACTTTCCGTCAGTGACCGCAACCGATGCGAGCGTGACCCCCTCCGGCAGCGCGATGAGCTGAACGCCCACGCCGCCGTTCGGCCGCTCCGGAAGCTCCTCGAGCGGAAAGACGAGCAGCCTCGCATCCGACGACAGGGCTGCCACGAATTTTTTTTGCCTTTCATCGAGATCGCCGCTCGCCGTTTGAGCGGCGATCCACTGCGGCACCTGCGCTCTGGCGCCCTCCGAAATGGAAAAGAAATCCTTCCCCTGCCTGGTCTTCGACACCAGATCGCCCAGCTTGCACACGAACCCAAGACCCACCGAACTGTTCATGAGCAGGCGCCGGTTCGGATCGCCTGCGCCCATCCAGACGATATCGTCCGACGACGAATTCACCAGCGTATTCACCGGCGCCCCGTCGCCGCGCCCGGCGGGAATGCCGGCGGCATCGAGCGTGTAGCTTTTCCCGGATGCAGCAAGCACGATCACCTGGTCGGTGGTCTTGCATTCCAGCGTCTGCGCGAGGCCGTCGCCGTCCTTGAACGCGAGCATCGAGACATCCAGCCCGTGGCCGGTGCGCGCGCGGATCCAGCCCTTCTTCGACAGGATCGCCGTGATCGGCTCCTCGACCACCGTGCGCTCGACCTGCGCGCGCTCCTCGGTCTTGATGAGGGTGCGGCGCGCATCGCCGTAGGCCCTGGCATCGGCCTCGAGCTCCTTCACGACGAGCTTCTTCAGCTGCTTTTCGTCGCCCAGGATCGCCTTCAGCCCCTGCCTCTCCGTCTCGAGCGCTTTTCTCTCCTCGTTCAGCTTCACGCCGTCCAGTTTCGTCAGCTGCCCGAGGCGGATGGCGACGATGTCCTCGGCCTGGCGCTCGGTGAACTTCCATCTCGCGCGCATCTTCTCTTTCGCGTCGGCCTGGTCCTCGGCGGCGCGGATCAGCTTGATGATCTCGTCGATGCGCGCATAGGCGAGCAGCCGCCCGAGCACGATGTGCAGCCGCTCCTCGCATTTCGCCAGGCGATGCTGCGTCCTGCGGCGCACGGTGTTGACGCGCCACTCGGCCCATTCGCGCAGCGCCTCGACGACGCCCTTGGTCCCGGGCAGCCCGTCCAGGCCCAGCCAGGTGAGGTTCACCGGGTAGCGGGTCTCGAGCGAGGTGTGCACGAGCAGCGCCGCCATCGTCGCCTCGGGATCCTGGCGCGAGGAGCGCGGCTCGATCACCAGGCGCAGCTTGGACTTGCGGTCGGACTCGTCGCGCACCGCCTCGACCTGGTCGAGCACGAACTGCTTCAGGCGCTTCTGCTCCTGGGTGACCTCTTTCCTGCCCGAGGCGGGCTTCGGGTTCGCCAGCGCCTCGATTTCCTCGAGCACCTGGCGGCACGACACGCCGTGCGGCAGCTCGGTGACCACGATGCGCCACTGGCCGCGCGCGAGCTGCTCCTTTTCCCACTTGGCCCTCACGAGGAGCGAGCCGCGTCCGGTCTCGTAGGCCTCCCTCAGCTCCCCGGGCGGCGAGATGATCTGCCCTCCGCCGGGGAAATCCGGGCCCGGCATGAGCGCCAGGATGTCGTCCACCCCGGCGCGCGGGTGCCCGATGACGTGCGCGGCGGCGGCGGCGACCTCTTTCAGGTTGTGCGGCGGGATGCGCGTCGAGAAGCCCACCGGGATGCCGAACGAGCCGTTCAGCAGCCCGAACGGCAGGCGCGCGGGCAGGAGCTGCGGCTCCTCGGTCTTGCCGTCGTAGTTCCTGACGAAGTCCACCGTGCCCTCCGCGATCTCGGAGAGCATCAGCTCGGCGTAGCGCGAAAGCCGCGCCTCGGTGTAGCGGTAGGCGGCCGGCGCGTCGCCGTCGCGCGAGCCGAAGTTGCCCTGGCCGTCGATCAGCGGGTAGCGCATCGAGAAGGGCTGCGCGAGATGCACCAGCGCCTCGTAGGTCGAGGCGTCGCCGTGCGGGTGGTACTTGCCGAGCACCTCGCCGACGTAGCGCGCGCATTTGGAAAATCCGCGGGCTTCCCCCGCGCTTTCGCCGATCGCGTACAGGATGCGCCGCTGCACCGGCTTCAGGCCGTCGGCGATCTCGGGCAGCGCCCGCGCCTTGACGGTGGAAACCGCATACCCGAGGTACGCCTGCGAGGCGTGGCGCTCGATCGGCGCGGCGTCGTCGTCGTTCTCGGGGGCGAACAGATCGAGAGTCTTGGTGTCGTCCATCGTCAATTATCCGAAACAGGGACAGACCACGTTTTTCAACTGAACAGGTCGGGCTGCTTGTCCGCCATCGCCACGGCGAGCTCGACGGCTTTCTTCGCCCGCTCCAGCTCGTCTGCGGCGCCGGCTCTGCCGGCCGCCTCCCAGGTGTAGCGGCCTGCGTCGGCCAGGGTCACCTTCCCGAGCTTTTGCTTGCCGAGCCACAGGACATGGCCCTTGTAGGCGCGCTCCCACACCGGCTTCGCGCTCCTGGAGGATTTCTTTTTTGCCGCCATTTGCCCTCCTTCTTCCGAAAAACGTGGTCTGTCCCCGATTCCTGATTCAGACATCGGCCTCCACGCTCTTCCAGTGCTCGCGCATCCAGTTGCGCCGGCCTTCGGCCTCGCCAGAGTCCATGAGGAGCTCGAAGGTCTCGCGCGCTTTTTTCATCTGCTTCGAGTCGAGCTGCATGCGCACCAGGCGCCGCGTGTCCGGGTTCATGGTGGTCTCCCAGAGCTGCTCGGGGCTCATCTCCCCGAGCCCTTTGAAGCGCGAGATCTCCCAGGCGCCGTCCCTCACTTTCTCCTTCTTCAGCTGCCCGATCGCCTCCTCCATCTCGTCGTCGTCCAGGCAGTAGATGCGGCGCGCCGGCCTGCCCTTGCCCTGCCCGGGCACTTCCAGCTTGTAGAGCGGCGGCTGCGCAACGTAGAGGTGGCCGCGCTCGACCAGCTTCGGCGCGTGCATGAAAAAGAACGTGAGCAGCAGCGCCTGGATGTGCCCGCCGTCCACGTCGGCGTCGGTCATCACGATCACCTTTCCGTAGCGGATGCCCGAGAGGTCGACGCTGTCCTCGGCGCCGTGCGGGTCCACGCCGATCGCGGTGGCGATCGCCTGCAGCTCCTTGTTGGCGAGCACGGTGCGGCTGTCCTTCGACATCGTGTTCAGCACCTTGCCGCGCAGCGGCAGCACCGCCTGGGACTCCTTGTCGCGCGCCTCCTTGGCCGAGCCGCCCGCCGAGTCGCCCTCGACCAGGAACAGCTCGTTTCTCGCCACCTCGCCCGAGGCGCAGTCGACCAGCTTGCCGGGGAGCGTGGCGATGCCGCTCGATTTCTTGCGCTCGACCTTCTTGCCGCGCGCGAGCCGGCTCATCGCCTGCTCGACCGCCAGCTCGGCGATCCTCTTGCCGTCCTCGGGATGCTCGCTCAGCCATAGCTCGAACGCGTCGCGCACGCACAGCTCCAGCAGCTTCGCCGCGTGGCGCGTGGTGAGCTTCTCCTTGGTCTGGCCGTGGAACTGCACGCGCACGATGCGCGCCGAGAGCGTGAAGCAGGCGCGCTGGAACAGGTCGTCGGCGATGAGCTTCACTCCCTTGGGCGCGAGCGCGCGCGTTTCCATGAACGCGGCGAGCGCCTCGAACACGCCCGAGCGGAAGCCCGCCTCGTGCGTGCCGCCGGAGCGGGTCGGGATCAGATTCACGTGCGAGTCGGCGAACACCTCGCCCTCCGCCACCCAGCCGATCGCCCAGGCCGCGCCCTCGCCCGCCTCGATCTCGGCGTGCTCGGCGGCCGCCTTCTCGTCGAAGATCTTCTCGCCTGCGAACAGCGGCGCCGCCAGCTCGCGCCCCTGCAGCATGAAGTCGAAGTACTGCGCCATGCCGCGCTCGTACTTCCAGGTCTTCTTCTCCTTTCCCTCGACCTCGAGCACGGTGGTGAGCCCCGGAAGGAGATAGGCCTTGGAGCGCACCAGGTGCTCGAGCTCGGCCATCGGGATGTTCGGCGAGTCGAAGTACTTCGGGTCGGGCCACAGGCGCACGACGGTGCCGGTGCGCTTTTCCTTCGATTTCTCGCTCTTGAGCTTCTGCTTGAGCTCTCCGCCCTCGAAGGCGATGCTGTGCTTCTGGCCGTCGCGGTACACCGTCACCTCGCAGCGCCTCGAGAGCGCGTTCGAGACCGCGACGCCGACGCCGTGCAGGCCGCCGGAGATGTGGTACACGCCTTCGCCCGAGCGCGAGAACTTGCCGCCCGCGTGCAGCATGGTGAAGGCGACCTCGACCGCGGGCTTCTTTTCCTCCGCGTGCATGTCGACCGGCACGCCGCGGCCCTCGTCTTCGACCTCGACCGAGCCGTCCTTGCGCACCGTGACGGTGATGCGCTTGCCGTGGCCGGCGAGCGCCTCGTCCACCGCGTTGTCGATCGCCTCCTGCACCACGTGCAGGGGATGCACGGTGTGCGTGTACATCCCCGGCATGCGGCGCACCGGCTCCAGGCCTTTCAGAGCCTGGATGGCCGATGCGTCGTAGACCGCCTGCTTGGCCATGTATCTAGTTCCGGGTCCCGATCAGCGCACTAGATATTGTAGTCATCCCGCGCTCACGCCGCCCGGGCCGCGTAGCGTCGGCGCGCCTGGGAAGCCGTCGAGCGGCCGGGCGACTGGACGGCAATCCCATCGGCCGCGGCGGCGCTCGCCAGATCGCGGTCGAGGGTGACCAGATCGAAGCCCAGCCGCAATGCCAACTCCAGATACGACGCGTCGTACGTGGTCAGATCGTGCCGCTCGGCGAGCGCGCTGATCGCCTGCATGTCCACGGGCGCCGTGTCGATCCGCAAGCCCGGGAGCAGCACTTTCCTGAGCGCGTCGAGCCGCGCGGTCCGGTCGATCCGCTTGCGGCGCTCCGCCATCAGCAGCCCGTTTGCGAACTCGAGCGGCCAGACTGCCGGCACCCAGTGGTCGGAGGTCTCCGTAGCGCGAAGGATCGTATCGGTGAAGGCATTGCGCTCGTCCTCCAGAAACCAGGCGAGGCTCACCGAGCAGTCGACCACGAACTCCATCAGTAACGCCGGCCCGCCTTGATCAATTCGGGAATCGTCGAGCCGGGCTTGGCGCCACGATCCTTGCCGACGCGCCAGCGCATGATGTCCTCGACGGCGCGGCGCCGCCTTTCCCGGTCGTCGGCGCCAGTGATCGCCACCAGCTGGGCGACCGCCTTGCCGCGCCTGGTGATGGTGACCACCTCGCCCGCTTCCACCTTGTCCAGAAGCTCGGCGAGCTTGGTCTTGGCTTCGAACGATCCGACAGTGATCACGGCCGCCTCCAACTAGACAACCAGTCGGAATGCTACCACGCGGAGAGCGCGCGCGTCGCGTCGCCCGCCGGCGACGCGCTTGCCCGAAGCCGCGCATTCAGGGCAACATGCCCGAATCGCGAACGAGGGCAGGATGGCGGAGCGGGAGAACTGGGCGTTTCCGAGCGACCTGCGGCCCAAGCCAGAGGAATGGCGCTTCGACCTGGAGCGCACGCTCGACTCGGTGGTGCTGCTGCGCGCCGAGGTTCCCGAGGACGCGTACACCGCCCAGATCCTCGGCACCGAGCGCGTCGGCAACGGTGTCGTCATCGGCGAGGACGGCCTGGTGCTCACGATCGGCTACCTGGTCACCGAGGCCTCGACGATCTGGCTCACCACCAACCGCGGCACGGTCGCGGCCGGCTTTCCTGTCGCCTACGATCAGCCGACCGGCTTCGGCCTGGTGCAGCCCCTCGGGCCGCTCGGCGTGCCGGCGCTCAAGCGCGGCACCGCCGCCTCGTGCCGAGTGGGGGACAACGTGGTGGTGGCGGGGCACGGGGGCCGCGCCCACGCCCTCAAGGCCACGGTGTTCGCCAAGCGCGAGTTCGCCGGCTACTGGGAATACGTTCTCGACGAGGCGCTGTACACGGCACCGGCTCACCCGCAATGGGGCGGCACGGCGCTGGTCGGCGGCGACGGGCAGCTGCTCGGCATCGGCTCTCTCCTGGTGCAGGAGAAAATCGACTCCGGAACGATCCAGGGCAACATGATCGTGCCGATCGACCTGCTCGAGCCGATACTCGACGACATGGTGCGCTTCGGCCGTCCCGATCGGCCCGCTCGCCCGTGGCTGGGCCTGTACGCCACGGAGATCGGCCGGCACACCGCGGTGGCCGCACTCGCCGCCGGAGCGCCGGCCGAACGGGCGGGCGTTCAGGTCGGCGACATCGTGCTCGAGGTCGCCAACGAGCGCGTCTCGGGGCTGGCGGACCTGTTCCGCAAGATCTGGCGCCTCGGGCAGGCGGGCATCCAGGTCCCGCTCACGCTCGCCCGCGAAGGAAAGCTCACCCGGCTTACTTTGCGCTCGTCCGATCGCAACGATTTCCTGAAAAAACCGCATCTGCACTGACGGAGGCCTCGCATGGCGACCAGGAAGAAATCCAAGCCGAAGATCAAGCGCAAGAAGATTTCCGCCAGGAAACCGGCCAAGCGCAGGACCGCGCCGCGCGTCGCCGCCAGGCCGGCGAAGAAGGCCCCGGTCCGGCGCGCTCCCGCGGCGAAGGCAAGGCCGGCTGCGCGGCCGGCCCGCGCGCCGAAGGCGGCGCCGAAGCCGCCGGTCGCGCCCCCGCCGGGCGAGCGCATCGGCGTCGTGACGCATTACTTCAGCCACCTCGCGGTCGCGGTGCTGCGGCTCGAATCCGGCGCGCGTCTGCGCGTCGGCGACACCATCCATTTCAAGGGGCACACCACCGATTTCAGCCAGCGGGTCGAGTCGCTGGAGGTCGATCATCAGCCGGCGGCCGAAGTCGGGCCGACGGACGATTTCGGACTGAAGGTCGTCGCGCACGCGCGCGAGCACGACGTCGTCTACAAGGTGAAGCCGTAGATCAGAGCGCGAAGCGCTTGACGGCGTCCCAGTCGACGAGGCTCGCCATGTCCGCCGCCGCAGGCAGCTCGACGCGGCCCTGACGGATTTCGGGCACGAGCCTCGACACTTGCGCGGTCATCTCGAGGAAGAAGCTCTGCTCGGCGGCGAGGCTGCGCGCGCGCGGCACCGCCGCCGCCTGCTGCAGGCTGATGAGCGTGCCGAGCGCGCTCTCGGCGTAGATGCCGACCGCGAGGCGTGCGCCTTGCTTCGCCGCGAGCGCCTGCACCGCGTGCGTCTCGGAGAGTCCCACGCGCCCCGGTTTCAGCGAGATCGCCCGCGCGCCGCGCGCGAGGTACAGCTCCGCGTCGCGCGCGGTGCTGCACGAACTGTCCACCAGGATCGGGATCGCGGAACCCTGTTGCAGCGCCTCGAACTGCGCGTCGGGCGCGAGCGGGCTCGGGTCCTCGGCGAGGGCGACCCCGGCCTGCGCGATCCTACGAACGTACTCCGGCGCCTCGGCGCGGCCGTAGGCGCCGTTCGCATCCACGGTGAGCTCGACGCCCGCCCCGACCGCGGCGCGAATCTCCGCCAGCGCGCGCAAATCGGTGTCGAGTCCCTGCCCGCCCTTGACCTTGAGCGTGCGGAAGCCGTGACGCGCGCAGTATTCGGCCGCTTCGCCCGCCATCGCCGCGGGCTTCTGGCGCGTCACGGTCCAGGACAGCTCCACGCCCGGCTCTCCGCCCCAGAGCTTCCACAGCGGTTGTCCGGCCGCCGCCGCGCGCAGCGTCCAGCAAGCGCTCGCGACCATGCCTTTGGCGAGCCGGTTCTCCGGGATCCTCGCCAGGGCGGACGCGAGCGCCGCCTCGTCGGCGAGATCCGCGTCCTTCAGCTGCGGCAGCACCACCTCCTCGAGCGCGGCAGCGAGCGAGCGCGGCGAGACGCCCGACCAGGTGCTCTTGATCGTGCCTTCGGCGACGCCTGCCGCGCCGTTGTCGGCCGTCAGCTTGAGCAGCGCGAAGCTGCCCGAGCTCTCCACCGCGTTCGACCAGACGATCGTGCGCGCGTAGGGCAGGCGGTAGAAGTGCAGCGACCAGTCGGCAAGCTTCAAGCGACGGGAAACGTGGTCTGTCCCTGATTTCAGCCGAGCGTGGGCATGTTCAGGCCGGGCGCCGGGGTGTCCTGGTGCGGCCAGCGCGTGGTGACGACCTTGGTGCGGGTGTAGAACTTCACGCCCTCGGCGCCGTGCACGTGCAGATCGCCGAACATGGAGCTCTTCCAGCCGCCGAACGAGTAGAACGCGACCGGCACCGGGATCGGGACGTTGACGCCCACCATGCCGACCTGGATCTCGTTCTCGAAGCGGCGCGCGGCGCCTCCGCTCTCGGTGAAGATCGCGACGCCGTTGGCGTAGGGATTGCGGTTGACGAGCGCGATCGCCTCCTCGAGCGTGGCGGCGCGCAGCACGACCAGCACCGGGCCGAAGATCTCGTCGCGGTAGATGCTCATCGCGGGCGTCACGTGGTCGAACAGGCTCGTGCCGAGGAAGAAACCCTGCGCGGGAAGCGTCGCCGCGCGCCCGTCCACGACCAGCCGCGCGCCCTCCTTCAGGCCGGCCTCCACGTAGGCCGCTACCTTCCTGCGGTGCTGCTCGGTCACCAGCGGGCCCATGTCGACCCCATCGCCGTCGCCGGGGCCGATCCTGAGCCGCTGCGCCTTTTCCGCCAGCAGCTTGACCAGCGGGTCGCCGGCGGCGCCCACCGCCACCACGGCGCTGATCGCCATGCAGCGCTCGCCCGCCGAGCCGTACGCGGCGCCGATCAGCGCCTCGGCCGCGAACTCGAGGTCCGCGTCGGGAAGCACCACTGCGTGGTTCTTCGCGCCGCCGAGCGCCTGCACGCGCTTGCCGTTTTTCGCGCAGGCCTCGTAGATGGTTCTCGCGATCGGCGTCGAGCCGACGAACGACACCGCGGCGATTCCCGGGTGGGCGAGGATTGCGTCCACCGCCTGCTTGTCGCCGTGCACCACGTTGAACACGCCGTCCGGAAGCCCGGCGTCCTTGAACAGCTCGGCCATGCGCACGGAAGCCGAGGGATCCTTTTCCGAGGGCTTGAGCACGAAGCTGTTGCCGCAGGCGATCGCGACCGGGAACATCCACAGCGGCACCATCACCGGGAAATTGAACGGGGTGATGCCGGCGCACACGCCGAGCGGCTGGCGCAGCGAGTGCGTGTCGACCTGGGTGCCGACGTTCTCGGAGTGCTCGCCCTTGAGCAGATGCGGAATGCCGCAGGCGAACTCGACCACCTCGATGCCGCGCTGCACCGAGCCCAGCGCGTCGGGAAGCGTCTTGCCGTGCTCCTCGGTGACGATCCTCGCCAGCTGCTTCTGGTTCGCCTGCAGCAGCTGCAGGAACTTCTGCATCACGCGCGCGCGGCGCAGCGGCGGCGTGTCGCGCCAGCCGGGATACGCGGCGGCGGCGGCATTCACGGCGGCGTCGACGGCTCGCGAATCGCAGTACGCAACGCGCCTTGCGATCTGCCCCGTCGCGGGATTGAACACGTCCCCCATGCACCCCGAAGGCGCGAGCGAGCGCCCGTTCACCCAGGCGGGGACCGTGTCGAGCTCGAGATCGGCGGGCTTGTTCATGCGGGCGATTTTACCCGCGACCCGCACGGCAGGCGCCCGCAGACACTGCGGGTGAGGCTGCGCCGCCGCCCGCTAGGCGGCGAGCTCGCCGGCCGGCTTCAATCTCTCGATCAGAGCGGCATTGGGGCAGAACGCCTCGTAGCCGCCGCGCTTGCCGCTCGCGAGCCATCGGTCGCATTCGACCTTGCGAGCGCACCCGACGCAACGGCGCGTCGCCTGCGCGAGGTCGTACGACGGCGCGTGCATCATCGCGCCGGCCAGATCGAGGCCGTGCCGGTGCATCATCTCCGCGAGCCGCAGCCGCCCGCCTTCGTGCAGCGCGCGCCGCCAGGCCGCGGACACGGCGAGCAGGCCGAGGCCCAGGATGAAGGCGATCACCGCGAAAAACGCCAACTTAACGATCAGCTCGTCCATGTCGGCCTCCTTTCGGTAAAGGCTTGGTACACGCTACTCCGCCGATCGCGGCCTGATATTGATCTGGCTTAACCATTCCGCAATGTCATACTCGGTTTCGAATGCCCGTTCCGCTCGTTCCCGCGCGCCTCGCTTTCGCCGCCGACGGCACGCCGTTCTCCGAGGCGTACGGCGACGTGTACCACAGCGCCGCGGGCGGGCCGGCGCAGGCGCGCCACGTGTTCCTCGCCGGCAACGGCCTGCCGGGGCGCTGGGCGGGGCGCGGCCGCTTCGTCGTGCTCGAGACCGGTTTCGGCTTCGGGCTGAATTTTCTCGCCACCTGGCGCGCCTGGCGCGACGACCCGCGGCGCTGCGACAGGCTGCATTTCGTCTCGGTCGAGAAGCATCCCTTCGCGCTCGCCGACCTGAGGGAGCTGCACGCGCGCTACCCGGAGCTCGCGGCGCAATCCGCCGAGCTGCACGCGCGCTGGCCGATGCTCGTTCCGGGCGCGCAGCGGCTCGAGTTCGAGCGCGGGAGACTCGTCCTGACCGTGTTTTTCGCCGACGCGGCCGCGCTGCGCGGGCTGCGGCTGTGCGCCGACGCGATCTACCTGGACGGCTTCTCGCCGGCGAAGAATCCCGAGATGTGGACCCCGGCGCTGCTGCGCGCGATCTCCAGGCTGTGCGCGCCGGGAGCGAGCGCCGCGACCTGGAGCGTCGCCGCCCAGGTGCGCCAGGCGCTGGAAGCCGCGGGCTTCGCGGTGGAAAAGCGCGCGGGCTTCGGCGACAAGAAGGAAATGCTCGCGGCGCGCTACCTGGGAAAAGGCGTCGAGTCGCCGCCGCCGAAGCAGCGCTCGGCCGCTGTCGTGGGCGCCGGTCTCGCGGGCGCCGCCGTGTGCGAGCGGCTGTGCGCGCGCGGGTGGGAAGTCGCGCTGTTCGAGCGCCGCGCCGGCCCCGCGCAGGAAGCCTCGGGAAACCACGCCGGCACGTACCACCCCGTGCTTACTGCGGACGACAGCGTGTTCGCGCGCATCACGCGCGCGGGCTTTCTCGCCTCGCTCGCGCATTGGACGCGGCTCGACTCCGGGGAACAGGCGCTGCGCTGGGACCGCTGCGGCGCGCTGCAGCTCGCGCGCGACGCGCGCGAGGAGGCGTCGCAGCGCGCCGCGAGCGCGGCGCTCGCCCCTCCCCCCGAATACGCCCAGATCGTCACGCGCGAGGAAGCCTCCGCGCACGCCGGGGTGCCGGTGGCCGCCGGCGGGCTGTGGTTTCCGCAAGCCGGCTGGATCCGGCCGCAAAGCCTCGCGCGCGCGCTGCTCGAAGCGTGCGGAGATCGCTTGCGCACCGAGTTCGGCAGGGAGATCCGCGCGCTCGACGAGCTGCGCTTCGCCCCGGTGGTGATCCTCGCCAATGCGGCCGACGCGGTGAAGCTCGCGCCGCTGCCGCAGCTGCGGCTGCGCAGCGTGCGCGGCCAGATCACCCATATCGCGCAGGAGCGCATCGAGCCGCCGCACGTGGCGGTGCTGCGCGGCGGGCTGGTGCTTCCGCCGGTGGACGGGATGTGCGTGATCGGGGCGACCTACGACTTCGACGACAAGGACCCTTCGCTGCGCGCCGAAGGGCACGCGGCGAACCTCGAGCGGCTCTCGCGCATCCTTCCCGGCGCGGGGGCAGGCATCGACGCGAGCTCGCTCGAAGGACGGGTCGGGTTCAGGTCGGTTGCGCCGGACCGGCTGCCGCTCGCCGGCGCGCTCGCGCCCGGCCTGTACGGGGCTTTCGCCTACGGCTCGCGCGGGCTGATATGGGCTTCGCTCGCCGCCGAGATGATCGCGGCCATGCTCGAAGGAGAGCCGCTGCCGCTCGAAGGCGCGCTGGTCGATGCCCTCGATCCGGCGCGTTTCGCGCTGCGCGCGGCGCGCCGCCGCCGGGCCTGAACGCGCCTAGCCGGCGGCGAGCGCCAGCTTGCCGGCGACCGAGGCGCGCGCGACCGCGCCAAGGCTCTTCACGAGCGCCGGGACCTCCTCGGCCGGAACCGGACGGCTGAAAAGGAATCCCTGCATCACGTTGCATCCCATCTCGTGCAGCCGCGCCGCCTGCTGCCGCGTCTCCACGCCCTCGGCGAGCACCCCCAGCCCCAGGCTCTCGCCCATGGCGATGATCGCGCTGACGATGGCGCCGTCGCGCTCGGCGGCGGCGTCCAGGTCGCGCACGAACGAGCCGTCGATCTTGAGCGTGTCGAGCGGAAAGCGCTTGAGGTACGCGAGCGAGGAGTAGCCGGTGCCGAAATCGTCGACGGCGACGCCGATGCCGAGCGCTTTCAGCTCGCGCAGGATGGCGAGCGTCGCCTCGCGGTCTTCCATCATGATGCTCTCGGTCACCTCGATCACCAGCCGCTTCGGATCGAGGCCGCTTCTCGCGAGCGCGGTCTTCACCGCGCCCACCAGCCTGCGGTCGCGGAACTGGATGCCGGAGACGTTGACCCACATCTTGAGCGCTCCCGCCCCCGCCGCGCTCCAGGCCGTCGCCTGGCGGCAGGCTTGGCCGAGCACCCATTCGCCGATCGGCAGGATGAGGCCCGTCTGCTCGGCGAGCGGGATGAACGCCGCGGGAGGCACCAGCCCGCGCTGCGGATGGCTCCAGCGCAGCAGCGCCTCGACCCCGGCGACGCTGCCGCTCGCGACATCCACCTGCGGCTGGTAATGAAGAAACAGCTCGCCCCGCTCGAGCGCGCGGTGCAGGTCGCGCTCCAGCGCGAGCCGCTCCACGGCGCGCTCGTTCAGCTCGCGGCTGTAGAACTTGTAGTTGTTGCGGCCGAGATCCTTGGCGTTATACATCGCTGCGTCGGCGTTCTTGAGCAGCGTGTCGACGTCCCTGCCGTCGGCCGGGTAGGTCGCGATGCCGAGGCTCGCGGTCACGAACAGCTCGTGGCCCTCGATCGAATAGGTGCGTGCCAGCTCCGCGACGACTCGCTGCGCGACCTTGGCGGCATCCTCGGCATGGGCGAGCCCGGTGAGCAGCACGGTGAACTCGTCGCCGCCGAGCCGCGCCATCGAGACGCCGTCATCGCTGTTGCGCCCGACCTCGTCGCCGCCGCGCAGGCAGGAGTTGATGCGCACCGCCACCGCCTTGAGCAGCTGGTCGCCGACTTGGTGGCCGAGCGAGTCGTTGATCTGCTTGAAGCGGTCGAGATCGAGGAACATGACCGCGAGCTGGCTGTGCTCGCGCTCGGCGCGGCGGATCGCGCGGCCGAGGTGCTCCTTGAACTGCAGCCGGTTCGGCAGCCCGGTCAGGTTGTCGAAGTAGGCGAGCGTGCGGATCCGGGTCTCGATCTGCTTGCGCTCGGTCACGTCCTGCAGCGTGCCGTGGATCAGGACCGTCCTGCCGTGCTCGTCCTTGAACACTTCGGCGCGCTGGTAGATCGCCCGAAGGGAGCCGTCGGGGCTCACGACGTGATGCTCGAGCTCGTACTTGCCGCCCTTCTCCTGGAGCTCGGCGTATGCGGAAATCAGCCACGCCCGCTCCTCCTCGGGAATGCGCTGCAGGAACTTCTCGAACGAGGGCTGGTCGCGCTTCGGGTCCAGGCCGAGGATGCGGTAGATTTCGCCCGACCAGTAGAGCTCGCCCGTCTCGGGGCGGCGCTCCCAGCTGCCGACGTGCGCCAGCTCCTGCGCGACGGCGAGGCTCGCCTCGCTGCGCGCCAGGTCCTCGATCGAGCGGCTCGTGCGCAGCAGGTAGCGCACGCGATGCGCGAGGATCTTCCAGTGCAGCGGCTTGGGCATGAAGTCGGTCGCCCCGGCCTCGTAGGCGCGCTCGATCGAGCCGTCGTCGTCCTGGCCGGTGAGGATCAGCACCGGCACGCGCTCGCCGCCGGGCGCCGCGCGCAGCTTGCCGCAGCACTCGAAGCCGTCCATGACCGGCATGTTGACGTCGAGCAGCACGATGTCGGGCTTTGCGCGCGCGAATACCTCGAGCGCGGCGCGGCCGTCGGCCGCCTCCTCGACCCGCAGCCCCTCGGACTCGAGCGCCTCGCGCACCAGCAGGCGCATCAGCTCGTCGTCGTCCACCACCAGCGCGAGCGCAGCGGGCTTGTTCGGCTCGGTCACGCCGCGCTCCTTTCGCGCGCCAGCGCCGGGAGCACGCGGCCGAGCTCGTCGGTGATCGAGCCGACGAGCGCCGCGCCTGCCGCGACGTCGCCGCCGCGCGCGAGCATTTCGATTTCTCGGCAATGCGCCGAGAGCAGCTTCGCGCCGACGCTCGCGCTGGAGGACTTGAGCGTGTGCGCCGCGCGCCGAAGCTGCTCGGCATCGCGCGCCTCGGCCGCCGCGTGCATTTCGCCGACCAGCTTCGGGGCGTCGCGATGGAACAGCTCGATCACGCGGGCGAGAACGTCCGGCTTGCCCGGGCGCTGCAGGGCGCGCAGCGCCTGCAGCGCCTTCGCGTCCAGGATCTCGGCCGCGGGCGCTTCGGCGTGCGGCTCGTTGGCGGCGGGCTGAGGCAGCTGGCGCGAGCCTCGCACCCAGCGCCCGAGCGCCGCAAGCAGCTGCGCGCGGCCGATCGGCTTGGCGAGGTAATCGTCCATTCCCGCCCCGAGGCATTCCTCGCGGTCGCCCTTGATCGCGTTCGCGGTGATCGCGATCACCGGCGTGCGGCGCCCCCCGTTCTCGCGGCCGCGCAGCCTGCGCGTCGCCTCGAAGCCGTCCATTTCGGGCATCTGGCAGTCCATCAGCACCGCGTCGAACTCGCGCTCGGCGAGCGCATCCAGGGCGCGCCGGCCGTTCTCGACCACGGCGACGCGATAGCCCGTGTCCTCGAGCATCGCGAGGACGATCTCCTGGTTCATGGCGTTGTCCTCGGCGAGCAGCACGCTCGCGTTCGCGCGCGCCTCGGGCGGCGCCGCCGGCTCCTGCGGTTGCGCGGTGCCGCGCGCGGCCGCGCCCACGAGCAGTGCCTGCAACTCCGCGCGTCGCACGGGCTTGGTCAGGTAGGCGCTCACCCCCGCTTCGCGCGCGTTCTCGATTTCTCCCGTCCCGGCGACCGAGGTGAGCAACACCGTTCTCAGGCCCGCCAGCGCCGGATCGGTGCGCACCGCGCGGGCGAGCTGCAGCCCGTCCATCAACGGCATCTTCACATCGACCAGCGCGACGTCGTAGGGCTCGCCCCGCGCCGCCGCGGCGCGCAGCAGGTCGAGCGCCTGCGCCCCGTCCTCCGCGCTCTCGGTGCGCATGCCCCAGCCGATCGCGTGCTCGACCAGGATGCCGCGGTTGGTGGGATTGTCGTCGACGACCAGGAGCTTCGATCCGCTCAGGCTGCGCGGGGCGACGCCCCGCGCGCGCGGCTCGCCGCGCTCCAGCTGCGCGGTGAACCAGAACGTGGCGCCCATGCCCGGCGCGGTGTGCACGCCCACGGACCCGCCCATCAGCTCGGCGAGCCGCCTGACGATCGCCAGGCCGAGACCGGTGCCGCCGTACTTGCGCGAGGTCGATCTGTCGGCCTGGTGGAACGGCTGGAACAGCCGCGCGGCGACCTCGGGGGTGACGCCGATGCCGGTGTCGGAAACCTCGAAGCGCACCAGGGCGCCGACCTCGCGCCGCGCCGTGACGATGATCTCGCCGCGCGCGGTGAACTTGATCGCGTTGCTCACCAGGTTGGTGAGGACCTGGCGCAGCCTGCCCGGATCGCCGCGCACCGCCTCGGGAATGTCCTCGGAAAACCGGCACGCGATCTCCAGGCCCTTGCGGTGCGCCAGGTCGGCGAGCAGGCCGACGGCGTCCTCGACCGTCTCGCGCAGGTCGAACTCGACGCTCTCGAGCTCGAGCTTCCCGGCCTCGACTTTCGAAAAATCGAGGATGTCGTCGATGATCGAGAGCAGCGCTTCGCCCGAGCGGTGCGCCGTCTCGGCGAAGCGGCGCTGCTTGGCCGGGAGGTCGGCGCTCAGTAGGAGCTCGGTCATGCCGAGCACGCCGTTCATCGGCGTGCGGATCTCGTGGCTCATGGTGGCGAGGAACTGCGATTTCGCGCGGCTCGCCGCGTCGGCCTCGTCCTTGGCGAGCCTGAGCTGCTCGCCGCGCAGCTCGATCTGGTCCATCATGCGGTTGAAGCCGTCGATCAGCACGCCGATCTCGCCCGGGCCGCCGCCCTTCACGCGCACCGAGCTGACGGCTGCACCTTTGCGGATGCGGTCGACCGCGGCGGTGAGGCGGCCGAGCGGCCGCGTGACGAATTTCGACAGCGCGGCGAGGAGCAGCGCGATCCCCGCGGCGAGCACCGCCAGGCCTATCGCGCCGCTGCTCGCCATGAGGTGCCTCATCTGCGAGTCGACGACACTGGCGGGAAGGCCCACCGCGACGACCGCAACCGCAGTCCCCGAGCGATCGAGGACCGGGGTTACGACCATTTGGTAGTCGATCCCCTGGAACGTGCTCGCGATCACGAGATCCTCTCCGCTCGTCGCCGGGATCAGGATTTTCGGGTTCTGCACCCGGTCCAGGCCGCCATCGGCGCGGGTGGTGAAAAGCACCCGGCCGTCGGCCGCGGCGACGAAGGCGTGGCTGACGCCCTCGTAGTTGCGAACGGCCTCCTGCAGCTGCTCCTCGAACCCGCTCAGGTCGTCGAGCCGGATGCCGAATTGCATCACGCGCTCGAGCTGGATCCTGAGGCTCTTCGCGACGGCGAGCGAGCGCGATTCCAGGACGCGCGCGAAGTCGTCGCGCATGTCGATGGCGCTCGCCGCGGTGATCGCCGCCACCGCCAGCGCGACGATCGCGCCGGCGATGAGGACGATCCTGGCGCGCAGGCCGAAGCTCATTGCTTGTCCCACTCGAACTTGTCGATCACCTCGGCCGAGAGCAGCACGCCGCTCTTCACCTTGAGCCCGAGCTTGTTGGCGCGCGCGAGGTTGATCACCGGGATTCCCTTGACGGTGGGCTTCATCTCGAAGCTCGACGGGCTCCTGCCCTCGACCAGGATCTGGCGCGCGATGCGGCCGGCGGCGAGACCCTGCTCGCGCTCGGATACGGTGACCGCGGCGAGCGTGCCGAAGTAGACGCGGTCCACCCAGAAGCCGAGATCGGGGAGCGTGCTGTTCTCGGCGGTCCACTTGAGGACCTCCTGGTACGGCACGTTCTTCCCTTTCGCGTCCTTGAAGTTGAAGATGCCGATGAGCGCGATCGCGTCCGCCTTCGACGGGTAATCCTTCATCTTCTTCTGGAACTCGTCCCAGGTTCGAATCGTGTCCAGGGCGACGATCTCGACGCCGGGGAGCTGGCTCACGCGCTCGCGCATGCGCCCGATCACCGGCTCCCACATCTGCGCGTCGTCGAACACGGCCACGATTCGCTTGGCGCCGGGCGCGACCGCCTGCAGCAGCCGCACGGATTCCACGAAGTGCTCCTGCTCGAGCACCCCGGTGATGTTCTTGCTGCCGACGAAGCCGTACGCCGACGGGTCCTTGTTGACCCCGCTGAAGACGAACGGCAGGTCGCTTCCGACATAGGGCCTGACGACGTACTCCTGCACGTCGTCGTCCGAGGTATAGACGAGGTCCGGCTTCCAGGAATCGATCAGCGCGCGAGCCTCGCGGCCTTTCCTTTCCTTTGCCTCGGGCGTGCTGTTCTGCTTGGTGTCCATCTGGAACACCTTGTATTCGGCGGCGGCATTGCCCATGCCCTCCTTGAAGCCCTCCAGCTGGCCGTCGGTCCAGCGCCACGGCGAGTGGTAGCTCATGACGTAAAGGATCTTGTAGGGCGGCTTCTTGGCCGATTGCGCGGCGGCCGTGCCATGGCCGAGCAGCGCGGCCGCGAGCGCGGCCAGCATCCAGGAAACGATCTTCATGACGGGTCCTTTCGGGTTGAACTGCATGGTCGCAAGGCTACGCAGCGCCCTTGCGCCGCACCATCGGGACATTCCTGAGACCCGCTCAGGGAATCCCCTAGGGCTTGTCAGGAACTGTTCTGGCTGTTGGGCAGGCGCGGGCGCCTGTGCTACTGCGCGCGCCGCGCGGCGTAGAGCTCGCGAAAGGTCTTCCCCTCGGGCGCGGGAAAATCGCGCCCGAGCGTCCAGCCGCGGCGATCGAACGGCAGGCGCCGGATCGCGCCGCGCCTGCCGCCCATCATCTTGAGGATCCGTGCCGCCACCCGCGTGAGCCGCGCGTACAGCCGCGGCCGCGTCGCTGCGAACGCCCAGGCGCGAAGCGCCGTGCGCTCGCCCCACGGGCGCAGGCGCCGCTCCATCTGCCTCTCGCGCAGCCTCCTCAGCAACTCGGGAAGCGGGATTTTCACCGGGCACGCCACTTCGCACGCGCCGCACAGCGTCGCCGCCTGCGGCAGGTCGAGCGCGTTCTCCAGCCCGTTGAACACCGGCGTCAGCACCGAGCCCATCGGCCCCGGGTACACCCAGCCGTAGGCGTGCCCGCCCACGGTCTGGAACACCGGGCAGTGGTTCATGCACGCGCCGCAGCGGATGCAGCGAAGCATCTCGGCGAGGTCGCCGCCGACGAGCTCGGTACGGCCGGCGTCCACCAGGATCACGACCATGTGCTCGGGGCCGTCGGCGTCGCCCGCGCGCCGCGGCCCGGTGAGGATCGAAAAGTAGTTCTCGATCTCCTGCCCGGTCGCCGAGCGCGGCAGCACGCGATTCAGCGTCGAGAGGTCCTCGAGCGTCGGGACCACCTTCTCGATCCCGGTGATCGCGACGTGCACGCGCGGCAGCGTCGTCACCATGCGCCCGTTGCCCTCGTTGGTGACGATCGCGACCGAGCCGGTCTCGGCGACGAGGAAGTTCCCGCCCGTGATTCCCAGGTCGGCCGACAGGAAATGCGCGCGCAGCATCTGGCGCGCCTCGCGCGTCAAGCTCTCGGGATCCGAGAGCCGCGGCCTGCGGTGATGGAGCTCGAAGAGCTCCGCGACCTGCGCGAGGTCCTTGTGGATCGCGGGCGCGATGATGTGCGAGGGCGGCTCCTTGGCGAGCTGGATGATGTATTCGCCAAGGTCGGTCTCGACCGGCGTGACGCCGCCCGCCTCGAGCGCCTCGTTCAGCCCCGATTCCTCGGACACCATGGACTTCGACTTGATGGCCTTGGCGAGGCCGTGCCGGCGGCAGATGTCCAGTACCAGCTCGCGCACCTCGCCGGCGGTTTCCGCCCACAGCACCTGCGTGCCGCGCCGCGCGGCCTCGGCCTCGAAGCGAAGCAGCCACGCGTCGAGGCTCGCCAGCGCGCGGTCGCGGATCGCCGCGCTCGCCGCGCGCAACTCTTCGAACGCCTCGACGCCGTAGGCGGCGCGCGCCTCGGCGCGCTTTTCGGCGAAACCGGCGCCGAAGCGTCTGAGTACGAGCTGCAGCCGCTCATCGGCCAGAGCACCCGAGGCGCGCGACTTGAAGTGCATCGCCTGCGACCGCATCAGGCTTCGCCCGCCAGGATCTCCGCGATGTGCAGAACTCGGGTACGAGCGTCGCCGCGGCGGCGCAGGCGCCCCTCGATGTTGAGCATGCATCCGAGGTCGCCGAGCGCCACCGCGTTCGCGCCGGTCGCGACGATGCGGTCGCACTTCGCGTCCGCCATCGCGGCAGAAATCTCGCCGAACTTCACCGAGAAGGCGCCGCCGAAGCCGCAGCAGGTCTCGCAGTCCTGCATCTCGCGCAGCGTCGCGCCGGGCGTCATGGCGAGCAGGTGCCGCGGCTGATGCTTCACGCCGAGCTCGCGCAGCCCCGAGCACGAGTCGTGGTAGGTGACGCTGCCGTTGAAATGGCCCGGGACGCGCTGCAGCTTCGCCACGTTGACCAGGAAATCGGTGAGCTCCCGGGTCTTCGCCGCCAGCGCTTCGGCGCGCGCGAGCCAAGCCGCCTCGCCGGCGAAGAGGTCGCGGTAGTGCGTCTTGATCATGCCGGCGCAGGAGCCCGAGGGCACCACCACCTGCTCGCAGTCCTCGAACTCGGCGATCAGCTTCTCGGCGAGCGAGCGAGCCGAGGAGCGCTCGCCCGAGTTCCAGCCCGGCTGGCCGCAGCAGGTCTGGGCGCCGGGCACCACCACCTCGCATCCCGCGGCCTCGAGCAGCTTCAGCGCGGCGAAGCCGATGCGCGGCCGCATGAGATCGACCAGGCAGGTGACGAACAGTCCGACGCGCATGCGGCGAATGATAGCCGGCATTTCACATCGCGGAATCGACAAAGTAGAATGCGCGCTCCCGATGCCGCCGAACGACGCACGGAAAAGCCCGATACAGGTGATCGGCCGCATGATGCGGCTGCTCGACGTGCTCGCGCAGCACCCCGAGCCGCTCGGCCTGAAGCAGATCTCGCAGGTCACGGGGCTGCACCCGTCCACCGCGCACCGCATTCTCTCGGCGATGGCCGCCGACCGCATCGTCGACCGCGTCCAGCCCGGCGCCTACCGCCTCGGCATGCGGCTGCTCGAGCTCGGCAACGTGGTGAAATCGCGCATCGGCGTGAGGGAGCTGGCGCTCCCGGCGATGCGCGAGCTGCACGCGCAGACCGGAGAGACCGCGAACCTCTCGGTGCGCCACGACGACGAGATCGTCTACGTCGAGCGCACCTCGTCGGGCCGCTCGGCGATGCGCGTGGTGCACGTGATCGGCGCGCGGGCGCCGCTGCACGTGACCGCGGCGGGGAAGCTGTTCCTGCTCGAGGACGGCTTCGCGCGGCTGCGCGACTACGCCAGGCGCACCGGGCTCGCGCCGAAAACGAAGAACACCATCACCGGCGTCGCGCTGCTCGAGCGCGACCTGGAGCGCCTCCAGCGCCAGGGCTGGGCGACCGACAACGAGGAGGCGGAGCCCGGCGTGCGCTGCGTCGCGGCCGGCATCCGCGACGATACTGGCGCGCTGGTCGCGGCGCTGTCGCTGTCGACGCCCGGCGACCGCATGAAGGCGCAGTGGGGGCCGCTGGTGAAGGAGACCGCCGAGCGCATTTCGCGGGCGATCGGCCACCGCCCGCAGGCAGCCAGGATCGGCGCGCATTAGGCGGCGGCGAGGCCGTGCAGGGAAAACAGCCCGTGGCGGTCGGTCCAGACTTTCGCGCCCTCGAAACCCGCCCCGGCCGCGAGCGCGCGGAACCCCGCGATCGAGTACTTGTACGAATTCTCGGTGTGGATGGTCTCGCCGCGTTCGAATTCGAAGCGGTGCGGGCCGATCCTCACCGACTGCGCCGCGAGCGACACCAGGTGCATCTCGATGCGACCGAGCGAAGCGTTGTAGAACGCATAGTGGCGAAAGCGCCCCGGGTCGAATTCGCCGTCCAGCTCACGGTTGATGCGCGCGAGCAGATTGAGGTTGAACGCCGCCGTGACGCCTCGCGCGTCGTTATACGCGGCGTGCAGGACGTTGGCGTCCTTCTTCAGGTCCACCCCGACCAGCATCGCGCCGCGAACGCCGACGTGCCCGCGCGTCATGCGCAGAAAGGCCTGGGCTTCCCCGGGCGTCAGGTTGCCGATGGTCGAGCCGGGAAAGTAGGCCACGCGTCTCGCTTTGCGCCGCGGCAGCCGCAGGGGTCGCGAGAAATCGCCGGCGAGCGGCTCGATTCCGAGCCAGGGAAACTCGCGCCCGAGGCGCCGCACGGCGAGCGCCAGCGCCGATTCCGAGATGTCGATCGGCACGTAGCGCGCCGGCCGCAGCCTCCGGATGAGCATCCGGGTCTTGGTGCTCGCGCCGCTGCCGAACTCGACCAGCTCGCAGCGCGCCCCCGCGAAGCGCGCGATGTCGGAGAGGTTCTCGCGCGTGAGCGAGCGCTCGGCGCGCGTCGGGTAGTACTCGGGGAGACGGCAGATCGCCTCGAACAGGCGGCTGCCCGCGGCGTCGTAAAAGTACTTGGGGGGAAGCGCCTTCTGCGGCAGCGACAGTCCGGCGACGACGTCGTCGAGGAAGCGTTCCGTGCCGCGGTTCAGCCGCGCGTCGCGGCGGCGCTGCTCTCGAGCCACTTGCGGATGCGGTTGGCGTCGCCGATCCGGGAGTACTTGCCCCAGGAATCGAGCAGCACCACGATCAGGTCCTTGGACGCCATGCGCACCCGCATCACCAGGCCGCGCCCCGCCTCGCTGATGTAGCCGGTCTTGGAAAGCCCGATGTCCCAGTCGCGGCTGCGCACCAGACCGTTGGTGTTGCGGTAGGAAAGCGTACGGCCGAAAGCGCGCACCTGCGCGCTGCTGCGCGTCGAATACTCGCGGATGAGCGGATATCGGTGCGCCGCGGCGACCAGCTTCGCCAGGTCGCGCGCGCTCGAAACGTTGCCGGGCGAAAGGCCGGTGGGATCGACAAAGCGCGTGTCCTCGATGCCGAGCGCCGCCGCTTTGGCGTTCATGGCCGCGACGAACGCTTGCGTGCCCCCGGGATAGGTGCGCGCCAGCGACGCCGCGGCGCGGTTCTCGGATGCCATCAGCGCGATCAGCAGCAGCTCGTTGCGGGTGAGCACCGAGCCGGGACGCAGGCGCGATCCAGTGCCCTTCACCAAGTCGCTGTCCTCGCCGCTCACCACGATGCGCTGCTCCAGATCGAGGCCGCGATCGAGAATCACCATCGCCGTCATCAGCTTGGTGATCGAGGCGATCGGCAGCACCGCCTCGGAATTCTTCTCGTACAGCGTCTCGCCGCTCGCGGCGTCCTGCACCAGCGCGACCGACGAGCGCAGGTGCACCTCGCCCGGATGCTCGCGCTGCAGGCGCTCGAGCTCGCGCGGGGAGAGCTTGCGCTTCGGCTCTGCCGCCTGCGCAAAGCCTATGGCGAGCGCGAGCACGGCGAACAGCGCGAACAGCGCGACGATTTTCTCGAGCGAATGAAGCCTGCGTTGCGGCTGCGACATACCCTGAGCGAGTCCCTGTATAGGGCGTGGTTTTGCCGCAGTCTAACCCAGGGTATTCTGAAAACGCAAGCAAATCAGTCGCTAGGACGGGCTTCCTCGAAATCCGGTGAAATATGCCCGGCAACCGGATGAAGCGTCGGGCTGCGGCTACGCCGCCTTGGCCTGCTCCAGCACTGCCTCGGCCTCGCGCTCCTGCTGCTGCAGCGCCCACATGCGCGCGTATTCGCCCCCCAGGGCGAGCAGCTCCTGGTGCGTGCCGCGCTCGGCGATGCGCCCGTGCGAGAGCACGAGGATCTGGTCGGCGTCCATGACCGTCGAGAGCCGGTGCGCGATGACCAGCGTGGTGCGCCCTTCGGCGATCCTCTCCAGCTCGGCCTGGATCGCCTTCTCCGACTTCGAGTCGAGCGCCGAGGTCGCCTCGTCGAAAATCAGGATTCTCGGGTTCTTCAGGAGCGCGCGCGCGATCGCCACGCGCTGCTTCTCGCCCCCGGAAAGCTTGAGGCCGCGCTCGCCCACCGTGGTGTCGTACCCGGCCGGCAGGCTGTCGATGAACTCGTGGATGTGCGCGGCGCGCGCCGCCTCGATCACCTCGGCGTCGCTCGCGTCCGGGCGGCCGTAGCGGATGTTGTAGAGGATGCTGTCGTTGAACAGCACCGTGTCCTGCGGCACGATGCCGATCGCCGCGCGCAGGCTCGCCTGCCTCGCCTGCCGGAGGTCCGCGCCGTTCACCAGGATCGCGCCGCTCGTGACGTCGTAGAAGCGGTACAGCAGCCGCGCCAGCGTGGACTTGCCCGAGCCCGAATGGCCGACCACCGCGACGCGGTTACCGGCCGGGATCGTGAAGCTCACCCCGTGCAGGATCTGGCGCGCGCGCTCGTAGTGGAAGTCCACGCCGCGGAATTCCACGGTCGCCGGGCCCGCGGACAGCTCGGGCGCCCCCGGCCGGTCCTCGACCTCGCGGTTCTCCGAGAGCAGGCGGAACATCTTGTCCATGTCGAGCAGCGACTGCTTGATCTCGCGGTACACCATGCCGAGGAAGTTGAGCGGAATGTAGAGCTGGATCAGCAGGCCGTTGACGAGCACCAGGTCCCCGAGGGTGAACTTGTCCGCCACCACCCCCTGCGCGGCGAAGTACATGAGCGCGGTCACCGCCGCGGCGATGATCAGGCTCTGGCCGATGTTGAGGAAGCCGAGCGAGGCCTCCTGCTTTACCGCCGCCGACTCGTAGCCCGTCAGGTTCTCGTCGTAGCGGCGCGCCTCGAACTCCTCGTTGCCGAAATACTTGACGGTCTCGTAGTTGAGCAGCGAGTCGATGGCGCGCGTGTTGGCCCGCGAGTCGAGCTCGTTGGCGCGCCGGCGGATCTCCATGCGCCATTCGGTGACCGTCACCGTGAATGCGATGTAGAGCACCACCGCGCCGAAGGTGATGGCGGCGAAGCGCCAGTCGAACTTCCCGATCAGCACCGCGGCGACGAGCGCGAACTCCAGCATCACCGGCAGGATCGAGAAGATCATGTAGTTGAGGAGCGAGCTGATGCCGCGCGAGCCGCGCTCGATGTCGCGCGTCATGCCGCCGGTCTGGCGGTCGAGGTGAAACCTGAGCGACAGGCTGTGCAGGTGGCGGAATACTCCGAGCGCGACGCGCCGGATCGCGCGCTGCACCACGCGCACGAACACGAGGTCCCGCAGCTCGCCGAACAGCGTGGTGGAAAACCTCAGGATCCCGTAGATCGCGAGCAGCGCCGCCGGCACCGCGACCACGGCGAGCTTCGGGTCCAGGCCGTCGACCACCTCCTTCATCACCAGCGGCACGCCGACGTTGGCGAGCTTCGCCGCCACCAGGCAGGCGAGCGCGGCGAGCACGCGCCACCTGTACTCCAGCAGGTAAGGCAGCAGGCTCGCGAACGCGCGCCATTCGTTGCCCCTCAGGCGCTCGGTCGGCGCAGCGCTGTGGTGACGGCGTGCGGCCATGCCCGAGTATAGCGATCAGGATTTCCGGCCCCGCAACGCGTACGGCACCAGCCAGCCCAGGCAATGGAGCCGGCGCCGGTGATGCGCTTCAGCTTGACGCAGCGCGCGCGGCGCCGCTACCATTCAAACGTTCGTTTGAATCCCTTCTCGAGGCCGATCATGTCCCTGCGCGCAGTGAAGCCACCGCACGAGACCCGCACCCGCATCCTCGACGCCGCGGAAGAGCTGTTCATGCAGCACGGCTTCGAGGGCACTTCGATGCGCCTGCTCACCTCGAAAGCGGGCGTCAACCTGGCCGCGGTGAACTACCACTTCGGCTCCAAGGACGCGCTGATCGAGGCGGTGTTCCGCCGCCGGCTCGATCCCATGAACGCGGCGCGCGTCGCCGCGCTCGACCGGCTGGAGCGCGATGCGTCGGGGCAGCCGCTCGCGCCCGACGCGATCATCCGCGCCTTCGTCGGCCCGAGCCTGCACCTGATCGAGGACGCGAAGGGCGGCGGGCGCAACTTCATCCGGCTGCTCGGCCGCACCTATACCGACCCCGCCAAGGCGATCCGCGCGCTGATCGGGCAGCTGTACGTGCCGGCGATGGAGCGCTTCAAGGCGGCGTTCGAGCGCGCGCTGCCGCAGATGCCGCGCGAGGAGCTGGTGTGGCGCATGCATTTCATGTTCGGCACCCTCGCCTACACGCTCGCCGCCACCGACACCGTGCAGCTCATCGCCGGCTGCAAGCCCGAGGACCGCCACGACGCGCGGCTGCTCGAGGATCGCCTCGCCGCCTTCCTCGGCTGCGGGCTCGCCGCGCCCCTGGCGCGGCCACGCAGCGTCAAGAAAGCGGCCTGAGGAGGGAACGCCATGCTCGAATTCATTCTCGGAGCTCTCTCCGTCTTCATCCTGTTCGGCTATTTCGGGCTGCCGATCGCCTGGTGGACGTTGGCTGGCGGGCTGCTCGCCTGGTATCTCTCCGTCGTCGCCGGGTTCGGTGTCGCCGCGAACGCGATCCTCGCCGCCGCGTTCGTCGTGATCGCCGCGGTGCTCAACATCCCGGCGCTGCGGCGCGCGGCGATCAGCAACCGCGTGCTCGCGATCTACCGCCGCATCCTGCCCGACATGTCGCAGACCGAGAAAGAGGCGATCAACGCCGGCACGGTGTGGTGGGACGGAGACCTGTTCTCCGGACGGCCGGATTGGGACAAGCTCCTGGCGACGCCCGCGCCCCGGCTCGGCGCCGAGGAGCAGGCGTTCGTCGACGGCCCGGTCGAGGAGCTGTGCGCGATGTGCGACGACTGGGAGATCACGCACGAGCGCTTCGACCTGCCGCCGCACGCCTGGCAGTTCGTCAAGGACAAGGGCTTCCTCGGCATGATCATCCCGAAGAAGTACGGCGGGCTGGGATTCAGCGCGCTCGCGCATTCGGAGGTGGTGACCAAGCTCGCCTCGCGCTCGAACGCCGCCATGGTCACGGTGATGGTGCCGAATTCGCTCGGGCCGGCGGAGCTGCTGCTGCACTACGGCACCGAGGAGCAGAAGAACCACTACCTGCCGCGCCTCGCCAGGGGCCTCGAAATTCCCTGCTTCGCGCTCACCAGCCCCGAGGCCGGATCGGACGCCGCATCGATCCCCGACCACGGCGTGGTGTGCAAGGGCCTCTGGCAGGGAAAAGAGACGCTCGGCATGCGCGTCACCTGGGACAAGCGCTACATCACGCTCGGGCCGGTGGCGACGCTGCTCGGCTTGGCGTTCCGGCTCTACGACCCCGAGCGGCTGCTCGGCGGCAAGGACGATCTCGGCATCACCTGCGCGCTCGTTCCGACCAATACGCCGGGCGTCAACATCGGCCGGCGGCACCTGCCGCTCAATGCCGTGTTCCAGAACGGACCGAACTCGGGCACGGATGTCTTCATGCCGATCGACTGGATCATCGGCGGCCCCGAGTACGCCGGCAAGGGCTGGATGATGCTCATGAACTGCCTCGCCGCCGGGCGCTCGATCTCGCTGCCCTCCTCCTCGGTCGGCGGCGCCAAGGCGCTCGCGCGCGTCACCGGGGCGTACGCGCGCGTGCGCAGCCAGTTCAAGACCCCGATAGGAAAACTCGAAGGGGTGGAGGAGGCGCTCGGGCGCATCGCAGCCAACGCCTACATGATGGAGGCGACGCGCGTCATGACCGCCGGCGCGGTGGATGCGGGCGAGAAACCCTCGGTGATCTCGGCGATCGCCAAGTACCACATGACCGAGCGCGCGCGCGACTGCGTCAACGACGCCATGGACATCCATGGCGGCAAGGGCATCTGCCTGGGGCCGAACAACTGGGTCGGCCGCGGCTACCAGGTGCTGCCGGTCGGCATCACGGTCGAGGGCGCGAACATCCTCACGCGCACGCTCATCATCTTCGGCCAGGGCGCGATCCGCTGCCATCCCTACGTGCTGCGCGAGATGCGCGCGGCGAAGGAAATGGCGGGCGAGGCGGCCGCGCGCGAGTTCGATGACGCCTTCACCTCGCACGTCGGGCACGTGGTCTCGAACGGCGTGCGCGCCTTCGTGCACGGCGTCACCAGCTCGCGCCTGGGCCAGGTGCCGCGCGCGGGCGCCCCGGAAACGCGCCACTACTACCGCTTCACCTCGCGCATGGCGGCCGCGTTCGCCTTCCTCGCCGACATGTCGATGCTCGCCATGGGCGGCGCGCTCAAGAGGAAGGAGAAGATTTCCGGGCGCCTGGGCGACGTGCTGTCGATGATGTACCTGGTGTCGGCGACGCTCAAGCACTACGAGGACCAGGGCCGCATCAAGGAGGACCTGCCGCTCATCCGCTGGGTGGTGCGCGACGCGCTTTACACCGCACAGCAGGCGATCGACGGCATCATCTCCAACTTTCCGGTCAAGTCGGTCGCGACGCTGCTGCGCTGGACCATCTTCCCGCTGGGCATGTCGTTCCGCCCGCCGCTCGACTCGCGCAACCGCGAATGCGCCAGGATCGCCCTCGAGCCGGGCGCGGCGCGCGACCGCCTCACCGCCGGCGTCTACGTGCCGAAGGACGAGTCCGACCCGGCCGGCCGGCTCGAGGCGGCGTTCCTCGACACCGTGGCCTGCGAGCCGATCGAGAAGAAGCTGCGCGAAGCGGTGCGCAATGGGAATGTCGTGCCGCGTTCCGGCGTGGATACCGCTGCAGTCGCGCGCGACCATGGCGTGATCAGCGCCGAGGAGTACGCGCATTGGCAACGCAAGGAGGCCCTGCGCAAGCAGGCGATCAAGGTGGACGACTTCCCGCAGGATTTCGGCCGCGCCGAGATCCTGCAGAAGCTCGCTTCGGAAAAGCCGGTTTCGGCGAAGGCGGCCTGAGTGGTTGCGAAGCCGATCTACGTCATCGACGGCGCGCGAACGCCGTTCCTGAAATCCAGGAACCGCCCGGGGCCGTTCGCGGCGAGCGACCTCGCCACGCAGGCCGGCCGCGCGCTCCTGGTGCGCCAGAAATTCGCGCCGCAGGACCTCGACGAAGTCATCCTCGGCTGCGCCGCGCCCTCGGTGGACGAAGTGAACATCGGGCGCGTGGTCGCGCTCAGGATGGGCTGCGGGCACAAGGTGCCCGGCTGGACGGTGATGCGCAACTGCGCCTCGGGGATGCAGGCGCTCGACTCGGGCATCAACAACATCCTCGCCGGGCGCTCGAACCTGGTGCTCGCGGGCGGCGTGGACGCGCTCTCGCGCGCGCCGCTGCTGTATGCCGACAAAATGGTACTGTGGTTCTCCGACATGGCGGCGGCGAGGACCGCCGGGCAGCGCGCGGCGCTGTTCGCGCGGCTGCCGTTCAAGGCGCTGCTCGCGCCGGTGATCGGCATCATGAAGGGCCTCACCGACCCGATGGTGGGGCTGCTCATGGGTCAGACGGCCGAGAACCTCGCGCACTGGTTCGGCATCACAAGGGAACAAATGGACGCGTTTTCTGTGCGCAGCCACCAGCGGGTCGTCGCCGCCCAGGACGGCGGCTGGCTCGCGCCGGGCGGCGGCGAAGTGGAGGCGCTCTACGACGCGAAAGGCCAGACCTACGGCGTCGACGACGGCGTGCGGCGCGATTCTTCGATGGAGAACCTCGCCAAGCTGCGGCCTTTTTTCGACCGCAAGTACGGCAACGTGACGCCGGGCAACAGCTCGCAAATCACCGACGGCGCGGCGTGGCTGGTGCTCGCCTCGGAGGAGGCGGTGAGGCGCCATGACCTCGCGCCGTTCGGCCGCATCGTCGATTCGCAATGGGCGGGGCTCGATCCGGCACAGATGGGCCTCGGGCCGGTGCACTCCGCGACCCCGATCCTCAAGCGCCACGGGCTGGGCCTGAACGACCTCGATTACTGGGAGATCAACGAGGCCTTCGCCGCGCAGGTGCTCGGCTGCCTCGCCGCGTGGAAGGACGAGAAATACTGCAGGGAGCAGCTCGATCTCGACCGCCCGCTCGGCGCGCTCGACGACTCGAAGCTGAACGTGGACGGCGGCGCGGTCGCGCTTGGCCATCCCGTTGGCGCCTCCGGCGCGAGGATCGTGCTGCACCTCCTGAAGACGCTCGCGCGCAAGAAAGCGAAGCGCGGCATCGCCACGATCTGCATCGGCGGCGGCCTGGGCGGCGCGATGCTGGTCGAAGCCCTCTAGGGGACGCCCGATGGAGCGCGCAGACGCGAAAACGATGCTCAAGCACTGGCGCTGGGACAAAGACCGCCAGGGCCTCGCCTGGCTCACGTTCGACAAGCAGGGCGAATCGACCAACACCTTCTCGCGCGAGGCGCTGGAGGAGCTCGGCGCGGCGCTCGACGCGATCGCCGCGGCGGGCCCCAGGGGCCTCGTCGTGCGCTCGGCGAAAGAGAATTTCATCGCGGGCGCGGACATCAACGAGTTCACGCGCTTCGCCACAGTCGAGGAAGCCGTCGCGTTCACCAGGCTCGGCTGGGACACGATGCAGAAGCTGCGCGATCTGCCTTTTCCGACGACCGCGATGGTGAACGGCTTTTGCATGGGTGGCGGGCTGGAGCTCGCGCTCGCTTGCAGCTACCGCGTGGCGCTGGAAGACCCCAAGGTCCGGTTCGCGTTTCCCGAAGTGATGCTGGGAATATGGCCTTTCTGGCACGGGCTGCAGTGGCTGCCGAAGCTGGTCGGTCCGGCGGCCGCGCTCGACATGATCCTCACGGGCCGCGCGGTTGACGCGCGGCGCGCGAAGCGCATCGGTCTCGTGACCGAGGCCGTGCCGCTCCGGATCCTCGAGAACACGGCGCGCATGGTGACCCTCGCGGCCCCCGCGCGTAAAAAGCTGGGGCTTCTCGACCGGCTGATGCTCAGCGCCGGGCGCAGCATCGTCGCCGCGCGGGCGAGAAAGCAGGTGGCGAAGCGTGCGCGCCGCGAGCACTATCCCGCCCCGTATGCGATTCTCGATGCATGGGTGAAGCATGACGGAGATCCGTTCGCGATCGCGCCGCGCGAAGCCTGCTCGATCCAGTCGCTGTCCAGCCATCCGACGACGCGCAACCTGATCCGCATTTTCTTCCTGCAGGAGCGCATGAAGTCGCTCGGCAAGGGCACCGACTTCGAGCCGCGCCACGTGCACGTGGTGGGCGCGGGCGTGATGGGAGGCGACATCGCCGCGATCTGCGCGATGCGCGGGCTCACCGTGACGCTGCAGGACACGGCTCCCGAGCGCATCGCGCCTGCTGTCAAGCGGGCCGCCGACCTCTTCGGTCGGCGGCTCCGCGATCCTCGCCGCGTGCGCGACGCGCTCGACCGCCTGATCCCGGACGTGGCCGGCACGGGCGCGGCGCGCGCCGACGTGCTGATCGAGGCGATCTTCGAGAACCTGGAGGCGAAGCGCAGCCTGTTCGCCAGGCTCGAGGCCCAAGCGAAGCCGGGTGCGATCCTCGCCACCAACACTTCCAGCCTCAAGCTCGCCGACATCGCGACCGCGCTCAAGGACCCCTCGCGCCTCGTCGGCATCCACTTCTTCAACCCGGTGCCGCAATTGCAGCTGGTCGAAGTCGTATCGGGAGCGAACACCGATCCCGAGCTGGCCAAGAAGGCGGCGGCGTTCGTGCGCCACATCGACAAGCTGCCGCTGCCGGTGAAGGACTCGCCGGGGTTCCTGGTCAACCGCGTGCTCGGCCCGTACATGCAAAACGCGTTCCGCATGCTCGACGAGGGCGTCAAGCCGGAAACGGTCGATGCGGCGATGGAGGAGTTCGGCATGCCGATGGGCCCGGCCGAGCTCGCCGACACGGTCGGCCTCGACATCTGCCTCGCGGCAGGCAAGGCGCTCGCCAGGCCCCTGCCGGGCCGCCGCGCCGGCGACCCCGGATCGCGCGCCGAGCAGGACGTCCCGCAGGTGCTCGCCAACCAGGTGGCGCTCGGCCACCTGGGCAGGAAGACCGGCCGGGGCATCTATCGCTACGAGAACGGCCGCGCGGTGAAAGGCCGGCCCGATGCCTACGAGCGCGCGCTCATCGAAGCGCTCATCGAGCCGTACCTCGCCGAGGCGAAAGCGGTGCTCGCCGAGGGAATCGTCGCCGATGCAGACCTGATCGACGCCGGGCTCATCTTCGGCAGCGGCTTCGCGCCGTTCCGCGGCGGACCGCTCCACCACCTCGAATCGAGCCAAAAATAGATGACGAGCCTTCCGCAGGGCAAGCAGCCCGCCCTGCGGGTGATGCCGATGCCCGCCGACGCCAACCAGAACGGCGACATCTTCGGCGGCTGGA